>Ga0080006_1137376_pt1 | contig 16346 bp, 27 predicted proteins | sample RS3BMetagenome_FD_69209 | JGI IMG/M metagenome (GOLD analysis project Ga0080006, IMG submission 69209) | Ferric oxide microbial mat and aquatic microbial communities from Rainbow Spring, Yellowstone National Park, USA - RS3B (SPADES... ... | reverse complement strand
ACGGTCGAACTCCCATATGGGCTTTGCTGTATTTCCGTAGCGGGCTGAATTTGCATATAGTGAATTGGAAAATTCTCTATTAAGAGGTACTGGTAAGGTGCTAAGACTACATTTTGAGAATTTATGTTCCCAATGCTACCCGTTACGTCACTATAGTGTATCGTGATTTCGACCCAGAGGTCACCATCATTCAACAGCAGTGCCGAAATTGCCTTTTCCTTTGTTCCCGTCACTTTTTGGGAATTAGATTGGGGCGTAAGTGGAATATCAAAATTATAATATTCTACTGAAAATTGGACATTCTCTGAAACTTCTACGGTATTACCACGAGAATAATCCAAACTAAGGATCTCTCTCATGTTTTCACCTCTTCGCCACTAACACTACAAAAACAATTACAATTATGACTAGTATAATTAAGAGAATTGTGAACGGATTGAAAATGGTTGTAAAGGTCTGTCCTAGCCCGAAAGCGTATGGACTGTATCCATAGTACGGCGAATATGGGGTGGGTGAAAAGTATTGCACAGGGTTTAGGGGCTGACCGCCATAATTCGCCACTTGCAAGGAATGGATTGCTTCCCCTACGCCTAAGCCTCCAATTGCTGATCCCGCACCAATACCAGCCCCCACAAGTGCTATTTTGCCTGGCGTAGTTTTATACGCTCTAGCTAGAGTATCAGCTATATCCTTGTATGCATCTGACACATATTTCCCCACGTCATGGAACACGTCGTAGATAGTCATTTTGTCTCACCGCTCTTCTTACGTTTTTTATGATCTCTGTACAATAGATATCCTATGACAGCTATGATGATAATTACTATTATTACCCATACCCACCATGGCAATCCTAAGAATCCGCCATTTCCTCTGGGACCGGCTGGTAGTGGGGAAGAGGGATATGGGGATGGACCGGCTGGTAGTGGGGAAGAGGGATATGGGGATGGTGAGGAAGGCGATTCGCCTCCGCCTCCGGCACCACCTGGTAGTGGAGATGATGGGGAACCGGAACCATGTCTACGGAATAGAAGATACCCTAGCCCCAGCCCTCCCCCAGCTATTCCAGCTCCTATCCCTACCTTCTTGATCAATCCTTTGACATCTCTTCCCGCTACGTGAGTCGTTTCACCCAATCTAGCGAAATCTTCTACTTCTCCTTGTATTACTCTTTCTACATCCCTACTGATCGAGTCGAATATATCGAAAAGACCCATTTTATCTCACCAAGAGAAGAATTATTATGATGACGACTACGGCTATTCCAATCAAAACATAAGGACTTGAGAATATTGATTTCGTAGTACTGTTAGGTATTGGACTAGTAGATGTGGTTGGGGTTGTGGATTGAGATGTGTTTTGGGCTAATGCTGAATAATATTGAGCCTGCGGGGAGTAAGGATTTAAAACGTCACTAGTCTGAGATGAACCACCGCCTGGTAGCGGAGATGATGGAGAAGCTAATCCTCCACCACCTGTACCACCGCCTCCTATCGGCGGATTATAGGGCAATGGACTAGACGGAGTTGGTTGTTGTGTACCGCCAGTACTCGAAATACTGGAGCTAGCTGTGTTCGTAGAACCGCCCGTAACCACCCCTCCCAATAAAGGTGCTCCGATCCCTACTCCCAGCAAACCATAAGTAACTGGCTTCGAATGGAAAATATGTCCGAAGGTGTTTATTACTCGATTTAGCCCGCCTTCACCTTTCCCTATGATTTTCGCTATATCATTTTCCGTATGTTGTCCAACTTTTATGATATTTCCAGCCTGGTCGATAATGGAATGTTCGATCTTGCCCAAATTTTCATTAACGTGTAAAATGTGCGTGAAGAAATCCTCTGCCACCACTCTTTTTATACCATTGCCTAGATCTTGTATACCTTTCACGACAGCGTTCTTATCTCCAGTTAGAGATTTGACCAAAGTATTGAGATCTGATGGATGTATGTCTATGTGAGGTAGGTGAAGAATCGGTAAAGGGGTTTTGAAAATTGGTAACTTAGGTGGCTGTATGTCAGTTATGCCAGGTACGAAACGTTTAGCTAGAGTATTTGATATCACGTCCACACCTTTCTCGATAGGTTTTTTCGCTACTTGTAGTACATCACCAACACCTATTGCGTCCAAAATGCCAAACGCCACATCGCTAGCTTTGTTAAATATATTTTCACGGGGGTGAGCGAATAGATGCCCGAACGTTCCAGTGAATGGTATTGTGTTGGCCACGAGGGAACCGGCAGATTTCACTAACTGGCCTCCAGTTTTTGCACCGAGTTCATATGGTATATTGAACAGAAACCCCTTCGTAGACATATTCTGTGTGGCTTTCTCAGCCTGTGAGAATGGTACTACTCTTCCAGTACGAAGAAAGTGACCAAGTTCATACCCGGCACCTGCGTCTGCCCTGTAGAAATCAGTAGCACCTTGCTTCGTGAATTCGTATGCTGTGGCCAAACCAGACTTGGCCTCATGAAATACTGTATGTTCTGCATTATTTATATGTTTTCCTATTTCATTGAAAATTGAAAACAGACTCATCCTATCACTCTTGGAAGTTTTTTTCTCATTTATATGAGTTGGGAGCGGTTTTACGTGAGTGGGGAACCTAGGTATTTCTCTGACGACTGGCCTTGGTTCGGGATGGAAGACGGGGAACCTAGGTATTTCTCTGACGACTGGCCTTGGTTCGGGATGGAAGACGGGGAACCTAGGTATTTCTCTGACGACTGGCCTTGGTTCGGGATGGAAGACGGGGAACCTAGGTATTTCTCTGACGACTGGCCTTGGTTCGGGATGGAAGACGGGGGACCGTCTATGTTCGAAGTTGTTTATATCTTTTCCTATATGGTGAAAAATAGAAAAAAACGCCATCGTATCACACTACTCTAAAAGGTAATACGCCACGAACAATGAATTAACTTGATCGCTGTTAGCTAGTGCTATGTCATATTCTATACTATCACTTTGCTCTACGACCATACCGCCTTCGAAATATTTCGTATAGTCTATCTCTGCTACTGCGTTTGTATACGGGGGAACTTTGTTTTCGGCCTGGTTTTCGGCTAGAATCGATTGCCACGACATGTCTATTATGTCAGTTGGAACTCCCTTCGTGACTTTTAGCTTATACTGAGTCGGATCGTTATTATTAATACCGCTATTAGCGTTCAGTACGTATATTAATTGCCCTAAATAGATAAAACCGGGCTGTAAGAACTGGACATGAATAGGTGTCTGAGACGCTGGTACGTTTGGAACTTTATACTCTACAATGGAAGGAACTACGAGTCCTTTCGGCAATCCGTCCTTGTTAAGCCCCAGAGGAAATCTAAGTACTACCTCCTCAGCCGAAAGATCCACATACTCGATAGATACGACGAATGAGGCAGTAAGGGACACGCCTGAGGGAAGGAAGTTCGCTGGGGTGGCTATGATGAGATCAAATGAGCTAGCGTATCTCGCTGGGAACTCATTCCTCTGTGGGAACCTCATGGCCCACTTCACATACACATTCACGGATGAGCTGGCACCTACCGAGGTCCCTGGGGCGGGGCTGGCAGGATTCTGGCCCTGTGTCTCATAGTATTCGAGTATTCCGAGTGCCGTGCCCGAAGCGTCATATATGACTTTGTTACCATTGTATACTAACCTCAATTCATTAACTAAATTGTAAGGGAACGGTTGTGTTGGTAAAGTTACGGCTGAAGTACCGCTATTCGATATCGTTCCTTGAAGAAGTATTTCTATTTTCTTGACGAAGGCGTTCCTAGGGATCGGAATACTGATAGTTTGGCTAGGGTTGTGTGGATATGTTTGCTGAAGTGTTACCTTGTACGGTCTCGGCATTTTCTCTCACCCCTTTTAGATCAGCTTCAGCATCCTCGCTACGTATAGACCAGCTAACACACCTACGAGTACGATTACGAAATCTATGGCGTATTCTTCTGCCTTTCCCATTTCGGCTCATACGTCTATCTCATTTTTTCGTTTTAAATATGTCTGCCGTTATGAAACAAAACTAGCGGAAATTTTCGATTTTTCAAACTAACACCTATTCCGCTTTACTTTTTTCTTGGAAAAACGTTTTTGTTTGATGGAAATTTCTGAGAATCAGATAGGCTTATGTACTACTATTCTCTGCGAATTGACATCAAAAATAACAAAATGATATTGCTTAAGTGAAGGAACTAAGTCAGCCACTTCTTTTGATATGTACTTTTCTATCCACATCCGTTCACGTGGCTCTCTGGTGTTGAAGAGAATGATTATGTCAGCGTTTTTGTATACTAACGGGTTGAAATCGTAAACTCTCTGAGATGCTAATATTATTCCTAGCCCAAAATGTCGATTTTCTCTAATCGTTTCTGATTGTGCTGTAGGTAACTGACGTCTTTGGAAATGATGATGAGCCTCATCTATTACAAAGAGCGTATATCCGAATCTCTGCCCATGCCTTTTTGTGAATTCCCAAATTTTTGCAAAACTAGCATCTGATGCCTCTTTGTCATAAATGACAACTTTAGGATATCTTTCTATGTCATTATAGAACTTGGCGTTATACCCGTACTTACCATACTCTGATGAAGTTCTCTCCATTACATGATCGTCTATGATAAGACTATTATTTATTATCCTAGTATAGGCCAGAATGAAGTAATTTTTTATAAGATAGGATTTTCCGCTACGTTTTCTTCCTACTATCACCACCACATCATCGGCTTGCATATTGAATCACAGGTCTCTAGCGTCCAACTCTGCTTGCAATGCTGATTGAAACGTTTCGTTTCTGACGCATGCTAGAATTAGAAGTTTAGTATATTGTCCGAAAGTCATCACGTACTTGAGATCTTGGTCTTGATTTGACGCTATTTCTGCACTTTTCTCTATAGCTTGTATGAAATCTGAAAGTTTTCGGCATGACTCAGGTATCTTATCCTTTTCCTTTTCTATCTTCTCTACTTCTTTCCACACCGAAGGTGGTATCATATTCCTTATTATATTAATTAGGAAATCGGGTGGAAGAGAGACCATCTTACTCACCTTCCATGGCGTCTTCCTCTAACTCCTCTTCTTCGAGATCACATATGTCTCCACATATTTCTGTGATACAGTTTCGTATACAAATCTCATCTATCTCTTCCTCATTCCACTCTTCCATTCTACTCACCTTCTTTTTGATATTGCTGATATAGTTCTAGGTCTGCTGGTATTTTTTTATTTTCATCTTCTTTATCTTCCTTTTTCTCATCGTCTACTTTATACGCATTTATGATCCTCGATATATCTATAGTTACGGCACCGCCGAGCGAACCGAACAGTATTATCTTTTTGATATTCTCATTTTCCAGTAGACCGCTCTCCCTGAGGACTTCGTAAAATATTGAACCTCTTTCAAATATGTCTGATTCAGGTATTATATCCGTAACCTTGTAATTTTTCTTATATTTGACGTTTAAGACCATTACTGGAATTGAAAGAGCAGACATGTATAGGTATCCTACCATCTTGTCAGTGATCTTAATCTCTAACCTAGGTTTTTCTTCAGGTTCAGGTGTGGTAGTCTGCTCTCCTTCCGTCTCATCTTTTGGCTTCTCGGGTTTTTCGATTCGGAGAGGCTCTTCTACGTGTTCCACTTTTTCCTTCGCCTGGTCCCTCTGAAGTTGAGACTTGACGGCTCTGAAGTATCCACCCGCATCTTTCACCTTCCACCATGAGCCTATTGATGTAATTATACAGTCCTCACTCACTCCAGCGTCTAAAAGTTCCTTTATGACCTCTTTTCTGTATCCTTTCTTACCTATTTTATCTTTCAATTCTTTTATATTAATATCCTGACCGCTATATGTTACTTTTTCAGGTTCGAGTGGACTGTAAGCCCACTGCTCACACTGGGCCTTAGAGTCTGAGATGAGAAGTGGCTCACTCATGGTGATCGCCCCTGGGGACTATTATGACATCGATTTCGTACTTTGGAATGATTAGGAGAACCTCTTGCCCGCCATATTCTCCTATTAGCCTCACGTAGTCCTTCGTATCGCTTTCCATGACCCCCTGATATGGAAAGCCATGAACAATTATGTACACGTATTTTCCTACGAAATCTTTCAAATCCATTTTCCACCACCAAATATAAGGAATGCCATAATGATGGCTAATATCAAAAGGCCTAAAAGTAACGCAATCAATCCCCAATTTATGCCCCTTTCAGGCTCCTGAGCCTGTTGTTTTACTTTTGGTTTCGGCTTTCTCTCCTTATAGATTATGACGTACTTTTCTTTTTCCTTAGGCTTCTCCTCCTCTTTCAATTCTTCTAACACTTCATCTATCTCATCTTTTTTCGTTTCTTCTTCTTTTTTCTCAGATGTCTCTTCTTTCTGCTCCTCTTTCTTTTCCTGTGTCGTACTCATTTGTTAGAGGTTTAGGTGGTCGATAAATATAACATTTATGTAACATTCTTGGTATTTGCTCTATAATACTGACATGAAGTAATACAATAATCAAAGTGACGAGAAAAGTAGAAGTAGAACCAGACCGTGAAAGAAAATGATAAGTTACTATTTTTTCAGATCATTGAGACAACACATTTGGGCTAACTCTTTTGTCGTAAAAGTTTTTTCTTTAAAAACGATTTGACGCCGTTTTTTCCCTTAACTTAAGGGCGAAATTCACAAATGTCCATGAGTTAAGGGTTTAAAAATATTCCTAGTAAGCTTACGCTTAGAGTTTATATACTCATCATTACAATTTATCATCAAATTAGAGAGAATAAATATTACACGTAGATGGAGAACGTGGAAATAAAGAACAAATCATAATAAAAATTTCTCAATGTCTAAAAGGCAAATTAAAGGAATTACCGAAAATGAGCTAAATATTCTTGAAATATGTACGTAAAGATTTGCTTTTGTGGAAGACGTTTATGATATTTCCGATAGATTTCCCATTGTATGTCATAAATTCGTACCTTCACCTCTATGGGAATCTAAAACGCTTGGACCAGACTTTCGTTACTTTTAGATTCTATGAGTTTTTGTTCATCTATTTTCACTTTATTAAACATTTCTATTAATAAAAATCCTTTACATTCTCTATCACGCCCGCATCTCTCTTTTAAGAATCTCACTAACGATTCGGGCAAAACGCTATTACTGAATTTCATCGCTTAACACCTTCGCTAATTTTGCTAAAATGATGTCTGTCCTTGTGACATTCATCTCATTCGCTAGTCTATCTAGCTCGTATACTTTGGTCAGTGGCAGTCTTACGGAAACTACTTGGACACCTTTCAAATTGTTAGCTGAGTTTAAATCTTCCGCCGTGATTGGCATGCTAAGAGCGGAACGAATGATCTCGCTTATATTCCCCTTGATTTTTTGCCTTATTTCCTTGTTCATTTTGAAGGAAACTGTCACGGTCTTTTCTATTTCTAAGATGAATTGTGTATCATCCACCTTAATTACCCTCTCCATTTTTGCTCCATTTAAAGACGGAATTTAGAGACTATAAATTTTTAGGTATTAGTTGAGCGTCTGGTTATCCTTTGTTTTAGTATATGCCCTAGCTGATCTAGTTTTTCTTCGATATTCCGTGAAATCTCTGAAATTTGAGCTAAGGCTTTAGTTATCTCTGTTCTTATCTCGTCTGACGTAAATGATTTTAGATTGGTGAGAGATTTTACGAATTCCTCTTTTTGTATATGATACTTTTCTATTTCTTCACTCAATTCTTTTATTATATTTCCCACCAATCTGTACTTTTCATATTGTTTCATATGCTGTTCTAATTCCTTCTTTTGAATCTTCAACTTTTCTATTTCAAGTTTCAGTTTTAGCTCTTGATCAGCACTCTTTATATTCGCCTTAACGTAACAGTCACCACAAATAACGTAGTGTTCAGTAGGATCATAGAAACATACCTCACCTAATTCTATTGCCCTTCCACATTTCTTACAGTGAGCGGTTTCGTATTTATTTAGTATCTTTTTTAAACCTTCAGCCTTTCCGCCTTTCTCATAGCGTGATATTAGAAAATTTATAAGTTCAGCATAAGAATCAAAATTATACATAGCCATTAATGCCCTAATCTTTTCCGCGTTCCGCCCTCTTACAGTTATATTTATATGAACTATATCGTTTCCCTTCTCTTCATCTGCCATAAAAGAACACCTAAAAAACGTAGACTTTGTATAAGTTTTCGCCATCTAGGACATATATAATATCGTAAGGATCGTATTTGTAATCCTCTATCATTTTGACTTTAATATTTTTGACTTTAAAATCTGGTAAAAATAGACGGTTATGAAAGTATAATACCTTCTCTTTGGTTGAATAGATATCTTCCTCAAGATGTTCAAAATCTGATTTGATAAATTCTATTTCTAAACGTGGTTCTTCCTCCAAAAAAAATTGAGAAGGTTTAATACTTGATAGTAGAACAACACGATTAAACTGTGCCATACCACTCTATTAAAAAATCAATGTTAGAGGTTATAAAAAGCTTTGGCGTATCTATCTATGTTTTTTTAGAAACGTGTCTAACGTATTTTCTTGTCTTGTATTATTTTGCTGGGACCTTAATAACGTTAGTATGTCATCTATTTTCTTCTGTAATTTTGACATTTCAGTAAATTGTTTATACTCTCGTAGCAATTTTTTAAAACATTTTGAGACGCTAAGATTCCGACATACATCTTCTATCAATCGCTCGTCTTCCTCACTAATGTAAATCGTTGTTCTTCTCAAGTCTATCTACCTTCTCCTTAATCTCAAGTAGGAGTTGTAGAATAGCATACAACTTAGTTTGTATGTCGATGTCTCCCGTCTTTATTTTCTCTAGTGCGAGTTTCTTCACACATGTAGAGATCGGTGTTTGCCCGCATATCTGTGCTAATTTTTCCTCTTCCCTTCTGTTGAAGTAGATTGTAGTCCTCATCGAGTGTATGATAGAGTAACGGTATAAAAAGATTGTGTGAATGGCATGTATGAGTTAATGATGAGTGTATGTATGTCATTTGTATGTTGTGTGTATGTCATTTTTATGTCATCTTGAATTTTCTATGACATACATAGTGACATACATTCGTCACTTTTACGTCAGCTTTGTATGTCATTTTTATGTCATTGTGATGAGAGTATGTATGAGTGCCTTCTTTTTACGTCGTAAAAAAACGTATGTCATCATCACTGTCATATCATAAGAGAAAATTCAATTCTAGTCAAACATATTTTTGGTATCACAAGACCTCGGAAAATCCCGTCATTGATACCAACTGGGAAAGATTGCACCGTAAGGTTATACCAAAAAAGCGGTATTACATAAGGTTGAGATTTCCGCAAAAGAAGGTTTTGGTATCAGCTTTAGGGGGTTGATTTTTCCCCCCATTTTTCCCCCTAAAAGTTTAGGAAAAAGTACGTAATTTTACCACGTACTCGGTTCTCCAGAGAACCAAAGTTTAGGAAAAAATTCGTTACGTCTTTGAAACGCTGAAACTACCGTAAATTTACGCCCTTCTTTTTTGTATAATAAAAAAAGAAGAAGGGCATAAACGGGGGGCACGGGGGAAGAAAAAAAGTTTAGGAAAAACCCTCTTACTTAGAGCGTTATTATATCATTATATAAGGATATGGTGAAATCGGGATTTAGGCCGGTGATGGGATCAATAAAATGCACCGCATGCCACTCTACCATTACTTTTGTTTTTGGTTGATGAACCAAGAAGAACACTAGATCTTCTCCATAGAATACATAATTATTATTTATTACTGAATAGCTCACGTTAAATATCCTTCCTTCCGTCTTTTTGAACAACTCTTTTATGTATGAGGCTTTTATTGCAGTTAAACCCAATCCACAAAAATCTACGCTATCGCCGTCTTTTACCTCATTTGGTTTAAGCCATTCTATTCCTTTCCCTACACTCACGCCCTTAAACGTCTTTAAGGGATATATACCACATATGACATCTGAGCCGTATCTGTCTAATTCCGCTTTACTAGGAATTTTATTCGGTAAAACGTCATCATCAATAAAAATCAGCCAATCCCCGTATTCAAGATAAGGTAACGCATAAAGGACTTGTAGATTCCTTTGGAGAAGTATGTTGTTATGTTTGTTTATCAGAATAATCCTGTCTTTCACGTTCTTTAAAACTGGAAGGAGATTAACATTAACTTGTCCACGTGTAGCTATGCTAATGACCATGTTCACTACACCTCTATTCCTCCATCTAGGTAAAATCCTAGTGTATCGGAGTCGATATCGAAATTTATCTTGTATAATACTCCACATATAATTATCGCACCTAATTCTATTATGTTTTGTTCATCCAATTCCAAGTATTCTATGATTAACCCGTCTATTTTTTCCTTGTTAATTTTGATACCCTTATAATCTAAAATCATTAGGAATAGTAGAGTATTTTGTTTTTCTTTGTATTCTTTTAATAAACTCTTTAACTTCTCGTCCTTAATTTGAGCTAGTAGTGAAGTCATTTCTATCACAACTTCATTTTTTCTATACGTGCTTTTTGAACGTTTTCATGTTTCAATTCTTCTACCATTTGAGCGATTGCTCTTCTGATGGCCTCGCTTCGGCTGACCTTGTGCCTGATGGCGTACGACTCGAGTAATTCAATCAAATCCTCTTCCGCCTTGAATGTTACGACTTTCATGGTTCTCTGGTTTCTAAATTAGAAGAAGAAGTTTAAAAAAGATAACACCGAAAAAAGGGTATTACTTTTACTTAGCCTGAGCGTTGGGGGCGTTGTTATGTTCAACTTTCTTTTGTGCTAGGGCGTTTACATCATTCAGCGTAGACATGTCGATTAGGGCGTTAATGCCAGTGACTGTCGTTTGTTTGATAGATTCCACAGCCACCGTGGTAGTCTGAGCCATTTGCGTCATAGTGTTTCTATATGTTTCGTTGGCCTGCCTCTGATTAAATAGGTGGGCCACTTCTCCCACCACAAAGGCACCTATTAGAACGCCCATGATAGCATAGAAAGCGTCTAACGCTAGTTGTGCTAACATAGTTTCACTCATACTAAGAGAAGGAAGGGGAAAAAAATTTTTCGTATAAAAAAGGAGTATTACAGGATATCTAAGGACTTTTTCTTGACTTCGCTAGGATTGGATAATAGTTCCGTAGCGATTCCTTTCATTTTCAGGTACACCTTCTCTATTAGTGACCCAGGCGAGGCGTAGTAGTTCACCATGGTGAGTGGATCCTCCCAGCCTACCCCGAACGGTGACCTCACTCGTTTTAGCTTCGGGAATCCCGTAAGTACCTCCAGTGGTAAATTCAGGTAGTTCACTCTCCAGTAAGCCCCACTACGCCTTATATCATGAGGCGTGAATGCTGGATTTAGGTCACCATCGCCAGGGAACTTCCCGAGATATTGTCCCAATCTGCGTAGGTAGTCCTTGTAGGTTTCCCAGTGCATAATTGAAAGGAACACGTAGTTTCTTCTGTCATCTGCTTTGAAATTCTTTTCAGCGAACTCTTTATAATTCTTCAGTTTCTCACAAAATCCCTTGTCGAAGAGGTTCAAATCAATCCCTTCCCATACCTTGTCCGTCTTGGATTCATACACTGTGACCGTACAATTTATGAAGTCTATGTCAGTCCACTTGATTCCTAGAAGGCTACTGTCTTCCTCGCTTGACTCCCCCTCTCTCGCCATGGTGGTTAAATGAAGTAAGACAGAGTCTCTAAACCTTTCACACATGTAGTCAGACACGTTCTCTTTTTTACACCACTCTGGTATCCTCAGAAATTCCTCAGGCAATAATGTGAATGGAATTCCGTTCCTACTCCCTACTCTCTTCTTCCCCCTCTGATATCCTCGTATATGAATCGTGAATTTCTCGGACAAGGGAAATACCTCGTCTAGGATTGTTATTGCCTGATAATAGGAATTCTTTCTTCTATTTTTCCAGTATCTCTCTAGCTCTCTGTATTCCTCCTCTCCCCACTTGTGAGGGTCTGGCTGTTTATCCTTTACGAGATCATACGAATCCTTCGCTACTGTAATCACGTTCTTGAAATGGCGTGCCGATATCTCTTTATTAACTACAAATCTGTAAACGAAACGCTGTACTGTCAAAAAGTCACTGATCTTCTTCAGGTAGTTCTTCACCTCTTCCTCGGGCATGTTTGGATTTTCCTTGAATTGTTTTACGAACGCTTCGAAGGCGTTCACGTCGAACACGTTATATTCCTTGTTCCTTTTCTTTCTCTCTTCCTTGTACTTCTCATAGAAGTCCTCGAACTTCTTCCTTAGTTCAGTGTCCTTCCTAAGTTCATCATACCTCGCCTCGAAGGTGTCGTAGCTAATATACTCGCTTTCGTGTCCTAACTTCTTCCATATTTTGTTAGTTACTTCAAACGCCTTTTTGGCACTAAGCCCAAAGTACTGTTCTGATGCTAAGAATAGCCTACACTCTTCTATGTTTAGTTTTTTGGGTCTGCCCTTACTGGTCTTAGCCTCCTTAGGTTCCTTTTCCAAACAGATTTTCCCTAGCTTTATTATTATTGGTTTTATCTGGGGATTTTTCCTGTAGAGTTCCCCAGCCATTTCTACTCCCTCTTTGCCTCTGCTCCTGTCACGATCTTCATCCGCTCCTTCCTCTCTTTAGAGATATACCCCCTGGCCAGGGCCTCGGCCAGGAGTTCACGAACTGCTTGACTCATGTCTATCCCTTCTTCCTGACAGAGTAGGGAAAAAAGCTCTTTCATTTTCTTCTCAATCTTCACGCTCAGCCACGTTATCTCCGTCACGTTTCATCTTTATGACGTCTATCCCCCCTGGTATTTAAGTGTTACTCAACATAAACCCTGTGTTACACGTCCTTAACTTTCCCCCCTCTCCCTAGAAGTCTGAGGAAGTTGTACTTAGAATACACGAAGTGACACTTAAATACTGCAAAGTATAGATAGGTACTTAGTGGTCTAAATGGCCCAAAACCAAAAAATGGACATATCCGAGGTCCTAAGAAGGGCCGAGGATCAGGATATTTTTTTAGGTTCATTTACAAAGAAGGAAAAGCCTAAGGTACTATCGTTCGAATATAGGAATACAGACATGGGGGGGTTCTCAGATTCCATAGTGATCTCGCTGAGAACGAAGAAGCCGATCAAGTCCAGGATCTTCCTTTCAAGAACGAAGAGACACGGCAGAAGAACATACTATCTCATACCAGCGAAGTACCTCGTATATAGTATTGAACGGAGTAACAGCGGTCATCTCTACTGTACCGTGTCGATAATTCGAATGAAGGAGGAAGGGGGGATAGATCTAGTGAAGGACTGGGAGGTCTTCCGCCAGGACGAACACCTCCTAATGTTGGACGATCTGCCAGAGGACATACGACAGATGCTCGTAGAGAATAAGGATTCGCTCCCCCTTTTCGATAGAGTCTTCCCCTCCGATCCTCCCCAGGACTAGATGGAGAAAGAAGAAAGGAAGGAGTACATGATTTTTTTCCATACGTCATACGCACATTTATTATATGAAAAATCAGAAATTGTTAATTTATGTACGTCTTCTACGTAGAGGCGATTTATTAGCTCTCCATCGAGAAAGATGGTAATCTCTTCACCTCTCTGCTCTATCCTTAGGACACAGTCATCTCCTTCATATATTATATATAATGAATTAGTGCTAGGATTGTGCCCTAGCCTTATCATCTTTGAGACCTTTCTTATATAAGAGAATTGCTATTAAGGAATAAGGAATGTAATATAGGGGAATGTGGTCTATCACTATATACTCTGATCCCCACTCGTACGGGAGTTGATGCTTAAAGACCCAAAAGAAAGCATCTTCTACTACTGAATACGTAAAAGCGTTAGCTATGGTAATGGGAATTTTTCTGTCAAATCCTGCAATCATTCCTAAGGCAAGTACTAAAGCATGGTATGGAGAGATGACGTTACCTTGGCTCAACGGAGAGAAGAACGTTTCTATCATAGCGTATACTATAGAAATCGCTATGGTCCTAACTACGCTTTCTCTTAAGGGCATTTAACTCATGCTCCAGTTTCTTTATTTTTTTTTCAAGTATCTGAATTCTCTTCTTTAAGAACTTATGGTCTTTGTAGATGAGAGAAACTAGACTTATTATGATTGTCACTAAGACTGTGTTCAAATTAGGATCTATACTAAAAATAGCCATACGTCATCATCTCATAATTTAGAGCCTATTTTGATTTCTTCCGCCTCTTTGCTAGTGTGTGCAAATTCAGGGCTAGTCGAATTTGACGATTCCTGTGGTCTGTAAGTTCATCTTTGTGGCGTTCGTACCATTCTTTAAGCTCTTTCCACGCTATTTCGCCATTTGGCTTTAGAAGGCTAGGATGATTCTCTTTTAGCCATCTTCTCAAAGCTCCACGGTGTCTGATCGCTTTTTGAATCCATTTATCCTTTCTCCTTGCCATGGCTATCACCACACCGAAACTGAGAAATCACTATTTACTGTACAATTTGATATTGCCTTTGCAAATATTACATTATAACCTGGATTCTGATATTGATATATTAATTGATATTGCCCTTGAATTTCGTAATTTTGCTTATAAATTATATAGAAATACTGATTTGCGTTCACATTCATGTAATCACCTCAGCCTCTATGATTAACAGAATTGTTAGTTCCTCACTAGATATGTGAAAAACACTATTGTCCGCGTTGAGGATTGCGGTAAAGAAGATAAAAGATCCATTACTGCCTCCCAATACATTCATCGCATTACAACAATATGTATTACTCGGCGTTAAAGGTGTAGAAAATGGACTTGTAATAGGTTGATAATATTGTGGAAAACCTGGCAGACCTGGTATGTTCACGGGGTTACTACTGTTATTCACTATTTTAAATAAATTAGGATAGTGAGACGATGCGAGTATTGTGCCGAAAAGTGATGGAAGGTTAAACAAAAAGTAGGCTTGCTGAAGATATACTACGCCTTTTACGAATCCTATCGACCCATCCCCTACATTTTCGCCGTTAGGGAATGTTACTCCATTCCTAGCCAAATAGCTTATGAATACGAACCAATTGAGTAACTGAATATTTCCATTAGCTGGAACTGAAATAGTAATAGTACCGCTAGCCGTGTTATTACTGATATTCGCGGGCATTGTTAAAGAACTAGTACCAGTAGCATTATACTCTGAGGTGCCTGAGGCTGAGCCTTGGATATTATATGTTATATTTCCGCTGATCGCGTTAATGTATTGCCAATAACCTAACGCTATTTTTGAAAGCGGGGCTATTATGATGCTAGGGTCTTCGTTCTCATAGTCGAATGTACCCGAGTATGAAAGAGAGACAGAAGTTCCACTTGTACCACCGTTTATCTCTATGACATCTAGTATCTGAACTTGAGTAATTGTCACACTAGCAGTTCCACTACCTAACGTTACAGTTATCTGAATGTTGTTATTGCTAGGAGACGGGATATTTCCTACTTGCCAGCCATGCGTATTTTCGCCCGTTTGGAACGCTATTACTTGTTCATTTGCCGTATTAGTTATAGTAACACTGGTGGCAGTCGTTCCGTTTATAAGGACTGTGATTGTGGCTGAACCTGAGGTTGAGCCTGAGGCTAGAGTTATGTACGCCGAAACGTTTATTACTAGCACGTGGTAGCTCTTTAGAAACTGGGTCATTGGCGTTACGCTTTGTATTGTATATTGTTTGGCTGTGCCGTTTGCCGACAACGTTACGCTCTGAGTATCGTCCACGCTATTGCCTACCCATGCATCTAAGATTTGCCCTATAAATCTAAATTTCCGCGTTTTGCACTGATGTCCCTGGATGGCTAACGCCATCATCCCACCTCATATATTACGAACAGATAGCCCGTAACAGAACTAGAATTATTATTCGTAAGAGTAATCGAATTGATTTGAACTAGTTTGCTAATATCCATTTCGTATTCTCCATAGACACTATTCCCGCTATTCACATTTACATTGAAAGTAGTTTGAGTTATCATGTCAGTAAGCGAAAGGCTAGCTGTGACTGGTGCGGAAGGGAAGATTAAGAGTTTAAGTTTGCCCTTTAGGGGCGTTACGTAATTTACGTTCAAAGTTTGATTAGAATTAGCGTTTACGTTTATTTGAGTTCTTACTAAATCGTAAGCTATCAGCCTTGTCTTGAGATCCGTAGCCACTCTTCCAAACGTAGGGAATTTTCCATGTATCAGCCCCCTGATTATCACGGTCGAACTCCCATATGGGCTTTGCTGTATTTCCGTAGCGGGCTGAATTTGCATATAGTGAATTGGAAAATTCTCTATTAAGAGGTACTGGTAAGGTGCTAAGACTACATTTTGAGAAT
>Ga0080006_1140058_pt1 | contig 16349 bp, 10 predicted proteins | sample RS3BMetagenome_FD_69209 | JGI IMG/M metagenome (GOLD analysis project Ga0080006, IMG submission 69209) | Ferric oxide microbial mat and aquatic microbial communities from Rainbow Spring, Yellowstone National Park, USA - RS3B (SPADES... ... | reverse complement strand
ATGAAAATCAGGAGAGCGTCGGGCATTCTTTCGCGGACCTGCATGGCTCCCTGGACATCGATCACCAGAAAGATGCAGGCTCCCGATCGTAGCGATTGCCGGATCGGCCCGAGTGGCGTTCCATAAAGATGACCGTGAACCTCGGCCGATTCGAGATACTCGCCGAGGTCGCGGTCCGCCTCGAATTGTGGACGGCTGATGAAGCGGTAGTCGACCCCGTCAACTTCACCCGGTCGAATCTCCCGGGTCGTGTCGGAGATCGATCGGATCAGATTCGACCCGGACCGATCCAGCAGGCGGTTGACGATCGTACTCTTTCCCGACCCGGAGGCTCCCGAGATCACGACCAGTCGACCGGCTCGGCCGGTCGGGTTTCCCGGGGAAATCGAGGTTCTGGATTCGAGACTCAACGAGATTCACTCCACATTCTGGATCAACTCGCGGATCTTTTCGAGGGCCCCTTTGATCTCGACCCCCCCTCGACTGATCTCGACGTCGTTGGCCTTCGAGCCGATCGTGTTGGTCTCGCGGCCCATCTCCTGGACCACGAATTCGAGCTTTCGCCCCGAGCTTTCCGACTCGCCGATCACCTCGACGTACTGGCCGAAATGAGCCCGGAGCCGCATCACTTCCTCGGCGATGTCGGCCCGCTCGGCGAAGATGGCAACCTCGCGGACCAGATCCTTGGGCTCGACCGTGACCACCTGCCCTTGCAGGAGCGACTGGACCCGCTCGGTCAGTCGCTTCTGGTAGGAGGTCACGACCTCGGGCCCTCGAACTGCGATCTTTTCCAGTTGAGCCGCCGCCGACTTGCCCAGGGCGATCAGCTCGTCGGCCATCGCCCGGCCTTCTTCGGCCCTGGCTTTCTGGAGTTTGACGAGAGCTTCGGAGACGACCCCCGCCAGCGCGGGCCAATCCTGGTGAGGATCATCGACGGCGGGCTTTCGCTCCTCGACCACGCCGGGCAAGCCGAGCAAACCCGACAGGTCGGAGATCGCCACGCCCAGCTCGGTCAGTTGAGCGCGATAACTCTGGATCGCGACCTTGTTCAGCCGGTAATCCTCCGACCGCTTGGGGCGGTCGACCCGGATCGAGAGCTGGACGGTCCCTCGACGGATCGTCTCGCGGACCAGTTTTTCGAGTTCGGGTTCGAGGGCGCTGTAGGGATCGCTGATCTTGGCATTGAGCTTGAGGTGGCGGTTATTGACCGTCCGGACCTCGACGCTCACCGACCAGCGATCATCCTGGATGCGGGCCTCGCCGAACCCGGTCATGCTGAGGAGCAAAGGAGACTGGCCTCAAAGGGAGGGAAGGATCGGCCTCGATTATTTGGGTGCCGGAGGCGGCAGATCCTTGGGCAGGGGCAGCGGAGCGGCGGGCGACCCGCCCGAGACGTCGGGAACCGGAGCACCGGTGGCGGGCTTGGCGGTGTTCGACGGCGGCGCCGGGAGATCGGCGGGAAGGTCGAGGCTCGCCCCCTTCGTCCCGGTCTTGTCGAGGTCAACCCCCTTGGCCGGGGTGAAGTCCGACTTCACGCCGGGCTTATTGGGCCGCTCGTAGGCGGAGGTCCGGTTGTTCGAGATGATGACCAGGAGCATCGCCTGGGAAATCCAGACGGTGGCGGTGATCATGGTGACCCGGGTGAAAACGTCGCCGGCCTTGGTGCCGAAGGCACTCGAGCCCCCCGCGCCGCCGAAGGCACCCGCGAGACCGCCTCCCTTGCCCCGCTGGATCAAGACCAGGCAGATCAGAAAGAGCGACGTCAAGGAGAGCGTGATATAGAGCAAGGCGGTGACGAACTGCACGGTCGTTGTCCTTGGGGTCGGTTACGGAAATCGAGCCGATCAGTGGATTCAGGATTTCCCCTGGGCGGCCACACCCTGGCCCGCCTTGATGATGCCGAGGAAGTCGCCCGGCTTGAGACTCGCGCCACCGACCAGAGCACCGTCGATGTCGGGACAGGCTAGCAACTCGGCCGCGTTATCGGCCTTGACGCTCCCGCCATACTGGACAACAACCCGGCTCGCCGTCGCTTCGCCGAATTTCGAGGCGAGCTGACGGCGGATGAACGCATGGACGGCCTGAGCCTGGGCGGGCGTCGCCGTCAGGCCGGTGCCGATCGCCCAGACCGGCTCGTAGGCCAGGACCACGCCGCCCATCTGCTCGGGCGTCAAGCCGGCCAGCGAGTGCTCGAGCTGACGGGCCACCACGTCCTCGGTCAGGTCGGATTCTCGTTCGACCCGGGTCTCGCCGATGCAGACGATCGGCAGAAGCCGAACTTCGAGCGCGGCCATGAGTTTGGCGTTGACCAGGTCGTCGGTCTCGCCCTGACCATGGCGACGCTCGGAGTGGCCGAGGATGACGTGGGTGCAACCGGCGTCGACTAGCATCGAGCCGGAAAGCTCGCCGGTGTAGGCGCCATCGGGCTTGGCGTGCATGTTCTGTGCACCCATGCCGATCGGCGAGCCGGCGAGCACGCTATCGATCTTGTAAAGGTAGACCGAGGGCGGGCAGATCGCGACCCGGACATCGACCGCCGGGCCGACCCCGGCCTTGACCTCTTCGGCCAGGGCCACGGCGGCGTCAAGAGTCGGCGGATTCATCTTCCAGTTGCCGGCCACGAACAGCGTGCGCATCAGACGGAAACCCCTTCGGGAGTGTCGATCGTCTTCCCCATGACCTCGGCAAGATGCCGGAGTTCATCCATGAGCTTGGAATACTGCGCGGGCAAGAGAGCCTGCGGTCCGTCCGAAAGGGCTTTCTCGGGACAGGAGTGAACTTCGATATGAACGCCGTCGGCACCGGCGGCGATGCTGGCCCGGGCCATGCTTGGAATCAGGTCGGGCCGACCCGTCGCGTGGCTCGGGTCGACGATGATCGGCAGGTGGCTCTGTCCCTTGGCGTTGGGGACGATCGAAAGATCGAGCATGTTCCGGGTCGAATCCTCGAAGCTCCGGACGCCTCGCTCGCAGAGGATGACCTGCTTGTTTCCCTGGGCCAGGACGTACTCGGCAGACATCAGGAGGTCCTTGACCGTCGCCGACATCCCCCGCTTCAGAAGGACGGCGGTCCGGGTCCGGCCGACCTCTTTGAGGAGGCCGAAGTTCTGCATGTTCCGGGCGCCGATCTGGATGATGTCGGTGTACTCGACGACCATATCGACCTGGCGAGGGTCCATGACCTCGGTCACGACCGGCATCGCGAATCGTTCGCCGGCGGCCTTGAGGATCTTGAGCCCGTCCTCGCCCATCCCCTGGAAGCTGTAGGGGCTGGTCCGAGGCTTGAAGGCTCCGCCACGGAGAACATTGGCACCGGCGTCCTTGACCTTCTCGGCGATCTCGAAGAGTCGCTCCTCGCTCTCAATCGCGCAGGGGCCGGCAATCATCATCAGGTGGCCGCCGCCGACCCGAACGCCTTTGATGTCGAAAACCGATTCCTCGGCATGGAACTCGCGGCTGGCGAGCTTGAACGGCTTGAGGATCGGCACGACCTGCTCGACGCCCTCGATCGCTTCGAGGGGCTCGGCCTGGAGCCGGTCCTCGTCGCCGATGACGCCGATGATCGTCCGGGCGACCCCCTGGCTCAGGTGCGGGGTAAATCCAAGCTCCTCGATCCGGGCCAGGACATGACGGATCATTTCCTGGGTCGGATGAGGCTTCAAAACGATGATCATCGATCGTCCTCGGTGGACTCGCCCGCGCGAACCGAAAATCGGGAGAGTAAACGAGAGATTGTAACGACCCTTCCTCGATCCGGGAAGGCGAATCTTTCTCTGGTTTCCACCCCCTGTTCCCTCTGGGGACCCTTGGCAATTTCCCCTTCACGCTTGATAATCAAGGCGACGATCCGGCTGGATGAAGGGTGGCCCTTCTCTCCTTGGAATCGAGGAACGACCGATGGCTTCGAGCACGACCAACCGCCGCCAGTTTTTTCGAGGGACCGGCATGGCCGTCGGGACCCTGGCGGGTCTCGGGCTGGATCTCGAGCCGGTGAAAGCCGCTGCTTTGACGATGAAGTCGAAGTTGAAGGGTGCGAGAGAATTCGCCAGCGTCTGCCCTTATTGCGCGGTCGGTTGCGGCCAGATTGTCAGTGTCCGCGACGGTCAGATTGTCAACATCGAAGGAAACCCCGATAGTCCGATCAGCCGGGGGACGCTCTGCCCGAAGGGATCGGCGACCTATCAGCTCGCGGTCAATCCGAACCGCTTGACGAAGATCAAGTATCGCGCCCCGTTCGCGACCGAGTGGGAAGAAAAGCCGCTCGACTGGGCGATGGACCGGATTGCCGCCCTGATGAAGAAGGAACGCGACGCCAGCTTCCGCGAGCGATGGCAAGGGACGGGCTTTCAAGGTCAGCCGGTCGATAAGGTCGTCAACCATTGCTCGACCATCGCCTCGCTGGGCGGGGCGACGATGGACAATGAATGGAACTACGTCCAACTGAAGCTCTGGCGAAGTCTCGGGCTGATCTGGCTCGAAAATCAGGCGCGGATCTGACACAGCTCGACTGTGCCCGGTCTGGGCACCTCGCTCGGTCGTGGCGGTGCCACGACCAACCAGATGGACGTTCGGTTCGCCGACTCGATCCTGATCATGGGATCGAACATGGCCGAGTGCCACCCGGTCAGCTTCCGGTTTGTCATGCAAGCCAAGCTCGCCGGAGCCAAGATCATCCACGCCGACCCCCGGTTCACCCGGACCTCGGCGATGGCCGATATCCATGCGCCACTCCGGGCGGGAACGGATATCGTCTTCCTGGGCGGCCTGATCCGCTACATCCTCGAAGAAAACAAGTACTTCCGCGACTATGTCGTCAGCTACACCAACGCGGCGACCCTGATCAACGAGAAGTACCAGGACACCGAGGATCTCGACGGCCTCTTCTCGGGATTCCACCCGGAAAGTCGGTCGTATGATGCCGCCAGCTGGAGCTACGACGAGCCCAAGAAGTCCGAGCCTACCAATCAGCCCAAGCCGGTCCAGGACGACTCGCAATCGTTCAGCGCCAGGGCCGGACAGCTCGGCGGTCCGCCCAAGACCGACCCGACGCTTCAGCATCCCCGGTGCGTTTTTCAGATTCTCCGACGCCATTACGCCCGCTATACGCCCGAATTCGTCGAGGACGTGTGCGGGACCTCGAAGGAGACGTTCCTCAAGGTTGCCGAGGCCCTGACCCGGGCTTCCGGCCCCGACAAGACCGGGGTGATCTGTTACGCCGTCGGCTGGACCCAGCATACGACGGGCGTCCAGATGATCCGGGCCTCCACGATCGTTCAGCTATTGCTCGGCAACATCGGCCGACCCGGCGGAGGCATCCTGGCCCTTCGCGGGCATGCGTCGATTCAAGGGTCGACCGACATCCCGACCCTTTATAACCTTTTGCCCGGCTATCTCAACATCCCCAGCGCCTTGAAGTCACACGAGACTCTGGCCAGCTATATCAAGACCGAGATATCGCCCACGTGCTACTGGGCCAACTTCCCCAACTTCATCGTCAGCCTGCTCAAAGCCTGGTACGGCGAGGCCGCGACCAAGGAGAACGACTGGCGATACGATTGGCTTCCCAAGATCGTCGGCGACCATTCGCACATGCCGATGATGGTGGCCATGGCCGAAGGTCAGATCAAAGGGTTCTTCGCCATGGGCCAGAATCCCGCCGTCGGCGGCCAGAATGCCGGTTATCAGCGCAAGGCTCTGGCCAAGCTCGAATGGCTGGTCGTCAAGGATCTTTACGAGACCGAGACGGCGACCTTCTGGAAGGACAGTCCCGAGGTCCGAAAGGGCGACCTCAAGCCCGAGTCGATTCCGACCGAGGTCTTTCTCCTGCCCGCCGCCGCGACCGCCGAGATGGATGGCACCTACACCAACACCCAGAGACTCCTCCAGTGGCACGAGCGAGCCGCCGACCCGCCCGGCGAGGCCCGCTCCGACCTCTGGTTCACCGTCCAGCTTGGTCTGAGGCTCAAGAAGCTCTACGCCGACAGCAAACTCGACCGCGATCGGCCGATCCAGGCCATGACCTGGGACTACGTCGACCCCGAGGAGAACGCGGATTGGCGGATCAAGGACGAGCCCTCGGCCCGTCGTGTTCTCAAGGAAATGAACGGCTATTTCGTGGCGACCGGTCGGCCGGTCCGGAGCTTCGGCGATCTCAAGGACGACGGGACCACCGCCGCCGGAGCCTGGATCTACAGCGGGGTCTTTGCTCCGACGGGACAGGAGCCCGATGGCCATAACTTCGCGGCCAACCGTCAAGGGGATGACTGGGTCGCGCTTGGTTGGGGGTTCGCCTGGCCCGCGAATCGTCGGATTCTCTATAACCGGGCCTCGGCCGACCCGCTCGGTAACCCCTGGCCCAAGGAGGCCCGGCTCGCCAAGGTCCACGGCAAGGGAGAGAAGGGCTACGTTTACTGGGACCCTAACTGGCAAGGTCCCGACCCGGCTCGACCCGGTCAGACCATGAAAGGACGATGGGTCGGCCTGGATATCCCCGACTTCCCGGTCAACAAGGCGCCCACGACGCCCGGCAAGCCGGACGGCAAGGGGCTCGACTTCCACGACGGCGCCTCCCCCTTCATCATGAAGGCTGACGGCAAGGGCTGGCTCTTTGCCCCTTCGGGCACGGTCGACGGGCCCTTGCCAACGCATTATGAGCCTTACGAGTCGCCGGTCGGCAATGCGCTCCACCCCCGACAGCAGAGCAATCCGGCGGCCAAGATCTTCCTGGTCCCGGGCAACGACTACGCCCCGCCAACCTCGGGCGAGTACCCGGCTGTCCTCTCGACCTATCGGCTGACCGAGCACCATCTGAGCGGGTCAATGAGCCGGTGGCTCCCGTGGCTCGCCGCACTTCAGCCCGAGCTTTTCGTCGAACTCAGTCCCGAGCACGCGGAGGAATCCGGCCTGAAGAATCTCGACTGGGTGAAGATCACGACCCCTCGGGGATCGATCCGGGCCAAGGCGCTGGTGACCCGGCGGATTCGACCCTTCATCATCCAGGGAAAGCGGATCCACCACGTCGGGATGCCCTGGCACTGGGGCTACAAGGGCGTGGTCACGGGCGACGTCGTCAACGATCTGGCCTCGATGGTCGGCGACCCCAACGTCACCATTCACGAGGCCAAGGTCTTTGTCTGCCGGATCGAAAAAGGATGAGGAACAAATCAGTCCCTGGAAGCCTGGGCGCGACGGTCGAAGTCGGACTGAAGCGCCGCGAGGAACTCCAGGGTTGGCACCAGGTAAGAGGCCATCGAGGGCTGGCAGATCGCCCAGGCCGAGGCGTCCTCTCGGGCCCGATAGGTGGTTCGCCCCGATCGGCTCACCCGGATGATGACTCCTCGATCGACAAGATACAGAAGCAATGCGACCCGACGGGCCAGAGGGGCCTTTGACCAGTAGGGCGAAGCGGCCAGGTCGTTCTCCAGGTGCAATCCTGTGTAGCGAAGGGCTTCGGCGATCAGGGCTTCGAGATGCTCGTCGTTCCGGTGACGTCGGTAATGGGTGAGGGTTCCCGACCAGAGTCGAGACAACTCGCGAACGGATGAAGCGAACACGGGTGAGGTTGGCCCTTCGAGGAAGAAAAAATCCATAAAGTCGTATCAAGGAGGGTTGGCTTTACCCATAATACGGGGGTCGGCAAGGGTGATCCAAACGAAATCCGGACCAATCTGGTGGAGTCGGCTGAGCTGATTCGCTTTGACAGTGTCGTGGTCTTTCTATATTGTGCGATGGAGAATCGAAGGCTCAGGGCTTCCCCAACCCGGAGACTTTCCACGACTTCCCGCCCGGCTTCGCCTCCTCGATTGGCCCTCGCACAACGGATGTAACGCCCGATATGTTTCAAGCGCTCGCCAGGCTGGTCAACTCGAGGGGCTGGGTCATCATCGTCGGCTGGGTGGCCGTCACGGTCGCCCTCTTTGTGATCGCGCCCTCCTGGGACTCGGTCAGCAAGGACGACGATGTCAGCTTCTTTCCCTCAGGTTATCCGAGCGTGGTGGGCCAAACCTTGCTCAAGGAAGGCTTTCCCGACGATGTCGCCAGCTCGCAAGCGGTGGTGGTCGTCGAACGAGCCAACGGCAACCTGACCGCCGACGACCGGCTCTTTATCGACCGGGTCACGACCAGCTTGCGAAAGCTCAAGGCCGAAGAATCCAACCTCGGCATCAAGCAGGTGATCAATTACCGGATGCCGGTCATGGGCGATCGCCTGGTCAGCCGGCCCGGCAGGGCTCTTGACGGCGGTCCCGGTCAGTGCTCATTGATCCTGGTTTCGCTCAATGGGACTTACGTCGCGAAGCAGACCCGGATCGCGGTCGACCGGCTCCAGGATGTTCTCGCGGAGTTCAAGACGCCCCCCGAGGGGCTGGCGATCAGCATTACCGGGTCGGCGGCCGTCGGCCGCGACATGAATCGGGCCGCGAGCTCGAGCGTCTCGAAGACGACCTGGGCCACTATCTCGCTGGTCGTCATCATTTTATTGATCGTCTATCAGTCTCCCTTGCTGGCCTTGATTCCGCTGGTCACGATCGCGCTCTCGGTGCTGGTCTCGCTCAAGATGATCGCCTCCTTGACAAGAATCGAGGCCCTCCGTTTTCAGGTGATTAACATCACCGACATCTTCGTGATTGTCGTTCTTTTCGGCGCCGGGACCGATTATTGCCTCTTCCTGATCGCGCGATATCGCGAGGAGCTGGCCCGAGGCCGGAGCAACGACGAGGCGCTTCGCGAGGCGATCGAGCAGGTGGGCGGGGCCCTGGTCGCCAGCGCCGGGACGGTCATCGTCGGCCTGGGAATGCTCTGGTTTTCGAGCTTCGCCAAGATCCAGTACACGGGTCCGGCGATCGCGCTCAGTCTGGCCATCGGTTTGCTGGCGTCGCTGACCCTCGCGCCGGTCTTGCTTCACTGGCTTCGCGGAGCCGTTTTCTTTCCCTTCCGTCCGCCGCATCACGAAAAGGGGCGAGACCCCGAGCAGGAGGGGCTCGAACAGATTCCCCTCTCGGCCACCTGGGGCAAGATCGCCACGCTGGTGATCCGCCGACCCGGTCTGATCCTCTCGGTCAGCTTGCTGGGCCTGACCCCGTTCGCGATCCTGGGCGCGGGGACAAAATCCAACTATAGCCAGCTCACCGACTTGAGCCCCGACCAGCCGAGCATCATCGGCTCCAAGATGATCCGCCGTTATTTCCCGGCCGGAGAGCTTGGCCCGTCCACCGTCCTGATCCAGCATCCCAAGATCGACTTTCGATCAGACGCCGGGCGATCGGTCGTCGATTCCCTGAGCCGCAAATACGCCGGACTGAAGAATGTCGCCGAGGTCCGCTCGATCGCGCGACCCCTCGGCGCTCCGGTCGAGACCCTTCAGGAACGGATCGCCGACCGGCTCCGTCGACCCTTCGTCGACTCGCGATACTCCTCGACCGCTCCGGCGAACGCCGCCGACCTGAACCACATCACCCGGCTCGACCTCGTTTTCAAGACCGACCCGTTCTCCGACGCCAGCCTCAAGACGCTCGAAGAGGTCCGGCGGATCACCGACGAATCGGCTCTCGGTAACGGCACACTCGCGGGACTGAAGGCCAACGGGATGACCGGGTCGACGTCCATGGTCGCTGATCTCAGGAAAGTGACCACCCAGGACGAGCATCGAATGTACTGGATGGTCACGCTGGGTGTTTACGTCATCCTCGTCCTTCTGCTTCGCCGTCCCGGAATCTGTCTCTACCTGATCGCGACAGTGGTCCTGGGCTATCTGGCCTCGCTCGGAATCACTGAGCTTGTCTTCAAGGCGCTTCACAACGGCCCCGATCCCTGGGTGGGCCTCGACTGGAAAGTGAGCTTCTTCCTTTTTGTGATCCTCGTCGCCGTTGGGGAGGATTATAATATCTTCCTGATGGCCCGGGTCCTCGAAGAGGAACGAAAACACGGCCCGATCGAAGGAACCCGTCAGGCGGTCATGCATACCGGCGGGATCATCAGCTCGTGCGGTCTGATCATGGCCGGAACCTTCGGGTCAATGCTCACCGGCAACCTGACAGCACTCAAGGAACTGGGCTTCGCGCTCGGCCTGGGCGTGGTCCTCGACAGCTTCGTCGTCCGACCGATCCTGGTCCCGGCCTTCGTGGTTCTGCTCCATCGCTATCGAGGAACAATCAGCCTGCCGGTCGAGCCGATCATCCACGAAACCACCGAAGTGGGGACATCCTCGACGACCTGATCGACAAAGGGCTCACCATGCGTGGCCTCCTGATTCTGGCAATGCTCAGCTTCCTTGATCTCGGATTCCCTCGGCAAGCCTGGACTCAAGAGGTCGACCGAGCCAAGGCCGAAAGTGTCGCGGCCGGCCAGGCCGCCGAGGCCGATCGCCTCTTCAAGCGAGGCGAGTGGGAGCCGGCCCTGGCTCTCTATGAAGCTGAGCGAGCCTCGCGATCGGCTCTGGGCGACGTTCGCTATGAAGCCTACGCCCTTCGGGCCATCGGCCTCTGCCATGCCAATCTGGGCGATGATGAGTCGGCGATCGAGGCCGTGAACCGGGCAAGGCTCCTTGACCTCAAGCGAGAGGACAAAGGGTACGCCGGATACGACCTATTCTTGATCGCCCAGGCGGAGTTGCGGCTGGATCGCCCGGCCGACGGCATCAGGACGCTGGGGATGGCCCTGCCACTCCTCTCTCAGGCGGTCGACCGCGACCATGAAACCGATGCTCGACTTGTCCTGACCCGAACGCTCACAGCGCTGGGTCGGGCCGAGGAAGCTCGTCCTCACATTGCCCGGGCCATGGTGCTGGCCGATTCCCTCTCCGACCCCTGGCGGATCGCCGATTCCTGGGCCCTGAGCGGTCAGGTCGAAGGCTCGCTAGGAAACGCCTCACTGGCGCTGGAGCGGTTTTCTGATGCCCAGGAGCTTTTTGAGCAACAGGGCCGGGCTGCCGACTCCGCCTGGATGGAGACCATTTCGGGCTCGACGCTCCTGACCCTTGGTCGGCCCGACCTGGCACTCGCACGGTTCGAGGAAGCCGCTCGATTGCATGAGCACCTCGAAGATGGCGGCTCAATGGCCGAGGATCTGGCTGCGGTCGCCGGACTTCTCCTCGAAGCGGGCCGGGTCGACGAGGCTCTCAAGACCGCTCGAAAAGGGATGGAGAAGGCGCAGGAAGTGGACGACCGTCCCCGAGAAGTCGAAGCTCGGGTCCGGCTTGCCCAGATCCTGGGCCACCAGAACGACTGGAGGGCCGCATCGGCGATCCTGGATGAAGCGGCCGACCTGATCCGGCTGGTGGCTCGCAACGAGCCCGCCGAGCAGGTTCGCTTACTCTTGACCGCGGCCTATGCGGACCATCGGGCGAAGCTCGACCCCAAGGCACTTAAGAGGCTCGACGCTGCCGCTAAAATCGCCGAAGACTCGAAACAAAGCGACCTCAAGCGGATCGTCACGGAGGCCCGCCACCAGCTTGAGAATCCGGATCGGGATCCATCCCTTCCGAAACCCTGATGCCGGGCATGTTCGAAATGGAATCGGGCGAAGGTCAACCTTCGCCCGATCCGGTTCTGACTCAGGAATGGATCAACTCTTGGGCTTCCCGGCAGCCGGCTCATCGCCGCCGCCGACTCCGGCCAAGGCTGGTTCTTCCTTGATGGCTGGGACGAAGACAAGGTGCTTGTCGCGTCCTTCACCTTCCGCATGAACGTTGATGATGTTCGAACCCTTGTACTTGCCGCTCAGGATGTCTTCCGAGAGCGGGTCCTCGATCAGGTTCTCGATCGAGCGGCGAAGCGGCCGGGCCCCGTATTCAGGGTTGAAGCCCTTGTCGATCAGGTACTCTTCGGCCTCGTTCGTCAGGGTCAGTTCAAGGCCGCGATCGCGAAGGCGGTTGCGGACCTTGCCCAGCTCGATATCGATGATGACCCGGAGGTTATCCCGATTGAGGCTGTGGAAGACGATGATGTCATCGAGCCGGTTGAGGAATTCCGGCCGGAAGTACTTCTCGATGGAACCCTTGAAGTCTTCCTTCATCTTCTCATACGACTTGGCGTCGTCCTTGCTTCCGGGGAAGCCGAACGTGTTGGTCGCGCCGGTTTCGGCACCGGCGTTGGTCGTCATGATGATGATGGTGTTCTTGAAGTCGACGTTGCGACCGAAGCTGTCGGTCAGTCGCCCTTCTTCCATGATCTGGAGGAGCATGTTGTAAACGTCGGGGTGAGCTTTCTCGATCTCGTCGAGCAGGACCACCGCGTAGGGTCGGCGACGGATCTTCTCCGTAAGCTGGCCACCCTCCTCGTAACCGACGTAGCCCGGAGGGGCTCCGATCAGTCGCGAGACGTTGTGCTTCTCCATGTACTCGGACATGTCGATCTGGATCAGGGCCTCGGCGTTGCCGAACATGAATTCGGCGAGGCTCTTGGCCAGCAAGGTTTTGCCGACGCCGGTCGGTCCGGCGAAGATGAACGAGCCGATCGGCTTCTTCGGATCTTTCAGACCAGCCCGGCTTCTACGGACGGCCTGACTGATCCGCTTGATGGCCTCGGACTGCGAGATCACCTTCTTCTGGATCTCGGATTCCATGGCGATCAGGCGGGCCGTTTCCTCGGCTTCGAGCCGCGTGAGCGGAACGCCGGTCATCTTACTGACGACCTCGGCGACGACTTCCTCGTCGACCGTGCCGTCGACTTCCTTCGACCGTTCGCGCCACTCTCGGTTGATCGTCTCTTTCTTCTTCTTGAGCTTGTCGGCTTGATCGCGGAGCGCGGCGGCTCGCTCGAAGTCCTGATTGGCGACGGCTTCTTCCTTGTCCTGGTTGAGCCGTTCAATCTGCTCGTCGAGATCCTTGAGGTCCGGCGGCCGGGTCATCGCCTTGAGCCGGACGCGAGCACCGGCCTCGTCGATGACGTCGATGGCCTTATCGGGCAAGCACCGGCCGGTGATGTATCGGTCGGACAGCTCGATGGCGGCTTCGAGGGCCTCATCGGTGATCTGGACGCGGTGGTGCGACTCGTAGCGGTCGCGAAGACCTCGAAGGATTTCGAGGGCCTCGGTCTTGCTCGGCGGTTCGACGACGATCGTCTGGAATCGGCGTTCGAGCGCGCCGTCCTTCTCGATGTACTTACGGTACTCGTCGAGGGTGGTCGCGCCGATGCACTGGACCTCGCCTCGGGCCAGGGCCGGCTTGAGCACGTTCGAGGCGTCGATCGCGCCCTCGGCACCGCCCGCTCCGACGAGCGTATGAAGCTCGTCGATGAAGAGGATGGTGTTCTTGGCCCGACGGACCTCGTTCATGACGGCCTTGATCCGCTCCTCGAACTGGCCGCGGTACTTGGTCCCAGCGACCATCATCGCCAGGTCCAGCACGACGATCCGTCGATCGCGGAGCAGCTCGGGGACATTCCCCTCGATGATCATCTGGGCCAGGCCCTCGACGATCGCCGTCTTGCCGACACCGGCTTCTCCGAGGAGGACCGGGTTGTTTTTTTGACGCCTCGAGAGGATCTGGACGACCCGCTCGATTTCATTTTGCCGGCCGATGACCGGGTCCAGCTTGGATTGCCGGGCCAGGTCGGTCAGATCTCGGCCGAACGAGTCCAAGGCGGGGGTTTTTGACTTTCCACCCTTGGCCGCGGCGCGCTCGCCCCCCTCGCCGCCGCCACCGCCTGCGTCCATCCCGTGACCGAGCAAGTTGAGCACCTCCTCGCGCACTTCTTCCAGCTTCAGGTTGAGGTTCATCAACACCTGGGCGGCCACGCCCTCCTGCTCTCGCAGGAGTCCGAGCAGAAGGTGTTCAGTCCCCACGTAGTTGTGGTTGAGGTTGCGGGCTTCCTCGATGGCGTACTCGATCACCTTCTTGGCCCGGGGGGTCTGGGGAAGCTTCCCCATGGTGACCATGTCCGGACCCGACTGGACGATCTTCTCGACCTCGACGCGGATCTTGCGAAGATCCACGTCAAGATTTTTGAGTACGTTCGCGGCGACGCCGCTGCCTTCTTTGACGAGTCCGAGCAGGACGTGTTCTGTTCCGACGTACTCGTGGTTGAAGCGCTGGGCCTCTTGATTGGCCAGTTGCATCACCTTTCGGGCACGGTCGGTGAAGCGCTCATACATGCGGTCGACTCCGACGGGGCGACCGGGGCCATCCCCGGCCTGGGACTTTACTGAACATCTCGATCGGAGAGTATGCCGCGTCGAAACAGCCTCGACCAGCCTCGACTCCCCAGGAACGCCGCCGCATCAAGGTCTCTTCGCACGTCGCGATCTCAAGCCCCGGAGCCAGGAGCCTCCCAGCGAGCGAGTCTCGGGCCATCCTCGCCGTAATTTCTTCAATCCTATTTCATTGTAAAGCGCGGATCGAATCCGCCAAGGGCCGCGCCCATTCCCTTGGGTCCCCACTCCGGACGGCCCCACGCTTTTCACCGAACCTCAATCGGGATTGTAAGGGAGATCGGGAACCGAAATCAAGCATTCGAGCTGAACCCGGCGTCAACCAGGGCCAACCGATAATCTTCGGGGGTGTTGAGGTTCCTCAAGGTTAACAGGGGCGGGTCCACTCCGGCCATCGTGGCGGCATCCACCCGCAGACCGTTCAGACATTCCAGGAGGAAGACAGGCCGAAGCCGATTCTCGGCCAGCAGACGCCGCACGGCCGGAAGAACCTTCCTCTGATTATAGAGCGCCGCCAGGGGATGGAGATAACCGTCGATCTCAGGAATGATCAGATCGTGGTTGCCAATCCGTTCCATCAGGCATGTCACCCAGGCCGGTTGTAAAAAAGGGACGTCGGTCGCCGTCGCGTACGCCAGTTCGACCTCGGCGGGAAGCGCCTCCAATCCGGCGGCCAGCCCTTGCAGGGGACCTCGATCAGAGATCTCGTCGCGGACGACCCGGACCGAGCCGGGTAAATCCGGGAGATCCTGTTCGGGTGCGGCGACGACGACGATCGGACCGGCAACTTCCCCCAGGAGCCGGACCACTCGCTGGAGCATCAACTCGGGTCCGAAGGGCAGCAGCGCCTTGGGCTGGCCCATCCGCCGACTTCGACCACCGCAAAGGATGATTCCGCCAGGTCGGGTCATCCGGATCCTCCCTTCATGAGAAATCCGAGATCCGCCAGTCGTCGGCGGATGTCGGGATCTGCCAGAGCCTCGCGAAAGGCCACGACGGCCGGGCGATTCCAGCGCGACTCCGGAATCGCGAAGTCGTATCGCTCCGCGCGAATCGGAAGGAATCCGAGCCCGGCCTGATTCGCGACCGTCGCGATGGCGATGCCCCAATCCGCCCTTCCCTGCGTGATCGAGGCGGCCACGGCGTTGTGCGATCGAGGCTCGACCGCCGATCCCGGTGGTCGTCGCCCTTTGAGCAATTCGTCGATCAGGACCCGCGTTCCACTCCCTCGATTCCGGCTGATCATCAGGCAATCCGGATCGCGAAGGGCATTCTCGATCGCCTGGGCGAAATCCCGACCCTCGAACCGAGAATCACCCGGGCGAAAGACGATCCCCTGCATCCGGCCATAACCTTCGAGAAGCCGGACACCCGGCGGCAAGAACGGCCGGTTATAAAGACCCGAGACCGGGTCGAGCAGGTGAACTCCCGCGAGGTCGCACTCGCCTCGACCGGCGGCGAGTAACCCGCCTTGCGACCCCACCCAGATCGTCTTGACCGCAAAGCCGCGCTCCTGGACCTCGCCAAGAACCCCATCCAGGCCCGAGCAATGGGACCCGATCACCACCATCGAGGCGGGCTCGATTCCCTGGCCGAGAGGAACCACGTCCACGATCTCCCCCGACTGGAGAAACTCCCGGTCTCGAGAGATTCTGACGAACCCGTCGGCCCGGGCGAACGTCGTGACCGAGCCGGAGCCCTTGCCCATCGGGTAGGCGGTCATCCCCTCGGAGCCTTCGACCAGGTTGACCAGCACGTATTCGGTCCGGCCGATCTCGCTGTTGAATCGGCCGGGAAGCCGGGCGGTCCGGGTAATCCGCGAATCCTCACGGAGGCCCGCCATCTTTCGGAGAACCGGCGCCACAAACTCGTGAAACGTGAAGATGGCCGAGGTCGGAAATCCGGGAAGAACGATCACCGGAGTCGTCCCGACCGCGCCCAGGCAGATGGGCTTCCCCGGCTTGAGAGCCACGCCATGCACGATGATCCCGGGCGAGCGTCGGGAAACGACTCGATACGACAGGTCGCCCAGACCTTTACTCGTCCCACCGCTGAAGAGAACGATGTCGCAGCCCAGCGCCCGTTCGAAGGCCGCCTCCAGTTGGTCCTCGACGTCGCCCACGATCCCGAGAGGGACCGGCTCGCCGCCGAGTTCGCGAACGGCGTCGGCGAGCATCGTCGCGTTACTGTCATAAACCGAGGCAG
>Ga0080006_1135763_pt1 | contig 16349 bp, 20 predicted proteins | sample RS3BMetagenome_FD_69209 | JGI IMG/M metagenome (GOLD analysis project Ga0080006, IMG submission 69209) | Ferric oxide microbial mat and aquatic microbial communities from Rainbow Spring, Yellowstone National Park, USA - RS3B (SPADES... ... | reverse complement strand
TGCCAGCAGCCAGCATCCCGAGAAGCCCTGCCTTTGGCCTGGTTGCGTTGTACTCGACGAGAGAGCCGTCCAGCTCTGTGTATGAGCCACGAAGGTCTAGCTTCCTGGCGATTCCGCGCAACTCTGTCCTCGGTGGGATGTCTTCACCTATCTTCCTCACGAGCGGAACAAGAGAGGCGAGGAGTACAGAGCCGAAGATAAGCTCGAGCACAGTGGCCCGGAGGTATCCTGCAACGGCAGCACCCGCCACCGCACCCGTTGTTGTGGCAAGTTCAAGGAACATCCCGACCCTGAGGTTCGTCATTTTATCCTTGACGTATGTCGCCGCCGCTCCGCTTGAAGTCGCAATGACAGACACTATGCTTGCCCCTATGGCGTAGTGTATGTCCACACCCATCAGTACTGTGAGTATGGGAACTATGATGACACCCCCTCCCAGTCCAACAACAGCGCCAAGTGCGCCAGCCGCTATCGAAAGGAAGAATAGTAGCAGGAGAAAGAAGAGTGCTATCAAGTTACTCCTGCCAATCGTTCGCCAGCTCCCAGCCAGTCGAAACGCCTTTCCGTTGGCTCTGTCGTGTAGCCGTCACGCGTCAGCCTCGCACAAGTCTCCACAGGCGGCGCCAGGCCCATCCAGGTTACTCTGGGCAGAACTTCGTCTCCCCTGCGCCGGGGCCATTCAGATGAACAGGGTCACCGCGTCCGGGTCTCTCGCAAGCTCGAGGAAGCCAGATGCACCTATTACGTCGTCGCAGACGTCCGCAGCAAGCTGTTCCTGCGTCATGCCGAAGAGGTTCATTGTGGGCGAGCAAGCATGTATCTTCACGCCGGCTTCCCTCGCAGACCTGAGCATGTCGTAGAGCGTGGGCATTCCGCCCTTCGACAGAAGCGACCTGAGCTCGTCCGCCGATATGCCCAGGTCCACAGAAGGCCTGATGCTCTCCGCCATTCCCTTCGTGAGCAGCTTCATCCCTCCGAACGTGAAGTAGACATCAACATGCATTCCCTGTGCCGCCGCGGTGGTAGCCAGGATGAGCGCCGGGTACAGGCCGTCCGCTGTCCCCCTGCTTGCCACCATAACGAGTTTGCGCTTAGGATTCGAGACGCTGCCAGTCCCCTGCCCGAGGGTTGTCTCGTACGCCAATTTAGCTTCACAATTATTATAATATCGTAATATATAACTTTTCACACCTGCCTGAGCGGCGCATCGCACGCGCGTTGTGAAGTGTCGCCTGACGAGCAAGGGGTGCGCCTGACTGGCCGCGACAGCCTGGCAGTCTGAACAACGCTGGAGTTATTCGAGTATTACGTCAGGCCTGCTTAGAATACGTCTCACCTCGGGGCGGAGGATCTCGGCTGGCAGCTCCTTTCCCTGCTTCAGCAGCTCCCTCATCCTTGTCTGGCTTGTCGAGATGTGTTCCTCCTCGGGATGGGGACATGTCTTGTCGGTGGCCATCGAGCCACATCTCCTGCAGTAGAAAGTTTCCCTGTACCTCAGTGGTACCACGCCCACGTCGAACTGGTCGAATATCCTGTGGCATGCGTACGGGTCGTAGTACTTACCGACACCTGCCTGATCCCTCCCCACTATGTAGTGCGTTGCCCCGTAGTTCTTCCTCACTATCGCATAGAAGAGGGCTGCCTTGGGGCCTGCGTATCTCATCGTTATTGAGAGAGAGGACAGGACCACCCTCTCCCTCGGGTAGTAGGCGCCGACGACAGCGCGATACGCCTCCATTATCACTCCGGGCTTGTAGTCGCCCTTCTTGAGACGGCCTATCACAGGCTGTATGAATAGCCCGTCTACATCCGACCTCTCCAGCGAAACACGCTGAATGTACTCGTGCGCAGTGTGCGGCGGGTTCCTGCACTGGTATGCGACCACGTTGCGCCACCCCATCCTTGCGAAGAGTTCCCTTGTCTCCCTGGGCGATAGCTCGTAGTTCACAGTCGGGAGGTTCAGTCTCCTTATGAGATTGACCCTTCCTGCGAGTGCTGTGTCCCCGTAGCTGTGAAATATGTCGTACACGTTCGGATGGTTCGTGTCCAGTGTGCCGTATGCGCCCCGGGCGAAATCCTCCTTCGGGAGTCTGAACACCTCCTCCACCTCTAGCGTCGCGAAGACGTCCCCGTTCCAGTCAAGAACAGCAAGCTCCTCCCCTTCCCTCACTAGCCTTGCCTCCTCGTCTCCAACCGTGATGACGATTGGTATAGTCCACGGCAGGCCGTTGGGAAGTTTGTTCTCCTCGATCACTGACCGGAACGCGTCTGACCCCATGAAGCCCTCGATTGGAGAGTATGCACCGACAGCTATCTTCTCCACGTCATAGACGAAATCCACGAACGGCCTGATCTTCTGGAGCTCCCTCGACTCGGACAGCTTTGATTCAGCCTTGTCCTGAGGCAGAACCCTGTCGACCAGCCTGGCACCGTACGGTTCACCCGGCCTGCCTATCGCAGCTGCCTGTGCGCTCATTCAGTCACCCAGTTATCAGCTGCACGTATGGGCGGGTGAAGACGCTCCACTCCCCTGTCTTCTGGTCGTACCTGGAGTTGACGAAGCAGTGCCACTGCGCGTTGTCCAGCTTCGGGTAGTCCGACCTGTAGCAGTAACCGGGCCACCTTGTCTCCTTCCTGAAGAGTGTGTGCCTGATAACTGCTTCCGCCGTCCAGACCCTGTGGTACAGTTCCCAAGCCCTCTGAAGCTGGTGAAGGTTCTCAGCCGCAACGTGTGCCATGTCCTCCTTCAGCATTCCAAGCAGCTCCAGTCCCCTGTTCAAGAGCACCTCATTCGTCGTGTAGAAAGAACCCCAGCCTCCAGCGTATTCGTCCATTATCTTCTCCAGCCTGACCACCCCCTGGTCAGGATAGATGAAGGAGGGAGATACTGTCCCTCTTGTTATAAGGCTCTTCCCCCTCCTGTACGTCTCGAACGGTCTGAAGACATCTTCTCTTACCGCCTCAACCGTCCCCTCCGCTACAGTTGGCGTGTCTGCGTGGTCCATGATATACATCACAGCTGCTTTTGCTGCAAGCCTTCCCTCGGTGAATGAGCCTGACGAGAACTTGTGCGCCGAGCCGCCGATCGTGTCGCCGGCTCCGAACAATCCTTCGACTGTCGTCATCCTGTTGTACCCCCAGAAATACTCAGTTGGCGAGATATCCGAGGGCCCGCTGGCCCATGCGCCGGAGCAGGTGGCGTGGGACCCCATTATGTATGGCTCTGAGGGCTGGAGTTCTGAAGGTCTCTTCTTTGGGTCAATATTCTGAGACGCCCAGACGATCGTCTGGCTCATCGTCATGTCAAGGAAGTCCTCGTGGCCCAGCTCCTCCTTCTCCTTTGTGTCAAGGACCCTTTCCGTGTGTATGAATATCGGGCTCCTGCCCGCCTTTATCTCCCTCAGCATGGCGTCGTTACGGAGGCATGTCGGGAACGGCTTCGCATCGACGTAGTCGCCGTACAGCGCGCGCTGCTCCTCCCTGTACTTCAGCTCGTAGTCCTCGCCGTAGGCGTTGGTGGCAACAGCCTTCAAAGCGAGGAACCAGGCACCCACCGGCCCGTATCCATCCTTGAACCGTGTGACGACAAGCTTGTTCTCCATCTGTGTCATCTCTGCTCCTACCTGTATCAGAAGCCCGTACGCGGAACCCGTGCTCCATGGGGCGTACCACGTCCTTCCAGCTCCCTCCCCGACGGACCTCGGCCTGAAGATGTGTGTGGCCCCACCCGCAGCAACTATGACTGCCTTCGCGCGGAAGACGTAGAATGTCCCGTCCCTCACGCTGAAACCCGCAGCTCCAGCTATTCTGTTCGGGTTTGAGGCGTCCGTAAGGAGATGGGTGACCATTATCCTGTTGTAGACCTCCGAGGCTGCCTTCCTGGCTGCCTCGGCGACTATCGGTTTGTATGACTCCCCATGGATGAGTATCTGCCACCTTCCCTCGCGTTTATAACGTCCAGTGGTCGGGTCCTTGATTATCGGTAGTCCCCACTCCTCGAATAGATGGACTGTGGAGTCGACATGCCTGGCTATGTCATACACAAGGTCCTCCCTTACAAGACCCATAAGGTCGTTCCTCGTGTACCTGACGAAGTCCTCCGGTGTGTTCTCGTTCCAGCGCATGCCCATGTAACAGTTGATCGCTGAGAGGCCCATAGCGACCGCCCCGCTCCTCTCTATGTCCGCCTTCTCAACGACGACTATCTTCAGGCCTCTGCCCCAGTACCTTGCCTCATACGCAGCCCCGCAGCCTGCCATTCCCCCGCCCACGATCAGTATATCGCTGTCCACCAGTCTTGTCTTCAGCTCTTGCTCGTCCCTCCTTGAGGCACCGGCAGCCCGCCCCCACTCATGAGATATTCCGGCTCATGAGAGAGATACTGCGACTTCATTTCGTCGTTCGTGGGCTGACTGTATTCCTGCGGTGGTTTTATCGAGCCCCAGGGGGTCGACCGAATCGGGAAGGCGAACTGCATCTTCGTTCCATCCCTGTACCTTATCTTCCACATTATCACGTTCCTCTCTTTGTCCCTGAGCACTGTGAGCTTGTGATTCAGCGGCGCAAAGTCGGCGTACCCTCTCATATCTATGGCATGCTGGGGACACTCCTTCACGCAAGAGTAACACTCCCAGCAGTAGTTCGGCTCAATGTTGTACGCCTTCCTGCCGCTGAATACACTGTTCGAAAGGTGCATTATATCGCTGGGACAGATATCCACACACTTCCCGCACCCGTCGCACTTGTTTGGGTCGACGAAAGTGGGCAACTAGCTACCACTCCCCTCTTTCGAGGAGGCTGCATCGGATGGAAGCAGTGGCTCCACCCCAGCCCTTCTGTCGATCTCGTCGTACAGCAGTGAAAGAGGCTTCGTTATTGCATGGAAGAACTTGGTGAAAGGCGCAGTGGCCAGGAGAGCGACAACAAGTACCATGTGAACCCAGAATGTTCCAGAGACCCAGAATGGTCCGGCCGCCGAGTATATCGCCTGCTGCGCCGTGAACCCTGTGACCACAGTGAGGAACAGGACAAGGAGGAAAACGTCCGACCTAGTGAGGCGCCACACAGGTGCGTGCTCCCTGTACCTGATGTAAAACATGCCGGCGAACCCTGCAACCACGAGCACCCCGCCTATGTTCCCGAAGAGCTTGACGGGATGGTCCAGAGGCAGAATCGCGTTTTCAGGGTTTGTAAGAAAGGCAAGCGTGGTTGATACTCCCAGAAAGACAAAACCCCAGAAAATCGCAAGGTGTGAGAGCCTCTTTGGCTGACTGCACGTCCGGAGCACCCTGCTAGTGAAAACCTCCCGGAAGAGGACGACGAAGAAAGCACCCGTCGCACCTGACAGGGCAGTCGTGCTCCTCCTCACCGGGCTCAGCACGTCCCAGCGGAAGAAATGGTGGAAAGAACCTCCCCTCGCCTTGTACGCAATTCCTGCCATTATGAACACGAGAACCACCAGGCTGCCTAGGTCGATCAGTTCGTTTGATACGGGTAGATTCATGCTCTGCATAAGCCGACTACACCCTTTGCGTCTTCGCCCAAGATAAAAGTGGATTGCCTCTTCGATTCAGAACACACCGAGAGCTTGGGCATTCTCTCATCATATCTGAATATCACGAACAATTAAAAACTTTCCCTCACTCTCCTGGCATGAGCAATCAGTAAGGTGGGATGCGTCCCTGTGACACCTTCCCCTCCGTCAGACAGAAAGCGGCATTCGGTGGCGGCCCCAAAGAGGAATTAATAAATAGGTGAATCTCGAGAACGTGCACGATAAAAAGTGAGAGACGAAAGAGACTGGGACATCTACGAGGCGCATGCTGAGTTCTGCAAGACCTTCTCGCATCCAGTGAGGCTTGCGATTCTCGACAGTTTCCGTCAGGGCGAGAAGACCGTCTCCAGGCTCTCTTCTGAACTGGGCGTCAGACAGTCAACTGTTTCCCAGCAGCTTTCCATACTGAGGAGACTCGGAATAGTCAGGCCCAGGAGGTCGGGCAGAATGGTCTACTACAGACTTACAGACCCCAGGATACTCGAAGCCTACGACCTAGTCAACAAAGTTGTTCACGAAACCAGGGCTGCCCAGGCCAGGGTACTCGCGTAACTCTAACCTGAAAGAAGTTTCTTTTCTCCCCTTCGCACGTGTCTAAGTGAAAAGTGTTACGGTGTTGGGTGACGTAGCCCACTCAAGGAACGCAGACGCGCCGCAGACGTCGTCCACAAGGGGAATCAGGTCCTTCTCTGTCATTCCCATCAGGCCCATCGTCGGAGAGCATGCGTGGAACTTGACTCCCATCTCCTTAGCCTGCTTCATCATCTCCGGGATTGTGGGCCAATATTTCTTTATCTTCCTCTTCATCATGCTTGTTGCCATCGTTGTCATTCCCGGCAGTACTCCAAGTATGTTCGGCATCGGCAGGGCCGGGTTACCAACAGGCGCCAGCTTCGACTTCTTGTAACCATTCCTGTCCAGCAGCTTCAGCCCCCAGAAAGTGAAGTAGACGTCCACATCCATCCCCGAGGCGGCTGCGGTTGTTGCAAGTATGAGCGGCGGATATACCTTGTCTATCGTGTGATTGGTCACAACCAGAACAAGGCGGTCTGCCCTCTTCCCGCTCTCGGCCTCCTTCACCTGCTGCGCTGTAGCAGTCAAATCCGTTACCTTGCCCTCCTGATAAGGAACCTGTAGACCTTCGGGTTCCCCTGTTCTTCGGAAGTCATCAGTAATTCGTTGCCAGTCATCTTGGCCCAGGCAGTCAGGTCTGGCTTTGAACCCGGGTCCGTTGCCAGAACCTCGAGCACCTGTCCAACTTGAAGCTCTTTGATAGCCTGACTTGTCTTGATCACAGGGACGGGACAAAGAAGGCCCTTCGTGTCCAGCGTTTTAGCCGGCTCGTTTTCCGTCACTGTCATCTGTGGCATGTATTCACCATCTCGAATATTTAAACATATTCGAGATTGCTCCGTACTGAGTGCTTGCAGGATGCTAGGCGTACTTGTCATCAACAGGCTATCCTCCTCAGAGGATGCCCTCACCGAATGGGTCCTAGCGACCCGACGACCTTCAATGTGAAACCCTCTGTCTTTAGGACTTCCAGCAACGAAGTAGCGACCTCGGCCGCGCAGATTCCATTCTTCCAGTCTGACAGGTTGGAGACACGAGGGTATCCCGGCGGAGGGATGCACAGCTTGTCGAGCATCCCGATATCACTCTCGATCAGGAGTGTACCATGGACCAGCAGCGTGTGTACCGTCGCTCGGGCGGCCATGCCAGAGACCTTGGTATTGTTTACATCGATTCTGTTAGGCGGGGCGAAGCGAGCAGGCAGCCCCAGCCTCAGAAGTGCCTCGACGATATACCTCGACACACTCTCGAACACAGCCCTCGGCGAAAGGAACCCACCAGACGTCCTCAAGAAGAAGCTCCAGTTGAGATTGCCGAGATCATGATACACGACACCTCCACCGGTCGACCTCTCGAGGACTCTTACGCCCCTCTCTTCTGCCACTGTCTCGTCATACCACCCGTATCTCTTGCTTCTTGCCCGTCCCCTGACGAGGCACGGCTCGTTGATCCAGAGCCTCACCGTCTCCGGAAGCACGCCGCCCTCAACGCTTTCGAATATCTCCTCCTCCCTCTTGAGGTTCAGCGAGGGCTCAGTCCCGCTTTCAAGCATCACGAGGAGCTCTCTTTCCCCCAATTCAGCCTGTCACACCGGCATACAAACAAATCAGCCCCCGGTCGCGTCTATTCCCCACTCATCGATTGTCTGTTTGTACTTCTCCGCAGCCTCCGTTCCAGGGACCAGCAGTTTCAGCTCTTCACCCAGCCTGTCGGCCGAGATCTTAACGACCCAGTTGGCGTAAGAGTCCCTGTTTATCAGGGACGGAGATGCGACAACTTCGGCGTTAACCTCCGATATGTTCCCCGACACAGGGGCGCGCATCGGTCCCATGAACTTTGCACTCTCCACCGTGGCCAGGATCGCACCCCTCTCCACCCTGGTGCCCACTTCCTTGACCTTGACAAAGATGACCTCGCCTGCATAGGCCTGCGCTGGCTCTGTGACGCCTACTTTGGCCACCTGCCCCTCCACCTTTACCCAGACGTGATAGTCGAGGTCATACAGAAGCTCCTCCAGTATTCTGTACCCTTTGTATGTGGCCGTGTCATTTCACCCCTAGAAATAGAGCACGACTGTGTCCGGGGCCGAAGACATCTCCAGAAGTGTGGCTGCACCAGCAAACTGGACACCGTCGATCAGGTCTGCGTCCTCCATCTTCCAGATAACCTTCGCAGATGTGCTGCAGCATAGAAGCCTCACACCACTCCTCACGGATATGTCGATCACCTTCCTGAGCGGCTCCCCGCTTTCAGTCGTCCTCACGTTCTCTGCCACCCCTTTCCTGAGGAGAGAGGGTCCTTCAGCAAGGAAGAACATAGTTGTGTCGAACCCCATCGCCCTGCTCGCGTTAGCATAGTAGAAGGGCGTGAATGCCTTCTTCGGTTCTTCGAGGCCAGTGCTCACCACGAACAGGTACTTCTTGTCCTGCACACTCTGCACGTCTCTTCCAAAACTATATATAATCACTTCGCATATTCGAATTTCTGAATGTACGTGACCAAGGCCGCCAAGGTCGAGGCGCGTTTTGCAAGGCTTAACGGCGACGGATGGTTCTACGGCGGGCTCCCAGGACTACAGTGGGAGGCTGAAAATGCGAGACTTGGAGACCCGAAACTGATGCGCGAGATAGTAGACGATATCTCATCTGACCCTCGGTTCGAGGAGTTCTATCACGCGTGCATCAACTGCGGAAACTGTACCGCTGTCTGTCCTCCGTTCAGGCTTGTTGACTTCGCACCTCGCGTCGTGGTCCAGAAGGTGATGCACTCGAGGGACGAGCCTGAGCTCCTCTACCAGATGATGGACCAGTATATCTGGTCATGCTTCCAGTGCTACTCCTGCTGGGAGGTGTGCCCGGCCCAGAACAATCCGGGTGGGCTTGTCGCGCTGCTTAAGGAGAGTGCAGTGAATCACGGGCTGGTCTCTGCGAAGAAGGCGCTCGAGCCTTACAGCAAGATACTGTACAAGGTGATGGTCACTGGAACGCAGATAACGCCGGACATGCATAGCTCCAACGCTCCCTTCAGGGACTGGGGAGGAGGCAAGGCGGACCTGGCCAAGCACTTGAAAGAGGAGAGAGCTGCGGTTCCCGTCGAGACTATGGCAGGTGTGATCGACAAGAGTTGGAAAGTAGATGAAAGCACGATGAGAGAGCTGATGACGATAGAGAGGGAGGCGGGAGTCACAGAAATGGTGAAGAGGACGCTCAGGGACGTGGGCGAGATGGTTGAGGAGGCGGGCGAGGAGCTCGGGGTGAAACGTGGCGATTGACAGGCGCAGTCCTGAACCTGGGCGGGGACGAGCAGGTCGAGGTTGGTGTCCAAGACCTCAAGCTATTCGAGAGGCTCGCGGCAGAGAGGAAGGAGACGCTTGCCTTCGGCAAAGTGGAGGACTATCTCAGGATGCTGGAAAAGATGAGAGAGCTGGAGAGGTCGGGTGATATAATCATCCATCATGCGGGTGACGAGTACGAGCCGGTGACTGTCAAGACACTGAGTGGGCGCGACAAGAAGATACCAACTGTGGAGCTCTGGCAGCACAAGTCTTGCGGACAGTGCGGTCACATACCAGGGTACATCTCAGCTCTCTACTGGATTCTATCCGAGCTCCGTGTACCGTACGTGGATGACACAAATCAAACATCCTGCACCGCCTGGAACTACTACGGGTCTGGGACCTCCAACTCTGTTGCGCTCTCCGCTGTCTTCGCGCGCAACATGCACGCAGCATGGGAGAAGAACGCATACCCGCTGATACACTGCGGAACGAGCTACGGAGACTACAAGGAGTGTAGATATCTCATGGTTATGAACAGGGAGATACGAGACAGAGTGAAGGCGATACTGAAGAAGATAGGCAGGGAGCTTGTCATCCCGGAGGAGCTTGTCCACTACAGCGAATGGCTTCACGTGAAGCGTGCGGAACTGGCAGAAAGGAGGAAGTACGATGTCTCGGGCATCAAGGTCGCTGTCCACGCCGCGTGCCACACGTACAAGCTGATGGCCGAGGATTTTACCTACGACGCGTCAATAATGGAAGGGAGGAGGCCAGCCCCAACGACCAGCGTGGCGCTTGCGCTTGGGGCTGATGTGAAAGAGTACAGCACTTGGTCCGACTGCTGTGGCTTCGGCTTCAGGCACATCCTCACGGAGAGGGAGATAAGCAGGTCGTTCGCATACTTCAGGAAGATCCAGCCCGTTGTCAGGGAGACTGGGGCGGATGTACTCCTTGTCCACGATACGGGCTGCGTTACCACACTGGACAAGAGCCAGGTTGTCACGCTTGCACACGGCTTCACAGAGACTGTGCCTGTGATATCCGACGCACAGTTCGCAGCCCTGGCCATGGGCGCTCACCCATTCAAGGTCTGCCAGCTGCACTGGCACCTGGCCAGCTGGAAGAATCTGCTCCATAAGATGGGCATAGACTGGGAGAAGGCGGAGGCGGAGTACAAGGACTACGTTCAGAGGGTGAAGGAGGGCGTCAAGCCTGAGTTCATCAAGCCGCCCCCTCGAAGACTAGAGCCCAGGATGAAGGCGCCTTCGCAGAAGTGATAGAGATTGAGTGAGACGCTTCCTGTCCTTGTCATAGGGGGTGGTCCGGCCGGTCTGAAGGCCGCCGGCGACCTTGCTGAAATAGGTACAAAGGTCATCCTGCTCGAGAGAAGGAATGAACTGGGCGGCGCGCCGGTGCGCTGGAGGTACAAGCTTCTAGCCCCTGATATGCGACCAGCCGAGGAGGTGATGACTCCTCTGATAGGAAATGTGGAGTCGAACCCGCAGGTCCTGGTCTACAGGGGCGCTAACCTGGAATCATGCGACGGTCAGGCTGGCAATTTTAGGGTTGTAATTGAGAAATCGCCTGGCTCCTTTGTGGAGCATCGTGTTTCATCGATAATTGTGGCAACCGGCTTCGAACATTTCGATGCACGAGTCGACCCAAGGTATGGCTACGGCAGGGTACCTAATGTGATAGGGATAAACGAGCTCGAGGGTATGCTGAAGGACGGGAGGGTGGTGGGGCACGACGGAAAGGTCCCAAAGAGGATCGCCTTTATCTTCTGCGTGGGGTCGCGCGACAGGGCGACCAATCCATGGTGCTGCACCGTCTGCTGCGGTGTGAGCATCAAGCAGGCGATAGAGCTGAAGCAACTGATCAGCGATGTCCAGCTCTACATGATCTACATGGACGTCAGGACCACAGGCCAGTGGGAGAGACTGTATTGGGAAAGCATGGAGGAGTATGGCATCAACTACATCAGGGGACGTGTTGCAGAGGTGTACTACACAGGAGAGAAGCTGCTTCTGAAGGGCGAGGACACACTTGTGCGTGGTCCGTTCGAGGCTCTCTTCGATATGGTTGTCCTGGCTGTAGGCATCGAGCCAGGTCCAGGTACAAGGAAGATTGCCCAGACACTCGGTCTGTCGCTAAACGAGAATGGGTTCATGCAGCCTAGGCATCCCAACATTCACACCGAGTCGACAAGGGATGGCATCTTCCTTGCAGGCTGCTGCGTTACTCCGATGTCCATAGAGGAGGCACTTGTCGAGGGCTCAGCTGCCGCCATGGCTGCAGTCAAGTTCGTGCGGGGCAGAACTCGCGTAGTAGAGGTGTAGCCGCTGCCAGAAGAAAAGAAGAGAGACGAGAAGGGCAGGTTCATCATCGAGAGGCGTTACATCGATGATGACATGATAGTCGAGCCGGAGAAGCTCGAGTCAGGCGGGGTAGACATGTCTGGCAGGTGGGGTCTGATAGTCCTGCCGAGGACGATAACCGATTTCGACCATTCTTTGCTTGGCGCAGTAAAGAATCATCCAAAGGGCAAGAACATAGACAGATGCTGGCAGTGCGGAAACTGTACCGCTGCCTGCCCGGTGGCGGAGAAGAACCCGGCCTTCAACCCGAGGTACTTCATCTACGCTGCCAAGATGGGATACAAGGGCGAACTGAAGAAGGTGGAGGAGAGCATCTACCTCTGCTCAAGCTGCGGGCGCTGCACTGAAGTATGCCCAAAGGGTGTTGACCCGAGCGGTGTAATGGAGGCGATAGGAACCGAGATCAGGAAGGTGCGTGGTTGATGGACAGGACCACGGCCAGGAGTATGATACCTTGGGTAGCTGGAGTTGCAGTAACCACAGTGCTTGCGCTTGGCTGGTTTGAGCTGTACCTGGTGAACGTCCAGCTCATAGCGAAGGGCGTGTTAACACAGGTCAACAGGAATCAGGTGCTTGATAAGACCATAGTGGATTACTCAGGCCTTGCCGCCGCTCTGATAGTGATAGCAGGGGTGGCTGTCAGGACAAGGGGAAGAAGCGTACCCTTGCTGCTTGGGGAGATACTGACAGCCGTGAGGCGCGACCCCGAGCCGGCAGGGAAAGGCGGCGCCAAGAAAAGCGGATGGCGAATGCTTCTCTCCATCATCTTCAGGGATGTCCTGCTTCTGGGAAGGATGGGCGAGTGCGAGGACTTCCAGCAGTGGTTCAGCCATTTCCTGATAATGTGGGGGTTCATAGGGCTCGCGGCCACAACTACTCTGGATGCTCTGGTCAACAGCGCGGCTAACCCCCTTCCGATTTGGCACCCTGTCAGGGTACTGGGAAACGCGACAGGGATAATGCTGATAGCTGGGTTAACGATAGCCCTGACAAGGAGGCTTACGCATACCGAAGTCAGGCTTAACAGCAGGCCGGGTGACTGGGTATTCCTTGCTTCGCTCTATGGCACAGCATTAACGGGATTCATAGTTCAGTTCTTCGCCGACACAGGCGTTGTCACGGCCACAATTGTATTCTATCCAGTCCATCTCGCCTTCATCTCTTTCCTGCTCGTGACTGCGCCCTGGACAAAGTTCATCCACGCGCTCTGGAGGCCGTCCTGGATCGCTTACAGCAGGCTCAGGGGTAATGTTTCCGAAGGATAGAAAGAGCCTGGCAGAGCGGACTGCAGAGGAACTCTTCGCAAAAGACCACGTTGGGGCAGTAAGGCACCTGGAAGGGGCCGACCTCATGTCTGTCATCTCTGTCATCAGGGGTGTTATGAAATCATTCTGCCAAGATTTCAGGGATGCTGTGGAGGAGTTGCGCGGCAGGCTCGTTTACACCTGTGTAGCTGACAGCCGGTCAGGCGAGATGAAGGTGTGGGTCACAGCAACTCAGGTTGAGGGCGTCGGGGTAGTGATGGACGTAAAGCTATTCCACCAGACTGAGGCAAGCGCAGAGGCAGACGAGTTGCTGGCTGACATGATGGGCGAGATCGAAAGCAGGGTCTACGGCCACGACTAGCTTCTTCCTGCGTCGCTTCCCCCTGTCGCCAGGCAGACGAAGTACTGATAGTTCTCATAGCGGGTACCGCATCATCCCACACAGCTTTCCGGCAAACGATTTCAGCATGTGTCGAAAAAGACATGCGTGAAAGCCATCGTTAATATCAAACCTGGCAGAAGGTGGTCCCGCTTGAAGCCGAACGAGTCTCAGAAGGCGATTATAGAATGCCTTGAGGAGTGGCAGTTCTGGGTGTTCGCAGGAAGCTACAGTCTTGGCGCGATGAACCTGCTTGACCCCTGAACGTGCCTACTGCTCCGCTGAATCTGGGCAAACGGCCTGAATTTCTAGACTACTGCCTCGACTTGTTCACAGCGGCAACAAGTTCTGTGAGCACTTTCTTCGCGTCACCGAAGACCATCATCGTTTTGTCCATGTAGAACAGCTCGTTCTCCACACCTGAGAATCCAGGTGCCATCGAGCGCTTGATGAAGACAACTGTTCTGGCTTTCTCGACATCAAGCACAGGCATACCGTACAGTGGTGAGTCAGGCCTTGTTCTGGCCGCAGGGTTTGTGACGTCGTTGGCGCCGACCACGATGGCAACGTCAGTCTCTGCGAAGAGTGGGTTTATCCTGTCCATCTCCCAGAGCTGGTCGTAAGGAACACCTGCCTCAGCCAGAAGCACATTCATGTGACCTGGCATCCTCCCTGCGACTGGGTGGATTGCGTATTTCACATCTGCCCCCCTCTGCTGCAGGATATCAGCAAGCTCCTTTACGACGAACTGAGCCTGGGCAACAGCCATCCCGTAGCCTGGGACTATTACGACTGACCTGGAGCCGTCTAGCACCGTCGCAACATCGTCAACCGTGTACGCCTGGACCACACGCTTTTCTTCCACATCAATCCGCGCCTTCGCCGCAACTCCGACGTTTCCAAAGAGGACATTGGCGAAGGACCGATTCATGGCGCGGCTCATTATGACAGCCAGTATGAACCCGGAGGAGCCATCAAGCGCACCTGCAACTATCAGCAACCTGTTGTCTAGGATGAACCCAAGCGCGGCAGCGGAGATCCCAGCGTATGAGTTCAGAATGGCTATGACGGTGGGCATGTCCGCGCCACCTATCCCCATGACAAGAAGCAAGCCGAAGAGGAGGGCTAACATCGACATGATTGGCACTATGAACTCCTGACCAGGGTTCAGCGTCAGGTAGGCCGCGAGAGCCGCAGCCGCACCGAGCGTCGCCAGACTGGACACATTCCTTCCCGCGTAAACCAGCGGTCTTCCAGGAATTATTCCCTGGAGTTTGGAGAAAGCCACACAGCTCCCAGTGAATGTAAGAAAGCCGAGTATGATTTCTGACGACAGCACTGACATCGTGAAGATATCCACAGAGGGTGCCCTGTTGTAATACTCTGCCACGCCGACCAGGGCAACGGCAAGCGACCCGAATGCATGAGACATTGCTGTCCGCTGTGGAACTGCTGTCATCGGGACCTTCAGACCTATTGGAGTTCCGACAACGATCCCAGCTACCACGGCGCCAGTCAGCAGGTCAGTCCGCTGAACGGGGAAAGCGAAGTACGTCGAGGTCACGGCTATCACCATTCCAGCGATGGCCGCTACATTTCCGAACCTCGAGGACCTCACTTCGCTCATCATTTTTAACGAGACTGCAAAGAGAAACAAAGAGAGGATGTAGATGTAATCCAGTGGCTGGAGGCTCATCTACTCTCCCGTCTCTTGAACATTCTCAGTATCCGCTCGGTGATCATGAAGCCACTGATTATGTTAGTGGCTGCCAACGCAACCGCGACCGTCGCAAGCACAAGTATGAACCCATCCCTTGGGTTGACCATGACTATGAGTGCTGCCACGAATGAGACAGAGGAGATTGCGTTTGTCAGTGCCATCAATGGTGTATGGAGCAACCTGGATACGTGACGGACTAGCTCCATACCAAGAAGAGTTGCGAGGACGAAGATGAGCAGATTGACAGCGAAATCCGGCTGTGGCGCTCCAGCCATCAAGCTCCACCACCTCCCTTCAGTGCCAGTCTTGTAGCTTCGTGGACCAGGTCTCCGTTCAGAATCACGAGCGACCCCTTTACAAGCTCATCTTTCTGGTCGAGGTTAACACCTCCTTCCTTCACGATTGCCTGTAGAAAGGATGCAATATTCCGCGAGTATAGCTGGCTAGCTTGAGCCGCCATCGAGGAGGGCAGGTTCAGCGGTCCGTGGATTGTAACCCCGTACTTGACGACGGACCTCCCCGGTTCCGTGAGCGCGCAATTGCCTCCCTGTTCAGCCGCTATGTCGACTATTACTGACCCCTGCTTCATCCCCATCACAGCTTCTTCAGGAATGAGGATAGGCGCGCGATGGCCTGGCACGAGCGCAGTTGTGATAACCACATCCGACTCCCGCACACGTTCTGTCAGGAGTTTCTGTTGCCTCACGAGGAATTCCTCAGTTTGCGCCTTCGCATAACCGCCTGCATCCTGCGCGTCTTTTGTCTCGATCGGTAGTTCGACGAACCTAGCACCCAAGCTCTGCACCTGTTCCTTCACAGCTGGCCGCACATCGTAAGCCTCTACAACCGCGCCAAGTCTTCTTGCTGTGGCAATCGCTTGAAGCCCAGCTACACCAGCCCCGATCACAAGGACCCTTGCGGGCGGGATCGTACCAGCCGCCGTCATGATCAAGGGGAAGAGTCTCGGAAGAGAGTCGGCTGCAAGAAGCACAGCCTTGTATCCTGATATCGTGGCCTGAGAGGAAAGCGCGTCCATTGGCTGCGCCCTGCTGATCCTGGGTATGAGGTCCATCGCAAAAGAGGTCACACGGCGTGATACGAGTACCTTCACCACATCCAGGTTCGACTTGGGGTGGAGAAGCGACGCAAGTATGGATCCCTGCCTGAATAATTGCGCCTCCGCGGGCAACGGCGGCTGAACCT
>Ga0080006_1251204_pt1 | contig 16352 bp, 16 predicted proteins | sample RS3BMetagenome_FD_69209 | JGI IMG/M metagenome (GOLD analysis project Ga0080006, IMG submission 69209) | Ferric oxide microbial mat and aquatic microbial communities from Rainbow Spring, Yellowstone National Park, USA - RS3B (SPADES... ... | reverse complement strand
TGGTAGGAAGACTGTTTACACAGATGGAGCTCTTTGGTACGTTGATGTGGGCAGGGGTAGAGCATGTGGTATATGAACAGAGCCTGAAGAGCCTCATGGAAAGGATGAATGAACATATAAAGGACAGGACTGAAGCTTTTGACGACCTTTCCCCGTGCAGAAAGCCAAAATTTGACCATGTAAAGAACTGGCTCAAAGCCTTCAGGTTCTTTTATAACTATGTATTAACGAACGAGGAAATTGGTTCAGCGCCATTATCAAATGAACAGCTTCCAGAATGGATTAAGCCAGTTTTGTTGATACATAAGTGAACAGGTTATGAGCTTAAGTTAACGGCACCGGCTAAAGCGATTTATCATTTATTAATTAATTAACGGTTTAAAATTAATAAATAATTTTTGTTAAAAAAATAATTTAATTTTAATTCATGAACGATGGAGTGTAGTTGTAACTGTACTCATAATTCCATGAAGTTCCCGGATAATACTGTATGGTTGAACCGTTCTGAGCGGTATAAACAATTTCTGTGGGATTGAGCCCGCTGTAGTAAACCCGATTTGCTACTATATACCCGTGAGATGCTGCATTACTCATTGGAGATAAATTGGCAAACCCGGCTTCAGAATAAAGGTTTGGTAAGCTTTCTGAAAAGTGTTCAACCACATATATTGTTACATTTGCAGCTGCATCGGCAGCATAGACTCCCTGATATGTATTAGGGTACCATGGTGAATCAGATATCCCCCTTATTATAAGCCACGGAATTCCAAAATGGGTGTTCACATATGCAAACCCCATGCCTTCATTTTCTCCAGCGTCGCTTTCATAAAGCGCATTCTGCTGACTCATCCAGGTTAGTGGCTCAGTCCACTGATTGGCTGAACCTATTACCCCTGATACCACATAGGCAGGAATAACTGTTGTCTGGTTTCCTCCAGTTACGTACGATAATGGTACCTGCGGTAACGCGTACCCTTCAGCCAGCTGCAACAATCCAAATGATGCTGGAAGGTCTTCCACATATGTGTAAGAAGTGTCAATACCGTATCCGTATCCATAGGTTGAAGCATTGCTTGGAACAACCTGCGCTTCACCAAATCCACCAACTTTTGCATTTGGTATTGAAGTATAATTAACTATTTCTACACCAGTATATGGGGTTTCTGAATATAGGGTGGAATTTGCTCCACGGTGATAGTGTATGCTTGATTTATCAACCACAAAAGCACCAAGTACAACATCGCCCACTGTTATTTTCGGGTTCCTTGAGCCAGCAGTGCCAGAAAGCAGAGCTGCCTTTATGTTAAAGAATGAATCCATTAGCGTTGTGGCCGTAGTTGCGGCATATTCTTTTTCTCCAGATCTAACTAGCACTACAGGATGGTTGCCTATTGTTCCCACAAAGAATTCATATCCTGAAATATTTACCTCCCCCTGGACATTCATTGCTGAAAGCACGGGCGCCTCTTCCATGGCCATTGCCGTTATAATCCCTATTCTGGGCTCAGAAAGCACCTGTGTGATGTTAAGCCCAGGCGAATATGATAGGTTCATATGTTGCGATAGGAAATTAACCATTGATGCGTAGCTTTCTTCCTTGCTTTCGGTAATGTTAAGTTGAGAACTGAGTTGATTGTACTTATTTTGCATTGAAGCTATCTGGCTGGAATAAGAAATGTACATGCTCCCGCCAACACCTGCCCCCACGATTACAGCAACAACAATTGCTACGATTACTACGCTTTTGATCTGTGACATATCAGCTATTGATATAAAATTCTATAATATATTTATTGTGGTTGAAATTTATAAAATAATGATGCTTGTCATTTAAACAATGCATGTCTCTTATCAAACAATGCATGCATAAATCCTTTAAGCTCGGAAATTTATAAATTTGAGTGTGCTTAAAAGGCTCAAGCTGGGAAACAAATATGTCCCTTATAAAATAAAGTATAATAGAGTTAAATATGCTCGGATAGAGGTAAGGGAAAAATGGATAAATCTTGTTCTTCCATACGGTTTTACACAGGAAGAGCGATTAATTACGAAACATGCTGCCTGGATTGAGAAAAAACTTAACGAATATGAGGCTTTGCGTAGAAAGTCTCAGGACCTAGAGCTGCAACATAGGAATGATTCAGAGTTTAAGATGCTTATAGGCAATATAATAGACAATTACACACATGAAATGAATACCAGCATGCCCGTAATAAAGTACAGAAAAATGAAAAGAAAATGGGCCAGCATGAATTCAAACCGTGTTTTGACTGTTAACTGGTTCATGAGCTTTTTGCCTGAACCCATGATAAGCTATATTTTATATCATGAAATGTGCCATATTTTTGAAATGTCTCATAACAGCAAGTTCAAAAATCTTATAAAAAGAAGGTACAATGATTACAAGAACCTTGATAAAGAGCTTAAAGCTTACTGGATTGCAATCAAGTCGCACTTATATATGCCTTCTGAATAAAGGTGAGTGATGTCGAACAGAGAACCCCAGCATATTAAGGCAAAGAAGGGTGATATCGCTGAAAGAGTGTTGCTGTCTGGAGACCCAGAAAGGGTAAAGCAGCTTTCCAGTATGCTAAAGGATGCTGTTTTGGTCAATGAAAACAGAGGCTACATAACATACACTGGTTTCTACAACGACAAGCGCGTTTCAATTGCCTGCCATGGCATTGGTGCACCATCAGCTGCGATAGTAATTGAAGAACTATACATGCTTGGTTCCAAAATAATGGTCAGGCTTGGAACTGCAGGAGGACTATCAAAAGAAATGAAATACGGTGATATACTGATTGCCAACGGCGCATTTCTTCCACAGGGCAACATTATGAACCAGTACAGCAAGGATATACTGCCACCCACGGTTCCGTCATACGATTTGCTGAATTCACTGGTTAATGCAGCAAAAAACTCGCCAACAGCAGTTTACGTTGGGCCTGTTTATTCTGGGGATGCTTTTTATGCTGAAGACAAGGATTACTCTAGCAAACTTTCTTCCCTAGGATACATAGGAGCCGAAATGGAAGCAGCTACTCTTTTTGCCCTAAGTTCGATAAGAAACTTTAAGGCTGGAGCGTTGTTTATGGTCAGCAATAACATAGCCTTGAACACCCCACTATATGACGCTTCAAAGTTAAAAATTTACCTGGACAATGTTGCCAGCATAGCGCTCAATGCAATTACAGGCATCTAGTTTTCATCAGCATTATTGTTTTTTTAGTACCAGGGTTAGGCCCATTATATGAGTGCTGATACACCTTAAGGCCCAAAGAATGGATCTTAAATATTATCCCAACTGCTTACAAATCCGTGAGCAAGAAAGTTCCGACATTCATGGAGGAGATGAATTGCTAAGTATTTTTATACCATTAATGAGAATAACATAATAGAATAATGCGTAGAACAAACACAGTGCACATCATTGCTGGAAAGGAAACCAAAGCTAAATTAACTGCTCTTGATAAATAATTCTAACTTCTGGAACTATTCATCAATAATAACACGAGTTAAGCAGTTGGCAAGGAATACGGCATGAAAGCCTGTTAATGAAGCAAATACCTCTAAAACGTGTTCTCTGTGTGGGAAAATACATGAAAATGGAAGAATAAAGAGGGGTTTGTTCGAGTGTCCTCACACTGAGAAGGTAATAAACGCGGATTTGAACGGTGGAATAAACATGATGAAACATAGTCCGATGAGGATAGGGGTAAGTGGCTAACTGAAGGCACAGCCTGTGGTCTACCGTTGGAGCGGGGTGGGTAACCACTAGCTATGAAGTGATGAGAATGAAAGCAGTAAACCACAAACCAATGACCAGCCTTGAAGGAACCACATTTCCTTTAGGGCTGTGAGGATGTCATTATGCAAGTTCATAAAGCTCCTTAAACAGCATTATTATGCCCTGTGGCGGATATATCCCCTTTTCCGTTATTATAAAATCTATGTACTCTGGGGGTGTAACATCAAATGCTGGATTTAATACCTTTATTTTTGGATGTTTTTCAAGCCACGACCTAGGTGCCACTTCATAAGGACTCCTGATCTCTATCTCGATAAGTTCTCCAAAATAAGTCTGTGGACTTATTTTATATGTTTCAGCTGCAACCATTACTCTTGACCTTGATTCCTTTGCTATCGCAGCTATTGTGGACGTTCCTATTTTATTAACTACGGCTCCATTGACTGCTATAGCATCAGCTCCCACAACAACCTTGTCTACTTTTCTCATGTATAATCTGGCGGCACTGTCAGGTATTAAAGTGACATCAATTCCCTCATCAGCAAGCCATGCAGAGGTCAATCTTCCCTGGAATCTTGGACGTGTTTCCGTTGCAAATACCTTAAAGCTCTTTCCTTCGTGATATGCTGTCTTTATGACGCTTATGGCTGATTGGCTGTTACAATGAGTAAGTATTATGTCCCCGTTTACAATCCTCTTTGCGCCAATTTCGCCTATTTTTTTCTGAGACTCGATGCTTTTTGCTATGAAATCTTCTGCTGTCTTTGAAACAAAGTCCTTGAGCTGCTGTAGATCAAGTTTTATCTGCATGCCCTTTTGCACACTCTTGACTACAGTATTTATCCCGTTTGGTAAAGACACAGCCGTCGGCCTTGAGGATTTAAGGTAATCTGCTGCCTTCTGTATTCGTTCATAAAATTTGCTGGCATCATCATCATTTACATAAAACACTTCGTTCTTCAGCGCAGCCACTGCCGCCCTTGCTATTCTTCCTGCTCCTCTTACCTTCATGCTTTTGATGTCTTCAAAGGTCTGTTTCAATTGAGGTGAAAATTCTACAGACATAACAGTATTAACAGGTAATGCATATTAAAACGTTTTTATTTTAATTTTTACAGGTTTCTGAGCAACCCCACCTTCAGAGAGGATTCAGTTCATTTTATCTGTGCTGTTCTGGCACAAAAATTTAACAGACTCCTTTATTATATCTATGGATTTAAGGTAATCGTCTATAGTAACCCTTTCAAACTCCGTATGCGATAACTTTGAATCCCCTGCACCGTATGCGATAATTGGAACGTCATAGTATGACCTAAGGACATTACCATCACATGTCCCCATCTTTTTTACATAATTGGGTTTTCTGTTCAGTATTTTAAATATTCCATGATAAAATGCGCGCGGAAGGATGTTGCCTGGCGATGTGCCAAAGGGCTCCAGGCGATCTTCTACACTGTGCGCAGTTGATATCAGCCTGCTTTCCAGTTCTTGGCTAGTATAACCCGGTGGAAAGCGCATATCAATGTACAGGGTTGCGTTGGAAGGTGTCTTGTTTAAACTGTTTCCACAGCTACATTTTACGGCCTGAGCGGTGATGCTTTCGAAGTTTGATTTAGCGCCCTCATTTAAAGACCTTATTTCCCCCTTGATTCTTTCCACATCTTCCCACATGAGATCAAAGGCTGTCTTTCCCAGCCATGGAGATGAAGAATGGTAAGATTGCGCTCTGTAGTCAAGTTTTACCAGCAACCTTCCCTTGTATGATATGGCCACAGAATTGAGGCCGGTTGGTTCTCCAAAAACTGCAAAATCCGGCCTAGCACCCCCCTTTAACAGGGCATTCATGCCATCACTTGCCCTCTCTTCATCGGTGACCGCAGCAAAAACTAAACCACAGCCTGTATTTTCAAGTTCAAGCGCTGCATGCAAAAGCGCTGAAAGCGATGTTTTTGCATCAACCGCCCCGCGTCCAGCGATGCTTTTACCATCATATACTATGGGCAATTCACCTGGAACCGTATCCATGTGCCCTATAAGGTAAATTTCTGGTTTTCCGTTTGACATCCTCATGATGACGTTATTTGCGCCATCCCGCCTTACTTCCTGATAGCCACCAATCGATCTTATATAATCGTAAATATAATCTGAAGCTTCCTTTTCGCCAGTGCTTGGAGAGTACCTTTTTATTAATTCAACCAAGAACCGCACTGCATCTTTATCCACTATTTTTCCCTCGATTTATTAATTAAATACTCTACTATTTTACCCTGTATATCAACACCGGTTACAGAAACTGAATTCTTGAACTCAACTGTCCCATTAATTTCATGTACTACCATTCCACTGTCAGTTTCCATTATGTCAACGCCATAAATGCCTTCCCCAATGGCTGACGCTGCTCTCATAGCAAGATCTTCAAGCTCTCCACTAACAGGGCAGTTTTCTGCCCTTCCACCAAGGGCTGTATTTGTTCTCCAGTCATTTGCTGGCTGGTAACGGTATATTGCGGCAATGACCTGATCACCAACCACAAATGCCCTTATATCGCGGGGAGGCCTTTTTACGTATTCTTGCATGTAGTATATTTGATACAGTGGATCCATGTAAAGCCTGTCCTCCAAAACAGCTTTTGCTGAACTTTCTGTTTCCAGCAGACCAACCATTCTACCCCAAGAACCCATAACTGGCTTTATTACAGCCCTGTTTCCAAGTAGTTTAAATGAATCTATTGCCCTTTGAACATCGAATGTTATATATGTCTGTGGAACAGGAACACCCTTTTCCCTGAGCTTTAACAGCGTAAAAACCTTGTTGCCAGTTATTTCTAGAATCTCACGCCTGTTTATGACCGGTGTTCCATAACTTGCAATTATGGCCGCTGCATGAATTCCTCTGTAATAGCTCGTGACCCTCTGTAATGCCATATCACCATACCTTTTCCCATCGCTGAGGTTGAATATCTCCCCCCTAACATCAACAAGTTCAGTATCTATCCCTCTCTTTCTGCTTGCCTCAAGCAAGGCCTTTTCCTCCCATCTCAATATATCATAAAGTATAGTAACCTTCAAAATTTAACTGACCTCCATTATTCTTTTTACAAGCTCTTCATTTAGTTCCAGTTCAAACAGATCTCCGGCCTGAAGCCTTTTCACGCCAGCCGTAAGTGATTTGGCCATGGATTCATCTGCCTGAAGACCCAACATCTTCATCAGGAAAAGTGATCCATTTTTACCCAACAGATCCCCAAACACCACCCTCCTCTTGCTTCCGGTGAGTTCGGGTGGCACAAGCTCATAGGCATGAGGGCTCTTTAAAATTGCTGCTATGTGAGTGCCTGCCTTGTGCTTGTACGCGTTTGTGCCTGTAATGGGGGCAGAAGAAGGAATTTTATACGATGTGTACTCCTCAAGCATGTGATAAAGGTCACCTATCATTTCATATCTAACATCAAGCTTTAAACCATAAAGAAAGTAGAGCACTATAACTAGCTGTGCAAGGTCAGTTATACCTGTCCTTTCACCTACTCCCCCTATGGTTGTGTGTATCTGGTCAGCCCCTGCTTCATATCCTGCCAGGGCATTTGGTAGCGCCAATCCCAGATCGTTGTGACAGTGTACATCAATTGGTAAAGGAGCTGCCTCCCTTATGTTTGAAACAAGCCTGTACATGCCCGCCGGCCTCATGGCTCCCACAGTATCTGGCACGCTTATCCTGTCTGCACCAGCCTCATAAATTGCCCTTGCAAACGTTCTCACAAAGCTAGGATCTGCACGGCTAGCGTCCTCAAGCGTGACCCTTACACCCAGCCCATGAGCCTTTGCATAATCCACAACATCTATTGTGCGTTGTAGAGCTTGTTCTCTTGAAACTTTCAACTTGTATTTCAAATGAATGTCTGAAACTGAATGATACATTGCATAAAAGGTAGCCCCGCAACTTAATGCCGTATCAACATCCTCCTTTAACGCTCTGCCATGTGATACGATCTGAGCGCTGAGGCCAGCTTTGATGAGTTTCTTACATGACTCAAAGTGAGATTCAGAAACTATTGGGCTGATTTCAATGGAATCCACCCCAAAGTAATCAAGCATCCATCCTATCTGAAGGCGTTGTTTTGTAGTGAATGACACACCTGGTGACTGTTCGCCCTCCCTAAGAGTGGAATCCAGAATTTTCACTTTTCTCTGGTAGTTCCCCCCATTATAAACTGATGAGTAACCCATCCTATCTGGGTCATTGTTCAATCCATTTATTTCCATGCCAGCAACAAATGTAAGTGTATTTAAAAACGTTTTTCGAATTAATTGTTAAATTTCTCTAAGTATAATTACGGTATTAGTATTTACTACCCCATCTGCTTTCCTTATTTCGTCAATAACCTTGTTAACTTCTGCTATATTAGGACCGGAGATTAGCACTGCTATATCGTACTGCCCGGTTATTTCGTAAACCTTCTCCACACCGTTGATTTTTGTTATTCTGTTTGCCACATCATATGTCGGAGCGTTGGGTGCGGCCGATAAAAGGGTAAGTGCCATTGCACGCTCCCTTTCCTTTATTTCTAAAGTGAACCTCTTTATTATTCCATCATCCACCATCTTCCTGACCCTCCTTCTCACTGCTGCCTCTGAAAGGTTCAGCTTCTTCCCGAGGTCTATATATGATGCTCTACCATCTTCCTTTAGCAGTTCCAGTAATTTTAAATCTACATCATCCATGTTAATAATTTAGAATATATGGTCTTAAAAAAGTTTCTAAATTGCCATTTTTTTCTCGATTTCCTCAAGTGATTTGCTGAAAATCCTCAACGAATCATCCATATCTGCCTTATTTATGATATATGGTGGAAGCAGCCTTATAACAGTCAAGCCAGAATAAAGCGGGATAAGGCCATTGCTTATGGTCTGAAGCAAAACATCCTTAAACCTTATTTTTAAGTCGATAGCTATCATTAATCCTTTCCCGCGCACTTCCCTTACAAGCGGGCTCCCTAATTTTTGTATCCCATCCATTAGCTCTTTCCCCTTGCCTTCAACCTCTCCAAGCAGATCGCCCACTGCCCTTATTGTTGCTGCGCCTGCAGCAGATGCCAGAGGGTTGCCACCCATTGTGCTGCTGTGCTCACCTACCTTGAGTATTTGAGCAACGTTTTCAGTAACAACTGTTACACCCATCGGAACTCCTCCTCCTATGCCCTTGCCCGCTGTCATTATATCTGGTTCTATTTTCCAGTTCTGGTGGGCCCACCACTTGCCTGTCCTGCCCATCCCCGATTGAACTTCATCAACAATCAACAGGCTATCCGCCATATGCGTCTTTTCCTGCAATGTAGGCAAAAAATCATCTGGAGGTACGATTATGCCAGATTCACCCTGAATTGGTTCAACTATCACTGCCGCTGCCTCCCTGAAATCAACATCGTCGAGCGCTTTAACATCCCCATATTTCAAGAATTTTACAGGCCCTAGAAGCGGTTCAAACCCTTCCCTGTACTTTGGAGAATATGTCACTGAAAGGGCACCGGCTGTTTTTCCATGGTAAGCACCAGTGAAAGCAATGAACCCCTTCCTCCCAGTATACTTTCTTGCAAGTTTCAATGCAAGTTCGTTGGCTTCCGCACCACTGTTAGACATAAAGGCTCTTGATAGATGGCGCGGAGTTATTTTAAAAAGCTCGTCAAGGAATTTCTCCCTTGATTCATTGAAAATTGAGCCGTGACATATAAAAATGCTGTCAAGCTGATCCTTAATGGCCTTAACTACATCTGGGTGACCGTGTCCCAGTATGCCGACACCAAATCCTGCCATAAAATCAATGTACTCCTTTCCGCTATCGTCCCACACTCTTGCCGCCCTTCCCTTTGTCAACTTTATCCCATATCGCTGATAAGTGCTCAAAAGTCTTTTTTCCTCTATTTCGCTCATTGATTTATCACCTGTGTTCTCAGCCCATATATAGCATTATTTATTGGCCTTTCAACTTTTCCGTTGGCAATGATCCCTTCACTGGCACCTCCTTCCACCGCTTCGATGCACGCAATTAATTTTTTATCCATGCCTGGCCCTACAATTTTGAGAGTTTCCCTTGCTTCATTAAGGTTCATCCTCTCCTTTACTTTGCCGTTAATAATTACCCCATCAACATTTGTGAATATGATCAACCTTTCGGCCTCAAGAGCGGAAGCTATGGCTGATGCTGCACGATCTCCGTCAACGTTCAACATTTCACCGTCATATCCAAGAGCAACCGGTGATATTACTGGAATTAATCCTAGCTTCATAATATTAATGAGAAGGCTAGAATCAACCTCTTTTACTTTACCAGTATATCCGCCGTCTATTACCCTTTTTCTTCCCCTTTCGTCCATAATTACCAATTTTTTCTTTCTTTCCGCTTTAATCAGACCTGCGTCAATTCCAGACAACCCAATTGCCCTGAACCCCTGCCTGTTAAGAGAAAGGACAAGGTCTGTTGATATTTTTCTCATAACCATATTGTATATTAATGCAGTTTCAATATCTGTGTACCTGCTTCTAATTCCTTCAGGTGATGTGATAAAAACAACATCCTTTCCAAGAGCTTTTGAGTATCTTGTAACTTCATTCCCCCCGCCGTGAACAATAACAAAGTTACTCGAGCCAGATTCCTTGAGGTCATTTATCACATTTAAATAAGCTGACTCAGAAACCAGGCTTCCACCAATTTTTAATATGCTTATTTTGTCCATTTTTCACACCGGATGAAGCGCGGCCATGTTTAAACCCTCCTTTTCATTTAGCCCAAACATCAAATTCATGGACTGCACGGCGCTTCCTGCAGCCCCTTTCATAAGATTATCTATAGCCGTAAGAACAACTATTCTGTTAATATATGGATCTATGTCAAAACCCACATCGGCAAAGTTTGATCCTATAACCACTTTGGGGTCTGGAAACCTGTAAATGCCCGTTTTGTCCATCATGAACCTTACAAACGGCTCTGAGGTGTAAAACTCCCTGTACGCTTTCCATATATCAGGCAGTTTGGCGCCGCTATCAGTCATGAGGTGCGATGTTGTAAGAATGCCTCTTACCATGTTAACAGCATGCGCACTCATTGCAACATTGATTTTTTTGTTTGCCACAATACTCAGTTCCTGTTCTATTTCGCCCGTGTGCCGGTGCCCTGTTGGCTTATATGGCCTAATTACTCCATACCTTTCGGAAAAATGGGTAGATGGGGAAGGTTTACCACCTGCCCCAGAAGACGCTATCTTTGCATCTACTATTATTGGACCTACAGGGGCGTACTTTTTAACCAACGGTGCCAGGCCTATTATCGAAGCAGAAGCCATGCAGCCGGGGGCCGATACATATTTTGCTCCTTTAAGTTCCTCCCTGTGAAGCTCTGCTAGACCATAAACGAACTTTTTAAGCAGGTCCGGATATGGGTGCTCATAACCATACCATCTTACATAAGATTCCGGGCTCTTTAATCTGAAATCGGCACTCATATCAATTATCCTAATCCCGGTTTCCATCAATTTAGGCACAACCTTAACAGAAGCCTTATGTGGTAATGCCAGGAAAACCACATCGGCATTTGAAGAGGCCTTCAATGGGTCATCGCCTGTAAACTTAGCGTTTATAATACCTTTCATGTTTGGATGCGCCTTGTGTACATATTCCCCCGCATACTGTCTGGATGTTAGAGAAACTATTTCTACGTGTGAATGCAACGATAAAATCCTTAGAATTTCACCGCCTACGTAGCCGGAAGCACCAACTATAGAAACTCTTATGCTCATTTCCTCACCAGCTCCTTGATATATTCCATTATTTCCTTTGCTATATCTTTTTGACTCGCTTCTGTTGCACCCTTAAACTCGAGATTGTTGTTTATTTCATGTATTACATAACCATCATCTGTTTCCATGGCGTCCACGCCAACCACCTTTGCTCCTACAACCTGCGCCGATTTAACCATTAGGTCTTCAAGCTCGCTGTCCGCGTTCAGCACACCCGCCTTACCCCCTCTTGCTATGTTTGTCCTCCAATCATCGTCTGGTTGGTACCTGTAAATTGTTGCAACTACTCTGCCGTTTATTACGATGCCCCGTATATCCCTGGGAGGCCTTTTTACGTATTCCTGTAAATAATATATCTGCTGCTGCGGGTCTGTAAGCAACTCCCTGGTTTCCAGTATAGATTCGGCCTGCTCTCTGTCATTTATTTTAGCAATCATTCTTCCCCAGCTCCCCACTATCGGTTTAAGTACAACCGGAAATCCCATACGCTCCATCTCCTTTATTGCGGAATCCATGGAAAAAGCCACACTGGTTTTTGGTGTTGGAATGCCATTTTTTGCAAGCAAAAGCGTTGTCAAAAGCTTGTTTCCACATAGCAAGGAAGCAACGAAGGAATTGATTACAGTGTGCCCCATCGATTCAAGTATAGAAGAATAATAGAGGCCCCTGTAATGGCTTATTGCCCTCTGCAAAACAATTTCTGATATTCCATCAACCATTTCCAGCCTGGTTATTTCCAGGGGCCTGTCCTTTATGTCCTCTAAGCCAATGTCTAGTCCAAGCTCCTTGCCCTTTTCGTATAGTTCCTTCTCTTCCCATCTCAATCTATCAAAAATAATTGTTACTTCAGCCAATTGTAGATTATTCTCCCCAGTCCTCTCCTACATCCTCAGCCAGTTTTAGTTCTACTTTCCCATGGGTTATTGAAACAACTTCATATTCTAGACCGCAATCGGGACAGCTCACTATTTCCCCTGGAAGCGCGTCATCTGGGACTTCTATGTCAGCTCCACATTCCTTGCATTTTGCCTTCATTTTATTACCACCCCTTGTTAAAAAGTAACTCATAAGCTTTTTCTATTTTCTTTTCTTCTAATACAACCCAGTCGTTTAATTTAGCAAGTTCTAAGGCCACCTTGTTGATGATTTTAGCTGACTGCCCCGGATTAGGGCCGCCCATTGTGGCTCTCTTCATTATTGATTTTTGCGGATCAAGTGACTCTTCAATATCTGATAGCTTTACACCGCTATTGGTTTTTTCAGTAAGTACTGTTTGTATATTTTTGGCAAGCGACAATTTATTGTTTTCCGACATTCTTATTGCTTCACCCACTATGTGATGAGCTTCTCTGAATGGCATATTGTATTTCATGGATATATATTCAGCTACATCACTGGCTGTTATCAGGGAATTTTTAGCTGTTTCATTGATAATTTTCTCATTAAATTTTAGCCCCCTGACCATTGAGCCAAGTTCCCTCGCCATGGGCACAATTTCATCAAATGCATTCCATAACTTTGGAGTTATTTCCTGCAAATCTAGATTGTACGAAGAATTTAACGCCCTAAATATCTCCATTGCATTAAAAAGATTTGAAACTAGGTTTGCCGATTTGGCTCTTATTATTTCCGCAACTACTGCATTTCTCTTCTGTGGCATTATGCTGCTTGTAGATACAAATCTATCATCTAGATCTATATAACCGAGTGACATGTACACTATTATATCAGAGCTTAATCTTGAAAAATCAGAAGCCAGCATTGAAAGTGAATAAATTGTATCCATTACAAAATCTCTTGCTGACACAGCATCTATAGTGTTTTCTATTAGACCGTCAAAAGCAAGCGCCTCGGAAACATACTGCCTATCTAATGGAACAGTACTTCCTGCAAGGGCAGCTGCGCCCATTGGTGAAAGGTTTGTCATATGGTATGCGAGCATTAATCTTTCTGTATTCCTCATTATTGATTCAACATAACTTAAAATCCAGTGTGATGCAGTTATTGGCTGGGCTGGCTGTAAATGTGTCATGCCTATAAAAATAGTATTTAAATTGTTTTTTGACACTTCTATCATTGAACCTATAAGCCCAGCCACGCTTTTGATTGTGTTGAGTATTTCTTCCCTTGCTTCCAGCCGTATTGACGTTACAACCTGATCATTCCGGCTTTTACCAAGCCCAATATACCCTGCCTTTTCCCCCACCTTAGATTTAAGATCTTCTTCGAGGCTCATATGTACATCTTCATATTTATAATCCAACTGGTATCCATTGAGCTCATTGCTAAGTGCAGACAAGAGCTGTGAAGCGTTTTCTTGGTCAAGCAATCCTGCCTTTTTTAGAGCCAATACATGGGCTGCATTGACATAGACTACTTTTTTCATTATTCTGTAATCAACATCAACAGAAGATGTAATTTTAAGCGCACCTTCATCCATTGGGTTTAGTCTTTTTCCGCGAAGTATATCCACCATCTACCAGCCGTTTACCTCCCTGTAAACAAGTGTTTGCATGCCCCACAAATTTATGAAACCGACAGCCTGTTTTTGGTCAAAGGTGGAAAGCGCGCTGTATGTTGACAGCTGCTTCCTGTACAATGAATTTGGAGATTTTCTGCCCACAATATAAAACTGTCCCTTGTAAAGCTTTAGCCTCACATTGCCAGTAACTGGTAGCTGTGTTGATTCAATAAACGCTTCAAGAGAATTCCTAAGCGGGTCTGCCCAAAGTCCCTCATAGATAAGTGTTGACCACTGTTGATCTACATTTTCCTTGAACCTTATGATTGATTTGGTGAGAGTCATTTTTTCTAGATCCTCATGAGCTGCCAGCAGAACGCTTGCCGCTGGGCATTCGTAAACCTCCCTAGATTTTATACCAACTACTCTGTCCTCAAGATGATCCACCCTTCCTATTCCGTGTTTTCCAGCAATATTGTTCAGTGTCATTATTATACTTACTAATCCCTCTTGTTTGCCATTTAATGCCACAGGTTCACCGTTTTTAAATTCGATCTCTATATATTCGGGGTTATCGGGGGTGCTTTTTTGGGATGCTGTCCACGCAAATGCTTCTTCAGGTGGTTCTATCCATGGATCCTCAAGCCTGCCGCTTTCAATTGACCTACCCCACAAATTTTCGTCTATACTGAATTCGCTCTTCGACACCTTTATTGGTATTCCCTTTTTCTTAACATATTCAAGTTCCTCTTCCCTGTTCATATTCCACTCCCTTACCGGCGAATATACTTTTGACTCTGGATATAGCGCTTTGATTGTAATCTCGAACCTAACCTGGTCATTTCCTTTTCCGGTGCTTCCGTGGGCTATTGCAGTAGCCTGCTCTTTCTTTGCAATTTCAACTGCCTTCATTGCAATCAGTGGCCTTGCAAGAGCTGTTGCTAGAGGATATTTTTCTTCATAAAGCCCATTTGCTTTAATGGACATAAGTATAAAGTTCTTAGCAAATTCTTCCTTTGCATCTACAGTGTAATGCTTTAAACTCCCTGCTGCATATGCCCTTTCCTCTATTTCCTTAAAATCCTCTTGCTGACCAATATCTACAGTAACTGTTACTACCTCATCGCCATATTTTTCCTTTATCCATCCTATTGATGCGGTTGTATCAAGTCCTCCTGAATATGCCAAAACTGTTTTTCCCATATCACTAACTGCTCAGGGGCAATGTTTATATATTTTTTGGACATAAATGACTATTAAATGATTTAAAATGACCAAAACTGGTCAATCTATAAATAAAACTGTGCATGAGATAGTAGCCTCAAATTTATCATATGACCAAGCTGTGACGTTTGGCTATGCAAACCTGAGTGCTCTTGCAAGAATAATACAAGGTCAGCTAAAAAATCATGGTCAAACTGTATCCAAGGATGCAGTAGTATCTGCACTTAAAAGGTATCGCGGGGAAAAAACAGTAGAAAGAAAGGATTCATTTAAAGTGCTTGCGGAGAGCACCATTTCGTTGAGCACAGACGTCACAAAGCTCGTGGTTAACAGAGAAAAGCTCGAAGGGTTACTTGGAAAGTTGATTCTGCCTGTTCAAGGAGTAATTTACATATTAAGGATGAAAGATACAACTACCATTGTTGTAGAAAAACCGGCATTTGATATCATTTTAAAGGTTATGCGTTCTATCAAACGGGATATAATTGAGATCAAGACCGGATTAACGTTAATTACAATCCATAGCCCCATAGAAATAATAGACACAGCTGGCTGCGTAGAGCTTATATACAGATTCATAAGTGCAAGCGGCGTTAATATTGAAGATACAGTAAGCTCATACACTGATACGCTGGTGGTTGTAAAAAATGAGGATGCTGGTGCAGCTTTCAATTCATTAAATTCGCTGTTGATTCATTCTGCTAATTTTTTAAAAAATGGGTCTCATTCAGTGACGGGTTAGAACAAAAACAAGTTGCTCACCACATTTTTATGATTCTTACATCCTCACATCCCTAAGGGAAAAGCGGTTCCTTTAAGGCTGATCATAGGTTCGTGGTTTACCGTTCTCATTCTCACTGTTTCATTGCTAGTGGTTGCCCACCCCGCTCTAGCGGTAGACCACAGGCTGTGCCTTCAGTTAGCCACTTACCCTCATCGGACTATGTTTCATCATGTTTATTGCTCCGTTCAAATCAGCATTTATTACTTTCTCCCTATGAGGACACTCAAGCAATCCCCTCTTAATCCTTCCATTTTCATGTATTTCCCCACACAGAGAACACGTTTTAGATGTATTTGCTTCATTAACAGGCTTTCATGCCGTATTCCTTGCCAACCTGCTTAACTCG
>Ga0080006_1154982_pt1 | contig 16358 bp, 13 predicted proteins | sample RS3BMetagenome_FD_69209 | JGI IMG/M metagenome (GOLD analysis project Ga0080006, IMG submission 69209) | Ferric oxide microbial mat and aquatic microbial communities from Rainbow Spring, Yellowstone National Park, USA - RS3B (SPADES... ... | reverse complement strand
CAGCGCGCAGCTGGTACTGGGATCTCCGGCGCCGCCCGCGGAACTTGCCCCCGAGCCGATCGGGCCGCGCGAGGAGGAAACGGCGGGCAAGCGGACTCAGATGGCCACATTCACCGACCTGCTGCGCACGGCCGCGGACGCCGACGTCTTCGAGGCGCTGGCTACTACGGTTCCGCTGCGAGTCGAGCCGTCCTCCGGGGCCGCTACCGAACTTGGCTCGCCTGGCCTGTACTACCACATGAGCGAGTCACCCGATGGCGAGCACCTGCTTGTCTGGCGGCTGCAACGGCCGTTCTCCTATCGCGTCCCCTTTCCGTACTTCGCCCGCCGGGTCGAAGTGTGGTCAGCCACCGGGCAACTTGAGCGGGTCATCGCCGACCTGCCCGTCAGCGACGAGGTTCCCCGTCATGGCGTGCCAACCGGGCCGCGGATGGTCTCCTGGGAGGAGTCGGTGCCGGCCAGCCTGGTCTGGACTGAGGCGCAAGATGGTGGCGATCCGCTCGCGGCGGCCGAGCACAGGGACCTGATCTTCCGGCTGCCTGCTCCGTTCGACGGCTCGCCGCAGCCTTCCGCCCTCGTCACGCACCGCTGCCTGGGCTGGTTCGACATGGCCGCACCGGGCAACTTGCTGGTGACCGAGCACGACCGGGACCGCCGCTGGCTTACCTCACGGCTGATCGACCTGGACGCGCCCGACGAGGGCAGGGTCATCTTCGATCACTCCGCCGACGAGGCCTACAACGATCCCGGCTCGCCGCTGATGACCGTGCACCCGGACGGGACCCGCACCGTGCTTCAGGACGGGAACTACATTTACCTGCGCGGGGAGGGTGCCAGCCCGGATGGCGACCGGCCGTTCCTCGACCGGCTGGAGCTAGCCGACCTGAGCAAGCAGCGCCTGTGGCGCAGCCCGCCTGGCGCTTACGAGCAGGTGCTCGGCTTCGCCGGCGAGGACCGTGACCAACTGCTGATCTGGCACGAGAGCCGCGCCGAGCCGCCGAACCTCGCGATAGTTCGCCTCCACGGAGATGAGCTGACTCAGCTGACGTCCTGGCCGGATCCGCATCCGCAGCTAACCGGGATGGACAAGCGGCTGCTGGCGTATGACCGTGGTGACGGGGTGCAGCTCACCGGCATGTTGCACTTGCCGCCGGGTTACGACGCGGTCCGCGATGGTCCGCTGCCGCTGGTCATCTGGGCGTACCCGCTCGACTATGGCGATGCGGCAACCGCCGGTCAGGTGCGCGGCACCACCGAGCGTTTCACCCGGCTGGCGGCTTCCGACCCGATCTGGTTCGTGCTGCGCGGGTACGCGGTGCTGCAGGGCGCGACGATGCCGGTCATCGGCGACCCGGAGACGATGAACGACAGCTATGTCGAGCAGATCTGCGCTGCCGCGGCCGCTCACGTCGCGGCTCTCGTTGACCTAGGGGTTGCCGATCCGCGCCGCGTCGCGGTCGGCGGGCACAGCTACGGCGCGTTCATGACAGCCAACCTGCTGGCGCACACCGACCTGTTCGCCGCGGGCATCGCCCGCAGCGGAGCCTACAACCGCAGCCTGACGCCCTTCGGCTTCCAGACCGAGCGCCGCAACTTCTGGGAGGCGACCGCCGTCTACGACCGGCTCTCGCCCTTCCGGTATGCGGACAAGATCTCCGCGCCGCTACTGCTCGTGCATGGCGAGCGAGACGCCAACTCCGGCACGTTCCCGATCCAGTCGGAGCGGCTCTTCCAGGCCATCCAGGCAACCGGCGGCACGGCCAGGCTCGTGGTCCTGCCGCACGAGAATCATGGCTACCTCGCGCGTGAGTCGGTGCTGCACCTGCTCGCCGAGCAATTCAGCTGGCTCGAACGGTGGCTTGGCAGCGCTGGCGACCACGACGGGCAAGCCGGGGACTGACCCGAACGCCCTGGGTGACCCTGAACCGGGCCCGTAGCTAGTTATCGGCTGTAGTGATCTTGCGGCGACCTGTAGTCATGGATCTCGTCCTTGGCGAACCAGACCCCGATTTCGTGGGCCGCATCCTCGGCACTGCCGGACGCGTGCACGAGGTTGGCCACTGCGATACCACGCTCATTGGCGTAGGCCCTGCTCATGTGAGCGAAATCGCCCCGGATCGTGCCAGGCGGCGCCTGATCGGGGTAGGTGGAGCCGACGAGCTTGCGGGTGCAGGCGACCGCTTCGACGCCTTCCAGGATCAGCGCGATGACGGGACCGCTCTCCATGAACCCGGCCATCGCGTTGAATACCGCGGGCCCGAAGCGTTCCTCAAGGTCGAAGTAATGCCGCTTGGCCAGGTCGGCATCCATCCAGACCATCTTCATCGCGACTATCTTCAGCTGGGCTTCTTCAAAGCGCGTGAGCACTCGGCCGACCAGGCCCCTGGCCACGGCATCGGGCTTGAGCAGCACCAGTGTCCGCTCGACTCCGGTGTCGTTAGTCATGAATTTCCTCTCGGTGCGCCACGCCCACCGCACTGGGGGCCCGCACAGCTTAGCGATCTGAATAGGGTGCCCCGCTGCTATCCCCGCAAATCGGCTCGGTGGCTGGCTGCCGAGCTTGCCGGGCTCGCAACCGGGGGCCCGTGCCATGACGTCCGGGCGCCTTTTGCCCCGCGGCCTGGCGGCTTGGCGAACCGCCCGTTGGCGCTGCTGACCGGCTCTATTTGCCGGTAGTCTGAGAGCTGCCGGATACCCTGACCCTGCGCCGAGCGCCGGGGCCGCCCCGACGATTGAGGGATGCGGCTGAGCCGCCTGCGGCCACCCGCCAGATCCCGGTAAGGCAGATGTTCGTGCATGACACCTGGGCAGCCAGAGATCTGCCCGTCCTGGATGCCACGGTCAGCCTGCTCGAGCGAAGCTACATGGTCACGGTCACCGATATCGCGGCCAGTACCGGGTTCGACGAGGCGACGGTGGCAACGGCCCTGGAGGCTCTCGACCCGGTCTACGTAGACTTCCGCAAGACCACGACCGGTGGCGATCCGCGCTTCTGGTATGTGTTCAAGGTCACCCCGTAGGCCCGCCGCGCCGTCGGCCAGTGGCCGACGGCTGAGGCACTGGGAGGGCGGCTCGCCGCGGGGCTTGCGGGGACCGCCCGGGGGGGAAATGAGGCCGCGCGCCAGGGGCGCCCGGGCCACGCGGGGCGCGCGGGCGGGGAGGCACGACAGCCAGGCGGCGCCGGGCCACACCGGGGACCGCAGGCGAGCGGATGCCCACAAGACGGGGCGCACGCAGCCGCGCAACGACTCGGCAGTCCCAGCCCTGGGGGTGCGAAGTCGTTGCTGCTCCGGTCCACCCGCGGCCGCCGGCGGCACGCATCCCCCGACGTTCGGCCACCGGTCGCGTTCGAGCGGTGACCGGAGTCGGGCATCCCGCTCAAATCGGGCGCCTGGCGCATGGCCTCCGCCAGGCGCCGTGCCATCGGCCTCCTGCGGGAGGAACCCGCCCGGGAGTTGGAGGCCCGGCAGGCGGCGTCCGGGACGGACGTCGACGCCGCGATCGAGGGGGACGCCGTCGGCGACGCCACCCTGCGCCTGGTGCTGATCTCCTGCCGCGCGGTGCACTCGTGCGTGGCGCGCACCGCGCCTGTCGGGTGCCTGACGACCGGGGAGACGGCCCGGGCGTTCCCGGGCCCGGAGCCGACCGTCACCCAGCGCATCGTCGGTCCGGGCCAAGCGCACCCCCGCCGCGGCCCGCGTCCCCTTCCAACCCCCGCCGAGGGCCCGTCTCGACGCACGTCTGGCGCCGGTGCTCGAGGTCACCCACCTCGTGTTCGACGAGGGCTACGCGGTGACCGTCCACGGTCCCGGCAAAGTGGGGCACGGGACAAGTGGAATGCGACGCGCGTAAATGCGCGCCTCGCGATTGACTGCGCGGCCTGCCGAAACGGAGCGTGTTGCGGGATGTATGGCGGTTGGCGGTGCACTCCTCCGCCAGCACCCCCAGGCGCGTGCGCGGGCCGTGTGGTAGAGCCGCGGATCCGGCTTGCAGGCGCGCTCGACGCAGGAGAACACCGCAGCATCGATCAGCGGAGCCAGCGGAAAGGCCGGCCACCGTGCCGGCACCTCTGACGAACAGTCCGTGATGAGCCCGCCCGATGCGCCTGGCGCTCGCTCGGATGCGCCTGAGTGTATCCGCCGCGTCCGGCTTCGGCACCAGGGGGCGCGCGCTGTAGGCGCGGCGAATGCGCCCGGCGGCGGCCAGGGCCTCGGGGGACGGGGTCCAAGCCTGATTTCGGCAGACGAACGCCGCGTTGGCCTCCGGCGAGGCGAGTTCCCCGGACATGCACAGACGCCCGGTGGACATCCAGCCCTCGATGAAATGTTCCGGGGGAACGCCGAGGGCACGCGCCATGTCCCCGAGCACCGCCCGGTGTTCCGGCAGCGACAGGTTCGGCACCAGGGTTCCGAAGGGATCGAGCACCACCGCTCTCCAGCGCATGCCTCTCCGGTTCGCCGGCCGAACCCGCCGTCCCCGGGGGCGCGGGGTGCCCCTGGGCCAGCCGGCCATAGTCCCGGCCGCCGGGCGCCGGAGCCCCGGCAGCGCCACCAAGGCGCAGGGCAGGGTCGCATGGAAGACATCCTCGGCGTCCTCCGGCGAGGGCAGGAGGCTCTTGAGCATCCGCCGGACCGGCGCCCTGAACGGCTCCACCCGGGCCACGAACGCCTGTGGCGCACCGCCAGGTGGGTCCATCGCCATCCCCCTTCCACCGTTAACGTCGCGGGGCCGGGCCGAACCGTTGCGCGCTGTGGGGCGCCGCACACGGGAGGCTCGGGCGTGCCCACGCCCCCTGCAGCCCACGCCCCCTGCAGCCCACCCCGCGCGCCTGAACAGCGATGGCCCATCGCGACGATACCCCGACAGGCGAGTCCCTGCCCGCGCTCGGCACGCCTGCCCCCGGCCGGCTCCCCGCCTCGTCCCTCCCCTCCCGCACCGTCCCAACGGTCCCCTTCGCCCCGTCCGAACGGCCCACCGGCACCGTGGCCGGGTGGCCGTTGGCGCCCGGCGCGGGCCCGTCGTAGCCTCATTACAGAATCCCGCACGGAATTACGGTATTTTTCCGGCACCGAAGACGAAAACGCCGAGGAAGCGGGGTGGTGGATGCTGAAGCATAGGCCTGGCAAACGGGCCGCCCGGACGGAAGGGCGGCGGAACGCCGCGCAGAGAGGGACGGATGGAACATGAGCCGCGTCGCGACGGACATCACCCAGTTGATCGGCGGCACGCCCCTGGTCGAGCTCCACGCCTTCGGTGACAACGCCCGCATCCTGGCCAAGCTCGAGTCCTTCAACCCGGGCGGCAGCGTCAAGGACCGCATCGGCCTCTCCATGATCGCCGCCGCGGAGCGGGACGGGAGCCTCAAGGCGGGCGACACCATCGTCGAGGCCACCAGCGGCAACACCGGCATCGCCCTGGCCATGGTCGCCGCCGTTCGCGGCTATCACCTGATCCTGGTGATGCCGGAGTCCGCCAGCCTGGAGCGTCGCGGCATCATGGCCGCCTACGGCGCGGAACTGGTCCTCACGCCCGCCAAGGAGGGCATGCGGGGCGCGGTGGCCCGCGCCGACGCCATCGCCGCCGAGCGGACGGCCTTCGTCCCCCACCAGTTCCAGAACCCCGCCAACCCGGCCGTGCACCGGGAGACCACCGGGGAGGAGATCTGGGAGGCGACCGGCGGGCAGATCGACGCGTTGGTCTCCGGCGTCGGCACCGGCGGGACCGTGACCGGCGCGGGCGGTCTCCTCAAGGAGCGCAAGCCCGGCCTCCACGTCGCGGCCGTCGAGCCCGCCGCCTCCCCCGTGCTCTCCGGCGGCACCCACAGCCCGCACCCCCTGCAGGGCATCGGCGCCGGCTTCGTGCCCGAGATCCTCGACCGTTCCGTCCTCGACGAGGTCATCCAGGTGCAGTCCGCCGACGCGCTGGAGGCCGCCCGCAAGCTGGCCCGCCGGGAGGGCATCCTGGCCGGACCGTCCTCCGGTGCGGCCGCCCACGCCGCCTCGGTCCTCGCGGCCCGGCCGGAGTTCGCCGGCAAGACCGTCGTGGTGGTCCTCCCCGACACCGGCGAGCGATACCTGTCCACCGGGCTGTTCGCGGAGGCGCAGGCGGCCCCCGCGGGCGGCGCACCCGCTCCGACACGCTGATTTCCGGAAGGCGGCGGCAATCGTGATCTACCTGGACAACGCGGCGACGGCCAATCCCAAAGCCCCCGGCGTGGCGGAGGCCATGGCCCGGAGCCTCGGCGAGTACAACGCCAACCCCGGCCACGGCGGGCACCACCTGGCGGTGCGCGCCACGTTGGCGGTCTATGCCGCGCGGGCGTCCCTCGCCCGCCTGCTCGGCGTCGCCGATCCGTCGCGCCTCATCTTCACCTCGGGCGCCACCGCCGCGTTGAACCAGGGGATCACCGGCAGCCTGCCCGGTGCCGGCCACGTCATCTGCAGCACCTGGGAGCACAACGCCGTGCTCCGCCCCCTCTGGGCCTGGGGGCGGCGCACCGGCGGGACCGTGACCGTCCTGCCGGCCGCGCCCGACCGCCCGGTCTCCCCCGACGAGGTCGAGCGCGCCATCCGCCCGGATACCGCCCTGATCGTGCTCACCGCCGCCTCCAACGTCACCGGGGCCCTCTGCCCGGTGGCCGAGGTCGGGGAGATCGCCCGGGCGCACGGCATCCGCTTCCTGGTCGACGGGGCGCAGGCTGCCGGGCACCTCCCCCTGCACCTGGACGCCCTCCCGCTCGACCTCTGGGCCTGCCCGGGGCATAAGGGGCTCCTGGGGCCGCAGGGCGTCGGCCTCCTCTACGTCCGGCCCGGCATCGACCTGCAGCCCCTCCTGTTCGGGGGCGCCGGCTTCGATTCGGAGCGCCGGGAGCCGCCGGAGGAGGCCCCCGAGCGGTTCGAGGCCGGCACGCTCAACACCCCGGGCATCCTCGGCCTCGGCGCCGCCGCCGAACACCTGCTTGCCATCGGCATCCCCGCCGTGCGCGACCGGGAGCTCGGACTGCAGGCCCTCCTGCAGGAGGGGCTCGCCGGCATCCGGGGCGTCCAGACGTACACCGCATCCGACCCCCGCGCCGGCGTCGGGGTCGTTTCGCTCACCGTGGCCGGTTGGACCGCCGGGGCTGCCGCGGAGACGCTGGACCGCGACTTCGACATCTGCGCGCGCGCGGGCCTCCACTGCGCCCCCCTGGCCCACCGCGCCCTGGGGACGCTGCCCGACGGCACCGTGCGCCTCTCGATCGGCGCCGGCACCACACCCGCGGACATCGCCGCCGCCGTGGGGGCCGTCGCCTGGCTGGCCGCGCACCCGCAGGCCGCGAGCCGGCCGGGGGCGGTCCGCGGTGCCTGACGGCCGGCCGCGCCTGGTCTTCACCGGCCCCACCGCCCTCGCCCGGGCCTTCGACCTGTTGCAGAAGGGCGGATATAGCTGCGACATCGTCGCAGCGCCCGCCGGCGGCAGCCCCTGCGGCATGGCGCTGGCCCTCGCGGAACGCGACTTGAACCCCGCGCTGGCCGTGCTCGCGGCGCTCGGGGCGTCACCTCGGGCGGTGATCGGCGGCGCGGGGGGCGGCCAGGGCGGGGCCCATCCGCCGCGGGTCTCCATCTCAGGGATGGGAGGGATGAACGAGCCACTGCCGGGGTGACCGGCGGGACGCCGTCCCGCGGGCGCCGCGGCTCCCGGTGCGGCCGCGTTCCTCCCCCGAGCGGCGGGGCGGCGCGCCCCCTTCGCCGCCCCGCCGCTCAGGCCACGACGGTCATGGTGCCCTGCATCCACCCGCCGGCGGCCATGGGCCCCTGCATGCCCGCATCACCGGTGCCGCAGGCCGCCACGCACCGCCATGTGTGGGTGCCCGCCGCCCCCACCCGAAAGCTGAAGCGGACGGTGCTGGAGGGCGGCATCGGCACATTGAGGCCGAGGTCGGCCACCGTGAAGGTGTGCGCGACCCTGCTCGGATCGAGGGCCCGCACCGAGGTGGCCGGGGCGCCGGCGAGATGGCCCGCCACGCGGGCGATCACCGTGACGCGGCCGTCCGTCGTGCCGCGCACGGTCTGGTACCCCGCCGGCACCGGGGCGGGACCGTCGTTGAAGCAGCGGATCTCGGCGTGCACCAGGGCGCCGGCTGGTACGCTGAAGTCCCCCGGGACGAAGAGTGGTCAGCCCTTCCTGCCGATCATCCCGCCCGTGAGCACCGTCAGGTAGAGGTAGTCCGCCCGGGCGGCCACCCCGGAGAGGGCCTCTGAGGCGGCCGCCGGCAGGGACGCGGAGCCGGCGGCGGCCGTTGAGCCGATGGAACCGCTTGATCCCGTAGAATTCGTAGAACCGCTTGAACCCCCGGGCTGACGCCGCACCGCTGCGCCACAACCGCCGAGGGCCAGCAGCCCCGCGCCGGCGCACCCGGCAAGCAGCGCGCGCCGGCGGGTCCACCCCCGCGCCGCCCGATCCGGTGCCTCCCCCGTCCATCCCGCCGCCCCCGCCCCCCGCACGCCCGCATTCCCCCCGGCACCCAGATCGCGACCCAGGCGGGCCAGGATCTGGGCGTGGCTTTCAGCGACGATGAGCGTGGTCAGCAGCGGCCGGCCGCGGCGGGCGCCCCGTCCGCCGCTCGGCGCACCACCGGTCGCCCTGCGGGTGATCGTTGCTCGGTCGGGGCGATTGGGGCCCCGGCCCGGTCGACGGGCCGATGTGCGGGGGATTTCCCTCAGCCGTCCGCGCCGTCGGGATGCAGCAGCACCTTGACAGAACCGCTAAGGCGGTGGAAGAAGGCCGCCTCCAGCGCGTCGCGGTAGCGGGGGAGGGGGAAGCGGTGGGTGACCAGGGCGCCGACCGGCACCTCCGGATGCGCCGCCAGCAGGCCGAGGGCCAGGTCGATGGTGTGCGCCCCGCCGGCACGCGGTTCGGCGCCGTAGCCGCAAAAGCCCTCGACGCGCAGTTCGTGGGACCAGGCGGTCGTCAGATCACACCGGGGCAGGACGCCGCTGCAGCCAAGGAGCACCGCCCGCCCCCCCGCACGGGTGAGCCGGAGGGCGGCGGCCACGGCAGAAACGGAGCCGACGGCGTCGTAGACCTGATCGAACCCGCCCGTGAAGCCACGCGCGCCCAGCAGCCCGGCGTGGGCCGCCCCCCACCCGCGCGAGGCGGCCAGCCGCTCGGCCTCCCCCGCGTCGGCGAGGATGTGGGCCGCCCCGAGCGCCGCCGCGATCTCCCGCTGCCGGCGGTGGCGCGCCACCACCGCGACCTCGGCGCCCGCGTGCAGCAGCCGCAGGGAGGCCAGGACGCAGAGGCCGACCGTGCCGGCGCCGACGACCAGCACCCGGGCGCCCGGTTCCGGCACGCCCCCGTACACCGCGTGCAGCGCCACCGCCAGCGGCTCGGCCAGCACCGCCGTCTGGTCATCGACCTCGTCGGGGACGGGGTGCAGTTGGGAGGCGTGGGCCACCATCCGCTCCGACCAGCCGCCCGGGAGGTCGCGGCAGTAGCCGAGCAGCATCCCCGGCGCCAGCGCCCCTTCGGCGAAGCGGTGGCAGACCGCGGTCTGCCCGGCCGCGCATGCGGGGCAAGGCGGCAGGCCCCGTGTGCGACAGGGCAGGAACGGATCGAGCACGACGCGTCGGCCCGCGAGGGGCCCGTCCTCCGCCACGCCCAGCACCTCGTGGCCCGGGACGGCGGGGAAGGACACAAACGGCGAGAGTTCCGGGCCCGTCCGGCCGCGCAGCATCGCCACGTCCGAGCCGCAGATGCCCGCTAGGCGGACGCGCACCCGCGCCCAGTCCGGGCCGGGGGGCGCCGGTTCCGGCACCTCGCGCAGCCGGAGGCCGCTGGCGGCCACGGCCAGCGCGGGGAGGCGGGCGCCGAGGTGACGCGCGGCGAGCCAGCCCGCGGGCGAGAAGCCGTAGACCAGGGCGCGCACCGTCGAGGCCTCCTTCCGCGTCGGCGCAGCGGCGGGCCGGGCGGAGGCGGGGCGCGGGACCCGGGGCGGGGAACTTGGATCCGGCCGGGATCCGGGATCCGGGATCCGGGAGGGGACTGGAGGGCGGGCGAAGCCGGGCATCCGTCGGCGGTCTGGCGGCCGCCACCCTCCCCACGCGCCGCGCGGGGCACCGGACGGGCCCTGGGCCGCGCCCGCGCCGGCGCCGGTGACGCACCCGGGGCCGGGCGCGCCACCGGGTCAGCGCATCGGTATCTGGCGGATGAGGTGCGGGGTCACGCGCTCGAAGATCTCCGGCAGGTTCTCGCCGGTGATCGTCAGACCGTGGTTGCGCAGGCCGACGACCGCGTGGCCGGGATCCGGCGCCGCGGCGACCTGCTCCCGCACCGCCCGCGCCAGTTCGAGCGTGCCGCAGGGGTAGTTCACGTCCGTGCTCGGCACACCCTCCATCCAGGCGTGCACGTGCAGGATAGCGCCCACCTGGGGGAAGCCCTCGTAGATCATCCAGTGCTCGATCGCGTCCACCGAGGCCCGCCGCGGCTGCACGCCCTCCGGCACGCTCACCAGCATGCGGTTGGCCTGCTCGTCGTAGCCGCGCACGAGGAGGATCTCCTCCCCGATGCGCTCGATGTGCGACTTATCCACGCCGCTGGCGCTCATCCAGAATCCGAGGTCCGGCTCACGCACGCTCACGTTGCCGTAGCTGAGCCCGCCCATTTGGAACATCCGGCGCAGGTGGGCGAAGTCGCGGGGCGACAGCAGGCGCTCGATGGGGAAGGGCGCCGGCAGGAGGTCCATCGTCTTCAGGCGCCGCGAGGCCTCCGCCATGGCCTGCGTGCGCCCGTTGCCGGAACTCAGTTCCGGCGGCAGATCCGGGACGAAGGTGTTGTCGATGACCAGGTGCGACCCGGCCAGCGGCTGCACCCGCTGCAGGACCGCGCCGAAGTAGTCCGTACCGCGCGCCGGCAGGGCGTAGCAGCCCCGCTCCAGGGTGACGAAGTGCGTCTCGGTCGGACCGGCGGCGCCGTCCTCCGGCGGTACGACGTACACCAGCAGGTTGCCGAGCGACCGGATGAGGAGCGGGTACAGGGTCTCCAACGGCCGATCCCCGGGAGTGGGGCCGGAGGTCACGCCGACGACGAACGTCGCCTGCGAACGGCGGCGGTACGGCCGCGGCCGATCCGCCGGAAAGAAGTTCCACACCACCTGCGTCGCGGGGGCGCCGTTGTTCGCGTCATCCTCCGCCAGCCTGTCCCGCAGCCCCGCCTCGAACCAGCGTAGCGCCGGCTCCGCCGCCTCGGGGTCCGCCATCTCGACGACCCAGCGCATAACCGCAGCCCCTTTCGGTCCGCCGGGCCGGGCGGCCGGCGTCCCCGACGCTGATTGTGCGGGCGCGGCCGCCGGCCGGGCTTCCGCCGGATGGGCCCCTTTCGGGACGGGCGCACGGCAGCCGTCGCGACGTCCGAACGGCCATCCCCGCGCGCCGGGTGGCCGCGTCCGGGCCTGCCGAACGGCCGGGGCGGGAGCCGCGAGACCTGCGGCAGGGTTCGGGGATGGGCGCGGGTCGGCGATCGCGGGGGCGCCGGACGGGGCGGGAAGCGGCGGGGTGGCGTTCCGGGGGGCGGACGGGCCTGCCGAACGGCCGGGGCGGGAGCCGGGAGACCTGCGGCAGGGTGAGCGGACGGGCGCAGGTCGGCGATCGCGGGGGCGCCGGACGGGGCGGGAAGCGAAGCGGCGGTGCAGCGGTGCGGCGTTCCCGGGGGGCGGCCCGGCCGCGGGGACGGCGCGTCGAGCCCCCACCGGTATCGAACGGCGCCGCCGGGGACGGCCCGGCGCGACCTGCCCGTTCCGCCCCGCGACGCCGTTCGGAGCCCTGGACCGGCCCGGTCGGCCGTGGGCGGACCGGCCCGGCCGTGGTGTACTCGCCCTTGCGGCGGCGCCGGCAGGCCGCCCGCTCGAGGGGGACTGGGAGTGGCGCAGAACGCGCATCAAACCGACGAGTCGTGGCCGATGGACCTCCCGGGGGGCGGCGCCATCGCGTCGGCGGAGCCGCGCGGCGGCGGCGGGGCGACGGGGGGCGGGGAACGCGCGGGCGGCACGGCCGTCCGGGCGCCGCACGGTGGCGGCGCGCCCGCCACCGGGGAGGCGGACGCGGGTTGGGCCGCGGTCCTGTTCGATCTGGACGGGACGCTGCTGCAGATCGACGGCGAGGGCTTCCTCGACGCATACGTCGACGCGCTCTGCGCCGCCTGGCGGCCCGACGACCCGGAGGCGTTCCGCCGGGCGGTGATGGCCGCCGCCGTACCGATCTTCGCCCCCCACCCCGACCGGAGCAACGGCGAGGTCTTTCGCGCGCACCTGGGGGCGCATCTGGGGCTCGACGCCCGCGAGGTGCGCCGGCGCATCGCGGACTACCACCGCAGCGGCCTCCCGGAGTTGCGCTTCCCCGCGCGCCCGCTCCCGGAGGCCCGGCGCTGCGTGCTGCGCTGCCTCGATCTCGGGCTGCGCGTCGCCGTCGCCACCACCCCGATCTACATGCCGGAGGTCGTGCGGCTGCGGCTGCGCTGGGCGGGGCTCGCCGACATTCCCTGGGACCTCGTCACGCACAGCGAGAACATGCGCCGCTGCAAACCCGACGCCGGGTACTTCGCCGAGGCGGCCGCGCTGCTGCACCTGCCGCCCGGCGCCTGCGTCATGGTCGGCGACGACCCGCTGCAGGACGGCCCCGCCCGGCGGGCAGGCATGGAGGCGTTGCTGCGAGCCGGCAGCGGCTCCCCCGGCTGGGAGAGCCTCGACGAGGTCTCCGCCCTGGTGGCGGCGGGCGCCCGGCGCTAGGAGGGTGCGACGAAAGTTCGCTTTCGCGGCACCCTCATGCTCCAGTTCCTTGTCCCTCAAGGCCCCCGGCCATGTGGCGGCCGCATAGTCCCCTTTGGCGAGGCCACTCTCCCGCCATCCCGCGCCCCGAGCCGCTGAGGCGCGCGGCACTCCGGCGAAAGACCCGCCGACGCACCGCCCCGTGGCGCTGCCCGTCGCCGCCGGGTGCGGCCACAGGCGCAACCGGAACCACGGAAGAAGGCGGAAACCGGGGGACGCTCCCCCGGCTCCCGCCTTCTTTTTCCGTCAGGCCTGGACGGTGATCGTACCCTGCATGTATCCGCTGTCGGCCATCGGCCCGCTCCAGCCCGTCGTGCCGGTGCCGCAGGGGGCGAAGCACTGCCAGGTGTACGTGCCGGGGGCGCCGGTCTGGAATGTGAAGGTCACGGTGCTCGACGGGGGCACCGGGACGTTCAGGTTCAGACCGGCGGCCGTGAAGGTGTGGGCGACGTCGTTCGCGGCGACCGAGCTCACCTTGGTCCCCGGCAGGGCCGCCACGTCACCCAGGATGCTGTTGATCACCGTCATATTGCCCCCGACCGTCCCCTGCACCTTCAGGTTCGCCGCCGGGACCGGGGCCGGGCCGTCGTCGAAGTCGCGGATCGTGACCGTGACCAGGGCGTGTGCCGGGACCGTGAAGTCGGCCGGAACATAGGTCGGCCAACCGGACTTGCCGAGCATCTTCCCTGTCAGGATCGACATGTCCACGTACACGTGCGGCTCCGCCGCCGTCGTCGCCGCTGTCGCGGCCGCGGGAAGCATGGTCGCATCGATCGAGGTCGGCGTGGTGATCTGGCCGCACCCGGCCGCCAACCCCAGTAATCCGACCAAGCCCGCCATCGCCACCGCACGCCGCACCGCCGTCCGCGTCATCGCCGCTCACCTCTTGGGACGATGATAGGCCGCCGGGGCGTGGAGCCGACACGCGCCTGTGGACCTCGGCGGGTGGTCCGCATGGGCCAAACCGGCAGTGCCGCTTGGACTGGACGACCCTGCCGGGAGTCGCACGCCGCGAGGACCGGCCGGACCAGGAGACCCACTCCAGCCGGGCCCGGCGGTTCCGCCGGCGGCGCAGGCGCTCCGCGGCCCGGGCGTCACGCCGACCGGTGGCGAAGTTGCGGCAACGGGTCCCAGAACGGCTGCGACGGATGAACCGGAACAGCGACGGCTCCACACCCCCGGGACTGCGGCGGCTGGGTAGTCACGGCGTCACGCCAACCGGTGGCGGAGTTGCAGGAACGGATCCGCCGCTGCCGCGGGTAGACCGGAACGGTCACTACTGTGCACCCCCAAACTGGGGCTGCACAGTAGTGACCGTGTCTGGTTCGGGCCTCTGACGCAGGCCGTCGGGGCCGTCCTCGCGGCCGTCAGCCGCTCGCGCCCCCGACAGCGCTCCGCCCCGACGCCGTCAGACCGTCACGCCGTCGGCGCCGGCTGGGCCGCCTGGGGCATGAACGCGCCCTCCCGCCACAGTTCCCGCACCCGGCGGCGCAGGACCTTGCCGGTCAGGCTCAGGGGCAGCTCGGTCGCAAAGGCAATGCTCCGCGGGCACTTGTGGGGGGCAAGATGCGCGCGGCAGTGCGCGGCCAGGCCGGCCGCCGTCACCGACTGGCCTGGGCGGCAGAGGACCGCCGCCACCACCGCCTCGCCCCGTCGCTCGTCCGGCACCCCGATCACCGCGGCCAGGGCCACCGCCGGATGGGCCAGCAGGACCGATTCCACCTCGGTGGGGTAGACGTTCTCGCCCGAGGTGATGATGGTGTCGGCGAGGCGGTCCACCAGCCGCAGGCGGCCGGAGCCGTCCTGCACGGCAAGATCGCCGACGCCCACATAGGCCCCGGCGCGCGCCGCCTCTGTGTCCGCGGGTCGGCCGAAGTATCCGCTCATCACCTGCGGGCTCTCCACGAACAGCTCCCCTGGTTGACCGGGCTCCACCGGCCGGCGGTCGGGTCCGAGCAGCCGCACCCGCACGCCGGGGACCGCGAAGCCGATGGTGCCACCCGCCTGCCCCCGCACATGCCGCTCCATCGTCGCCGCCCCGATCTCGGTCGCGCCATAGATCTCGACCAACTGGGCCGACGGTAACGCCGTCAGCAGGCGGTCGCGCAAGACCGGCGGCAGGGGCGCCGAGGACGTCATGAGCACGCGCAGCCCGGCACAGCGGACCTGGTCCTGCTCGAGGGCGTCGGCGAGATAGCCCATCACACTCGGGACGAACATCGAGTACGTCGCGCCCGAGCGGTCGAGATCGGCGAGCAGCGCGGCCGGCTGGAACCGGGCCGGGGCATGGATGTGGCAGGTGGTGCCGATGCAGATCGACAGCGTGACCATCCAGATCGAGTTGACGTGGAAGAGCGGCATCCAGGCCAGCCCGACGTCGTCGGGGCCGATGCCGACCGCCGGCGCGAGCATCAGACCCATGAGGTAGTCGCTGCGCTGGCTGCGGAGCGCCCCCTTGGGCCGCCCGGTCGTGCCGGAGGTGTAGACGAGCAGCCACGGGGCGTCCTCACCCACCTGCGGCGGGAACGGGCCGGAGCCCGCATCGTCGCGCATCCGGGCGTACCCGGGGCGGGGGTCGCCCGGGGGCAGGTCGGCGATCACCCGGACGCCCTCCGGTAGAGCGGCGGCCGCCGCCTCGAGGACCGGCGGCACGCCCACAACCACCCGCGGGCCGGCGTCAGTGAGGAGGTAGGCCAGTTCCGCGGGCGTCGATCTGGGATTCAGCGGACAGATCACCGCCCCCGACCGGGCCGCGGCGAAGAGTAGCTCCGTGGCCGTCAAGCCGTTGGGCAGCAAAGTCACCACGCGGTCCCCCGGCCGCACGCCCAGCCCCCAGAGGAGGTGGGACGCGGCATCGACGCGACGATCGAACTCCGCATACGACACGCGCGTTTCGCCGCAGACCAGGGCGAACTGGTCCGGTCGTTGCCGGGCCTGCCCGGCGAGGCCCTCGGAAATGCTCAACACGACGCCTTTCCTCCCTTGTGCGGTCACCCAAGCGCCGCGCGGCCCAGCAACGGCGGCGCGACGTCGGGGCGCATCGGGCACCCTCCCCGCGGGCACCCCGACGGAAGCCGCGCCGAGGCCTGCCGGCGCCCGCCCTGCATCCGGTAGGCACCATCATGGGCACCGGCGACCGGAGGGCCATCCGCCGGACGGCGCCCCGGCACCCGCCGGGTGGCTCCACCCTCTCCGCGCCGAACGGGCCACGTCGGTACGCGGCACCCCGCCGTCCCGTCGCCGCGGCGTCTCGCGCCTGCGGCGCGCCGCACCCCCGTACCGTGGCCGGGACTATTCGCCGCGGTGCGGCCCAGCCATTTCGGGCGGGTACGGAATCCACCATTCCACCTGCACCGGCCCTCGCGAGTGGCCGTTCGGACGGTAGTATTGGTCCGATCGGGCACCGGCGGATGAGGACGCCCGGCGGTTCCCGCCGCGGACGGCCCGGACCAGCATGGTTCCGACGGCCCCGACGGCCCCGACGGCCCCGACGGCCCCGACGGCCCCGACGGCCCCGACGGCCCCGACGGCCCCGACGGCCCCGACGGCCCCGACGGCC
>Ga0080006_1153567_pt1 | contig 16364 bp, 12 predicted proteins | sample RS3BMetagenome_FD_69209 | JGI IMG/M metagenome (GOLD analysis project Ga0080006, IMG submission 69209) | Ferric oxide microbial mat and aquatic microbial communities from Rainbow Spring, Yellowstone National Park, USA - RS3B (SPADES... ... | reverse complement strand
TGCTGTCGAATCCTTAAATATTGTTGCTGAAAACAAATCAAAAAAGATTTTTATAAATATGCTTTATCTACTTTTTCTTCTTTTATTTGTTTTATTTATAATAATAAATCCACTACTTCTAAAAAATGAGATAATTGTTTTAGCATCCCTTGCAATCTCATTTGTGCGTGTTTGGTTTGCATTTCTAATCATACTTATTGTTGCAATTCCAATTTCTATTTATTTAATATTTATAGCTAGAAAAACCGAGCTTTATGTAACCTCATTCCAGATACTTGCATCAATACCTGCTACAGTCCTCCTTCCAATTATCGTAGTTAGTTTGAAAAATGAACCAATGCACGCAGAATTAGTTGCATTTGTTATATTCTTTTTGAGTGGTATTTGGTATATTATATTTAGTATTTTATCTCATAAATCCTATATATCAAACAGCATTCTAGAGGTTAAAAGGATTTTTGGAGTTAATGGTATTTTAGCATGGAAGAAAATATATGTATATGCAATACTCCCGGGCCTGCTTACAGGTGCGGTTACTGCAATCGCCGCTGAATGGAACGCAAGTATCGTCGCAGAATATTTTACCACTTCTGCTATAGGGAATGGTGCTGTAATCACCTCTGTAAATATTGGTATTGGGAAGCTCCTTGATACCGCACTTGATTCAGGAAACCTATTATTAATGCTTCTTGGATTATTAAATCTGACAATTATGATAATATTAATAAATAAATTTTTGTGGAAGAATTTTTATAATAAAATTGAAAGCATATATAAATGAGAATAATAGGAGAAGAGTAAGATAATAAATAAATGTAAATATTAATCTAAATATAAATGAATAAAATAAAAAATTAATAACAAATTAATAAAAAATGAATAAAAAAATTTAATTTTAGAAATAAATTTTAATAAACAAATAATAAATAAAAATATAAAACACAGATAAAACACAAAAAGTAAGATAAATAAAAATTAGAAAAAATAAAAATAAAAAATAAAATTAGAAATTTATAATTAAAAGATGAGAAATATATGTCGATTATTGAAGTAAAAAATATTGTTTATTATATAAATAATCTAAAAATAATAGACAATATAAGCTTTGCAGGAGAAAAAGATAAATTTATATCGATTATCGGTCCATCAGGATGCGGAAAATCGACGCTGCTTAGAATAATAGCTGGCTTGATAAAGCCTTCAAGCGGAAGCGTGTTCTACAATGGAAATGAGGTTACAGCTCCCGTTCTCGGCATCTCTTTTGTATTTCAGGATTTCGGCCTACTGCCCTGGCTCACCAATATAGAAAATGTAAAGATAGGCTTAGCCAGGGTTGAGATGAGCAAGGCTGAGAAGGAGAAGCGTGCATATGAGGTTTTCAAGAATCTTGGTTTAGAGGGCTTTGAGGATACATATCCAAACATGCTCAGTGGTGGAATGCGCCAGCGTGTCGGCATCGCGCGTGCCATCGTATCAAATCCAACAGTCCTTCTCATGGACGAGCCGTTTAGTTCGCTCGACGAGCTCACTGCTGAGGCTCTGCGTTCTGATATAATTTCAATGCTGAAGAATGTAAATATACCTATAAGCTCGGTTATAATGATAACGCACAATGTAGAGGAGGCTGTAGAGCTTTCTGATAGGATTGTAATATTATCGCAGAGACCATCACATGTCAAGGAGATAATGGATTTAAATATGGATTATCCAAGAAACAAACACAGTCCGGATTTCTTCAATGCTGTTGATCATATATATAATGTGCTCACTCAAAACATCTAATTTTGTTGAATCGGCACTGTTTTATAGATACTCCATAGATCTTTTTTTCTATCATATGAAACAAGTTTTGTCCTCACACCCCACTTGATAAGCAGCTCTCTAAGTTTTGCAGCTTGATTTTCAACACCTAAATTAATATTCGAAGAGGCAAGCTTGGCTGCGAGCTCGTCTGTTGTTTTATCACTATTCTTCAACTCCTCCATTACAGTTTTGAAAGGTTCAAGCTTGATAAGCTGCACTCCTATAATATTTGCAATATTCTTTATATTTAGGCTTTTACCAGATTCAGTAGTAGAAACCTCTCCATCCTTAATTATAAGCAGATTAAGCATCCTGCCCGCATTAAGCAGTGGAAGAAGAGTATCAATATCTTTGTTGGACTCTTCAGCAAGCTTCGAAAGTGTTATTTTATTGCCGTTATCTTTTATTATTTTAATAACACCTCTCAGCTCTGTAATACCAACATTTAATGGAAACTGCTCCATAGTAATCAATACTACTTTGAAGGTAAATATTTTATATCTTATGCTAATGATAAAGGGAGCAAGCACAAGCTCTAAAAATCTTGTTAAAGAATAGTTATAAAATAAACATTAAATAAACAAATAAACATATTGTAAATATATCAGTATTAAATTATATTTATATTAAGCAAATAAAAATATAATAAAAATATAAAAAAATAAATAAAAAAATATAAAAAATATAAATAAAAATTTAGACCTTCCTAAGTTGGTTTTATGGTTGATGCTAATCTAAGAAACACTACAGAAATGCTATCGAAAGATGAAAGAACCTTTTTGATAGAGCTTGCAAAGTTCAAGAGCGCCAGCTTCAAAATTTTAGAAGACTCGCTTAAATGGGAGTATGCACGTGTATCGAGAAATGCACTCTGGCTTGAAAATAAATCGATAGTAAAAATAACAAAAAAGAAGATTGAAAAGTATATACTTACGAAGCTTGGAGAGGATGCCTTGATAAACAAGCTTCCTGAAAGAAAGCTGTTTGAATATCTTAAACAGCATAATAATGCAAGCATCAAAGATGTTGAAAGTATAATAAAAGGCAATGAATTAAATATAGCAATTGGGGCATTAAAGAAGCTTTCCATTATTGATGTAGAGAAGAAAGATACTCTACATCTGGTTTTGTTGAGCAGCGATGATAGAAAAATAAAATCAATAGAGGAAATTATTGAAGAGGTAAAGAAGGGAAGAGGTGTTGATGAAGAAAGGATAAAGCCCGTTCTTGGAAGGCTTGTTGAGAAAAGTATTGATGAAGAGTATATAGTTGAGATAACCGATTTTGGTTTGAAGATATTTGAGATTATAAAAAATGAGGAGCCAGAAGATACAATTGAACTCCTTTCTTCTGATATATTAAAAAGCGGTTTATGGAAAGGTAGAAAATTCAAAAGGTATGATATTAATGCGCCGGTACCACCACTGTCTATTGGTAGAAAGCATCCCCTTATTTATGTAATGAATATGGTTATGGATGCGTTTATTGCAATGGGTTTTGAAGAAACAGAGGGGCCTTGGATTGAAACCGCTTTTTGGGTTATGGACAGTATGTTTATTCCACAGGATCATCCAGCACGTGATGTCCAGGATACATTCTATTTAAATAAAAAGGGAAAGCTTCCCGAAGAGGCGTTGGTTAAAAAGGTAAAGATGGTTCAGGAGAATGGCGCTGATACTGGTTCTCTAGGCTATCAATATGAATGGGATCCTGAAGTGGCAAAATCGCTTCTTATGAGGACTCATACAACATCAACAACCTTTAGAAATCTCTATAAAGGGATTAATAATCCATCAAAGTTTTTCTATATAGGAAGGGTATTTAGAAATGAAAATCTGGATAAAACACACCTAGCAGAGTTTCATCAGATAGAGGGTGTTGTATTAGGAGATGGATTAAATCTACGAAGCTTGATGGGCTACATGAAAGAATTTTACAATCTGCTCGGGATCAAAAACCTGAAGTTCAAACCAACTTATAATCCCTACACAGAACCGAGTATGGAGGTATTCTATTATCACCAGCACTTTAAAAAATGGTTTGAAATTGCTAACAGCGGTATATTCAGACCTGAAGCGCTTAGACCCTATAACGTCAACGTTCCGGTTCTCGGTTGGGGCTTGGCTCTGGAGCGTCTTGCAATGATACTCTACGATGTTCATGATATAAGGGAGATATTTGGAAACGAATGCAAGTTAGAATTCATAAATTCCTATCCATACAAAGAGCTATAATATGTGATATTTATGACAATATTAAAAACAGATAAACAAAAACTCGAAAAGCTTATTGGTACAAAATTCACTATCGATGAGCTAGCTTCTGATCTCTTTGATTTTGGTATGGAGCTTGATAGCTATGAAAATAATGATCTATATATTGATATAACTGCAGACAGACCTGATTTATTATCAAGCTTCACTCTTGCAGGTGCATTGAGAAATTATAAAGATATTAATAAAAATAAGAAGAGCATTAGCATAAAAGATTCTGGAGTTAATATATATGTTGATAAAAGTGTAGATTCAGTAAGGCCTTTCATATCTGCATTCGTTGTAAAAAATATAAAGATTGATAGCTTCCTATTAAAAGATATAATAAATGTGCAGGAAAAACTGCATGAGACATTTTGTAGAAATAGAAAGGTTGCAGCTATAGGTATATATCCTCTAAAAAAGATAAAAGCACCAATCTATTATATCGCAAAAATACCAAATGATATAAATTTCAAACCATTGAATGCCGAACGTATAATGAATGCTGTTGAAATACTTGAAAAGCATGATACTGGTATTAAATATGCACCATTATTAAAGAACAAGGATAAATATCCAGTATTGCTTGACAGCAATAATAATATATTATCAATGCCTCCAATAATAAATTCTGCAGATATAGGAAAGGTTGAAGAGAATACATCTGAGATATTTGTAGAGATCACAGGTATAATAAAATCAAGGGTTGACCAGCTTACTAATATTTTAGTAAAGATGTTTGATGAAATAGGTTCAGATATCTATTCAGTCAAAGTGGATTATAAGAATCACGTAGAGGTTACACCTAATTTATCGGAAAGGAGGGTTGCTGTAGGTTATGACTATATAAGCAAAGTGCTCGGTGTGCAGTTTAAAAAATCCGAGCTAAAAAGATTACTAAAAAGAATGGATTATAAAGTAAGTAATGAAAATACAGATCACATTGAGGTTTTTGTTCCTTATTATAGGGCTGATGTACTCCATCCTATAGATATTGTTGATGATATTGCACGTGCATACAAATTTAACAATTTTGAACCGGAGTTGCCAAAATTAGCCACCGCAGCGGGTTTTCTTCCAAAAACAAAAGTCATACGCTTCATCAGGGATTTGTTTATTGGAATGAATTTCTCAGAAGCGGTTACAGTTTCATTAACAAATAGAAAGTACCAATATGAATATATGAATATTGATGACAAAGAATGGATAAAAATTCCAAACTCTAAAGCTGGTGAGATAGATGCGGTTAGAACGTGGATCCTCCCAGAGCTTTTGAGGGCTATAAAAGCTAATGAAGGTTTTGGAATTCCTATAAAGATGTTCGAGCTTAACGACAGCTGTGCGGTTGATGAGAGAACAGAAACAGGCTATAAAAATGTTTCAAAGCTTGTTGCCGCAATAATGAATCAGAAAGTCACATTTACGGATATCAAGCAGGTTGCTGATACAGTCCTTAAAGCTTTGAATATAAAATATAAAATAGAAGAATGCAATCATGGAAGCTTTATTGAGGGAAGGGTCGGCAATATAATAATAGATACGAATGGTGTAAAAAGAAATATTGGATTAATAGGTGAAATTTCACCAGTAGTTCTCGAAAATTTTGGTTTTAAGTATCCTATAGCAGCATTCGAGCTTAATTTAAGCTCAATTATAGAAAAAGAATAAAAAAGAATAATATATATTATTTTTCGTAGTATCTTCCATCCTCGTTTCTACCTTTATTGAGATCTGCTATCTTCTGGGCCATAGGTGTGGGATACTTTTCATTCAGACATGCAAGGCATAACTCATTTTCATTAAGACCTATAGCGTTTACAAGCCCATCTATTGTTAAATATGCTAAAGAGGTGGCACCTATTTCCTCTCCTATCTTTTCTATATCTCCCTTATGTCTATATGCAATAAGCTGGCCGTGGTTTGACATATCAATTCCATAAAAACAAGGCGCCATGATTGGTGGAGCAGTAATTCTTACATGCACTTCTCTTGCACCTCCATCCTTTAGGAATTTTATTATTTCTCTTAATGTTGTTCCTCTTACTATACTATCATCAATCAATATAATGCTTTTGCCATTTATTATTTCTCTATTCAAATTGAATTTTAAATGTACACCATCATTTCTCTTTTCCTGTGTTGGCATTATAAAAGTTCTTGATATATATCTATTTTTTATAAGCCCCTCTGCAACAGGTATGCCGCTAATTTTTGAATAACCATCTGCAGCGGGTCTGGCAGTATCAGGTACTGGAACTATAAAATCTGCTTTAACTGGTTTTATTAATGCAAGCTTCTTTCCAAGTTGGAATCTAATATTATAAACAGAACCTGCATCTAGATAGGAATCTGGTCTTGAAAAATAAACATATTCAAAGAAGCAGTGTTTTCTTCCTTCATTATTAACAATCTTTCTTTCTATATTAAATCTGTTTGAATCGGCTTTAACAATAACAACTTCACCTGGTTTTAAATCCTCCCTTTTCTTTAATTTATTGATGTCAAATGCAACACTTTCAGAAGCAAATGCTGCTATCCCATTTTCTTCATCAATCGCAAATGCAAGAGGTCTTATTGCATGTGGATCTCTAAAAGCTATTAATTCACCATTTCCTGTTGCAACAACATCAGAATATGCACCTTCAACTCTTTTCATCAATCTATTAACAGCATCAAATATGTTGCTTGTTTTCTCTAATTCCTGAATTAAAACCCTAAGCATTATTTCTGCATCTCCATCTGATTCTAGTTCTATACCACTATCAATCAATTCCTTTCTAATCTCTTTATAATTTACTAAGTTTCCGTTGTGTGCAAGTGTGATTCCATTTCTGATACCTTCAACAAAAAAAGGCTGTGCATCTTTATCTGTAGAATGACCAATTGTTGGATATCTGACGCTTCCAACCCCTATATTGCCCTTTAGCTCATTTAAATCATAATTCTCGAAAACTCTGCTTATTAGCTGTGCACCTTTTTTAATATAAACTTTATTATTATCAATAGTGGCTATTCCGGCACCATCTTGCCCGCGATGTTGCAAACTAAAAATTCCATTGTATATCATAAAAGAAGCAGGTTCATTTGTTGGAGTTCTCAATAAAGATGATACTCCAAATACCCCACATTCTTCCCTCTTTTCTGGTGTTAGCTCCACCATAATAAAATCATCCTTATCTTTTTTTATCTTATGTTGCTTTTGCATTTATAATTTTGTTAGAAATAAATAAATAGTTTACTTTATCTGAATCTCTATTTTTCTCTTATTTTAAAAATTAGCTATTTAGCGAATAGCTGTAAAAGTTTTTAATCCTTTGCATTGATTCTTTGAATAAAGAAACAATATTTGAATAGGTATTCTGCGTGGTATAAATAGTAGTTAAATGCGGAGATGCGGCTTGGCAATTTTGGAGATTAAATTATAAGATAAAATAAATTCTATTAATCGATAATAGATTATTAATAGATTATTAGATTATTATAGATTATAAATTAAATTAAAATATTTAAATTATTGAAGTGGTGAAGATGGAAAAGAAAAATCTTAAAAAGGAAGCTCAAGGCTCTAATGTTGGGCTGATAAACCTATTGCCTTATTGGTTTCTTCTTTTAACAATAGGTTTTAGCTGGTTTATTCTAGCACCTCTTGTACCCGCATTAATAAGTACTTTTAATGTGAGCCTGAGTGCGATAATGCTGATAATATCAACATACGGTTATACAATGGTAATACTCGGACTTTTAGCCGGCTATATAGCGGCTAAGTTCACCGTTAAAAGTGCATTGTATTGGTCCGCTCTGATATCAATAATCGGTTTGGTTGGCAGGGCGCTAGCACCAGATTATATGACATTTCTTATAATGGGGATCATTGCCGCTATAGCTTACCCGCTTGCAATGGCTCCAGTTGGAAGTATTTCAGAATCAATATCAAAAGAGAAGGCGCATACTATAGTTGGAGTTAGCGTTGGTATACTGTTCTTAGGTATGGCATTCGGTGCATTCTTTGGTCCTGGTTTATTTGGAGCATTCGGCCTTGGTGGGGTTCTTTGGATAACCGCTGTTCTTGCAATACTTGCTGGAATATGGATTGCGTTCGGTATAAAGGGCTATCCAACATATTATAAGGGTAAATCATTGAAGGGAACATTTAAATGGGGAATGTTAAAGAACTGGTATGTTGGTCTTGCTATTGCATCTATATCCGTAATGTTTGGAGGTATTGCATCAACAGTGCTTTTATTAAACAATTTCGACAAAGCTGATGCACTTATGTACGGAGGAATTCTCGGTGGACTCGCCTTCCTTGGTTCTGCGCTCGGTGCAATAATATTACCGCCAATTTTTGAAAAATATAAGAAGCTTAAGCTCGGCATCATAACAACAGCATTCCTGATGTTTGTGAGTGCAGTTGCAATGGCTGGTGGCTTAGCATTTTCAACAGATATTCTCTTGATAGCAACCGGATTTTTCTTTTTTGGATTCTTCGGCAATGCGTTCTGGTCAATGGCATTGACATCAACTACAAACTATGTATCAGATCCAGCACAGGCGGGATTTGCAACATCTATGTATAGTGTTGTTACAAATCTTGGTGTTGCACTAATACCTGTATTTCTAGGCGTCTATTTTGGTAGCCTATCAACGATATACATAGGTGTTATTGCTGTAATAGTAATAGAATTTATAGCATTAGTCATAGCACCAGAGCTTAAGACGGATTAAAAAATAAAATTAGTTTGTTTTTTTATTTTTCTTTTTTATTTTTTATTTTTATTTTTTCTAATTTTTAGTGCGAGCAGTGCCGCCTCTTCCATAGTCTTGTAATCAATATCTCTTCCTGTAAACAACTTAAAAGCCGCAATCCCTTGATTAATCAGAAGCTCCAAACCATTTATTGTTTTTGCTCCTGCATTTTTTGCATCTTTTATTAATCTATTTTCAAGAGGCGCATAATTTGCATCAAAAATAACCATATCCTCTTTGATAAGCTCTTTTTTTATTGGCGTATCTGTATTATTTTCAAGTGTTATATTTGTTGCATTAATTATAAAATCAGAATTTTTTATTATCTCATAAGAATCTTTAGAATCTAATTCATAGATATTGATTTTAGTGTTTTTATAGTATTTATTTAATGATGACTTTAGAGATTCTGCATGTGCTACCGTTCTATTAATTATATTAAGATTTGTTACTCCCTCCTTTGCAAGACTAAAAGAGAATGCTCTTGCGGCTCCGCCAGCACCTATAATAGTATAAACAGCATCCTTTCTAATTCTATATTTTCTTAAAGATTTTATAAAACCTATTCCATCTGTATTGTAGCCAAATAATCTTCCATCCTTGTTTATTATAGTATTAACAGCCCCTATCTGTTTTGCTTCGATATCAATCTCATCAATATACTTATATGCATTTTCCTTGTGGGGACTTGTTAATGTCATTCCCTTTATTCCAAAAGCCCTCATCCCAGCTATTGCATCTTCAAGTGCGTTTTGCGGAACATCAAATGCTAAAAATACACTATTGATCTTGAGCTTTTTGAAGCCGGCATTGTGGATAGCTGGAGATAATGAGTGGTGTGCAGGCATACCTATAATGCAGTATAATGATGTTTTATTATTAATAGTGATCTCATCAAAATATTTTTTCTCCTTCATATTATTGCACCATTTTTTCTTAATAAGGTCTGCAATTCTTTAATATCAATTTCTAGCGCATTTTTATTATATTTAAGCATCAAGTATGCCGCGCTTGCTGCGGCTTGTCCCATTGCCAATGCAGTACCACTGACTCTAGCACTTGCTTGTGCAATAAATTCCGCGCTCAGGCATCTTCCAACTGCAAAGAGATTCTTGATATTCTTAACGACAATTGCTCTATAAGGGATTTCATACCAGGAATCATCACCTCCTTTTAAATGTATATAATAAACACCTTTTTTAGGATCATGAACCTCTGCTGGATGCCCGCATCTTGCTATAACATCATCAAACCTTCTATTGTTCAACACATCATCTTCTTTTAATATATATTCGCCAATCGCGCGTCTTGTTTCACGTAGTCCTATATATGGTGCGGAATCAATTAAGATTGATTTTTCAAAACCTTTTATATTTTCTTTTAAAAATTTAAAAGAAGAAAAAACCTGTTTTCTTGCGTTCTCTATTTCTTCTGCTATTATTTTGCTACTTGAAAAGTCGGTTACATTAACATGTGTTGCATTACATACAAATTCTCCTTTAATACTTACATTAAAAAGAAATTCATTATTTGAATGCGGTAGATAAAGCTTCTCTTCCTTTTCCGCTTTAACAACAAGCTTCGGCTGTATTCTTATTCTCGAAAGGTTGTTATCTTTATCAAGTACAACACTTATTTCATCTGGATGTTCTTTTGCCTGTTGTATAATCTCTTCTTCATTAACATTGCCTATTCTAAATGGAAGCGTAGCCTCTTGGTGTATACCCTCTTTTTCATTTCCAATTTTAACCCCATTTTTAATTAAATGAACTACATCCGCATCTCCACTCGCATCAACAAATATCTTTCCATTTAATTTATTCTTACCATTTTTTCCTGTAAACTCTATTTCTTTAACTGTATCATCTTCAACCATCGCGCCAGTAACGAGAGCACTATAATATACATCAATATTCAATTTCATTGACATATCATTTAGTGTTAATTTCATTTCTTCTGGTCTAAAAGGTACAAAATTTCCAACCTTGCCTTTGGTTCCTCCATTCTTCTTTAAGTTTTCAACTATCTCATCTACAATTCCTCCAACAATCTTTGTATTCCCTGAATATGTATAAATTCCAAGTATTGATAATACATATCCGTTTGTCCAGTTTCCTCCTAGAGAAGTATGTCTCTCTATTAATGCAGTTTTTAAACCCATTTTTGCAGCAGAAAAAGCGGCACCGATGCCTGCAGGTCCTCCGCCAATAACAACAATATCATAATCCTGCATTTAAACACCCATTAACTATATCTGGAAATATTTTTATTAATTCCTTATTTAATAGATAAATTAAAAAATTAAAAAGAATAAAAAATAAACAAAATAATTAATAAATAAATAATAAAATAAAATAGAAGACTAAAATAAAAAATAAAATAATAAAATAAAATAGGAAAATAGAATAAGTGCTTAATAAAAATTAGAACCAAATTTATAAGCAAGTATTTTTATATTTTTATGTTATCAAAATAATATTAATTCTCTTCAGATTTGATGGGCTCGTAGCTCAGTTTGGCCAGAGCGGCTGGCTTTTAACCAGTAGGTCAGGGGTTCAAATCCCCTCGGGCCCGTCTTTGGTTTAAAAAGTTTTAAAGATTTATTCCTCTTCAATCTTTAAAAATTCGATGTAAGGAAGTAGATAAGAGCTTTGTCTGCCTAGCTCCTTTAGATTCATTTTGGCATTCTCTATATACCAGTTGTTTTTTTCTATCGCGGCATTAACCGGATCTTCAACAATACCCTCATAGGATGAAATTATATTAGGTCTGAAGTTTTCAACATCACTACTCGAATCCTTTAATTTATCTCTTTTTAGGTAGTTTAATATGTCATCTCTTATTTGAAATGACATTCCTATATTCATTCCAAATTTTTCAAGAGATATTTTTCTTGAATCTTCCTCGTATACTGCGACTACACTTGTAGCAGATGATATTAAAGAAGAGGTCTTAAGCTTTGCAATATTAAGGTATTCTTCAATGCTTAATCTATGCTTAAACTTTTGTGCGTTCGCATCTAAAAATTCACCAGTGCACATATCAACTGCGGCTTTTGATGTTATATCTAATACCTCTTTTCCATATTTGCTTGCGGTATTTACTGCGAGTGCAAAAAGCATATCTCCTGCCAGCACAGCATTCTCAATTCCATATTCTGTATGCACTGTTTTAATGCCCCTCCTCTTTTCATCCTTATCTATAATATCATCATGTACAATCGATGCAGTATGTAAAAATTCAATTGAAGCTGCAAGGTCTAAATATTTACTTGGATCTTTATCAAGGATCACAGCTGATGTTAGGACAAGTGCAGGTCTTATGAGCTTTCCCTGAATCTTAAGGAAGTGCATTGTTGGTTCATATGCTATATTTCCTTTTAAAAACTCGTCTGCAATTTCTATTATTCTAGAGTGGGTTTGTTCTAATAATGTTCCAATCTCTTTTGGTATTTCTATCTCTTTTAACATATAATCATTAATTTTATTTTAACACTCAAATTTGAATTTACATTTTTATATATGATCTTAATCTAATCTTATATACTATAATATTATATAATAAAATAATATTAATAATAAAATCATACAATATCAAGTGCTGCAAGCATTATGGGAAGTATTATTGTTGCATCACCATCTATTGTTGTATACTTTGCCTTCTCCTTGACTTTACCCCATGAAACCGCTTCAGTCATCCTTGCTCCTGAAAGGCTTCCATCATATTGTGATGCGGTTGTTATGTAAACTGCATAATCCAATCCTCCTTTGAATTGATTCCACCATATAACATGGTGCTTGCTTATCCCCCCTCCTATCATTAATGCGCCCGTAACCTTATTGTCAAACGGAATATTGCTAAGCTTCAGTTCATCTTTTATAAGGTCGAGCTTGAATTTGTGATCTTGTGCAAAAAGGGTTAGCTGTGTCCCAAATGAGCCGTCAAGTATTCCAGGGCAGAATATTGGTACATTATTAAGGTATGCCTGCCTTAAGATTGAGCCTTCATCTTCTATATATTTTCCAAATTCAAATGCAAGATCGCTTGCACTGAATTCATTTTTTGTTTTTTCATCAAAGATATTCTTAATGATTTTATTGAATGCCTCTTCTACTTTTAATCCATATTCATCTTTTTCTATAAACACATTACCTAGCCTGTAAATACCTTTTTTATGTAGATATGAATCATCGACATTAAATGTTCCCTTGCTGTATACCCCTCCAAATGCCCTTGCTATATCATGATCAAACATTCCACCTGTTGTTATGATTGCATCAAAATATTTTACAGCACTTGCCAATACACCCCTAAGACCGGTTGCAACAATATCTGCGGGAAATGAAAGAAAGTTAAAAGAGTCTTTATCTTCTAGCATTCTTCTCAGTATATCAACACCTTCAACAAGATGCTCTCCAGAGAAGCCTCCCATACCTTCCATTTCTTCTATAATCTCTTTTACTTTCATCCCTTTCTTAAGCTTTATATCTTTTATTTTTGGTCCTACAATACTATCTTTCATAATAATCCACTTACTAATTTTTAGTTTTTAGATATATTATATTTTCTTCTAAACTTATATCTATTTTACACATTTATTAATATTTATCTTGTTGTTGAAATCTCTATCTGCAATAACTTTACCATATCTGATTCATTCGGCATTGCTTCTGATGTATTATTCTGTTGATAAAACATTACAATATCATAATTATAGTAATTTGCATAAAATATCTCAACACCTCCTTTTGCATTTTCAAGCATTGTATAGTTAGCGCCATCAAGACTTCCATTATATGCGGGATTCATATTAGCAGTTCCCAATTTATAAATCTGCATTGAAGCATTTGGATTTGAAAATTCTGCATAGTAAATATTATAAGTTCTATTCATATTTTGTGATAAGCTTGTGAAGTTGGCCAAACCTAAATACTTGACATTCATGACCCTTATCGCTCCTGGCGATTTGCTGAGGTTTGAGCCCTGGTAATAGCGAATTTGATTCCAGCTACCACCTAATACAGAACCAACATCGCCCGCATTAAGCAGTCCGAGGTTTGGATAGCTGGTAATTGAGCCTGAGCCTGATGATGAGCCTGAGCTCTGCAGTGAGCTGCCAGATATACTACCAGCACTCTTAAATACTCCAAATGCCACAATCGCAATGACAACAACAGCGACTAAAACAATGATTAAAGTTATAGTAGTTTTCATAATAAAACCCCTAAATAATCAAAATTAATTATTAAATAACTTACTTATATGTTTTGGACATTACACCTATAATATTGTATTTATTATAAATATTAATTATATTTTAATTATATCTTATTCTGGTAATTTATATTGTGGTAATTTATAGAAATAGATTTATAGATTTTAATGCATGCCTATAATATCTTCAAAATAAAATTAAATAAAAATAGAAGAGAAAAATAAAAATAAAAAATAAATAAATTAGCCAATTATTGATTCTAGCTTTTGTATACCTGGAAGCTGGCATACAGGAGCACTGTTGTTTATTGCAGGGCAAGTATATGCTATATACACATCTGCTGCGGCATATTCACTCCACGCAAATTGATCATTAAAGTTCTTTAACTGATTTAGAATTTGCTGGTGAGTCATATAAGCTAATGTTATATTTGCTGCTGATGTTGGTGTTGTATTTCCAAAGACTATACCATCAGCTCCGGTAACAAATGTTGTACCCCAAAATGTAAATGGTGTTCCCTGGAAGAGCTTGCTATTATTCATAAAGATTATTGCATTTGCATATGTCGCATTTGGTGCCTTGCTTATAATATATGATAATGGCTGCATTTCAAAGCCTGCACTTAATGGAGATTCATAATCCGCAGCTATAAAGTTTATGTAATTACTTGAATAATTGCTTCCGTATGATACTCCACTCTGCGTAGTTATATTTGCAGGAACCCAAAAGATTGTAGGTATATGACCATCACCCATTGCACTATATCCTGTATATAAAGAATTAAACTTTCCGAATTTTGCAAGTGCTAAAGCCATTGCCCATCTATTTTCAGCACAATAAATACATGATGTTGCACCTATATAAACAACTGTTGGCTTTCCATCTATTATTATAGCATTACCTTGTGGATTTCTCTGCACCATGATCTGATCAGTAAGTGTGTTGTTCAGAAGCTTTTCTGCAGCAGTTTCATAGTAGCTTAATGGTGCATTGTTTATTATACTTAATTCAGTACTATTAAATTCTAAATTAGTATGATTTGCAATATAAGCATAGCTAACACTTCTAGTGGTTGTATTTGATGCGCTTGTATTAATATGTTGGGTAGTAGATGCAAGCTGTGTTCCATTTGTCGCTTTAGATTCATTTAACATCTGCACTGCTAATAGTACAACCAGTACAACAACAGCAATAGCCAGCAGTACATTTATCATCAACGATCTACTCAACATTGTGCTTTCATTAACGATCTCTTTTTTAAGTTCTCTTTCTTTTTCCAATAAAACACCTTTTGATTTTTAAGCATTTAAAAGATAAAAATAATAATTAAGTTATATAATTAAATTAATAAATACTGTTTATATTTTTATAATATACATCAAAAAATATATTATATTTACAAAAAATATATTATATTAGAAAATATATATTAAATATAAATACATAAAGTATAAATAAATCATAAATAAACTATAAATTATAATAATAATTATAATATTAAACAAGCGTAAACTAAATATCTACTTATATATTTATAAATATATGTCAACAATATTTAATTCAATTACTTAATCACTTAATTACTTGATTTCTAATTTAAAGGGATTTAATGAGTAAGATTATGAAAAATAATAATATTAAAAATAATGATAGCAGTAAAACAAAAATTAACAAGACCGAATCTAACAAAGCAGATCTTAAACCTCTCATAAGAAATAGACTCCTGCGTTCTTTGTTAACTATTATATTGTTTGTAGCAGGTTTTGCTGTAATATACCTTACTTATATTTCATCTTTTCTAGGAGTTCTTCTACAGTGGTCTGTTGCTATTGTTTCTTTATTAGTGATTGGAATTGTTATAAGAGTTATCAACGGCTTTCAAGGGAGCAGCGGTCTCTTCCTCTTTTCAACAAAGAAAGGCCTCAATATAATAGATAAAATATCTAAAAATTGGCGCAGCTTTTGGAAGCACCTTTCAATTTGGGGTCTTGTGCTCGGCTTTGGCATTCTTTCATACCCCTTACTAAAAAAGAAGATAAGCAAATTTGATTATATATTTGGCATTATATCCCTCATCTTTATTTTGATTATTGTACTGCCAACTACTGCAGAAGGTATTCAATTTATTAATCTACCGCAGTTGCAGTCTATGACATCAGGTGCTTCAATAGGTACTTCAAACAATGCCTCTAATGTAAGTTCTGGCCTCTCTAGTGCTCTAATCTTCTATATTATCACATTAATAGTTGGTGTCGTATCAGGTTTGACAGGTTATATAATGCTCCTCCTTATCTACATAACAGTTGTTGATGCGGTTGCATTTGGCGGTGCATTAACCGCAACAA
>Ga0080006_1152065_pt1 | contig 16367 bp, 17 predicted proteins | sample RS3BMetagenome_FD_69209 | JGI IMG/M metagenome (GOLD analysis project Ga0080006, IMG submission 69209) | Ferric oxide microbial mat and aquatic microbial communities from Rainbow Spring, Yellowstone National Park, USA - RS3B (SPADES... ... | reverse complement strand
TGCCAAATCTGCTAGGCTCCTTTACGGGATATACTCCAACAAGGGCATCTAACCCTTTTCTCTTGAACGAATGCACAAAGGTATCAACACCCTCCTTCAGCAAGTTGTCACCCAAATACATGACAAACTCATCTCCATCCATAAAATCCTCTGATATCATCACAGCATGAGCAAGGCCCTTTGGCTCAGGCTGTTCTATGTAGGTTACTTTAGCTCTAAATTTTGAGCCATCCCCTATCGTTTCAACAACCCCCTCCTTTATCGGTCCAAGTATAATTGCGATATCTTTTATTCCTGCACTTACAAGCTGTTCCAAACCATACAGTAGCATGGGTTTATTGGCGATTGGAAGCATATGCTTGTTTCCAGTGTATGTCAGAGGTCTAAGCCTTGTGCCATGGCCGCCAGCTAAAAGAAGGCCTTTCATATCTATGCCCCAAACCACTAAGTGCTTTCCTTAATTCCACGTAGCAGCGTTCTTGATATATTATCCGCTTCCTCTTCGCTTACGCTATCATCAGTGGGCAATTCTACCAGCCTTGAAACAACGTATTCAGCGTTTGGAAGTGAGCAGGATGAGTAGTCAGGAAACTTTAGAAATTTTGCCGCCCAAAAGAGTCTTTCTATATTACGATAAAACGGTTGTTGGTACACTAGCCGACGATAGCCTCTTGTGAGTTTACGACCTGTCCTGCGAAGAACGTAGTTCACAAGAGCATCTATCTTACGGAGAGGTAACTTCTCTACCAGCAAAGGAAATAAGTAATAGGAATGTCGCACCCCCGCATCAATCCGCTGTAATCTAATACTATCCACTCTCTGTAAATTTTCCATATAGATCTCAGATATTCTTACCCTGCGCTTAATATCTTCTTCTATTTTCCTAAGCTGCTCCAACCCGATTAAAGCAGAACTTATTGGAAGCCTGAAGTTATAGCCCAGTATTTTATGATAATATTTACTGCTTTGACCGTGGGATCTAATCATTTTGCAATGCTCTGCGAATTCCTTGTCGTTTGTTGTTATCATTCCTCCTTCTCCTAATCTTATATGCTTGGTCTCATAAAAAGAGAAAACTGCGACATCTCCTAAGGCCCCGACTTTCCTACCGTTTATGCTTGCTCCAAGGGCTTGTGAAGCGTCTTCCACTATCCTAATACGACCATTCGTTACCAGGTCACGAAGACGCTCGATGGCAAAAGGCAGGCCATAGAGGTGTACACCTACGATTGCTTTTGTATTGTTTGTGATTCTTTTGGCTGTGTCCTCAGGGTCAAGACAGAAGGTGTCTCTTTGGACGTCCGCAAAAACCGGTATACCACCGGCACAGAGCGCTGAATTGGACGTTGCAATAAAGGTCAATGGAGTCGTTATAATGGTGTCCCCCGGCTCCAATCCAAGCGCCATCATGGAAACAACGAGACCTGCAGTTCCCGAGCTAACGGAAACGGCGTATCTAACTCCTATGTAACGTGCAAACTCCTTCTCAAATTGTGAGACAGGATAATTGTTTTGCATGTTAGGCTCGAGGTGTTTATTCAATTCCCATCGACTTGAAGAACGAATGGAAAGTGTTTGTCATCTTTTTTAAGTCATGGACGGAAAGACCCGGATACACCCCTACGAAGAATCCGTTTGATAAGACCAAGTCGCTGTTCATGAGTTTCCCCCGTACTTGGAATTCGTCAGCGCTGTAAGCTGGTTGATGCAATATATTGCCTGCAAGTATGGGCCTCGTCTCTATGCCATGAGATTCAAGATAGTCCGTGATCTCTTTCCTAGAGAACGGCGCTCCACTCTTCACAACTATTGGAAAGACAAACCAGCTTGGCTCGACCCCCTTGAGTGCTTCAGGAAGCACTAGATAGGGTGAATATCGTTCGAGGGCGGACCTGATGTAAACGAAATTACGCCTTCTAGCCTTGACGAATTTGGATAATTTCTCCAGCTGGGCTAGACCGATTGCCGCTTGGATGTCGATAGGCTTAAGGTTGAACCCTTTTGTGTAATACGTAAAGCGCATTTCGTAGTCTTCAGGCAAAGACGTACCTTTTCCGACCCTGATCACTTTTCTTCCATCGACAACATCGAACACTTCCTTGCCAATTCCTCTTCCCCAATCCCTTAGAGACCTTGCGACGTCTACAAGCTCCTGCTTCGTCGAGGCCACAGCCCCTCCCTCGCCCATGCATATGTGGTGTGCACCGTAGAAGCTGAACGTAGACAGATCGCCGAAAGTACCGACAAGTTTTCCTTCAACCTTCGTCCCTAATGCGTCGCAGCAGTCCTCGATAATAGCCCATCCCATATTCTCCGCTAATTCTACTATCTCCGGCATGTAGCTGGCGGACCCATTTAAATGCGGAAGCATTATCCCCTTAGTCTTTGATGTAGCGGATTCCTTGAATGTTCTCGAGGAGATGGTATATGTAGGAAGCTGTATATCAACAAGTACTGGTTTCAAACCGTACAAGAGTAGTGGATTCACAGTGGTTGGGAAAGTTGTAGCAGGCGTCAAGATCTCATCTCCCTTTTTCCAGATTCCCTCGTGAACTAGTGTAGCAACCGCTATGAGGTTCGCTGAGGAACCAGAGTTAGTAAGCACGGAGTCGCTTACGCCCAAATACTGCGAGAACATATCTTCGAATTGCTTACCATTTTTTCCTATTGCAAACCAACCCGATTCGAACGCCAGATACAGGGATCTAACCGCATTTTCGATCTCTTTTTCGTCAAATACAACGCCTGCATATGGGATACGGCCCTGTATTGTTTTTCTTTTGACTTTGCCATAGATTTCGGAAGATAATGTTCTGAGTGTCGATTCGATGTCACGTTCCAAGTTGGATCAACCCCTCAAGCTTTCCAGCCATCTCAAAGTTCTATCGATTCCTTCCGCCAACGGAACTTTCGGCTCCCAGCCAAGAAGTTTCCTAGCTTTTTCATATGAGCCGATTTGACGATGTATTCCCCCGAAGAGCTTGGGGTATGGTACGAACTCAATTTTTGAAGTGCTAGATGTCTTTTCTATAACGAGCTTCGCCAGTTCTATGTTGGTGGTCCCTATTCCTGTAGCTAGATTTACTGCTTCTCCTGATGGCAACTTTCTGGCGTCCCACAACCCTCTGACTACATCTTCGACATAAACATAGTCCCTGCAATCCGTACCATTACCATAAACGGTTATCGACTTATTTGCCTTGGCTTGTCTATAAAAGGTAGGTATGACCTTATTGAGTTGTTGATTCGGACCATATGGATTAAAGAGCCTCACAATCTTTACATCCAAGCCGTAACACTTGTAGAAGGAATATAGGATCCTGTCTGACGCCGCCTTTGAAGCTGCATATGGATTAGTGGGTCTAAGAGGTGAATTTTCGTCTATAACATGGTCTGAATCGCCATATATTTCGCAGCTACTGACGAATATCAGGGGCAAACCCGCGTCCCTGCAAGCCAAAGCCACTTTTATGGTCATTTGGACGTTCGTGTGTATGGTTTCTTCAGGTGTCATTAAGCTTTCAGCGGGCCTTGCGTCAGCAGCAAGATGGAAAAGCATATCACAGCCGTCAAGGAATTTGCTTAGCGCTGCCATATCTGACGCGTCGCAGCCTGTGCGTCGAGAGCATCCAATCACTTCGAGTCCTAACGCTTGCAAGTATGGGACCAAGTTTGAACCTATGAATCCGGTATGTCCTGTAACAAGCACTTTCAACTAATGGTCGCTTCTGTTTCTGAGGGTCTCTATATTACTTTTCTTCAAAGCTGATTTGCCTCAAGCAAGTCTTCAGGCTTACCTGTATCCTTCCACCACCCACTAACGTTAAGCACCTCCACTCTTTTCCCTCTTTCAACCATATATTGTATCGCATCAGTTATCTCAAGCTCGTTCCTCCAGCTCGGTTTGATGTTTTTAACAGCATCGAATACAGCAGAGCCAAATACATACACACCTATGAGAGCAAGGTTGCTTTTGGGCTCTTTAGGCTTTTCAACGAATCTCAACATTCCTTTATCGTCCCTCTCTACAATGCCAAATCTGCTAGGCTCCTTTACGGGATATACTCCAACAAGGGCATCTAACCCTTTTCTCTTGAACGAATGCACAAAGGTATCAACACCCTCCTTCAGCAAGTTGTCACCCAAATACATAGTCTGAGCTGATAAACACAGAAGTTGCTTCTATCTCTGAACATGTCCTTGCAACATTCAATGCCCCAAGGGCGTTTACGAGGAACGCTTTTTCAGGCTGCTCTTCACAGATGTCGGCCTTGTAAAAAGTTGCCGTGTTTATCACAAAATCAGGATTATGGGAAGATATCATATCCCGTACATTCCTTTCGTCAGAAACCTCGACTTCTTTGTGTGTAAGTGGAATAACGAGGAAGCCCTCTTCGGTTAAGGATTTGAGCAGGTATTGCCCCAGTTGGCCATTGGAGCCTATTATCATAACCTTCATCATCTAAAGTATCTCCCCATTTAATTCAACCTGTTTGATCAGCCTATGCATATCGAGCAGCCTCTTGTACCAGTTAACAGTTATCCACCTTGGGTCATCGGGGTCAAGCCTGCCATCTTGCAGAGCATTCCAGACCTCAATTGATGCTTCCCTCGGTGTATACGAAGGGATAAATCCAAGCTCCTTTCTCGCCTTGTCAAAGGATACCCTGTAGTTGCGAGTATCAGGCGAGCCGTACCACTCGTAATCGAATGGAATATTCAGGGATTCTGAAATCATCTTCGCAAGCTCAAATATACGATAGTTCTGCTCGTTTGAGCCTACGTTAAATATTTGCCTGTTCACCAACTCTCTTTCACTCTCCAGCACTTTCATGAACGCCTTAGATGTGTCCCTCACGTGAACAAACGGCCTCCATTGAGTACCATCCCTCATTATTCTGACCTTCTTGGTCTTGTAAAGTGCAAGAATCATACCATTTATGGCAAGGTCGAACCTCATCCTTCTTGATAGACCGTAGACTGTAGCCTGCCGTAATGCCGTCACTGTAAACTCGTCATCGCCAAGGGTTAGCACTTCTCTTTCTGCAAGCGTATTTGCTTTTGCATAAGTAGTCAGAGGATTCAACGGAGAACTTTCATCAGCTATGCCATCGCTTGCACCGTATACGCTGCATGTGCTTGCAAGTATGTATCTTTTCACTCCGTATTTTTGAGAAAGCTGCGCAACCCTGACTCTCCCCTTATAGTTTATGTCGAGCGTCTTTCCGGGGTCTAGCTCACCTGAAGGATCGTTTGACAGGGAGGCAAGGTCTAAGACAGCGTCTACACCTTTGAGCAGGGAGGGATCGAAAGTTCTTATGTCGTCCTTTACAATGTGAACCTTCCCTGAAATCGGAGAGAGTGTATCTTCTCCGAAGTAAAATCTATCCAGGCAAATAACGTCATAGCCAGCCAAAGTGAGCATCTCCGACAGTACGGAGCCTATGTAGCCGCCCGCGCCCGTAACGAGTACCCTCAATTCCCTACAGCCCGGATAAAAGAAACGGGTATATAGGCTGAACTTGGATAGATTTGATCTGCAAGCTGCAGAGCACCATTGACTCGGTGTTCGTAAGAGCTCCTTCCAAGTGAAGGCAGTTATCCGCTCAAATTCAATATATTTCCTAGGTTACTTGATATTACAGAAGGTTCTTAGCAACTTTGTAGCTTATTTTGGAATGTAGATTCGACCTTAAGGTGTTTCCTTTGTATTGTCCAAAAGTGTATTCAGACGAATATTATCTTTTGAATATGATCCAGACCCTGTCTACTCGAGGAAATAAATTACGGCGTAGCGAGTCCGTCAAATGTCCTTCCGTCTCATGATATCAAGTAAAGCTACCAGAAGAATTCTTACGCTTGCCTGCATGCGTCTTGTGAACGGCATCTGGTCGCTTGTTGGAATCGCAGTCGTCCTCCTACCTAGCACCATAGAATACAAAGCCAGACCGGACAGGTCCACTGGTTTCCATCCTGCTGGCTTTCTAGCCTTAAGGAAAACACCGGGTGCCTCTTTGTCCTGTTTTAGTTTGATGATATCGAAGTCAGCGAAAATCTTCTTCATATCGTTCAATTCGTAACGCCAGAAATCATAAGGGTATGCATGAAAAGGAAAGCCATATGAACGTGTTGAGATATATATATCCGCCCGTCCTCAGAACAGACTTCATGTTGTTTATGATCAATCTCCAATCTTGAACGTGTTCGAGTAACTCTGTGGAGATAACTACATCAAAAGAATCTGGCCCAAAAAATTCAAGTAATTTTTCAGCTGGTAAAACCAGATCTACAAGGGGTCCGGACTCTATGTCTATACCAAGATACTGCGAGGGCTGAAGAAAATTCACTATCATGGGACGAACGCTACCATTTACGTACCTACTGCCCACTTCGAGTACGCTTTTTCCCTCGAATTCTTCCTTTCTGGCTTCGCTTATAAAAAATTCAAAAACTGGTACGTGACACATATGATACACCTATGGAATTATACACATGCTTCATGCCCCCAATAAACAGGACCTCAATTATACATCATTTATTCTCATTATTGCACTTTGAGCATTACTTAGAAATATCTGAAATATTCTTAGTGAAATTGTCGCAAAGGGAATGAAGGCCTATATGTACGGGATACGCGTAATGCAATTAACTAGAGTCCGTCTAAACGTTAAGGACTGTGAAATGATAGTAAAAGAATTCAATATTGATTCTTGCTGACTTTGACTGCATCAGGTTATCAAATAATCCGTAGGGTTATGACCTGACTTAAACCATTGTTTCCGTTTTTAACTCGGTGGGATTCCCTGTTTTCTAATCTTCCACTTGTAATACAAATAAATATGGTTTAGAACGTCTTTCAACGCCCTTATATCCTTGCTTCTCCTAGTCGGACTCAACGTGGCTCCGACCATAGATTCAATTGTATAGTTCAGAAACTGTACTCTATCAGCCGGGAAAAATTGCATACCTACGTCAAGGTCTTCCGCCCCGTTTATGAATGTCTCATCGAATCTAGCCAACTTTGCCACGGAACGCGGAAATATGCTAAAATCACCGCCATTAATGTATATTCTTCGATGAATTTGCGGGTTTATTTTGCCGTAGAACCCAGCGTCAATCAAGTTAGGTAAGGAACGTGGAAGGTGTGTGACTCCGTACTGTTGCAACAAATGAAACCAGAGGTTGTTAATATTCTTACTGATTTTTAGACCAAAAAAACGCTTAACTGAATCGGTAGATAAACTATACAACAACTTTTTTGCAACCATTGTCACAGCAAAAGGAAACATAACAAAGATGTTGGCATGGTTTCCAGAAGGCTTTACTGCCGGTAAAGCATCATCGGGCACTTTGGATAGCTGTTCAGTCAATCTATCCAGCGGATGGAGTGGCCAAACGTCGTCGTTTGATAATATTACCCAATCAGGATTGAACTTCAACGCCTCGCTTATCCCTCGATTAACACTCCGGGAATAATTAAAGAACTGACCTGATGACTCCACAAACAATATTGGAATACCGGAAAATAAATTAGGAATCCTGGCTGGCATGTGCGCGAAGTTAGCAGTAGGTACTACAAGTATGATGCGCTTATCAAGATCCCAGTTGTATCTGTATAAACGAATATCCGCACTCGGTCTATTACGAGAGAATATAAAAAGCTGCTCTGGCTCCGTCATAAGGGAGTAAAATTTTAGCAGACCCTCAACTGTGCCACTACTCCATAAATTTTCTAGCTCTTCCTGACGCATCAGACAGTCAGCTCAATGTCGGGTTTATCGTAAAAGCATCGATATTTATCATGCCCTTCGCCCATAGAATCCATCTCAGTCCTAAACTAGTGAATAAGCTAATTCACACGATCAATTTGAATGTGTGCTTGCCTATATGAACCTCGTAGTCTTCTTGCAAGAGATAAAGCCAGAGCGCCATATATCTATAGCATACGGGAAACTGTCGCTTGGCTAACTTCGGTTGTCGTGCAAAGAAGAGTAGCGTAACTTGCTTCTTCGAGGGGATCTACCTCGCTGATAACGGCAACCTGTTACAAAGATCACATTTTAACGATTTTGAAAAGGGTTTTAGGTAAACCAACATACTACAAATCTAAACTGAGTAATAACGATTTGCCATTACATAGCCTACGTAGATATTCTTACCCATGAACTCATTATATCCTCGGATAGGCCAAGATTTGTTCACTTTAAACCCTGCACGTTTTAGTTTTCGGACAAGAAAATCTCCTCCGTAATGATACTCGATAAATATTTGGTCGAACATAGCAAGTATCTTATCATCTGCGTTAAGTATGAAATTATACTCGCACCCTTCGCAATCCATCTTTAGCACAAGGGGGTGGCCGATTGATGCAACAAGTTGGCTCAATGTAAAACTCTTAACAGTGCTTGGACCAGGTGATCTTACGTACCCCATCTTCAATTCTATTCTGTATGCAAGCTCCGGGTTAAGATGTAGGTTTCTTTTTGCCAGAGCAAATCTTGAAGGTTCAGGCTCAACGCCGATGACTTTGCGTGCGCCCAGCATAGCAAAGTATAAGCAAGAATCCCCAGTTCCGGCACCAACATCAACCACAGTCGAACCGCGTACATCAACATAGTAGACTTTCCGTTCAAACACTTCGTAAATAGCGGATAAATCGGATGCAAGCAGGAACCTCAGGTTTCCTTTTCTAAGGGTATCTTGCTCAACTTGCCATCCCTTTGATACGAGCATATCTAGCTAGGGTTTAGCTCCTGCAGGGCTCACGCTGCTCCCGTCCGAGAGCAGGATCAACCCATTCCGACTTGATAATGGGAAAACTTGAAAGAAATAAACAAGCGAAAACAAGTGGAACAAAACTTGACGACTAACAGTTGCGTTTGAGCCGTCAGGGAAGCAAACTCTTAGACTCGGCCTGTACGTGGCAAAAGCAGCTAGCACGTATAACGGTCTTTTAAAACATCGCAAGAAAAATATGAACGCTGATACAATTTTTATGTACTTTAAAGCCCTTTGGAGAATACCTTCCATAAAGCAAACCAAGTTAAGTACGAGTTATTCTCGTTTTAAATGAGCGCCAGGCACCAAATACCCAGTTGCCTGCCACATATGAAAAGCGTATTTACTCTTTGTTATCCTTGGTCAGGAATCAAGCATCTTAATGACGTTAATCTATTGAACCCAGTTTCATGTACATAGCTATATACCCTAATCTACGTGCTCTTGCATACTTCAATTACGAGCTCATTAGCCCTTCTCAAGTGATCATTACCTTCAACAACACCCAATATTCACACAGTCTAGACCTATCCTCAAGAAAACAGGGGCAAGTATAACGTTAAATGGATACGTTGAGGAAGGGATTAGATATTTCGATGACCGAGAAATATCTAATCAGCTCGTCCAAGCCATCCTCCATCATAACCTTGCAATTGAAGCCAGCGGACTTTATCTTTTGGTACGAAACCATATAATTTCTTTCGTCTAAATCGTATGATACTTCAGCAAAGTGCAAATAAAAATCAACCTTTTTTCTTAGCATATTAGCTACATCTTCTTTGCTCAAGTTATTTCTTATAATTCTCAATAGCGAATAAGAACGCTCTTGCCATGTCGTTGACATGTATAAACGTTCGCATGAAGTGCCTCTCGTAAATAACCAAAGTCTTTTTCTTGACAGCTCTGTAAGTAAAATCATTTGGCAGAAGGTCTATCCTCATTCTTGGTGAAACTCCAAACGCAGTTGCAAATCTAAAAATCACGTAATCTTTGTCGAGTGTTATTATTTTCTCCGCTTCAGCCTTCTGTTTATCATAATCTGAGAGTGGGTTAAGAGGTGTCTTTTCCGTACAGTATTTTTCGATCAGCTCACCATGCTTAATTTTCTGTTTAAAATTTCCAAGACCTCTTTCCGATATTCCCTTATCCCTGACATCTTTAGGCTTCAAGGATAAAACCCAATTCTTAAATTCTTCAACATTTCTGAATAGTCTATTAATACAATAAAAAGAATGAATTTAGATCAATTCAGCATATAGAATCCCCCAAGTATAGTCATTGTTTTTTAAAGCCATAGACTTTAGAGACGGTTCTTCTCCACCAGATTTTTGTATTCTAAGAACTTTAGTTGAAAAACCGGCATTCTTAAGTTTACTTTCGATGTTTTTGTATCCATAGTGAAACTCAAGTATAATTCTTTTGAATTTTTTTAATACACCATCGTCTTCATTTAATAAGTTATATTCACACCCTTCACAATCTATCTTGAGTACTGCTTCCTTTATATCAAATTCATTAATTAGCGTTTCTAAAGAATATAATTTTACTTCCTTCCCCTCATTCGAAGAGACTAAAATTGTACGGCCCGTATTCCTCATTTTTTCGTCAACTTTCACTATTTCTGATGTTTTTCCGTAACCAGAATTGAGGATTGTAATTTTATCGTTTAGATTGTTAGCTTTAATATTCTGAACTGCTAAATTAAAAGTATATGGATAAGGTTCAAGCGCTATCACATACTTTGCTTTATTTAATGCAAAATATATGGGGGAGTCACCTATGTTAGCACCTATGTCTATTACGATTTCATTTTCAGGTTTCAATATTTTATAATCTTCGGAACCAAAAATGTGTCCTATATCTCCATCATTTCTGGCTCCATAGAATATTAACTTTGTATCACCATAATTAAATGATAGATACTCGGATTTTCCATCGAAATAATCTACTACATTACTTTTCTTAATATATGATACAAAGAGAACGTATTGAAGTACCTGGCCAAAAGTCCAAGTATGAGAGGTGCCGTCTTTCAAAATTACGTTTATGCTTTTATTTGATTTTCTTATCTTAATTATAACAGAAATAAAATTGCGGTATGATTTTTTATACTTTTGAATCTTACTTAGCAAATCCATTTAATCTTCGCCTTAGTCTTATTATAAATCTTAAGTGTTTTTCCTTCCTTAATCTTTTTCTGCTGATACCATAGCGTTGATTTGTTTATCTTCAACTCTTTCCTTTTGTCAGGCTCGATTGACACAATCTTATCCCTGACTTGAGAATTATCGTTTCTTTTGATTTCTATGTCAGGTATTGAGAATTCAAGCTGTTTACTATTTTCCATTATGAATCTAGTTAATTCCCTTATGTTCTCAAATATAATATTTTCCAAAGTGTGTTGTTTATTCTTAAATTGATAACGTTGATTGAAATTGTTTTTGATTTTCTCAATCAAGAGTTTGGCTGTATCGGGTTTTAACCTTATGTGATAATTCTCAGTTATTATAAAATCCGATTTCTTTAATTTAATTTCCATTAATTCGATCACGGAATAGCCAATAACGTATCTGAACAGTTCCTGCAAATCATAGACCAAAGGATGCTTTGATGATGCTATTTCGTGAAGATAACCTATTAAAAATTCAAGGCCTATGGTATTGATATTTTTCCTTACCATTGATTCAAGTATAGCATATCCGTAATTAAGCAATGCATTAACTGGATCAGATGCGTTCATATTCCATGAGTATGATAGATTTTTCCTTCCTTCAAAGTGAAAATTTTTAGCTAAAGAATTGTATATTTCGATTAACTCTGACCAGTAGGCAGATGCTATTCTGCCTTTATACATCATTAGGCTGTTAATATTATCGTTATCAACTCTCTCAATTTCCTTGTTAATTGTGCATAAATCTATATCATAGAAATCTGAGAGTGCCTTGAGCAGAGAGAAGGATGCTTTGACCTTTTGTTTTACTATTTGACTGGCTATGTATAATCGTAAATCAGGATTGAGATATTTCTCATACTGCTTTATCTTCAACTTTGCATCGAGTGTCTCCCTGTCGTCAGCCCTTGGCTTACCTAGCCCCGTCTGCTTAAGTATGAGTAGCTATATCGTTGTCCACTGCTCGTCTGTCAGTTTGTCTTCCATTCTTTCAATTTCCTCTGTGAATGAGAGAGTAGGACAGCACTACTCAATGCCCGAGTGAAGAAACCTTGCCAGTCAGCACAAATAGTATTGCAATGAGTTCCATACGAGTAACGCCGATGCTTGGTGAAAACGAAGTCGTTCGAATGATTACAATGGAAAACAAAGCAGAGAAAGTTCTTATGAACTCTATTATTAGGGCTGGAAGTCTTGATTAGCTGATTTCATGTTTTTTCAAGTCCACGTGGAGAGGTTGGAAACGCAAACTCGCTCAATTGACCAGCCAGAAAGAGAAAAATCGCTGACGCGGCGTCAACGATTACCGCTGTACTTCGTGATGGCGATGAATTAGGAGTTTGACCTGCCAGCAACATGCTTTTTTTGATGTAAAGCGCACCCATTTCTCGCCAAAGTTCGTACATAGCGCGAACAGTTAGAAGATGATGCTTGCGCATCAAGTACACTTGGTTTCTGGTGTTTTGATACCGATTCATAATTATGGTTCTCTTGGAAACATCAGAACGAGTTCCCCCTTGTGCAGCATAATGGTCCACCCGTAGCCTAGGGTCATAGAGAACCACATACCCCTGCCTCCGCAAGCTCAGCTGAGGATCCGTATCCTCATGGAAGCACGTGCCTCGCTCGTAAGCTTCGTCGAACCCACCTACTTTCCTCAGTAATCTGACCTTGAAACACATATTTGCTCCGATGACGAAATCAACCTCAGAGATGCTATCAGGAATCCAGCATTGACTGTGGTCCGCTTTCTGAATTGTATGCACAGATTTGTCAAACCGGTTGAAGCCAAATCCTGCATGAATCTTTCGTAATGGTTTACCGTCGCTTGAAACAAGAATCGCTGGCCCGCCAACCACTGCCACGTCGTCCCGTCCCTTGAAATCCTCCCAGAGTATATCGAAATGTCGAGGATGAAGCCTGATATCGTCGTCCAAATAGCAAACAAGACCAGATCTGACTCGACGAAGTATTTCATTCCTTCCTCCAGGTAGTCTCTTCTTCCCACGCAAGTACAGCACGGATGGGAACCTCCTGACAACTGACCAAGTTTGGTCATTCTCGCTACTGTCATATACAATGATGTCGACAAGATAACGAGAATTAGCAGTAAAGATAGTTGAAAGAAGATTTTCAACAAATCTTGGCCTATTTCTTGTGACAAGCCCCAAGGTAATACCATCGTGAGATGGCACGATAGACATCCTTTCCATGCTTATTTAATAGAAATTACATGCTTTGCAAGCTAAGCGATGGACTGAGGAAGAAGGAGCTAACCATTCCCCGTATCACCATTCTTTTCGACTTCTAAGGGCTCGAGCCTTGCCGGGTCCGTGTTCTTTGCCTACTGTACGCTTGAAGACAAGCACTTCAGAACGGTCGAGTTTCCTGACCTCCAAGAGCTTCTGCTTCTGCGCATACAACACCCTCGGCAAAGTGGCCTGCACCTCTGCAGAGTTCAGAGATAGACTTAGAGAGGTTCCTGGACTCCATCATGATGAAGAACTTCTCTTTGAGTTACAACTTGGACTAGTATACCGTGTCCTGCGCTCCGCCCAACACACTTGCATCCTTTAGGGCTCCTACTGTAGAGGGGTTCGCGTTACCGGCTGTTTGACCAAAACTTGAAGAGTACCAAGTGGAATGCTTTTGGATCCCAAACTTTTATTATGACTTGAGCATTATGAAAGAGTTCGACACAAGCTCGGCTTGATGATAGGCTACGAAGAAGAATAGGAATGGGGGAATCAAGTGCTTGAAGCACTGATGTACAATTGTGTTACATTATTCGAGTATACCAAGTCTGCCTCTGACGACGCATCGTTTAACATAATCCTGAATGTTCGAGTAAAATTTGCACCGTAGGTGTAAGTAAAACCCGAGTAGAGAACTTGGCTTGTATTTAAGACAGCACACTGTGTAGAGAAGAACATACGAAGAGTGTTGTTCCAATATTGCAATGCTTCCGGTTCGGTCAGTGCAATGCCAGGAAGAGTTGTATTGGGTATACTGTCTAAAGATGAGGTTCCCGCTGGAGTTAACAAGTATGGCTGACAGACAGAGTAACGAAGGTAGCTACCAGCAGCCAAACTTTCTGTATACTGAGTCGCCGACCCTATATTGGGATAGTATGCGGCCATTGTTGGCAAAACGAGTAATAGGCTAAGAAAACATAAAATGATTGGAATTTTTTGACTTGAACGCAAGATACCTATGCCTATTGCGGCACTCAGCAAGAGTGACAACTGGTTTGATGTACGAAAGATTTCCGACCCGCCAGGGAGGAAGAATAACAGAATTCCAACCAAAATAACTGGGGCTGTTATCATGGTTGTGAGGCTTCGGCGGACGATGAATGAACGGACCCAGATAAGTCCACCAATCCCGTACACAAAGAGTAACCACCAAAAAAGGATAACATCAAGAAAGAGTGGCTGAGAGTTCAGATGACTTCGCAGGACAGTGATGAGATTGAAGGGATGACTTACACCGCCTGAAGGCACGTTAATTAGGAAGGCGCGGAAAAAGTTTCCGATAATGAATGAACGTGTATAAGCGTTTAAAGTGATCCAGCCGCCGAGGATAGACAAGTTAAGCAGAATCGCGATTCCAGAAGCGGACACGAATCGTCTTCGCTTACTTGATAGCAGGTCAAACATGTACACCGTTACCATCATAAGTGCGAAAATCAGAGCATCAAGAACATAGCTTACCGTTAGAAGTGTGAACAAGATGGTTAATGGAACTAATGCATTAGAATTTCTTTTGTATGAAAGGACAAAAAGGTAGAGTAATATTAGAAACACTAGTGTTCCAAAAGGCCTTGGAGCATAAAGGGAATCGGGAAGGCTAATGAAGAGCGGATTGCTCAATATTGATAACAAAGCCACCAAAGCTCCAATCCTTTCATTTCCAACTAGCTCATTTGCCAAAAGAAATACGAACAACCCGATACAAACTGAATAGAAAATAGAAAAACCCCAGAATGTTGTGGATACGCTATTAAATGCTGATAGTCTAAGAGCGACCAACGACAGAAGATTTGCAGGAGAACCAATGGTAAACCCAGGTAGGTGTCCATGAGATATTAGCAGGTTTAACTCGCTAGCGTAATTTGGTGCAGTGCTCAGAAATTCGCCATTGGGCACCTTAAATTCCCAGCTGTCCGTATACATGACCGTTAAGAACACGGAGAAGATTAACATAGCGATCCTGTCCTCATGGCGCAACCAGATAATACCAAACAAAATGCACGTAACAAGAAATGATATGACAAACGGAAGATCACGGAGAATCGCCAGATTTGAAAACGTTGGTAGCAACAACGTTGATGGTAGGGGGAATAACAGGATAAGAACGGCAGAGAACACGGCGGTAACTATTAGAATTGTCGACTTGTGCAAACCGAACATTACAACTGTTTCTTCTGCGCGACAAAGTCGGAATATGGTGGCGCCCTCCTTCTTGCGAGCATCAACACAACACCCGTGCTTCTAGATTCTCTTTTCCTCTTATTCACGGATTCGTTGTTCCTGATGCCAAGCTTACGCGTCTTGTAGAAGGAGCTGAGGTAATGATATACCATGTGGGTCAGTGACCTTAACTTCCCACATCTTAACAAAACTGATATCTTCTTGATAATCCAGCTCTGCCTCAACGCGTCGAACGACACTGTTTAGGGGGCACCTTTGCTTCAATCTGCATAACGCCATAACAAACGACCTATTCAAAATCTCAGCATGAGTAAAACGATGAATCGCCACTTTCTCAACCATTTATGGAACTAGTTGTACAGAGACCCAATACCTCACCATACGTTTGAACCGAACTCGTGTCAAAGCGAAACCGTTTCGCGCTTTCTCTTGCTTGTTCAACCGCTTCTACTGCGGCGTCCTTACAGAGGAAATAATTCTTCAAGCCCAAAGCATGTAGACTTGTTCCTAAACTCCCATAAAATCGAGAACCGTAGAGTTAGATAATCCTCGCTATGGCAATTTCGAGAATCGCAAGAGAAGTCTCAAAGGTTCACGTTCTTATTTTTAACAAGTTCCAATTGGCATGGCGGAGTTCTAATCTCAACTTCAAGGGGGCAAGTCTGAATGACCGGTTATCAGAAAGTCAAAGCATGGCATTACCACTTTCAAAGGCTAGCATGACGGCTGCATCAACTCCCGCTCCAGCATAACGCCTCCACTGCAGCTAATATTTAACTCGGATCGCCTGTCGGCTCTGTAGAAACCCTCTGACACAGGAGGATGCGACCCTCATGGCGTTGTAGGCTATCATCCTGAGCCTGATCTCGTTGTTCAGTCCCTTCACCCTGACTGACCTCATCTCGTCCCCCATGGTCCTCTTGACGACAGAGAAGATCGTCTCGTCCTTGGACCTCTGGTGGTACACCCTCTCCGAGAACCTCCGC
>Ga0080006_1187658_pt1 | contig 16377 bp, 15 predicted proteins | sample RS3BMetagenome_FD_69209 | JGI IMG/M metagenome (GOLD analysis project Ga0080006, IMG submission 69209) | Ferric oxide microbial mat and aquatic microbial communities from Rainbow Spring, Yellowstone National Park, USA - RS3B (SPADES... ... | reverse complement strand
CCCCGCCCCCGCGCCCCCCCCCCCCCCGCCCGGCGCCCGGGCGCGCGGGGGGGCGGCGCCGGGGGGGGGGGAGCGAGGCGCGCCCCCCCCCCCGCCCGGCGCGCCCCCCCCCCCCCCCCCGCCCCGCCCCGCCCCGGTTTCCCGCCCCGGCCCCGCGTCGCCCCTGTCTCCCGGTCCCGCCCCGTCCCGGCCCCACCCCGTTCTCCCGCCCCCACCCCGTTCCCCCCCCCCGCCCCGGGCTTCCCCCTCGCCCCCGGTCTCCTGCTCCGGTCCCCGCCCGCGTCTGAACCCCCGTCGCCAGCGGCATGCTACGGGGCACAATGGAGGGGAGCGGGCGGGCATGCCGGGCGCGGTGGGGGAACGGCACCTGTCCCGGGAGCAGGCGCGCGCGCTGCTGCAGTTGAGCCGCGCCCTGTCCCGCCGCGTCGCCGACCTGGCCGGGGAACTGCCCTTCGCCGAGCCGCCCACCCTGGCGGAGGTGCAGGCGGCCCTGCCCGGCGACGACCTGCGCTGCCTGCACGTCCCCCAGCCCGGCGGCCCCGGCGTCGGCCTCTCCTACATCGAGACCCTGACGGACGACCGGCGCCTCTGGGACGAGGTCGTCAAGCCCATCGTCTCAGGCACCCTGCGCCCGGAGGCGCTGCCCAAGGCGCAACCGATCCCGAATCTGCACGACCTGGTGCACCGCCTCCTGCTGGGCTGGGTCGTGCTCCTCCCCCCGGCGGGCCCGCCCCTGGGCCTCGACCTGGAGGGCCTGCAGCAGCGCGCCGTGAGTGAACCGACGACCGAGCGGCAGGTCATCGGTCCCAAGGAAGGATTCGTGGAGAACTTCCAGACCAACGTCGGCCTGATCCGCAACCGCCTGCGCGACCCGGCCCTGCGCGTCGAGTACCGCAACGTCGGCCGCCGGTCGCGCACGCGCGTGGCCATGCTGTATCTGGCGGACGTCGCCCGCCCCGAGATGGTGCGCCGGGCCCGCGCCGGCCTGCGCAGCATCGCCGTCGACTTCATCCGCACGGCGATGGACGTCGCGGAACTCACCTTCCAGCACAGCTGGTCTGTCTTCCCCCTGGTGGAGCAGACCGAGCGGCCCGACCGGGTCGCGCACGGGCTCTCCCAGGGGCGCCTGGCCCTGGTCGTGGAGGGGGCGCCGTTCACGCTGATGGTCCCCGTCACCTTCTTCGACTTCCAGCACGACGGCGAGGGGGCGCTTCCGGGGCCGGCGGTGACGGCGTTCGTACGGCTGCTGCGTCTGAGCGGCCTGTTTCTGGCCCTCGCCCTGCCGGGACTCTACGTCGCCGTACTCGGCGCCGACCCCCTGGTCCTGCCGGTGCCCCTGACCATCACGCTGGCGGCGGCCCGCTTCGCCGTGCCCTACCCGGTGGCCACCGAGACCATCCTGATGATGGGGGTCGCCGACATCCTGGCCGAGGCCACCGCCCAGTCGGCGAGCGCCATCGGCAACGCCCTGGCCATCGTCGGCACGCTGATCGTCGGCCAGTTGATGGTGCAGGCGCACCTCGCCTCCACCCTGCTGATGATCGTCATCGCCGCGAGCCTGATGGGGGCGTTCCTCACCCTCAAGTTCACGCTCTCCTACTCCCTCCGCATCTGGAAGTACGCGCTCGTCCTGCTCGCGGCGGTGGGCGGCCTCCTCGGCTGGTTCACGGGGCTGCTGGTCATGCTCGTCCACCTCTCCTCCCTGGAGTCCGCCGGCATCCCCTACCTGGCCCCACTGGCGGCGGCCCGCGGGCCCGCGGCGGTGGCGCGGGCGGTCGTGCAGCCCGGCCGGGGCAGGGCCCGGACCCGGCCCGCCGAGTATCGGCCGCACCAGGCCGTGAGCGCGCGCAGGGGGGGAAGGAGGTGAGTGCCGCGCACGCGCGGCTTTCGTGGTGGCAGGTCCTGCTTTTGGTGTTCACCCTCAGCCTGTGCCTCACCCCCTTCGACCTGCCCGCCCTCCTCATGCCGCGCTTGGGGGCGCGCTCGGCGTGGTGGGGCGCGCTGCCGGCCCTGGCCGTCGGGATGTGGGGGATCGCGGTGGCATCCGCCCTCGCCCGCCGCTCCCGGGGACGCACGTTCGACCGGACCGTCCTCGCCGCCCTGGGGCCCGTCCTCGGCTACCCGTACCTGGCGGCGCTCGTGGCCCTCTTCCTCTTCAGCGTGCCGGGGTGCCTGTTGGTGTTCGGCCCCGCGGCGCACGGCGACCTGTTGCCCCGGCTGCCGGTCGCCTTCGTGGCCGTGATGGTGGCCGCCGTCGGCACGTATGCCGCGCGCCTGGGCCCGGAGGCCATCGCCCGCTGCGCCGAGACCCTCGCGCCGCTGCTCGCGGCGGGGCTCCTCGGCATCTACGGCCCCCTGGTGGCGTTGCATCCGCGGATTGCGGGCCTCCTGCCCGTGCAGGTGCCGACGTGGTCGGAGTGGCTGTCCCCGCAGGTCGCCGGCGCGGCGGGGACGATCCGCGGGTTCCTGCCCCTGCTGGTCCTGGGGCCCCTGATGGCGCAGCGGGCGCCCGCGGGCCGGTTCGCGCTCGCCTCGGCGCTGGCCTGGGTGCTGGTCGCCGGTGCCCTTGTCCTGCCCGTGCTCGTCTTCGACGCCCCGCTGGTCCGCCAGTTCAGCTTCCCGTTCCTCGCGGCCGAGGCCACCGTCGGCTGGCATTGGCTGCCCCTGCGCAGCCTGGTCGGTGTGACGCTGCTCGTCTGGTACGCGGTGACCTTCCTGGTCTTCTCGACCTACCTCTGGATGGCCGTCTGGCTCCTGCGCCGCCTGATCCCGGCCCTGCCGCGGCGGGGACCGGTGGAGGTGCTCGGCGCCGGCGCCGCGGTCGTGGCGTCCCTGCCGCTGCCCGAGGCGACCTTCCACGCCCTGTTCATCGCCTGGAACATCGGCGTGGTCGTCCTCGGTGTGCTGGTACCGACCGGGATCCTGATGCGCGGTGGGCGTTCGGTGCCCACTCGGGCATCGGCGGGGGAGTGGGGCACGTGAAGCGCGCCGCGGCCGGTCGCCCCGGTCGGTCCGCCCCGGAGCGGGCGACCGCGCTCCTTGCGGTCGCGGCGCTCGCGGCGGTCCTGTGTTCCGGTTGCTCCCAGTTCCTCTCCATCGGGCGCAACGGCGTGATCCTGGCGGTGGCCGTGGACGCCGGCCCCGGCCAGGGCGTGACGGCGACGCTGCAGATGTACCACCACGGGGGTCCCACCGGCCAGACGGGGGGCGCCGGGGGCGGGGGAGGAGCCGGCGGGGGAGGAGGCGGCGGCGGCGGGAGCCCGAGTCAGCCCATCGTCCTCACCCTGCAGGGGAGCGGGCCGGACTTCGCGCAGGCGGTGCAGGCGGCCCAGGGGCAGACCGACGTGCGCGTCGGGTTCTGGGCGACCGACCTCGTCCTGGTCGGGGAGGGACTGGCCCGATCAGGCCTGCGCCGGCCGCTGGACGCCCTGCTCCGAGACGGGGATCTCTCGCTCCGCGCCCAGTTCGCCGTGGTGGAGGGTGAGGCCGGCAAGATGCTGCAGGCGCCCCAGCCGGGGGGCTCCGCCCTGGGGATCGGCGAGCGGCTCAAGCACTCGGAATCCACCAATACAGGATCGATCCCCATCCCCTTCTGGATGTTCATGTCCCGCCTGTCCACGCCGTACAACGCCGCCTGGGCGCCGGTCCTGGTGCAGACGCCGCAGGGATACCGCGCCGCGGGCACGGCGGTCTTCCGCGGGGGCGTGCTGGGCGGCGTGCTCGGCGTCCGTCGCAGCCGGGCGCTGAGTTGGCTCCTGCAGTCCGGCGCGTTCAAGCCGCTGACCCTCCCGGCGCCCGGCGGTGACGGCACCGTCACCCTCGACGTGATCGGCCGGCGCAAGCACCTGCGCCTGGACGGCCCCGGCGCCGGCACGATCACGTTGACCCTGAGCACGCGGATCCAGCAGGGGCCGGGCATCTCGCTGCGCGCGGCGCCGCCCTCCCGCGGTCTGGCGCAGGCCGCCGCCGCCGCGGCCACCCAGGAACTGCGCGCCGCCGTCGACAGCCTGCAGGCATCCGGCGCCGACGTCGTCGGTTTCGGTGCGCTGGAGCGGCAGCGCGATCCCGCCGCCGTGGCGGACTGGCCGGCCGTATTCTCCCGGATGCACCTGACGCTGGACGTGACCGTGCGCATCCATCCGGGGGGCCGCCTGGCCTGAGGGGGAGGCGAAACCACCCTCCATACCGCTGGAGCGTGATCTCGGGGGAGTACGTGCCGTACGCGCGGCCGTCGCGGGTGGGGAGACAGGCCGCCCGCAGCAGGGCGTGGGCCCCGATGATGAAGTCGGTGAGGAGGGGCTCGCCCCGGCGCAGGCCCGACTCCTTGCGTAACTGCACCCGCACCGGCAGTCGTTCCTTTGGCCGTGACCCGGGCCCCGTGGCGCTGCCCGCCGTCCGGCCGGTGGCGGAACGCCGGGGCAGGTGTGTGCCGGCGGTGGCCGCGGATGGACCGGAGCAGTAACCGCTCAGCACCCCCAGGGCGGGGCCGCTGAGCAGTTCCCAGAGATCATGGACGCAGTGGGGGCGGCAAGAGTCCTCTTTGTGCCGTTTGTGCCGCCCCCACCTTGACACCGCCGCCCCCCTCCCGATATTGTTTCCCCTGTGAACGTTCTGTGAGCAACGATCTGGACGGCACCGCCCTAGACGAAGCTGCGGAAACCTCCCCGGAAGAGGGCGCGGCGGAGATTTTCGCGCTGCTGCGCACACTGGGGCGCCGCACCGCCCGGCGCGCCGACCAGTGCGGCGGGCCCGGCGACGTGCCCAGTGCCTCCTGGATGCTGCTGCACCACCTCCGGCAGTCGCCCGGACAGACGGTCAGCGGGCTGGCGCGGGTGTGCGGCATCTCCAAGAGCCGCGTGTCGGTGCTGGCCGACGAACTGCACGGACGCGGCCTGTTGGAGAAGCGCCCGGACCCCGAGGACCAGCGCGTGCTGCGGCTGTACCTGACCGAACGCGTGCGCGAGATGTGGGGTCCGGCGGCCTTCCGGGAGGCCATGATCGAGTTGGTCGCCGACCTGGACGCCGCTGAACGGCAGCAGCTCCTGGCGGTGCTGCGCAAGATGCGCGCCGGCGCTGAGCGGCGCGGGTGGTGAGGGGGCGGGCGGCGCGGATGCATCTGTGACGGCCGCTCCCTCAGTCGCGGCGGGACCGCTCCGCGCACGACGGCCGTCGGTGGCACGACCGGCATCGCCCTGGCCGCCGCAGCCGCCATCGCGGCGGACGCCAGCCGGCACGCCTCCGCCGATCCACTCCCCGCGCCCCACCGGTTCGAAGATGCCTTGACCTCCGCTCCGACTCCGGCGGCTCCGGCTCCGGCTCCGGCTCCGGTTCCGGCTCCGTATCTGTTTCTCCCGGCGTCCCGACCCATACCGGCCCCGGGATAGGAGCGGGGGACCCCCATGCTGCGGCTGGCTCGGTTTTTGCGGCCGTATCGGATGTTCGTGGCGCTTGTGTTGGTCCTCACGTTCGCGCAGACGATGTCGTCGCTCTACCTGCCGAACCTGATGTCCCACATCGTGGACACCGGCATCGTCCGGGGCGACGTGGCCTACATCCTCCGCGTCGGGCTTTGGATGCTGCTCATCACGCTGCTCGGGGGCCTGGCCTCCGTCCTGGCCAGCTTCTACGCCGCCAAGGCCACCGCCGGCTTCGGCCAGCGGCTCCGCAGCCGGCTGTTCAGCCACGTCGAACAGTACAGCCTGCGGGAGTTCGACCGGTGGGGCACCTCGTCGCTGATCGTGCGCACGACCAACGATGTCATGCAGGTGCAGCAGTTGATCTACATGCTGCTGCGCATGATGGTGATGGCGCCGCTGACCGCCCTGGGCGGCATCATCCTCGCCGTGCATACCGACGCCCGCCTCTCCTTGGTCATCGTGGTGGTCCTGCCCCTGATGGCCCTCGCCATCTATGCGGTGATGGGGCGGGGCCTGGGGCTGTTCCGCGCCATTCAGACCAAGGTGGACGGCCTCAACCGGGTGCTCCGGGAGAACCTGACCGGGGCGCGGGTCGTCCGCTCCTTCGGCCGGACGGCCCATGAGTTGGCCCGCTTCGACGACTCCAACCGCGACCTGACGGATACCTCGGTGCGGGTCTTCCAACTGATGGCCACACTGATGCCGCTCGTGATGCTCATCATGAACCTCGCGACCGTCGCCATCGTCTGGTTGGGGGCCGTGCAGATCAACGCCACCACGCTGCAGATCGGGCAACTGATGGCCTTCATCCAATACGTCATGCAGATCATGTTTTCCGTGATGATGGTCTCGATGATGCTGTTCATGCTCCCGAGAGCCCAAGCCAGTGCCATCCGCATCGGCGAGGTGCTGGCCCTGGAACCGGACATCACCGATCCCCAGGCGCCCCGGACGCCGGCATCCGGCGTGCGGGGCCGCGTGGCCTTCGAAGACGTCACCTTCCAATACCCGGGCGCCGAAGAGCCCGCCCTGCACGGCATCAGCTTCGCCGCGGCGCCGGGGGAGGTCACCGCGATCATCGGCGGGACAGGGGCCGGGAAGTCCACCCTGCTCAACCTCATCGTCCGCTTCTTCGACGTGAGCCGCGGCAGCGTCCGCATCGACGGCGTGGACGTCCGCGAGATGTCCCAGGAGGCGCTGCGGGGGAGGATCGGCTACGTGCCGCAGCGGGCGGTGCTCTTCACCGGCAGCGTGGCCGAGAACGTCCGCTACGGCGACATGGAGGCCTCCGACGCGGCCGTGCGGCATGCGGTCGACATCGCCCAGGCCGCGGACTTCGTCGTGGAGCTCGGCGACGGCGACATGGACCAGGGCCTGCGGGCGGTCATGATGCAGGGGGGCACCAACCTCTCCGGCGGGCAGCGGCAGCGCCTCGCGATCGCCCGCGCCCTGGCACGCCGGGCGGAGATCTACCTCTTCGACGACAGTTTCTCCGCCCTGGACTACCGGACCGACGCCCGCCTCCGGGCCGCCCTGCGGCACGAGATCCGGGACGCCACCACCATCGTGGTCGCCCAGCGGGTGAGCACCGTGATCGATGCCGACCGCATCCTGGTGCTCGACGACGGGCGCCTGGTCGGCGCCGGCACCCACCGCGAACTGTTGCGGTCATGTCCCGTGTACCAGGAGATCGTGTCCTCACAGCTCTCCCCGGAGGAGATCGCATGAGCACGCAGCGCGGTGCCCCCATAGGCGGACCGCCGCCGGGTCGGGGCGGCTTCGGCGGTCCCGGCGGCGGTCCGATGGGCCTCGCCATGCCGGTGGAAAAGCCCAAGCAGGGCAGGCGCACCGCCCTGCGCCTGCTGGACTACTTCCGCCCCCAGGCGCTGCCGCTGTCGGTCGTGCTGGTGGCGGCCGTCCTGAGTACCGTGTTCGGCATCTTCAGCCCCAAGATCCTCGGGAACGTGACCACCGATCTCTTCGACGGATTCATGGCCCGGCTGCACCACGTGCCGGGCGGCGGGGTCGACTTCGCCAAGGTGCTGCACCAGCTGGTCGTCCTGATCGTCCTCTACGTGGCCGGTTCGGCGTTCGGCTGGGTGCAGCAGTACATCATGGCCGGGGTCGCCCAGCGTGCCGTCTACACCATCCGCCGGCAGGTGATGGAGAAACTCACGCGCCTGCCCGTGAGTTTCTTCGACACCCACCCGCACGGCGAGGTGCTGAGCCGGTTCGTCAACGACTTCGACAACATCAGCAGCACCCTGCAGCAGAGTCTGACGCAGTTCGTCACGGCCGGGGTGACCTTCGTCGGCGTGGTGGTGATGATGCTCACCATCAGCCCCCTGCTGACGGTCGCCATCGCGCTGACCCTGCCCCTCAGCTTCATCGTGACCAAGGGCATCGCCACCCGCTCCCAGGCCCACTACGTGGCGCGGCAGCGCCAATTGGGCGCCCTCAACGGCCACGTCGAGGAGATGTACACGGGGCATCTGGTCGTCAAGGCCTTCGGCCACGAGAGGCGCTCGATCGAAACCTTCGAACGGATGAACGACGAGCTCGCGGAATCGACGTGGAAGGCGCAGTTCATGACCGGCATCATCATGCCGATGATGAACGTCATCGGCAACATCGGCTTCGTGCTGGTCAGCGTGATCGGCGGCGTCCTGGTCGCCCGGGGCCGGATGCAGATCGGGGACATCCAGGCCTTCATCCAGTACGCCCGGCAGTTCTCCCAACCGATCACGCAGTTGGCCAGCGTCTCCAACAGCATCCAATCGGCCCTGGCCTCCTCCGAGCGGGTCTTTGAGATCCTCGACGAACCGGAGGAGCCGGCCGAAGCGGCGAAGCCGGTGACCCTCGCCGCGCCGCGGGGTGCGGTCGCCTTCGAAGGCGTGGACTTCCGCTACGACCAGGAGCACCCGCTCATCGACGACCTCTGCATCGACGTCCGCTCCGGCCAGACCGTCGCCATCGTCGGCCCCACCGGCGCCGGCAAGACGACGCTGGTGAACCTGCTGATGCGCTTCTACGACGTGCGGGGCGGCCGGATCACGGTGGACGGCGTGGACATCCGCGAGATGCGGCGGCCCGAGCTGCGCCGGCTCTTCGGCATGGTGCTGCAGGACACGTGGCTCTTCCACGGCACGATCCGCGAGAACATCGCCTACGGGCGGGAGGGGGCGACCCTTGCCGATGTCGTGGCGGCGGCGGAGACGGCGCACGCCGACCACTTCGTACGCACCCTGCCCGAGGGCTACGACACCGTCCTGGGCGAGGAGGCATCCAACATCTCGCAGGGGCAGCGGCAGCTCCTGGCGATCGCCCGGGCCGTGCTGGCCGACCCGCCCGTCCTGATCCTGGACGAAGCGACCAGCAGCGTGGACACCCGCACCGAGGTGGCGATCCAGGCGGCCATGCGCAACCTCATGCGCGGGCGTACGAGCTTTGTCATCGCCCACCGCCTCTCCACGATCCGCGAGGCGGACGCTATCCTCGTCCTGCAGCACGGGCGCGTGGTGGAGCAGGGCAGCCACGAGGAGCTCCTGCAGCGCGGCGGGCTGTACGCGGATTTGTACAACAGCCAGTTCGAGCGGCCGCCGGCTCCGAGCGAAGCGGCGGGGTGAGGGCCAGCGCGCGAGGCGACGGGCTGGCGCGCGCAGGGGGCGGCCGGGAGGGGCGTCTTTGGGCCGCGACAATGGTCGCGGCTCATTCGCACCCCCGCCCGTCGGGGCGTGCTACCGGGGGCCAGGCGGCGCGCGGTCGAATGGGGCCCGGGCGGGGACCTGTGGCGAGGAGAAACCTTCCCAGGCACGTGCCGCGGCGGCACAAGAGACCGGGTCGGGAGCGGGAGGCGGCCGCGTGTGGCTGCAGCCTCCCGACCCGGCCTGCGGACCTGTGCGCCGGCAGATCCGCCGGACGCGGATGAGGCGGCTGACGTAGTCCCCGTCGAGCCCACCCACGATCAGGCCCAGTTCGCCGAGGGCGCGGCCGCTGACCGGCCGCCGCCCAGATCCCCGCCGTTATAGAGGCGGACCTTCTCCCCCTGCACATGGTAGAGCGCCTCGGGGTCGAGCCCGGGCAGACGCACCCAGGCGCCGGCGCGGCGGTACGGGTGCAGTGGTCCGGTCCGGTGCTGGTAGACCAACAGCACCGCCTCGGAGCGGTCCTCGGCCACGTAGGCGACGGCCGTCGTATCCCCGTTGCCGGGGCGAGTTGATCCGGTAGAGGTCGCCGCCCGGGATCAGCGGGCGGATCCCCTTATACTCCGCGATGAGCTCGGCGGCCCGGGACATCTCCTCGGCCGTCCACTTCCGGATGTCATCGCCGATGCCGAGGCCGCCCGCCATCGAACCGTGGAAGCGGAAGTCCAGCGAGAGGTGGCGCCCGTTGGCCCAGGTCGGGCGGTGGGTCACCCAGGACATCATCGCGCCGGGGGTATAGGCGAAGGTGAAGCCCCCCTGGATGCACAGCCGGTCGTAGGCGTCGGTGTTGTCGGAGGTCCAGACCTGCTCGGTGCGGGGCATGATCCCGAGGTCGACGCGGCCCTCGCCACCGGAGCACGACGCGAAGGCCACATCCGGGTGGCTGGCCCAGAGGCGGTCGATCACGTCATACAGCCCGAGGACGTGGCGGATGCAGACGGGCGAGGACCGCCTCATGGCTCAGAGGAGGATCTCATCCTCGTCCGGCGCCCACTCCGTTTCGGGAAGGATGGCGCGAGCCGCGGCGACGCTGGTCTCCCTGGTCGTCAGGTAGATTCACTCACCGCCAGCCGATGGCGGTTGCCCGCCCCCTTCACGCCCGTTCAGCGCGAGCAGACCAGCCAGTGTCTCTGATAGACGCGGAAGATCTTCCTCGGTGGTTCTCCACACGATGTCGAGGTCCACGACGTCATATCCGTGGATCAGGTGGTTTCGGAGCCCGATCAACGCTCGCCAAGGGACTTCGGGATGGACTTGCCTGAAGCCCGGTCCCACTTTGGATGCGGCCTCTCCGATGATCTCCAAAAGTGCGACGACTGCGTATTGTGCGCTCGTCCTCGAAGAACGCCTCCGGAGTCATGCCCTCCGTGAATCGGAGGATCTTTGCGATCGCGGCCGACATGTCCCGAAGACGCTGGTCCTCAGTGGGTCGTTGGCCTGGCATACAGGACCGCCCGCTCCTTCAGGGCCGTATCCCGCAACCGCGAGCGTAGGGCCGCGGTCTTGGTCACCACGTCCACCGATCGACCACACAGGTCTTGCAGATCCATCTGCAACCCGCCCAGGTCAAGTAGGGTCACCTTTGATGCTGGATCAAAGTCAACCAGCACGTCAATATCGCTATCGGGACCGTAGTCGTCCCGCAACACCGACCCAAAGAGGGCGAGTTCTCGTACGTGGTATCGCTCGCACAATGCGAGCAGTGCACCCTCGTCCAGTTGAAAGTGGGCGACAGTGATCACCGCGGGCGCCCCCTCGGGCCGGCGTATTCGAGGGCCGCGACATCATCGCGGGTGATTTGCGGGTATTGCTGGACCGAATAGCCTCCCGCGACCATGCCGAGCATGTTGCGTACCATGATTCGCGTGCCGTTGGTGCAGGGCTTGCCGCTGCACACGGCCGCGTCGACAAAGATCCGGTCCTCCATGTCTTCAGTCCTCCCGCAAATCCGGCTCGCCGCCCCGCCGGACCATGCACCATTGTACAGTGCCGGCCTGGCCGACGGAGGGGAAGCGCGTCACCCCCCCTCCCGTCACTTCGCCGTTCGCCTTACGCGCCCAGCGCCTCGAAGTCGATCGCCAGTGCGGCGACCCGCTCCCTGGCCCGCTGTCCTTTCCGGGCCTTCGGCGCCACGGCCACGACGGGCAGAAAGCCGACCATCGTCTGGATCTTCGGCGCTTCCGCCGGATGCACCGGCGGTGTTCCGAGCCGGGCCGCTTGCCGCCACATGGCCTCCGCCGTCTTCAGCCCATCCATGCCCTTCATCAGCATCTGGGCCAAGGCGATAGAGCCGTCGTCGTCGCCGGCGAGGACCCGCAGGCCCTCCGCCGTGATGCGCCCCTCAGCCGCGGCGCCCGCAGGGCTTGATCCGCGGCCTGCCAGGCGGCACTGTCGCGCACGGCCTTTCGCCGGACCTTGTCGAAAGTGGTAGAGGGTGGCGATCCGCTGGCGCCAGGTTTCCGCCCAGTGCCGCACGGCGGGCGAGGGCCGGGTGATGGCGGCCTTGAGGAACCGGCGGCGGACGTGCGCCCAACAGTAGGCGGACACGACAAAGCCAGCAGCGGCCACGGTCTTATAGGATGAGAAGCAGTCCGTGAGCAGGATCAGCAGCGGGTGGACCGGCGGGTGCTCTGGGTCCCAGCCGAAGAAGGAGAAGATCACCTTCGCACCGCGGCCCTGATGGTTGACGAAGGCGACGGCATGTGTTTGACACCCGGACCCTGGTGCTGCGCAGCCTGGCGTAGAACATGCTCCACAAAACGAGCGCGAGGGCACCCGGATCGCCGGGGGGCTCTTGTTTTGCCCGCGGGGGGTGTCGTGGTGGAGCTGTGGCCCCTGTACGCGCTGCTCGGTCGCGAGTTGGAGAGATCCGGCCGCCGTTTGGGCGGCAGCGCCTCCTCGAACCCGGAGAGGTCATGGCGCACCTCTGGGGCCAGTTCCAAGAGCCGCGATCGCACCGCCGCCGTCCCGGTTTGCAGTTGAGGCTGCCCGGCATCCGCAGCACGCGCGGCAGGTCCCAGGTTGGTGTGGTCCGCCGCCAGCCGTTCCGCCAGGCGCCGCCGCTTCGTACCGGGGGCAGAAACCCCCGCCCAATGAAGGCAAACTCGTGCGCATCAGCCGATTCTTCCTCCGCCTCTTCCGTCAGCAGCAACCCGCTGCCGCTTTACCGGAGGACACCTGGAACCATCTCCTGCAGGTCGGCGTCGCCGGTTCGGTGCAACAGGGGATCATCCCCACAGACCGGCCGGTCGACCTCGCCGAAGACACATCCGACCTGCGCAGCGGTGGTAACACCTTGGGCCACCGCACCTGCCCCGACCGCAACTGCTCTTGCCCGCGCACCTACAGCGACCCCGGTGCGCGCACCGGCTGGGATTCCTCCGCCAATTGCCGGCACCAGAACGTCGGGAACCGACGAAGAGCGCCACCCTCACCGAACGTCGTGGCAACGGTCACAGCGATTAGAGGCCGTCGTGGCGGTTTCGGATCGCTTGCTCAAGGCCGTACTGACTTCGGTCGCCCCGTGTTGGTTCATGTCGTGTGCGCTGCACGCGTGCATCATCGTCCCATGACTGCGGACGTCAGAGTTGCTCCGGCGGCAGCTCCGCCAGCAATCGCTCCATCGCCCGGGCGTAAGCAGCCAATGCGGCCCTGCCCTTCGCGGTCGCCGTGTAGGTTGTGCGCGGCCGCCGGCCGACGAACTCCTTGCGCACCGTGACGTACTCGGATTCCTCCAGGACGCGCAGGTGCGTGGCTAGGTTGCCGTCGGAGACGCCCAGTGCCTTGCGAAGGGCGACGAAGTCCCGGGGGCCTTCGGCCACCAGGATCGCCATGGCGCCGAGGCGCACGCGCGCATGGATGACCTCATCGACGGCGGCCACTGGGTGCGTGGATTCCTGGCCCTCTTCGGGGTTCAAGGTGCCGCCCTCCGCGCCAACGCCGCCGCCACTAGGAACCCGCCGCCGCCCAGCACGGCATAGGCGACACTGGCCTCGGGCAGGCCGGGCAGGAGGGCCGGGATCGCGACACCGGCGGCGAACAGCCAGGCCCCGAGCCATCCGTAGGCACCACGCACGAACATACTGTTCACCAGATAGGCAGAGCCGATGATGAGCAACCAGATGCCACCGTCCTGCACGGGGGCGGCGGACCAGGCGTGGAACACCCACACGAAACCGCCGGCCAGCAGTACCGCACCGCCCACCATGGCGTTGAAGGCCCGCCACAGCAGGGGGAGGGGTCCCGGGTCCACTTCCGGGCCCTGCTTGGCCACCCGCAGCCGGATGCGGGCCCAGGGGCCGAAGGCGACGCCGAGGACGAGCACACAGGCGGCCAGCGCCGCCATCCAGGACCCGGGAAAGGCCGCGCTCAGCGCGAACACGACGAGCCAGGCCAGTCCCCAGACCAAGAAGTGGCTCGTCTCGCTCCGGGGGTCGGCCTCGGCCCGTAGAACCAGGCTCCGCAGGAACTCGACGTCGGCCCGTGCCTCCGCCTTCACGCGACCCACTCCCTTTGCTCACTGCCCGCCACAACGCGTCCGCCCAGGACCACGAGGGAGGGGCGGCGCAGGATGCCCACGTCCCGTAGGGGGTCCCCCCGCACCAGGAGCCAGTCGGCGTGGGCACCGTCCCCGATTCGGGCTGCCGCCGGTCCCGGCAGCAGGTTGCCAGGCAGGGTGGTGGCGGCGGCCAACGCGTGAGCCGGCGCCATCCCGCCCCACTGCAGCAGGGCCAATTCCTCGTGCACCGCTAGGCCGGTGGAGACGCCCGGGTTCCCGAGGTCGGTGCCGGCATGGACCGCGACACCGGTCGCGGCCAAATGCGCCACCCATGCGGCCATGTGCCGCATGGGTTCCGTCGGTAGGAGTGCCTTGAGCACGACCAACGTGGGGCAGATGGCCGCGTGACGGGCGCGCAGCGCGGCCGCCACCCGATCCCAGTCGTCCCCGCCTTCGGGGTCCGGGACGTGCTCGATGACGTCCGCCCCGTGTTGCAGCACGGTGAGCGCCTCACCGGTCGTTCCGACATGGGCGTGCACGCGCAGGCCTCGGGCATGAGCCGCCGTGGTGATCGCCGCGAGGACCCGCTCGTCGAGGCAGGGCAGAGCACCGCGTCCGCTATCATGGACGACCTTGATGGCGTCGACACCCCGCCTGGCCAGGGCGTCCACCTCGGCCGCGGCGGCGGGTCCCTGCCCGGGGCCAAACTGGCGGCAAGCTTGGGCGACTAGCCAGTCGTTCCCACGGAACAGGTCGCCCGCCGGATGGCCGCCGGGTGCAGTGAAGATGGGCCCGACCGCGTAAACGCGGGGACCCGGCATCCCGCCGGCCACGGCCGCCCGCATGGCAAGAATCCAATCCACGGGATCGCCCATGCTCTGGATGGTGGTGACGCCGTGTTCCAGGCACGCCGCTCGTTCCTGGGGAAGAAATGCGGCGAAGGCTCCGCCTATCTCTTCCGGCGTCGGTGGTGTGGCAGACCAACGCTCCTGCGCGGCAGCCCCCCAGTGGGCATGGGCGTCGACCAGGCCCGGCACGGCCACAAGCCCCCGGCCCCTGATGACCCGTCCCGCACCAAGCGAAGAGGTGTCGTCGGTGGCGAGGAGGCGGCATCGTCCCTCCACAGCGGCGAGTGTACAGCGCCGGACCTCCTCGGCCGCCGGGTCCAAGACGGCGTCGACATCAGCCAAGTACAGCACTCCGCCCATTACGCCACCACCAAAGTACTTCGTAGTAAAAAGTATATTGGCGCCCGTGATCCTGTCAAGCGCCACCATGCCGCCGGAGAGCTACCATCAGGGAGGCACCCGGCCACGTCATGCGGCTTGGGGGACTGGGTTGGGTGACCTGGCGAGATCATGGCACGGTGGAGTAGACGCAGCCGCGTGTCTCAGTGGATCCGCGGTCACGGGCTTGGCTTTGACTCCCGACCACAGTGAGGGACGACGTTTGAGAGTCCACGTAACTTAGACCTGTACGCCTTCCCCACCATTGTCTGGCTGCAGACGGGCACAAGCCTGTTCCCGGTGCGCCAGGCCTCCGGCGGTCCTACCGCATCGGCCAGACCCAGGACGTCGAGGTGCGCTTCCTGGCATACAGCGACACCCTGCAGACCGCGCAATTGCTGCTGATGGCCAAAAAGCTCAAGGCGGCAGCTGCGGCAGAGGGCAGCATCACGGCCGAGGGCCGCGGGTCCTCGCCGGCGACGACGACGGTGCGATCGCGCTGGCAGATGCTCTTGCGGGGCATGGACGGACTGCAGACGGAGGAGGCCATGTGGCGGCAGGCGGCCCAGCTCGGGACGCTGCCGGCGGCCGAGACGCCGAAGATCCAGACCCTGACCGGCATGCTGCCCGTCGTGGCGGTGGTGCCCAAGGGGCGGAAGGGGCAGCGCACAAGCAGCGGCATCGCGGCGCTGGCGATCGACTTCGACGCCCTGGCGAGCGCGTGACAACTGGATGCCGCCCGTCGGGCCCGGGGAGGTCGGGTAGAATGAGGGCCGAGGTGATCGGTGTGCCGGACACCGAGGTGTCTGTGCGGCTGGATGCGGCGGCCGTGGAAGCCCTCAACTTGGGGGAGCGGTGGGCGGCGGACGTACGCAAGCGTCTCCCGTTGTCGTACTACGCCGACGGCCTCCTGTCTCCGGGGCAGGCGGCCCGGCTTTGCCGGATCGACGCATGCGGAGTTCCTGGCGTATCTGCACGAACGCCAGGAGCCGGTGCACTACGGGGCGGCCGAGTTGGGTGAGGATGTCGAGCAACTCAAGAAGATGGGGCTTTGGGATGCGCCTCTGGGTCAGTGACGCCAGTCCCATTATCACCCTGGCGTGGATCGGGGCAGCCCATCTGCTGGTTGACGTCATGGGCACCGTCCTGGTTCCCGAAGCCGTTCGGCTGGAGGCCGGCGCCGTGCCCGACGGGGCGACGGTGGTCTCTCCCGCTGCTGGCCTGGAAACAGGGGCTGGTCGGCGACCCTGTCCGTAGGGCCATGGAGATCCGGGATCGGGGGCTCTATCTGTCCGATGAACGGATCGAGGCCCTCCGCCGGCATGTCGTGTGCCAACTTATTTGTCGTGTCACATCCCGAATTGATCGCCCGTGCCGGCACCAACCCCGGGCGGATGTGGGCGAAGCCGGACCCTTGCCGCCGAGTGGCGGGTACGCCAGGCTCCTCATGCCTGGGCGGCTCATGGAGCCGCCGTGCCGCCCGTCAGCGTGCCCGCAGAGGCTCGGCGGCAAGGGCACATCTGCCCGCCGCC
>Ga0080006_1230193_pt1 | contig 16378 bp, 15 predicted proteins | sample RS3BMetagenome_FD_69209 | JGI IMG/M metagenome (GOLD analysis project Ga0080006, IMG submission 69209) | Ferric oxide microbial mat and aquatic microbial communities from Rainbow Spring, Yellowstone National Park, USA - RS3B (SPADES... ... | reverse complement strand
TGTAAGCGAGCCTTGCTACCTCGAAACGGGTTTCAATGGTTTTTGCCTTTCGTGGCGTTGATCGAAGAGGAATTGTACAAACGAACGTAGGCGCGCCTTTCTCGCGCTTTCTCTTGCGCGTGCCCGTAGTCCTGTAGCGACCCATCAAGCGACCTTCTGATTCTCGATATACCGTTTCACCACAGCCAGGGGTGCCCCACCAACCGTCGAGCAAAACCATGAGTTGGTCCAGAGCGATGGAAGGCGACGGAGGTGAGGAAACTCCTGGCGCAACATTCGTGAGCTCTTCCCTTTTACCAAGCGCACCAGCTTGGAGACGCCAAAACTTGGGTCTACTTCGACAAGTAGATGCATATGGTCTGGCATCACCTCAAGCCCGAGTACATGAGCATCGTGCGTATTGCACACATCATGGATAGTCTCTGCTGTGCGATTGGCCACCGCTCCAACCAGGACCCGTCGCCGGTATTTCGGGCACCAGACCAGGTGGTATTTCGAGGAATAGAGCACATTCTGACTTGATCGGTAAAGCGGCTTAGCCATCGTTTATATTATACTGCAACGGTGTATCATCGGCGTGTATAGTGGACTAGCGCCCTTGACCCCAGGGCTGAAGCCCGGGGCTTGCGGGCGCATCTCGGTCAAATTCACTTAATTTTGAAGGAATTTCAGTTTTGTTTCCAGAGGCAATTACTTGATTAATCTTCTGATAAATATCTAACATAAGCTCAGGAGATGCTCCTAACGTTGCTTTTGCATTTTCCCTACCTTGACCAAGCTGCTCGCCTTCATAAGTGAACCATGCACCAGCTTTTTTAACAATTCCTAACGCAAGAGCAACATCTAAAAGCGAACCTTCTTTTGAGATTCCTTTTCCGTAAAGGATATCAAATTCAGCTGACTTAAAAGGTGGAGCTACTTTATTTTTGACAACTTTAACTTTAGTTCTAGTGCCAACAATTTCTGATCCGTCTTTTATAGAGTCAACCTTGCGTATGTCCAATCGAACAGATGCATAAAATTTTAAGGCCCTCCCACCCGGAGTTGTCTCAGGTGATCCAAACATTATTCCAATTTTTTCCCTCAGTTGATTAATAAAGATGGCAATAGTAGAAGTCTTATTTAAATTTGCAGTTAATTTTCTTAAAGCTTGGCTCATAAGCCTTGCTTGTAGACCCATATGAGCATCACCCATATCTCCTTCAATTTCAGCCCGTGGAGTAAGTGCTGCAACCGAATCAATAACCACAACGTCAATAGAGGCGGACTTAACTAACATATCTACAATCTCAAGAGCCTGTTCACCTGTATCAGGCTGAGAAATTAACAAGTTCTCAACATCAACCCCAATAGCCTTAGCATATATCGGGTCTAAAGCGTGCTCGGCATCTATATATGCGCAAATTCCCCCTAGTTTCTGAGCTTCGGCAACCACATGCAAAGCCAATGTTGATTTCCCTGAAGACTCTGGACCAAATATCTCAACAATGCGTCCTCTAGGCAATCCACCTACTCCGAGCGCCAAATCAAGAGCCATTGCCCCTGTTGGAATTACCTCAATTCCATCAATGGCCATTTGGCCCATTTTCATAATGGAGCCCTTGCCAAACAATTTCTCGATCTGAGAAATTGCTAACTCTAGCGCTCTTTCTTTATCCGATTTTTCCGCTGTCTTTCCAGCCACCTTTTCTCCTTTATAACTGCCCATAAGCATATATTAAAGCTACGACAACTAAATAATTCTCTAATCAAATCTAGTGCGTTTTAAGACAAAGAGGTTGGATGCTTAAGAGTTTTTTGTAAGCTTGAAGCAGCTTTTTTAGGATCAACGGGATTAAACATCACCCCGGAACCTAACTCTCCTGCAGCAACAAAGCGTTTGACGTTTTTTTCTCTCCAAATAGGCAAAAAATGGGCATGCAAATGAGAGGCTTCTTTCAATCTGTCAGTTTTTGCGTATTGATGAATAAAAAACATATAAGGAACAGGGCCCTCAAAATGTTGATCTAGGGCCCTTACAGCCTTCATTAAAACCTCGGCAAATCCGTTAGAATTAAACTTTTCATCAATCATGTCAGAAACATGCTCATTACTAAAGGCAAGCAGCTCATACGGCCAAGCGCTCCAAGCAGGACATATTAAGCTAAATGCATCATTGCTATAAACTATGTAGTCACTATCTGACGTTTTACAAAGACTACATCCATAATTTAGTGTCCGCTCAAGCTCAGCTTTTGGGATAGGCGGTAAAAAATCAAAAGCATAAATTTGCCCATGAGGATGGCTAATTGTTGCTCCAACCTCTGAGCCCCTATTTTCAAAAATGAGAACGTATGAAATATCTTGGCGCTTATAAAAGTAACTTAAGCGCTCTTGCCATAAACTAATCACCTTTAACAAGTGCCCAATATCATAATAAGCAAGATCTTTGCAGTGGTCAGGTCCAAAAAGTACAACTTCACAACGGTTTTCACCCATTGCTGGCCAGCGATTTACAAAGCTTTTAACTTCATAATGCTCTTTAGCTTCTAGTCCCCCAGGACAAAAAGGACAAGATGAGGTCGTTGTATTATTAGGGCGCTTTTGCCTCTCAGGCACTATATAAGTTAATGCTCCCGTTAAAGGATCAGTCCTAATTGCACTCATAGTGATTGGAGGAGTTGATGAATTCGCGTCCAGACATCCACAAATAAAGCAATCAAGATAAATACCCAACTCGTTATAATTGAAAGCCAAGCTACTAAAATACCTTTAAATCTTTTTGATGATTCTAAAACCCTCTTGCGTCCACGCAGACCAAGGATGAACCCTAATGCAAAAAAAACATAAGACCCATACCTATAGAAATAAATAGCTGCATTACCCCCTGGTATTGTGTCAATTTTAAGCCTGCCATAATGAAAAAGTAGCAAACGAGCAATAATTCCAATAACAGTAAATATGGCGCCACCAACAACTAAAACATCCCAGCGCTTTTTTACTTTTACATTTGAAGTAAGCTTTAAGTTTACCGATCCTTCGCTAATAACGCCGGGTCGTTCAATAGCTCCTTCAGACCATAAAGAAGATGGGTTACGAACTGTCGTAATAGGCTCGTTTTTTCTAGCAAAAGGTAAAGTTTCTTGAACCCTTACCGGCTCATAGGGCTTAGGATTTGGCTCTAACTTTGTAAATTGAATCCAAGCCTGTTGCCATCCTACCTGATCAGTATTAAAACTCGAGATAACTTTAACTGGATGACCAGATTCATCCTTTAAACATATTACATATAGGCCCCCTGAAGCACCCAAAAGATAGTTAAAACCCTCGTAAAAACCCTTAAAGTCAGCTATAGGAGGCGGCCCATTAGCTACACTCATAATCTCAGATTATGCTATGACCAAGTATTATTCAATGAGAGCAACTAGTTGCTTTTTAACCGCAATCCAACCTGATCTGGCTTAAAGCTATATATTTTTGCCAAAATCTTAATTTTTTTTAAAAATGCGCATAACTCATCAGCGATGCTTTTGACGTTTTTCACTTCAGTAATAACTAAAAGAGAGGATCCAGAACCTGACCAGCATGCACCCAAAGCACCGCAGTCTCTAGCATAATTTATTATTTGCTCTGATTCCGGAAACAATTTTTTACGATAAGGCTGGTGTAGGTAATCCATAAAAAAAGAAAATTCCAAACATCTAATATCTGTTAAACCATTTATAAGAAATGCTAAGTTAGCTAAATTTTTTATAACATGTTCGCGCTTATATGTTTTTGGCAATACTTTCCTTGCCTCAGCTGTCTTGATTTCAAAATTAGGCACTATTACAATGGCGCGTAGCTTATTATCTATTGCAATCTTTTTAACTTTCGGACTATCTTTTTCAACCTTAGCCACTACTAGCCCGCCATGATATGATGCAGCTGCGTTCTCTAAATGGCCCTCAACCTTATAGGCTTGCTTAAGTGGATCTTTAGCGCCATAGGCACAAGCTAGAGCAACTGCTAGGGCTCCCGATGACCCTAAACCACGTCCTACTGGAATTTCTGAATTAATAACCACTTTAACATTAGTGTGCCCAATAATATCTTTTGCTAAACGCACCGCCATATGATCTTCTGTAATTTCAACGTGTGCACCTTGCCCTTTTATAACAACATTAAAACTTTTAGATTGCCAAACATTTACCGTTAGATACAAAGGCAGCGCCAAAGCAAGCGTGTCAAAACCAGGCCCTAAATTAGCAGAAGAGGCTGGAACCTTAACTGAGCAAAACATCGTTTCCTAGCTTAACTTGGATTTGATATAAATTGGAAGACTTTCAACAATTGTATTTGAACTAAGCAAATCAACATTTCCAAAAACTTTTCCAACTTTAGGATTGCTCTTGCTGTATCTAACGCGGTAGACATAGCTAAGTCCTGGATAGCTTATAAGGTTCACTATTGGCGCACTTGCTGCTAAATAAGAACCATAAGGTGTAATGATTTTAAATTCAAAGGCATCTCCTTGGCTATTAATGAGAGTGATCTGCTCAGTAAAGGCTTGTAATAATCTAATGGCTTGTTGCGCTACCGTTGTTAGTGCAACTGGTCCTTTATAACCAAAGATTGCTCCAGTTATCCGAACAAGGTTATTCCCAATTAATTTTTTGGCAGAAAATACAAGACAACCTCCAGCTTGAAAAGTATAGCCACTTTTAACTCCATCTATTCCTGAAAGACCTAAAGCAGGATTATAATTTGGCTCCCAGCCAGCCACCGGTAACACTATATGATTTAAACTTACAATTGCGCTAAAGGCTGGAATTTCCATTGCTTTCTGGGCCAGTATAATCTGGTCAGCAGGCGTTGAAACATTGCGTGGATCAAGCCCAGAAGGATCGACATAAATTGTATGATCCATCCCTAATGATTTAGCTACTTGATTCATCTTTATTACAAACTTGTAAATACTTCCTGAATCCCAAACAGCTAAAATATCAGCAACATTGTCAGCCGATGGAACTAGCAATGCCTCTAAAAGCTGAAGCTCGCTTAGCTGCTCTCCAGCAATTACTCTCACTGATGAGTCGTTCTGATTTATAAATGTATAATACGCTTGAGCGTCTTGCTGATTTATTGTAATAGCTGGACCGCTTTGAGTAGGCTCAAGTGGATGATCCTTCAGTATGACGTAAGCAGTCATTATCTTTGTAACACTTGCTATTGGAACAGGATTAACCAAGTTAAAAGCGCTTAAAGCAGGCAGCTGATTAACTGCAATAGCTGACTCTTCTGGGGGAGCTGGCCAGGGTAAGTTGTTTTGGACTAAATAATTTAAACTGAAATTAACGCTGAGTAATTTTAGTTTAAACTCACTAGTGTTAAAAGACGTATTTATAGAGGATTGCTCTACACAGCTAGCTAAGCTGATTAAACAAAAAGTTGCTGCGAAATATATAAACTTACTGTATTTATTATGTAATTTATTAAGTAGCACGGCGCTTTTTAATTTCTTCGTATTCCTCTTTGCTAATTAAAACATGTCTTGCTCGAGATCCATCAGGAGGAGACACTACGCCTTTTTTTTCAAGAATGTCCATAAGCCGACCAGCTCTTGCAAATCCAATCCTTAGTTTTCTCTGCAACATCGTTGTTGAACCCTGTTGAGCTTCAATGACTAAATCCATAGCGGCCTGGGTGAGCTCATCATCTTCTAACTGTTCATCAGCTGATGTTTGAGTTTCATAATCAATGGTGGATTCATTTAAGCTTTGTTGGCGCCTCCAGAATGCAACTAATAAAGAAATTTCACTTTGAGAAATCCACGGAGCTTGTAGCCGAATTGGAACTGAAGATGATGCTGTGAGCAACAACATATCCCCTTTCCCAATTAATCGCTCCGCACCTGGCTGATCTAAAATTACCCGAGAATCAGCAAGTGAAGAAACACTAAAGGCAAGCCTTGAAGGTATGTTAGCCTTTATCACACCAGTAATTACATCAACAGATGGCCTTTGTGTTGCAATTACTAAATGAATCCCAACGGCTCTTGCCATCTGGGCAATTCTACATATTGCATCTTCAACTTCTCTAGGAGAAACCATCATTAAATCATTGAGCTCATCTACGATAACCACAATGTAATATAAGCTAGAAAGCTCACAACCGGGATCGTTTTCCTTAGCTTGATTGACAAATAAGTTATAATCAGAAATATCTCTTGCACCAACTTCCGCTAATAGTTGATATCTTTTCTCCATTTCTTTAACTGCCCAATTAAGCGCCTTTGCAGCTTTTTTTGGATCAACCACAACATCTGTAAGCAAATGAGGAATCATACTATAGCCACCTAATTCAACCCGCTTAGGGTCAATTAAAATAAAGCGCAACTGATCCGGAGTGTCTCTCATTAAAAGCGAGCAAATCAAGGAATTTATACAAGATGATTTGCCAGATCCCGTAGCACCGGCAATTAATAAGTGGGGCATTTCAGCTAAAGTTGCAACATAAGTCTTTCCAGCAATGTCTTTACCAAAAGGTATTGCTAATGGGTGTTCATACTTTTTAAGATCATTGCTTACAAATACATCGCCTAGTGTGACAAGCTGGCGTTTATTGTTTGGAACTTCAACACCTATTGCTGATTTACCTGGAATTGGAGCTAATATTCTCACATCAGGTGCAGCCATTGCATAGGCAATATCTTTAGTAAGGCCTAACACTCGACCCACTTTAACTCCTGCAGCAAGCTCGAGTTCAAAGCGAGTGACTGTAGGACCAACACTATAACCTATGAGCTTTGTTTCAACACCATGAGATTGTAAGGACTGCACTAGCTGGCGTCCTTGATTTGCCGCATTTTCATTTAGGTCTTTAACTGCCTTGGATTTAACAAGTAAGCTCACTGGAGGCTTTTTCCATGCACTTTGACCTACCCCATTTTTTCCAAACGGCAATTTTTGCTGAGCTACAACGCTAGTAACCTCATCTTCTAACTGAGTTACATTTTGTTCTGGTTGGTTATCGGTCTCAGTTTTATGAAGCAAAATTTGTTCTTCTTTTGTATTGGTACCATCATCAAATTCGAGGTTTTGCGTACTTTCTTTAAGTTCCATGGCATTATTACTGGTGGAATCTTTCTTCTTATACGCTGCTTTGACAGTACTTTTGGTAAGGTTTTTATTTTTAAAAGCGCCTGCAATTTTTCTAATTTCATCAGAACCTAGTAACACCAAGCCAACCAACAACAAGGCCACATAGATAATATAAAGACCTAAATTTCCAAAAAGAATTTCCACAGGGCGACCCAGAAAAATGCCAAGATATCCCCCTGATGCTTTAATAGCGTTAGCCGATGATGTAAAACTAAGCCCCCCAGAAATACCGTCTGCTAAAGCACTTAAAGAAGCAATTTCTAATAAGCAGCAAATTACAAAACGCAAGTATTGCTGTTTTAAATTTTGGAACAACAAAAATATTGCAGAAAGTATTAAAAATAGAACCAGAATTATCCACGTCCAACCAATGCTATACCTAATAACATTTCCAATAAATCTTCCACCCGGTCCTGTGGGAACTCCTACTAAAATTAAGATCAAAAAAAGACCTAAAGCAAAAAACAAAATAGATAACACATCGCGTGGAATTTTTTTTAATAAAAAAATCTTAGTAACAAAATGCTTTATCACCAGATACAATAAAGAAGGAGAACTTTTTGCTCGACGTGTGTTTCTTGTCGATCTAGCTTGGTAGGTTTTCCTCGAACTTACTTTTTTTGTTTGCGCCATGTATTAAAACTAATTATAATACTCAATAAATTATTTCTAATGGTTACTTACTTAATTAAATGATAAATACTGTAGCATCTAACACGACTTTAGATTAGCTCTCGTTTTCAATTTCTAGTATTACTGGCAAAACAACAGGAACTGGTGAAATTTTTCCAGCTAAAAAGCTACTAGTTTTTCCACGAATAACCTCAGCAATACCAGAAAATGTTTCATTATTACTTTGCTTTCCAATAATTGACTGTAAATATTTAGTCAACTCAGCAGATAAGCTCTCAACTGAAGTATTTAACAAGGCGCCTTTTGTTATAATCTGAGGCGCTAGTGTTATTGTAGTTAATTCTTTATTTAATCCTAAAACTACAACAATTATTCCACGCTTAGAAAGCTTTACTCTGTCACGGATTAAGTCCTCATCAATTTCATTTAAGGACGAGCCAACAAAATAATACTCTGGACCACGGCTCGATATTAGCTCTATTGAATTTTGACTTAGCTTAATTACGTCTCCATCTTTAAAGATCATGCACTTAGAGTTATTTACCCCGCATTTTTGTGCCAATTCAGCATGTTTCAAAAGCTGTTTAAGCTCTCCGTGCACAGGAATAAAATATTCTGGATTTGTTAACTGAATCATTAAGCTAAGTTCTTTCATCCTTGCATGTCCTGATTCATGCACAAAATGACATGTTGAATAATAAACCTTTGAGCCACATTGAAGTGCTGAATTTATCAAACCACTAACACGCTTTTCTCTGCCAGGTATAGGCTGAGCAGATATTATTACAGCGTCGTGACTCGAAAGCTTAAGAAATGGATAATTTCCGGCTGCTAGTTGGCTTAAAATAGAAAAAGGCTCTCCCTGGGATCCTGTAGATATTATCATAATTTCTTTAGGGCTAAATTTTTCTATGTCATCTACGGCAATAAAAAAATTTTCCTCAAAATTAAAAATACCTGCTGCTCTGGCAGCTTTAATATTTCTTACTAGCGAACGACCTAAAAAAGCAATCTTTCTTCCCTGGGAGATCCCAATCTGTATTGCCTCAGAAATTCTATGAATATGACTTGAAAAACAACTAAATATTATTCGTTTATCTGTTAGGTCTTGCATGATTTGCTTTAAAGACATTCCAACCTCAAACTCAGATCTTGTAAATCCTTCTTTTTCTGCGTTAGTGGAATCTGAAAACAAAACTCTTACCTTATCTTGTCTTGCTAACTGTCCTATTCGTGCAAGTCCAGCTGTTCTGTTATCTAAGGGGGTTAAGTCAATTTTAAAATCTCCAGTGTGTACAATTAAACCCTGGGAAGTATAGATCATCAAGGCAAAAGCCATTGGCACAGAATGAGTCATTGGAACAAACTCAATTTCAAAAGGATCAACTTTCACACGCTGATAATCAATTACATCAAAGATCTTTAATCGATGAGATTCTGAAAGCTTTTCCTTCAATATTTCGTTTGCAAATCTAGAGGAATATATATCGACACTAATTTCATTAGCTAAAAATGGAATTGCACCTAAGTGATCCTCATGTCCATGAGTTACTAAAATCGCCTTGAGCTTATCTTTTATTTCATAAATTCGATCCAAATTAGGCAAGATTAAGTTAACCCCGCCTGTGGTTTCATGAGGAAACATTACACCACAATCAATCATGATTGCGGCATCTCCTTGACTAATTATCATGCAATTACGGCCAATTTCTCCAAGCCCCCCTAAAAAAGAAATGATTACGTCATCTGAGTTATCCATTAAGTCACACGATTAAACGATCAATAAAGTGCTTGCTTAAAAGGGCTGCCTGATGATCCAACTCTTGATCCGCTAGGCCCAGCGGCAGCCTACACTGGCCAACATTTAGCCCTATGGCTCTTAACATTGCCTTAGTTGGCATCGGATTCGGGTACTTTTCCGAACTTTCAAAAGAAAAAGATGTCTCTAACTCTTTGTTTACTTGGACTGCTTTTACCATTTCGCCTTGGTTAATTAAATCCATCATTTCTCTGATCTCTTTTGCACACCAATGGGAAGCAACGCTTATCACACCAGATGCGCCCAAAGACGCCATCGCAAAACACAAAGAGTCATCACCACAGTAAAGCTCAAAGTCATCTGGCATCAAATTTATTAGCTTAGCCGTTTCAACAATATTACCAGCTGCATCTTTTATAGCAACGATGTTTTTGACTTCATTGGCAAGCCTTAATACCGTTTCAGTGTAAATTTTTCGTCCGGTTCTTGCAGGAATATCATAAAGAATTACAGGATGTGGCTCACATGCCTCAGCAACAGCTCGAAAGTGAGCAATTAATCCTGATTGAGGTGGACGTATATAATAAGGCGTTACCACCAAAAAACCCCCTGGATTTAGTTGAGCCACTTTTTTGCTAAGTTCAATTGAATGCCTTGTATTTGCACCAGCACAACAAGTAATTACGGGAATCGTCACAGCTTCTAATACTGCTTCAAAGAGCTCTAATCGTTCTTCGTCACTTAGTGAAGTTGATTCCCCTGTTGAACCTGCCAAAACCAAAGCATCAGAACCATTTCGTTCAAGGAATTTTGCCAACTCAACAGCAGCAGTTAAATTTAAATTTTCCGCATCATCAAACGGTGTCACCATAGCGGTGATCACCGCACCAAAACGCCCTGGGTACCTTCGAAAGCCCACAGACAAATACTAACCCAGGATACTTTGTTCTACCAATATCTTGCTTGAGGGCCTTAGTTAATTACTTTTGCTATTTAGTGCCGTTGGCAATCGCAAAATTCTCGTATTCTTCTTCAGTGTCAGCGAGATCCTCAAATTGGATCACCCCTATTTCAGTGAATTTCTTTCTAAGCCACCCGTCGCCAGCATCTAACAACCCGAGTTTCTTGCAATTAGGAACTATCTTAGAAAACAAAAACACCTGAAATTGTCGTCTGTCTTGGTTGCTCATCAACAAAGGCACGACTTCTTTTGGTTTAATTCCAAGCCTATCCCAAACTTCAGCCAACAAGAATCGATCTCTCATTCTAACAGCTGCCTCAAATGCAAACTCTTGACGCTCCCTAATCTCACTTAGAGTCAGCTCCTTGTAAAAGTCTTGTAATGCAAGTACTCCAAATGCCACATGGCGGGCTTCATCACTCATTACATACTTAAGAATTTGCTTCAAAAGCGGCTCTGTCGTCATAGCGTGCATGAATCCGAAAGCAGCAAGTGCTAAACCCTCAATCATGATTTGCATTCCTAAAAAGGTCATGTCCCACCGACTATCGCGGATCACGTCATCTAACAACGCCCTTAAATGAGTGTTAATTTGAAAATGACCAGAAAGCTTTTCGTTTAAGTATTTGCCAAAGACTTCTACATGACGTGCCTCGTCCATAACCTGGGTGGAGCCGTAATACTTGGCATCAATCCACGGCACCGTTTGAACTACTTTTGCAGTACACACCAATGCTCCTTGCTCTCCGTGTAAGAATTGTGAAAGAGTCCAGTTTTGAGCCTGAATTTGAAACTCTATCCATTCTTTATCTCCCCACTTTTCAAACGGTGTACCACTTAAATCAACAGAGCCAAACTGAGTTTCACTAGTGATAAGACCCTCCCTTGCTAACTTTTCTTGGTCCACATCTATTGACCAATCAATATCAGTTTGGGCATTCCACATTGAAACTTTTGCCTTCTCATAAAGCCTATCTAACTTGGCTCTCTCTCCTTTTTGGTAATCCCACGTGAAAAGAGTGTCGTAATTACTCGGGACAGCATACTCTTTTGCATCATAATCAGTATTAACTGCTGCTAAGATATCCTCTAAATCTTTTTCATCGGGACCTTCTGGTTTAATTGCTAACGTCATTTTTAACCTCCTTTTCTCTTATCCTCTAGCTAAAATAAAATTAAGGCCAGGTAATATAAAAGACTCTACTATTTGGCACAAGTCGTCTTCTTTTAAAAAGTCAAAGCTATCATTAGGCGCAACAAAATAAGACAAAATTACTCGTGCTAACCATTCCATTAAACGCCTTGCACTATCACCTGTTGTAAACTTACCAAAAATGTCTTCTCCCCAACTGCCAACCTCTAAGTACAAACGCTCTGCGTTTTCAAAAGATAAATACGAAACAATTGCTTCAGGCTCATGCGTCAAAATAAATGACAGTGCACGGTTGTGCTTTAGTGCACTAAAGGAAAGTTTCATCACTACAAGAATGGCTGTGGTTAAATCATCAACCTCAGATACAGCTTGAGCAATGTCCTTTTTTAGATTTATCACCTCAGTGAAAAGTAAAGAACGCAAGATCTGATCCTTGCCACCAGGAAAGTATCTATAAATTGTTGCCCGAGAAAGCCCTGACTCTTTAGCTATATCATCAACAGATGTCTTGGTTAGCCCAAAACGCCCTAGACATTCTTTGGTAGCATTAATTATTTGAAGCTTTCGCAAGTCCCCACCTGAGTAATTAAGTATCACATCGCCATCTGCAGGGTTTTCTACCACCCAAGCCTTAGGGACCTTTGTCACAATTGTGCTCACGTAATTTACATTAATACGAATTATGTCTCAATACAACACTATAAGACATTTTTTGTATCTTTGTATTCCATTAGAACAGGAGATAGTATCTCACCTCGAACAACTGTTCGCACCTGAGCTGGATCGCTTAAATCCCAGCTGCCAGGAGATGTCACTATAGAAATTAGCATTCTGGCGATATATTCGGCTGCCAGCTCTGCTTTGACACGGGTGAGCAATCCACGAGCTAAAAGTTGATTTACAACATAAAGCTCAACGAAGGTTACAACCCTAATTCCTTCCTGGGCTAATAGCGGCATTATTTTCTCAGGTTCACTAGATAAAATTTTGTTAAGTACTTTATGTTCTTTTAAGGATCGGTGTGCGTACATAACTGCCTCTACTGTTTTGCTTTCAAAGTCTTCAATTAAATCTATGTGTTCAGCTAAATCTTTTAGCCAGTTAAAGGCTTCAAATGATACCACTTCAGCAAGCAACTGATCTTTACCATAAGGGAAATACTTATAAAGCGTTTGCCTGGAAACTTTAGCCTTTTTAGCAACATCTTCAAACGTTAACTTTGCTAAACCCTTCTCATAAAGAACATCAAGTGTTGCCTGAAAAATCTTAATTTTTTTCTCATCCATTTAAGGCTCAACAATCCACTTTAAAGCTACTTTTAAATTTTATCCTAAAACGTATCAGATCAAAAGATCTTATAGGTTTATGCCAACATTAAACTCAAAGCTTTAACCAATAAGACATGAGAAACAAACCTTAAAAACAGCAGTTTAAGACAAATCAGGATTTTGCCCGATGGCTATTTCGCATGGTTAAAATTGTTAAACTAGCTAACCTTAGAATGCAAACCCAGGTTGGCCTCAAGGTTTATAAAATACCTTCCAAGGTGGAAATGAATTACTAGATAAATCACCACTGGTACCAAGCTTACAGTAATTAAAATTAAATATCCCCACCAATATAATTTAGCTCTTACACCGATGGGTATTACGTGTCCTATTGCGTCAGGACCTTTTGCAGGCGCCGTTATAATAACTTCCTGACCAGGCGAACCACTAGTAACTTTAGCACGGTAAACATGATAAGTTACAGGCAATATTGCCGTGTCAACTAAATAAATATGAACTTGATTATCAAAATAATCAGTTTCTAATACGGTTGCTGAAACTAACGGGTGAAATAATACTAAAGGCACAACAATAAATAATGCTGGAGACATAACGTAAATCACATGGCGCCAAAACTTATTTAAAGCAAATGAAAGCAAAATTGTACAAGATGCAACCCCCAATAAATAACCCGATAACCTATAGACCCAACCAAGAGCTGGGATAATTTCAACAGAAATACCTACAACTTCTGACCTGTTAATGACTAAAGGATCTGCTAGCGCTTCTAAATCTCCTTTAGTTCTAAAATCTCCATTTGGAAGCACTTGATAAATCCTATGAACAAAAACAGCATTGCTATGAGCTATCCTGTATAAGATAATGTCTCCTTTTTTTAACGGCGTTTTTGAATTAACTGGAACACTGACAACTAAAGAACCAACTGGTGCTGTTGTTCCCATTGATGGTGTGGATACAAAATAAAGATTTCCACCTGTTAATCGCCAGCTTAACCATGTTAAAAATAAGGCGAACATAATAAATGTTAAAAATAAAGTTCCAGGTGCACTTTTAGCTAAATATGTTATTTTCATAAAATAACATAACCTAGATTATGAACAAGGCCTGCGTTAAATGAACCAAGTTGTTCACTAAGTAAAAACGCAACAGAAACATGTAAGTTGATACAATTTGCGGGGATAGTTGTATTTATAAGTGCTGTTGTAAATGTTAATGACGTAGTATTTTGCGGAATTAATACATTTACAGAAATTCCACCAATATAAGGGGGGTTTGGGCATAAAGAAGAACTAGTGGGATAAATGCAGCTACCAGTATTAGTAGATATTGCAAGAGCCACATAAAAGCAAGGCGAAAAAGGAATTCCAACACTAGTTAATGGCCAGTATGAATTAGATTGAGCAATAGTGCCATTAACGGCTTGTAAGTAACTAGCTGGTGAACTTTGTTGATAAAGTTCAGTCACCTGAGTCGCAGATAGCACCGATGGGAAAATAGTAATATGGGCTAATGAACCTGTAAAATAAGCATTTGATGGTGGGTCAGGCCAACCATGTATAGCATTTGACCAACCTAGATGCCACCAACCACCATAGACTTGAGCTGGATGACCATTAGCCCCTCGGGGTAATTTCTCATCTTTTGGAGCACCTGCTATAAGTTTTCCATCAACGTAGATAAGCACAGTAGCTGATCCTCTATTTACCGGTTGCACTGTTACAACAACAAAGTGCCATAAACCATCGTTATAAGCATTTGGAGTTTTTAGTTCGTAAATCTGATTTGGATAAAGCCCAAAAACTAAATGCCCAGTTGAGTCTACCCATAATTGCCTATCCCACATACTCTGTCCGGTATTAGGTTGAGCGTTAGTAAATCCTATTATTGAGCCAGATGTTGTTGTTTTAAACCATGCAGCTATTGAAAAAGTTTGTGGCCCAGGATTTGCATAAAAAGCATTAGGTGGGCCTAGTAGAGTTTCTGCCCAACCGTTTCCCGTAAAATACAACGAGTATGGATTATCTGTAAATTTAGTTGGACCAGGATTTTGAAAATTTACGTTGCCTTCTATTAAGCCGTTATTAGCATTGCTTGTTGTATCTAATATCTGTTGAACTCCACAGGTATTTGTAGTTGCAAGTGTTAAAGTCGCGGGATTTAAAGAACCTGTATTTGTGATGGCAACATTTTGCGAACTACCTACAGTTGAGCTAAGAGGATATGTTGAGCACTGTGCTACATTCGTTGTAATTGAATTTTGCATATTAGGACTTGAATCACAATTAATTAAGTTGATTGAATCTTGTAAAAGTAATGTTGATGCAGAAAACGAATTAGAAGTTGTCATAATTTCAGCAAAAAAATTGCCAAATGCAACGTTTGCTAAATTGCTAACAGCCACAATTACGCCTGTCAATGTAGCTAGTGTTAAAAACACTTTGTATAAATAGCAAGATGTTTTTGGCATTTTTCACCTTCTTAGGATCAGGGGATCAGGGGCAACCGCTTAAATGGTTGCCCCTCAAATTCATCCCTTTTTGCGATAGGAGCCTAGTTAAACTAATTACGGCATTGACCAAGTTATAGGTAATGTAGCTGTTAAGCCCTGATCTGCGTTGGTAGCGCTTGGATCTAGCTCAACATTAATAACTACTGTTATTGGGCTATTGGGTGCAACATTAGTTGCAAGTGTAATAGGCCCATTTGTAGCAAGAGATGCCAATGTATAGGTATTTGACAACGTCGTAGGACAAGGTGATCCTGACGCACCGCCGTAAAGACATGAAGCAGTTGTACCTGTACCTAACTGAATTTGAATATCAACTTTGCCACAAAAACCTGTTGTATCTGAACCAGTAGATAAAGCATTAGGTCCAGTTCCTGGTGGATTACCCGTAACTGTACAGGTTGTTGATGGTGTTAAAGTCATCGATGGTGCTGTTAGTGTTCCTGTGTTTGTCAAAACAATTGTGTTGCTGACTACGTTCCCAGGTGACTCACCAGGGTTAGGATTTACCCCATAATCGTTAGAAGTACAACTTGAGTTAATGTTAGTGGTAATACCATTTGCAACATTAGGTGATGATAAACACGGAGTTCCACCATTTACTTGTTCTTCTAAAAGCAAAGTACCTGATGAAAAGGAATTACCGTTATTTACAATTGCAGCTGAAAAACCACCTAAGGCCGAGTAAATTGACACACCTAGTGCAATGGTTGCTAGTAGTGCCATTATAAATGCGCCCAAGCGCATCTTTTTGCGTTGGCCTTCTAACCTTTCTTTAGTCATAGTTATCCTCCTTAACTCTCATCCCGTTTAGGGTATAACTCCCCAATAATCCCTCTCGTTATAATTATGCACAAAAAAAAAAAAAAAAACCAGCCGCGAAGGTAATTTTTCAAACAATTACAGATACAGGTGCTATGAACAGCAAAACTGCTGGTTAATAAACACTTTGCGAT
>Ga0080006_1149406_pt1 | contig 16411 bp, 16 predicted proteins | sample RS3BMetagenome_FD_69209 | JGI IMG/M metagenome (GOLD analysis project Ga0080006, IMG submission 69209) | Ferric oxide microbial mat and aquatic microbial communities from Rainbow Spring, Yellowstone National Park, USA - RS3B (SPADES... ... | reverse complement strand
CCATTTCTAAGGATGAATGAGGAAAGTGGGAGAGATACCCGAATGGTTGATTACTGGCTTCTTGAGGTGGTGATAAAGGTAAATTAATAAAGCTCATCATGGTTAATTTTGGGATATTTTCCAGTGGTTCGGCTAATTTTTATGCTTCCTCCGCCTCTTGTCCTTTTATTTCCGATGGAACTTCTGGGAATTTGGTCTTTGCTTCGTTTTCCACAGCTAACTGGGCCTCATAAATTATTCGTTCAGCCTCTTCTCCCACCAGTTGTATATCAGGGGTATAACCAGACAATTGACCCCACTCTACCATTACACTAGATAAATCTTGAAATGATTCGTTTAGGTTTCTCAAAGCTTCAGGCATTGTAGATGCAAGATGATTTCTCAAGGAAGAAACCACAGCGATAGCAGGAGCCAGATTCGCTGCAAAATCTCCCGCTTCTTTTGCAGTTTCGAGTCTCTGTATTATAGCTTCAATAACTATTTTTGATCCTACAATACTCTTTCTGGTTCTCCTTAACTGTGAGAGTTCATTAGCTAACATACTAGCTCTTGCATTTTGACCTTTCTGTTTAGCCCTCACTATCTCGTCAAAAATACGTTTGTCCTTCTCATCAAGAGCGGCTTCTTTTGTATCTATTTGTCTAATCACATTATTCAACAATACTATCGAATCGGTAACCATCTCCTTTAAACCGCGTTTCGTAGACATTTCCCTAGGTTTCAAGCAAGAATAGCATAATAACGTATGACTAAAGTAAATAAGACAAATATGTCAAGTAGTTGAGTTGCTTATAAAAAAGCTATAACTGCTAAAAGTTTCTTGCTTTCCAGTTGTTAGCTGTACAGCTACATACACAGTATAGACACCATTTCCATAAAGCTTGACCAAATTTTTCATATTGAATGAAATGAAAAAGGTGTTTGAGAAAACAGACCAATCTATAGCTGTTATCGTTATACCTTCTTGGACTTGATAACCGTTTGGAACAACCCCACCTAGAAAGGTTCCTTGATCATAACCATCATTGTAAGGAGAACTCGAAAGCTGTTGTGGGGTGAGGGGCTGAGGAAGAGGGTCATAAAATATCTCTATCATCTGGATATCTTTGGACATGGTAAAGTTGCCACCAAGCGTTACTAATGCGTTAGAATTAATGCTTGGTAGATAATTCCAATGAATGTATAGATTCTCGAAATCCTGCACCAAATACACATAATTTGTATCGTATGCTATCCCAATTGATACATAGTTATGATATGGGTCTAGAATATTGAATCTATGACCGTTTTGATGTGCTGAATCGTTGTAGACCATCTGATATTCGAGCTGTTTTAACGCATCTTCCACAGTAGATACAGAAGTAAATCTTCCATTATATTGTTCATATGCTACGTTCTCCTCAACAGAACCATTGCCTCCTGCTATGGTGTATCGCATATACGGTTTGTACCCTTGAGTATCCCAATGGCTAAAATAGCCGTTTATCAACATACTGTAAGCATGTTGCTGTGCCGCAGGATTAAAATCTAATGAAACGTTAGTGGTAATACCATTGTTCTGTCTATCGTTATTTATTAACATTAGAACATAATTAGCTAATATGTTATAAGCTGGAGGTTTAGGTGCGTTGTAGTAAAGCAACCCAAACCCGGAATTGTTTTGATTTGATTGTATTCCGCTATTATACCCTAGACCTGTTCGTGTATCGTTGATCAAGCCTTCGAGCAATGGAATAACTAGTAAACTAGCAAACAATGAAATGACCAATATGAAGATAAATATTGAAACAATTGTGATGTAGGCAAGCTTTGCAAGTGCTCTTCGTTTCTGCATGAACTTGCACAGTTTGAATAATCATATATATTTATTCACCAACAAACAATACATAGAAGGACATAAAGTTAGTAAGACTGCAAGGGTTCAAAGAAATAGAAAGGAATTTGGGATCGGAGAAAACAAAGGTTAAGGAGATATCGACTAAAGAAGTAGTGATAGTTGATCCTAGTAGCTCGCTCATTAATGCAATGAATCTTATGAATCTGAGAGGTATTGGCAGGTTAGTGGTAGCAGACAGAGATGGCGCAATTGGGATTTTCACAAAGAAAGATATTTTCTCTTTTGCCGCTTCCGATAATTCTGGTAGACCTCTTGATCAAGTGTATGTATATGAGATCATGAGCCAACCGCTGGTCACCGTGAATGAAAATGAGTTTGTATCTGTAGCTGCTTCTCTTATGCTAGATAACGACATCAGCTCTGTGATTGTATCTGATAAAAAGAACAGAATGGTCGGAATAGTGACCAAGACTGATCTAGTGAAATTCTATATGATGAAGATGGCGGGAAAACTAAAGATCAGAAACGTAATGAGTGTTCCCGTTGTAACAGTCGCTCCTACAAATTCTGTCTTTTATGCAGCAGAACTGATGAAGAAAAGGAAAATATCTAGATTAATAGTAGTTGGGGGAGGGGCCCAAATACGAGGAATAGTTACGCTCTCTGACCTGTTTTCTGCTAATCCTCAACTAATATCAATCAAAATGGTGGAAGAATCTTCTGGGAGTCAAGAGATGGGAATACATATTCTAGTGGGCCCAGCTTTGACTGTTGAAGACGTAATGAAGACCAATGTTATATCAGTAAGTGAGGAGGCAGATGTAGCATATGCTGCCAAGTTGATGATAGAAAGGAGAATAAGTGGTATTCCGGCTACGAATCTTCCTGCTGTGTTAAGTGGGATACTCACTAAAACCGATATATGCAAGGTTGTAGCTCGATCCTGAATCTGATCTTCGTAAAGGATCTTTGGCGCCCTGGGCGAGATTCTCAGCAACTTCCATTGCCTTTGAACTCGCGTCGCCCGCGTGACAGGCGGACATACTAGACCGGATTGTACGGGAGTTATCCACTATACTACCAGGGCGCGTTTCCGCTTACCTATAGTACTTGTTTTAAACTTTTATGTGTCTCTAATTGTTGAAAGTTTGTTTTCTTATGGATCAAACATCTTTCATGTTCTTATGTATTATATCTTCCCCAATAGAAGTCAGGTGTTGCACTATGCTCATTCAAAGGTGCTACACCTTTCTTTTTCTTCAAACCACATCTCTTAGAATGTCTTGACCACTTTTTATCGCTTATCAGTTTGCCGCATTTTGGACATATGGGCATTGAATAAATAAAAAATATGTTGTATATACGTCTTGGCCAATTTTTAGCTTTATGCGGGCCCGACGGGAATCTCGCGTCTCTTGAGTCGAACCCGCATAGGGGGCTTGCTACCAACCTTAAAGCCAGACCCTCGGGTCTCTTCCAGCCGCGGTAAAAGCTTCATCAGCAACCGATACGTCTTATGTTCGGCCGCTTCCGATGCTCTACCTGGCTGAGCTACGGGCCCGCAAAAGACGTCCATAGAAAGCAGTTAATAAAATTGAGTGTTTTTATGAATGATTATTGGCTTTACCCGCTTTCCACTATTACTTCTCCGCCCATCCAAGGATGAATATTGCAATAATATTTGTAAATACCAGGAGTAGTAAAAGTGTAAGTATAGGACCCGCCTGGTTGAATCGATACGTTTCCGAAAGAAGTCACTCCTGTAGGTACAGACACTGTATATATTGTGTGTTGTGTAGAATCGCCGTTACGCCATACCACTGTATTATTTAATCCTACAACGACTTTCAACACAGACGGATCAAAGTACAAATTTGAAATAAGTATGCTTCCATTCCATCCAGATGGTTGCACCTTCGCTCCCGAAGGGATGGTAATTTGCAACGTAGACGGTTTTGGTTTCATACTGCCAGAATATAAGTAAAGTCCAATTATTGCAATTATAACTATTACTATAATTATAGTAGCCCATAATATTCTTGACGTGGCTCTGCTTTTTAACATATTTATGTTATAATTATTTACTCTAATATTAACCTTCCTTGTCGATAATAAACGTGCAAGGTTAGAAATCCTTTTTTGCTATAAGTTAAGACCTCAAACCTGTCGGGGGCGTCGTCTAGCAAGGGAGAATTACCCCTGGAAAGGTAGGACGGCAGGCTCCAGATACAATACAGGTTCTCTGATCCTGTCTCGCAGGGATGAAGAATATCTGGAGCTAGGGGGAACCTGTTGGTCGTGAGTTCAAGTCTCACCGCCCCCACCAGCCAAACATTTCAACTTGAAGTTTAAATTGTGCAGATAACTCCAATTATCAATACCATACGGGGTAGAAGAGAATAAATATCAGTTCTTAAGGGAGTTCCAGCTGAACACACTAAATTTATTCGATGTTTGCGCTTCGTATGATTAGGAGGAGAGTGTTACCCTGATTGATTGAGTATTTTACAAGATCTAGTAATTTCATATAATATAATTAATGCCTTTGATGTTTACAAAAATGATTTAAATTCTTTTCACGCTTTTGTGTTACATGAATCACAGTTTATAGCCGTACGATTTATCAAAACAATTTCCTGTTCTACCTTAAATATTTTGTACGGAGACTGGTATGAAGTATGGATGGATATTCGTCGGTTCGTATAGCATGTCAAATATTTACCCAATTTTAGATTCAGATAATTTCTATTCTGATAAACGTAAACTAGAACATAAGTAAATGTATTGCATTATCATTGGTATTGTAATTTTTGAACGTATTGTTCAAAATTATTGTAATGATTTTAGAATGAATGCATATATTAATTTCCACTGTAAGATCATTTAGCATGAGAAAGGGAAAAACTACCCTGCTGATAATGCTCCTTCTACTTTTCTCTGCAGGTAATTATTCGGTTAACCTTCAACATGAAGTTAATGCATCACCCTTGGTGAAGAATATGAATTTCCTTTTTCATTATACTTCCAGTGCTGTAAGCATAGCAGGAACTTCGAGTAATTTGATTATGAATACGGTTTTCATGTTCCAAGGTGGTACACAAAACTTTTACAAAGCTGTAGGTCAACCGAAAATTTCAGAGGATTTTTACCTTTACCCTTCGTTGGCTGGTAATCTTACTTTATCTGGAAATTGGGTTGTTATTGTCTTCGCTAATTCAACTTCTTTACATCCTGCTACTTGGAATGTTGAATTCTGGGAAAAGGCACAGAACGGTTCAACTGTGTGGGATTCTGGGATATTATCACCTAATGTTGTTGGAGGTCCAGCAGGGTATCAAGGGTACGTTGATGTTCCAATTTATGGTTATTCGCTTTCAGTAAACAATTTGACTCATTCGTTTGCTGCTGGAGATACACTGCAAGTCGAAATTACAGTAAATACAGGTTCTACCGTGCCAGTTAGACTATGGTATAATTCTGCGTTGTATCCAAGTGGAATGATATTACCTTCTACAGCATATGCATTTCCATATTCAATAATAACTCAAAACGTGAATGGAAGTGCAACTAAAGTCTTTTACACTTTTTGGCCTCAGAATCAAAGAAAAGTTATCGTGAACGCTTATGTAAGCGACCCGTTTGGTGGATACGATATAAATAATGTAACTATTGCAATAAAAGATCCATTCGGAACAATCATAGTTAGCAATGCCTCTATGACAAAAACAAATGGTAATGCTTTCTCATACACCAGCGGCTATCAATACTCTTTTCAGTATGGCCCTAATTCTACATTAGGGACTTACACTATAATCGTTTCGGTAGTAGATAATAATGGATTGCATCAGTATCAGACTTATGGCACTTATCAGCCTTTCATCGAAACGACAGACAGTTACTTTTCATTAGGTATTCCAGTCCCAGTAATTTTTAAAGTAATTAGCGCTTCTTCCAAGCCACTTCAAGGTGCTGACGTTGAACTTTATACTGGGGGTCATCTTTATGCTAGTGGTTTAACTTCTGTTGATGGTTCGGTAAATATAACGGTTTTTAGTGGTTCTTTCGATATTAAGGTGTATTGGAGAGGAACTCAAGTTTATAATGGATTATCATTCATATCTAACACTACTACAATTGTTTTACCAGTTCTTGTATTTGACCCAGTATTCAAAGTTATAACTTTTGACGGAAATGGATTAGCGAATGCTTTAGTTTTTGTTACTTACCCAAACGGCAGTACGGGCAGAGATCCATTGATTACAAACCAAAGTGGAGAAATCCAAATATTATCTCAGCCCGCTGGCAATTATTCATTTCTAGTTTTATATGATGATGCTATCGTAGCAGATACTAGCGTTTTAGCCAATTTTACATGGATAACAATGAATAACGGATATAGTCCTATCATATCTCAGCCTCAAATTATCAATTCAGAAGTATACACCCTTACCATAAATGTACTTGATAATTCCGGGCATAAGTTAACTAATGTGACAGTATTGATAACAAGTATGTCAACAGGGGCCCCGTTGGATTATGCGCTAACAAAGAATGGTACTGTCTCTCTTTTACTTCCTAATGGGTCGTACTACATTCAACTAGAATACCATAATGTATGGTTGCTAAGCTATTTTTCGAATACGACTATGATGCCTCTTCAAATTGCAGGAGATAGAACTTTGACTATAGTAATGAAAAATATACCTCCTCCTATTTGGCTCACGGTCGGTTTCTGGTTAATAGTGATCTTAATTTTAGCTGTAGTCGTTGGTCTGTTAATTTACTTTAAAAAGAGAAAAACTAAAGGTGCCTAAAGAGGAATTATATCTGAAAAATAGAACGAATCTCTAAGAACAGAATCCTTTACCTGAATTTTAATAGGTCTAGTGAATATGGGCCCATCATATACAAATGTATGAAACTCCCCATTTTCTCCGCAGGGGTCTACTCCATCAGGAAGAGATTTTAAGAAATCTTCGTCATATTGTTTTCCAATCAATTGCTCTGGAATCTTTCTAGGATCTAAAGTGCACACAATCGCTTTAAATCCCAGTGATATTATTTGCTTGCTCAGCTCTTTTGTGTTCCTACCCCAGATTGGAAAGATGCATTTCATGTCGAGTTCTTTCAGCCGGTTTTCCCGATATTGTCTTATATCTGCTAGAAATATATCACCAAAAGAGACTCTGGTTATTCCGTTTGACTTGTATGAGATTAATTTTTCTTTCATTACTTTTTCATATTCAGCATTAGTGGAATTCTTGGATATGTAGGCTATATCTAAAGTAATCCCTATTGCCTCTGCCTGTTTGGTTATCAACTCCCTTCTTATTCCATGCATACTAACCCTATCGAAATCTTTTGTGATAGTTGTCAACAAGTATTGAATATGTAATTCTTTCTCCTTCATCAATTCGTATAAAGCAAGACTACTATCTTTTCCACCGCTCCATGAATGAACTATATATTCCAACAGGTTAAAGGAAAGAGAAGGATCATTATAAATTATTTACAGTATTACCTATCGTGATAGAAAGGAGCGACCGTTCTGTAAAATTCTGATGTTTTAAGTGGATCGTTCGAATCTATTATAGACCTTCCAACAACGACGAAATCTGAGCCACTTGATATGGCCCGAGCCGCTTCACCGCCCTGTATTCCTACTCCTGGAGTGATTACCAAACATTCAGCATTGATCGACTTTTTTATTTCTTGAATCAGTTCTGGAGATTTTGATGAAACTATCACACCGTCAACATTCCATTTTCTTGCTTTATCAACAAATATTGAGTATAGCTTCTTTCTTTTTGAGAATTTCAACGAGTAGATTTCATCCGAACCTCTATGGCTCATATAAACAACTAGTATGAGCCCCAACTTTCCACAATGGGAGAGCTTCACGAGTTCTTGAAGGCCTTCCATGAATCCAACAATAGGGTTAGCTATAACTGCGTCGAAACCATATTGAATTAATAGAGATGCTACTTCTTCATTAGTCGAACCAATATCATTAAGTTTGATATCTGCAATTGTAGGAATTTCCTTTTCTTTACAGTATTTCAAAATTGGTTTTATGCCCTCGAGACCGAACGGCAAGATAAGATGAAAATTGATTTTAACACCTGCAATATTTTCATTCACGCTATTGAGTATCCTTTGCGCCACTTCAATTCTAGAATTTACTCCCCCTCTTAAGTCCAAGGCCAAGATTAATCTACTGTCTTTCTTCTTTGCACTTTCGACTAAAATGCTACCGAATTTTGACAAGGTTATGACCTACGACAATGAAGTAATATATCTTCTTTTCCAAAACAAATAATTAAGACGATACGCTAGTACCTTTGCGATGGAATTTTCTTCTCTTGTAGCAAGTCTAGGAAATATATCATTTTCAAATCCCTTTCTTCTGGCATCTGGTATAGTAGGTAATTCTTTTGAAGAATTGACTCGTGCTCTGAACGTTGGGGCTGGTGGAGTTGTAACTAAATCGGTAGGAGTAGTACCAAGAAAAGGATACAAACCACCCAATTTTGTAAAAACAGATTCGGGTTTTCTGAATGCAATAGGGTTATCGAACCCCGGTGTGAATGCCATTAAAGTCGAGCTATCCAAAAACAAAAAGATCTTGCATAGCACACTGGTTTCTATTTTTGGTTCTAGTCCCCAAGAATATATCGAAATAATAAAGAAGATAGACATGCTTCCTTTTGTAGGCTATGAGCTTAATCTGAGTTGCCCCCATGCCAAGGGGGTAGGCATAGATGTCGGACATGATTTAGTGCTTGTTTCTGACATTGTTAAACAAGTAAGAATCAATACAAAGAAACTCTTAGTTGTTAAGCTCTCGCCAAATACAGATAAATTAGTTGAAATAGGTAAGAAGGCTGAAAAGAGTGGTGCCGACGCACTAACACTCATTAATACTGTTCGTGCTATGGATATAGATATTGTTTCGCAAAGACCATCTTTATCAAATGTATATGGTGGTCTATCTGGGCCGGCGATTAAGCATATAGCCCTGCGATGTGTATATGAACTATTTGAAGAAATAAAAATACCACTGATAGGGTGTGGTGGTATATCTAAATGGGAGGATGCTGTACAATTTTTCTTAGCAGGAGCTCGATTAATAGAAATAGGCACTGCCTTTATTGAAGACAAAAGAGTCTTCGAAAAAATTGCAACCGGTGTTGCTGTTTACGTTAAGCGAAAAGGATTAAAAAATTACGTCGAACTGATAGGATTAGCACATTAGTATTTACTTTTGAGTTTTTTTCATAATGTCATCAACGTGCTGTTGTAGTTCATTAACGGTAGCAAAGTAATGTAATTTTATTCCATTGACCTTTAAATTTTGTATGGCTCCTTCCATTCTGTCTATGAGTACTATGGCGTCCTTTACTTCGCACCCTACAGCTCTCAATTTCTTTGCAACCTCTATAATACTGCTACCGGATGTAGATACGTCGTCAACTATCAGAACGTTATCTCCAAAATTAAAGTATCCTTCTACTTCTCTTTTCATTCCATATTCCTTTTTTTCCTTCCGAACGTAAATCATCGGCAACGAATAAATATACGACAGGACCGAACCAAATATTAATCCTGTGGTTGGTACGCATGCTAAAGATTTAAACTTTGTATCCTTTATTTTGTCGAAAGTTTGCATATAAGCGCCTATAACGAGTTTAAATGTTATTGGATAACTTGGTACAACCCTAAGGTCTATATAGTAACTACTCTCTTTTCCGCTTGACAGTACGAATTTACCATATGTGATGCTTCCTGATTGAAATAACTGCAAAGCCAACTGTTTCACAGAGATCTGCATAACATCGTTTCGCCTAGAATGCGATCTCTGGATGCCTTCTTCCTTATATTGTTTACAGATTTACACAATTATGTAAAAAAGAGAACCTCGAGAAAGAGGTTTAAATTAGAGTTTAGACTGTTCATGGCGCGGGTTCTTATCCAAAAAGAGATTGACGTGGAAATTGATGCAGAAATTTTAGACTTGATGGATACCGCAAACAGATACAAATTGTTCATCGATCCAAGGCTACAATCTGTAGCTCGTATCGAATCTACAGTTTTATTCGGAGCTAGAAAATATTTCAACGAGAACGGATTTATAGAAATAACAGTACCACACATAACAAAAGCTACTGGTGCTTGCGAAAATATAGCAACAATGTTTAACCTAGACTTCTTTGGAGAAAGAAGATATCTTTCCCAAACAGGCCAATTATATCTTGAAGTGCTGACACCGTTCTTGGATAAAGTGTTTGCTATAGGACCTAGCTTTAGAGCCGAGCCATCAGTCGATGAAAGACATTTAGTAGAATTCACATTAATAGAACTAGAGTTTAGAGGTGATTTCAAAGAGTTGCTGGTTCATATAGAAAAAATAATGTATAATATGATCCAAGAGGTCATAAAGAATTGCGCTAATGATCTACAAATTCTTGGGGTTAACGTAGATCGTTTGACCAACTTATCATTGCCTTTCAAAAGGATCACATATAGCGAGGCTGTAGAGACCCTTCAAGAGTTTGGCGTAAAATGGGGCGACGACCTAAAAAGCCAACATGAACAATTTCTGGTGGAAAAATTTGGAGGTCGCCCTCTTTTCGTAACACACTTCCCAAAAACAATCAAGTTCTTCAACATGAAAGAAAACGACTTGGACCCTCGTGTTGTAGATAGTGCTGACCTCTTACTTCCCTATAGTGGTGAAGCGGCCGGAGCAGCTGAACGAGAATATGAATACGAAAAGCTACTGCATCGTCTTTCAGAGTCAAATATGCTGAACATGCTAAAAGAAAGGGGAGGTAGTATTAATGATTTTGGATGGTATCTGAATTACTATAAGAAATTTGGAGGATGTCCTCATTCTGGCTGCGGAATAGGTCTTAACAGAATTACACAATTTATTCTCGAGTCTAAAGATATAAGAAAAAGCACTGTCTGGCCAATGAATAAAGAAACTGTTTCTTGAATGGTTTCTATACTGTCAATTTATTCTTTTATCATACTTATCCCCTTTGGATATATGGTGAATAACTTAAAGACAGGATACATCGAGTGGATTGAAGTATGACTCGCAAGTATCTTTTCACATCAGAAAGTGTAGCAGAGGGTCACCCAGACAAAGTCGCTGATCAGATATCAGATGCAGTCCTAGATGCCATAATAGCACAGGATAAGGACTGCAGGGTTGACTGTGAAACATTGATCATGCAGGGTACCGTTATAGTCACGGGTCAAATAACCACAACAAGCTACGTTAACATCAAACAAATAGTAAGGGAAGTATTAAGGGATATTGGATTTAACAACGCTAAAGATGGTCTTGATTGGGAAACATGTGGAGTATTGGTCTCTATTGAGGAACAATCCCCTGATATAGCTATGGGGGTCAATAAGCCTCTTGAAGAAATGGGTGCAGGAGACCAAGGAATGATGTTTGGCTATGCCACAAATGAAACCCCTCAACTAATGCCATTGCCTATTATGTTAGCACATAAAATAGTCAAGACGTTGGCAGATGCTAGGAAAAGTGGAATCTTACCATATCTTAGACCTGACGGAAAGTCTCAAGTTACCGTACAGTACGAAGATGGAAAACCCGTGCGAGTAGATGCTGTTGTTGTTGCAGCTCAGCATAGTGAATCTGTCGATACAGATACCGTGAGAAAAGATGTTATCGATAAGGTCATAAAGAAATCAATCCCCTCTGACTTGATTGATGAAGATACCAGATATTATGTAAACACTACAGGACGATTTGTTATTGGTGGAACTCTGGCTGATACTGGACTCACTGGAAGAAAAATAATTGTAGACACCTATGGTGGGTTTGCTGCCCATGGGGGAGGTTGCTACTCTGGCAAAGATCCCACGAAAGTTGACCGATCAGGAAGCTATATGGCTAGATATATAGCTAAGAATATAGTAGCTGCTGGTCTTGCTGAAAAGTGCCAAGTACAGATAGCTTATGCAATTGGTGTAGCTGCCCCGGTATCCTTCATGGTTGATACATTTGGAACCGGAAAGATCGATGACGAAAAAATTACTGATGTAGCTAAACAAGTCTTTGACATGCGTCCCAGGCTGATTATAAAGAACCTTGATCTGCTAAGACCAATATATAGAAAGACCGCTTGCTATGGACATTTTGGAAGGGAAGACCCGGACTTCACTTGGGAAAAAACGGACAAAGTACTTGAATTAAGAAAAAGACTAGGAATGTCGTAAATCTTTCTTGTATATTTTATTGGTTTTCCATCAGAAAATGGTCAGATTTCTTTAATCAATACAGCGATTCCTTTAACAATGCCAGCAACCTCTTGAATAGAATCAAAGAATCATTGGAATAATTGTAGAACACCTATGCAAGAGTAACTTCAGAATAGACAATTATAATATCAATAATTTTCCTCAGTTTTAATGATCTATTATTGTTCCTGCCTTGTCGTAAAATGCACAAGTTTGTTCAGATGGACAAGGACATCACTATCTGATTTTTTCTGTATAGCATTTATGCTGATAGGAGTAATGGAAATCTTCCCCTTAGTGAGTGTAACATAAGCGTCCGTTCCTTCTTCTGCAATTACTTTCTTGCTCCCAGCCAGCCAGAAATACTTGTTTCCTCTTGGGTCTGTTCTCCCAATTACATAGTCTTCGAATACTTCCTTAGCCATAGAAGTAATTTCTATCTTGGTTTTTCTTGTAACCTTAAGAGGAAAATTTATATTCAATAAATCTACACTAGGAGGAAATCCGTTTTTAAGAAGAAAATAGATTATCTTTTTTGCCCATTCTGCAGAGAGTTTAAATTCTTTTTCAGTTAAAAGGTCTCTTGTGTCTGGAATGACTTTGGAAAAAGCTACTGATTTGATCCCTATTATTGAGCCTGACATGGCTGCAGATACCGTACCTGACGAAAAGAATGATTGCATACTCACATTTTCTCCCAAATTTATCCCTGAAACTATCATTTCGATTTTTTTCTTTTTGAACAATCCATGAACACTTACAAATACACAATCGGCAGGAGTGCCTGTTATAGCTATGGCTTCATAATTTCTTTTGCTTACTTTGCTCATCGTTAACGGCCTGTGGAAAGTTATACTCATTCCTGAGCTACTTTGTGCACCTCTTGGTGCCACCACTTTGACGTCTGTCATTTTTGCGAGTGATTTGGCCAAGGCCATGATGCCTGGACTGTATACACCATCGTCATTGGTTAATATTATCATCCCACTTACCCTATATTTATTATTTAATTAGCCTATTAATCTATCTAATTCTTAATATTTCAGCTGATTGACCTTCCTAAATATGATTTTATTTCCTCTCTTTCTAACCAGAATCCTGTCGGTGACCACATGAATCCTTTCTATATAAGCTAAATCAATTATTTCGTTGATAACGGCTCTTCTAATTTCTTGAGAACCCAATGGTGTTTTTATAACAAATTTTGCAAATCTAGGAGAATTGGCTTTTGCAGTCTGAATCCTGCCTATTTTCATTGCCATGCTGCCGATGGCTTCATAGGAATCTTTTTGAAGGTTTTTCCTTTCTTCAACCATTCCTTTACCTTATCCTCCTCTGTGCTTACTCTTTAAGCTTTTGAAGCAATCTTAATGATGAGAAATAATGAATAGGAGTTGATGTTTGTGTTCATTTCTCTTTACAATCAAGTGTGACTATTGGTCGTTATAAATACTAATTACCTTATAATATCGTAATGGACCAAGACATCACCTCAGATAAAAATAGAATTGAATTTGCCAATGACGATCCAATATTAGGAATAACGAAAAGCTTTTCCCTCAGGGTAGGTTCAAGAATCGAAATAATTTACAGATTGCTTAAAACTCTTTCAAGATTAACAGACAGTATAAGTTTTACAATCGGTGATAATGATGTTTTTGCTCGTGTGATGGACAATCAACATATAAGTTTGATTGACTTTCAACTACGAAAAGTTCTATTTGAATCCTTTGTTGTATCAAATCCACCTGTCAACATTGTATTTAATGCATACAACATACTTACGATACTATCGCGGAGCATTAAAAATGCAAAAAGAGTGGAATTGATGTCTCAAGACGTAGAAAAAAATAAATTAATAATCACATCTGAGGGTAGAAGCAGAGCAGAATATACTATAGAATGTGAACCATTCGAAGGAAATTATCCAGAACTGCCCAAGATAGACTTCAAGGCGTAGCTTCGGGTTGCTTCAAAAACATTAAGAGATTTGTTGGAAGATTTGAGGGTTGTTTCACAAGAAATAAATGTCACTGTAGAAGACAATTGTTTTGTTTTTTCAACTAAGAATAACAAAAGCACTGCGGTTTGTAAACTGGAGAACGACTCTCCCCAGGTATACAACATGTCCAGTGATGGAAGAGTCTCAAGCCGGTTCAATTCTTCTTATATAATCGATTTTATCGATTTATTAAAACCCAACATAATAGAGTTAGAGATGGGCAACAATTCTCCTCTAAGAATTACTGAAATATTGAATAGTGGAAATTATGAACTCGGTTACATCTCTTTTTATTTAGCTCCTCTTGACTATGATGAATAGTATACAGATTAAAACGTCAGGAATTAGAAACTTCTAACATGTTTGAGAGAATCTCACTGTCATACTTAACTAACCCGGCTAAGCCGCCTGACAAGCTATGAACTTTATTTCCTCTTTGATTCAATAGTTTAGCTATATTTAACGAGTTCGAGCCAGCAACACAAATAAATAGTGTTCTTTTATCGCTATGATTGATTTCTTTTAGTAGACTCTCAGGTATATCCTTTGAAAGAATGATTCTTCTGACGTCAGAAGACTTCAATACTATTACTCTTTTATTTTGCAACGATAAAATTGATAGTATCTGGTCGAGATACTGTTCTTTTGGTACAAACATGGTATGAGCCCATACTATAACATCATATGCATCCGGATTTGCAAGAACATCTTCCTTACTGACTTGATATTTTTCTTCTTGCTGTTCAATAAGGTTACTTGAATATTTTCTTATTCCGTCCGGAAGAATTACGATGAATTTTTGACCAACTCCATAATTAATCATTTGTAACGTAGCATATAACGAAATTGCGCTGCTTTCTCCTATGTCATAACCTTTGCGGATAAAGAATTTTAATAGTTTTTTAGCGTGTTCGAAGTCAACCTCATGTTCCCCTGCGTACTCGCTAGGCTTGTAAAAAGGAAGGCCGACTGCCTTTGATTTAGTCCTTATCCCTGCTACATCTTGATTTTCAAGTGGAAATACAACATGGACTGTCTTTTTACCATAAACGTTTGATATGTATCTACTCAACCCTAGTGAAGTTCCGCCGGTTCCGAAAGTACAAACTATACTATAGTCAGATAGGTTTTCATTAAACTCTTTTAGTTGTTCGTCTATTTCCCTTGCTGTAGTTTCCAAATGAGCTACAACATTCAACTCATTATCATATTGCTCAGGACAGAAACCACCATAGATTCTTGCCAGCAATTTCGCAAGGTTGATAACGTCTTGCTTTGCAAGAAGTGTTTCTATTTCTTCTTTATAAAGGTCAAAGGAAGTAATATCAAAGCCATAATTTAGGAGCTCCGTTCTAAGATATTCTAGTGTTACTTTAGTAGTTAAAGTGTTTCCTTCATTCTCTCTGCCTGGTGCAGGACAGATATCCACATCTAGGTCTATTATTTTGATGCCACTTTCTTTAAGTTCATTCAGAACACCGTCTTGGAGTTTTCTTGATACTAGTGCAATGATATTCAACCCTATCTTCGAAATGATGCTTAATGCCAAACCAAAATTACCCGAAGTAGCTTCAAAGATTGTTTGACCACTCCTTAGTTTTCCGCTCTTAATGGCTTCTTCGAATATTTTCAGTGCGGGTCTTATTTTTATGGAACCACTGGGAAGTTGGGATTCCAATTTCCCAAAAACACTTACGTCCTCGTGAGAGATGTTTAATCCAAATTCGGCTGATGCACATTCCAATAGCGTACTTGTAATGTTTACTAAAGGTGTAGGATTCTTGATTTTTTTCGTGATGGGGTCCTGATGAGGAAGTTTAGACCTTAATATTGATTCAAAAGAAGCGAGTAACTTTACATCTATTTTTTCGCTCAATATACCTTCACCTTAAAGAGAAAATGTAAAAAAACAGCAAGTCTTCTGAGTTTACTACAAATATATGGCTGAAGAGTGCATCGCCCATATTTTCTGCAACCAGCTTATAACACTGTTATAAAAAAGATTCTCTAATTTTCCTTAGCGTTGTTAGCTTGAGTTTTGCTTAGTTGATCATCTATTCGTATTCGCTCAATGAGAATCATGGATTAGGTGTTTCCGATCCTTTATTTTCAGATTAAAAAGGATACGTCCAAAGGCCGTACAGTACTAGTGGGGTTCGTTGAGTTTAAAGCATGTTGGCAATAAGGATGCATTAGGTCCTTTTGTCAATAAGAGTCATCTATCAATCTAGAAGTTAGTGGATACAGCTTTTCGGTAAGAATACATTGTTCCATAGAAGAAGAGTTACAACCTT
>Ga0080006_1121704_pt1 | contig 16422 bp, 17 predicted proteins | sample RS3BMetagenome_FD_69209 | JGI IMG/M metagenome (GOLD analysis project Ga0080006, IMG submission 69209) | Ferric oxide microbial mat and aquatic microbial communities from Rainbow Spring, Yellowstone National Park, USA - RS3B (SPADES... ... | reverse complement strand
CCAGGAGCTCGCCCAGGTCTGCTCGTCGCCCGAGGCACTGGCGCAAGCCTACGAGACGGTGATCAACACGTACCACGTCTACAACCTCGACTTCGACATCGAGGGATCCGACCTCAACGACCAGGCAGCCGTGAATCTTCGGAACCAGGCCCTCGCGCTGGTGCAGCAGCAAGAAGCTGCTGCTGGTCATCCGGTGACGATCTCGTACACGCTACCAGTCATGCCGTGGGGCCTGCTGTCGAAATCGCTCTACCTGCTGAATTCGGCGAAGCAGGCCGGTGTCCAGGTATCCGTCGTGAACATCATGGCGATGGACTACGGAATCCCCCAGGCCGAAGGGAACATGGGCACCATGGCCATCAAGGCGGCCCAAGCCACGGAGCAGCAGCTCGCCTCGATCTGGCCGAACCTGTCGACCCAGCAGCTCTGGCAGATGGTCGGGGTAACCCCCATGATTGGCCAGAACGATCTGTCGGGTGAAATCTTCACGACTCAGGACGCCCAGCAGCTCGGAGCTTTTGCCGAGCAGGTGGGACTCGGCCGCCTCTCGATGTGGGAGGTGCACCGCGACGTCGAGTGTGCGAACGACGCGGACGTGAACTCGAACTACTGCTCGGGCACCACGCAGACGCCGTGGCAGTTCTCGCAGATCTTCGAGGCGGCGTCGAACGGGAGCCTGCCGCCGTCGCCGACGCCGCCGCCTCCACCTCCTCCGTCGTCGCCGACTCCCCCACCTCCCTCGTCACCGACACCGGTCACCGTGACCAACGGGCCACTGACGCTGACCGCAACCGTTACCTCCACCTGGTGGGGCGGTGGTCAAGTCTCCGTCACGGTAAAGAACACTGGCTCGACCCCGGTGCAGGGTTGGCGGGTTGGATTCAGCGTGCCGAGCGATGAGCACATCGGGAGCCTCTGGAACGGCACCGTCTCCGGTACGACAGGCACTGTCACCGTGACTCCGGCCTCCTGGAACGGAACCATCCAGCCGGGCTCCAGCATTTCCTTCGGCTTCACGCTGAACGGCGGTTCCTCGGCACAGGGTGCGTTCCCAACCACGTACAGCGTGAGTGGCAGCACGAGCTCGAGCCCAGCTCCACCATCTGGCGCCGGGTCGCTGAAGGCTTCAGTAAAGGTCACCTCGACCTGGTGGGGTGGCGGTCAGGTTGCAGTGACCATCACCAACACCAGCTCGACTTCGGTGTCGAACTGGATCGCGACCGTTGACGTGCCAAGCGGTGAGAGCATCGGGAGCCTCTGGAACGGCACCGTCTCCGGCACTACTGGTAACGTCATCGTCACCCCGGCCTCCTGGAACGGAACCATCCAGCCGGGTGCTAGTGTCTCGTTCGGCTTCACCATCCAGTCACCGACCAAGCAGGCGGTGTTCCCACAGGCATACACCGCTTCGTAACCTCTCCTGACTTCACGACATGCCGAAGCGCTATGAATAGCGTAAGCTCAACGGCAGTGATGTCAGCACCACCCTCAGCGGTCACGGTCGTCCAAACCGCGCGCGATCTGCTGGCCGATGGCTTCGGCACGACCGACAATGAGTTCTGGGCCCGGCTGATGCCAGTGGTGCAGGCGTATGCCTACCGCGTCGCGAGAGGCTTGGGCCAGAGCACGCTCGCCGATGATCTTGCAACCGAGGTCGCGTTCTTGCTCTGGCACGAGGTCGACTGGAGCCGCGAGCCGCGCCAGATCGCAACTTGGCTGCACATTCGTACACGAGGCAAGGTGCTGACATGGCACACATCGCGGCAGCGGGACGATCGCCGTATTCGGGAGTGGGCCTCGCAGCACTCTCCACTGCTGCACGCCGACACGCCTCCCGACGATCTTCTGCGCGACGTCGAAGTCGAGACCGTCGAAACGGTGCGTGCTCTCATGCGAGAGCGCTTCCCGTTCCACGGCGCCGTGATGGACGCCGTGCTCAATGGCATGACCTGGGAGCGTGCTTGGCGTGAGTGGGGCACGCTGTGCGGCACGAACTCGGTCACGACCTTGCAGCGGCAGGTGCGACGCTACCTCGAAGCCGTCTATCACGAGGTGCAGCACAGCGATACCACGTCTGTGTGATCGTACCGCCTCAAGGTGTCGAAAGCGTCACTCGCCCTGCTCGCGAAGACGCAGGTCGGTGAGTATCGATAGCAGGATCAACGGCGTGCCGACGGCGATGATTCGTTCCCTGTCATGCACGATACCGTACACGATAGTGCGTGCTTGAGGATTCACGGGCTGGGAGATCGGTTCCGTCCATGCCACCTCGTAGCCCATCCGCTCCGCCTCGTGGGTTGCGCGATCCTGGGCGCGCGTGTGGTGATGAGCGCCGAAGGTCCGGCGCAGATCTGCGAGGATCCGCCGAAGTGAGCCAGCAGCCACTACCGTCCAAGCGCGTGTATCCAGTACCGCGTATAGGTGTCGATCGGGATCGAGCGTCAGGAACTCGAATGCGTCGGGATCTCCTGCCTGGGTGAGCAGGTCGGCAATCTGCTTGAGCATGGACTGCTGGGAGGCGCCCATGATCCTGAGCCTATCGCACCTATCCGCTGGCAGAGGGCTCCCTTGTCTCAACAGCGGTTGACAGGGCTATACACACACGGTATGGTATGACCATGCCACGTGAGGTGCTGCGGACACCGATCCACGAAACCGTCCCCAGCACCGTGGCATGGTACGAGGGTTCGCGAGTGTGGATCGCGGCGTCTCCAGACAGCCGCCTTGCGAAATGGCTGGCCGCACACAAGGCGTTCTGGGATCCGGAACGCCGAGCCTGGTGGCTGGGGCGTGCCAAATTCAGCGCCGAGCTCTTGGACGAGATCCAGGCTCACGTCCGGCGCGTGAACTGGGTGCACGGGCTGCGTGAGCATGGTGTGCGTGTCGAACTCTACGGCCCACCCGAGCGCTGCAAGGATCTCGTACGTGCGCACGGTGGTATCCGCATGCGAGGTGCGACGTACGTGGTGCCGGATGTTGCCACCGCGAGTGCGCTGTGCGCGGCAGCTAAAGCCGAAGGCATCGCGGCTCGATGGAGTGAGTCGTCTACGGACGAGCTGACGGACGATGTTGCGAGAGACGAGGCCAGTGCCAGCGAAGCTGCTACCAGCGACGTTGGTACTGCTGCCGCCAAGGCAACCGAGACCCCGGATCTGGTGGCGCATGCTATGGTAGCCCTGTTGCGTGCAACACCAGTCGTAGCAGACGTGCCGGTCGAAGAGGAGGTAGCGCGTATCGTGGTGGGATCGGCGACCGTGGCGTCGGTACGACGAGTGTCCGGTGTACCAGGCTTGGTGGAGGTATCCATCAACAAGAACCGCTGGCTGGTTCCCGACTGGCCCTTCACCAACAATGGCGAGGTTGCTATCACGCTCACGCTGACCACTCAGGATGATGATCATGGCCCGCAAGGATGCGAGCATGGACGAAGTGGCTGCTAGCGAGCACGCTCACCCGAGCATGCCCATCGACACGACCAAGCAGGCGCTCCGTGACTTGCAGACCCTGGCCGATGAGATGGTCGCATCCCAAACGGTGCTCTGGTGCGAAATCACTCGAGTGAACCGCCGTGGGTTGCCACGGCTCGTGGCAGCAGCCGGAACCAAGACCGACGAACCGGACGAACCCCCAGCTGTCGAGCTCCCTATCCCCGATCACCCGGGCTGGTACGTCAAGGTATGCTCCGGCGGCACCAATGCTCAACTCGTGGCACAGCTCATCAACGAAAAGCTACGCAGCGCGGTTCTCACCAATGCGCTCTACACGGAGCGCCAACTTGCAGCCGAGTTGCTGCACAGGGATCGCGACACCGGGCTTGGCACACAGGATTCCCTGCAGCGCTGGCTAGGCCGACAGCACGGCGACGTCACGCTGTGCATCATCGAGCTGGCGTCCTTGCGAGAGCATGCGTTGACCATCTCCGATGACGAGCAACGCAATCTGTTGCGAGCCGTTGCCACGTCGCTCGGGGTTCAGGTTGCGAAGACGTTCCACCACGGAACCCTGGCACGGCTCGGCACCAGCGAATTCGCCATTGGCGTTCCCAAGCTCGTGCCACCAGTACACATGCGCACGTTCGTGCAGGATTGTCGATCGGCAATCCTCGATGTCGCTGGCCTCGACATCTACGCAGGCTGGGCGTCTTCCGAAGACGTGCGGGGTACGGGCGTTTCCTTGGAGAAAGCAGCCCTTGTGGCGAGGTTCTGTGCTGCCAAGCACCTACCTGGTACGGCCATGCCGTACGCTGGCGAGGTTGCCGACGAGCACGCACGGCACACCAAGCTCGCCAACGGCCTGTCCACTGCGTTGGCAAGCAGAGAGATCACGTACCACTACCAACCGCAGGTCGATCTTTCCAGCGGTGCCGTGGTAGGGGTCGAGGCGTTGTTGCGCTGGGCCGACCATCAGCCTACGGATGTGATCGACGCGATCATGGAGCGCAAGTCGTTGGGGGTCTCGCTGGGCCGCTACCTGCTCGAACACGCACGCGAGACGGTGGAGCGCTTGCCAAGTGGGATCACCCTTTCGGTGAACGTCACCGCACAGCACCTCTTTGGCTCCCTCTCTGACGACCTGCGAGCACTCGAGTTTCCGCGTGATCGTCTCGTCATCGAGATCACGGAAATGACAGCGGTCATCGACCTCGAGCACGCAGCGCAGGTCGCACGAGACTGCGCTGACATTGGTATTCATGTGAGCCTCGACGATTACGGCACCGGGTTCTCGTCGCTTAGCATGTACACGTCGCTACCCGTTGCGGAACTCAAGCTCGACCAATCCTTCGTCGCCTCGATGCACAGCGAGCGCCCTGCGTTCGACGTGGTGACGTCGCTTGCGCAGCTCAGTCGCCTAGGCAGTATCCGGGTCGTTGCGGAAGGCGTGGAGTCGCTCACGCAGGCAGCGACCTGGCGACGGCTCGGGGGCAACCTGGTGCAAGGCTTCCTGGTGGCGCTCCCCCTACCCTGGGATGAGCTGTGTAGGTTCATCGAGCGCGGCAGTCCCGTCGTCGTTACGACACCGCAGTGGTGCATCGAGGACGCCGTGCTGCTGGAACCGCAGCTCAAGGAGAGAGGGCCGGAGTACGAGCAGTGGCGTGCACGCCTACATCAGTGGGCGGTATCCCACGGTGCGGAACGTTGGAGCCAGCTTGCCGAACTCTGGCAGCTGGCTTCTCTTACGGATCCAGCACGGAGCGAGACGTCGGGAACCCTGATCGCGGCGGTGCACGCGCTGATCGAGCGCATTGATGCCTCACTCGTTGGTGCAACCCTTGCACGTGCGAGCGAAATCAGGCATTATTAATTGCATGCGAGCCCTGCTCACACGACTGTTGTATGACCTCGTTTCCGAGTGCTACTCTACTGCCCTGTCGTATCCCTACGGAACTCCGCAGCGTGCGGTCTACTTGCTGCGTGCAACGCAGATCCGAACGCTGCGTACGTACCTGGCGAATGTCGAGACGGCTCACGATGCCATTGAGCAGCTCATCAATCTCATGAGGGCGTTGCTGATGGAGGCCGATCCGAAGGAAGCACCCGCGATCCGCGAAGCAGCAGAGAGGGTGCTTGAGATGCTCGTCGATGCCGAGAGCTGGTCATCGGTGGACACCACCGCTTGACTCCTCCTACACCTGAAGGTGTGGGATGAGTCAAGTGGCCCGCTCTAGTCAATCCGCGCCGTTGGATACGGCGATGTGGAAGGAATCGGCACCGATTCTGGCATTACGTGCTTGGTGGAGCAACTGGCTCTTAGTTCAGCAGCGAGCTTGTCGAACCACTCGACGGTATTGCGAGCTGAAGATGTCGTGTTGATCTTGATGTCGTTCATCATGACGAGCTGCGACAGCAGCTCCACGGCCCAGATGCCCTCCAGGTGCTCCGGCCAACAGGCCGGGAGTATGTGTACTCGAGACGTGACGGCTGCCAGGCGCTGAACCGCCTCGTTCACCTGCTCGATCTGCTTACGCGCGAGCTGGCGTTCCTCAGTGTTGAGGCGCTCTTCGCCTTTGACGGCCCGGCGCACGAGCAACTGGAGATCGATGGCCGGGAACAGGTCGTGTGTGGCTGCGAGCTCGTCACGAGGCATGATGATCGGGTCGACCACCGCGTTGCCAGCGCTGGCGGCTGCTTCCTCCAGATCGGGCGTAATCGGTTCGAGGCCCTCAAAGAGGGCGTCGATCTCGTCCATAGATCCATTCCCTGTTAGCGAACCGGATGTGGCTTTGCGGTGCCGTGACCAAACTGGGCCAGGGCAACCTCGGCAGTGAGGCGTCCGTCGGCGACGGCCTGGAGCGCGGCGAGCACCTTGTGGCCTTCGCCCCGAAGGATCGGAGGCTCGGTGACGTCGATGGACACGAGGCCAGCGGCCACCGGCCCGAACTGGAGCTGCTGCGTGGTGTCGTTCATGGGTGAGAGTATAGAGCAAGGGGGTGAATGTTGCAAGGGTAAAGAGTATCGTTACGATTGACGACGAGATAACGGAACCGAGATGATTTCCTATGAAGCGAGCGACCGGCTCGAGAAGGGTACGTGAGGTGACTGCCGGTCGTTCGCTCCGCTCGCTCCGTGAACAGGCCGACGCTCGCGAGCTAGCCGACGTGCGCCACGTGCTTGCGTTGTGGATGAGCGGCCGCAGCACCAGCCAGCAGGTAGCGGCCGCAGCAAGCGAGCTTGGTGGCATCGGTACGCTGTGGCGCCAGCTCGTGCCTCGTGCGGATGCACCACTCCTTTTCGCACGAGCCGATGCAGAGCTGGAGCTGGCTCGGCGTTGCGGAGCGCAGGTGCTCGTGCCGAGCAGCGACGACTTTCCCAACAGGCTGAAGGATGCGCGCCTTGTGCCGTTCCTCGTCGCACAGGGCTCGCTTGCTACCGCACTAACCCCGCCGCACAGCGTGACGGTTGTCGTTGGCGAGAACCAGCCAGCAGAGTCGTACGCGCAGGCTGCACGTATGGTCGAGCGACTCACAGCAGAAGGTGTCTCGGTGGTGCTGAGCGACGACGCGCTAGCCGACGTTATCGCGAAATCCGTACAGGATTGCCACCGAATCGCGGTGGTGGTTCCCTGCGGCATCGCACACGTAGCACCGGATGGCGCTACTGCTACGATACGCGAGCGAGGTGGCACTGTGCTCTCGACGGAGCTGCCGAGCAGCGCTGGACGACGGACGTGGCGACTCAGCACGTATGAGGTAATGAGCCGGTTGACCGGGGGCACGCTAATCTCGACGTCCCTCGAGATCAATCATCTCAAAGCGCTCAGCGCATTCTCGCCGCATGATCACACGATTTTCGTAGCGCGTCGCGTGGTGGCGAAAAAGCCGTGGATCTTGGACTCGCTACCAGGCCAGCGGACGGTGATCGTGCACCAGGCGGTGGACATCGTGGACACGCTCGCCGTCTACGCAGCGGACGAGCCAGCCAGCCATGTGCCGCCTGTGCTTACGATCTAGGCGAGCGCAAGGAAGCACTTGTTCACCATCCCAGCGACGAGAGAACCGTTTCGGCCACTCGCTGTGCGAGCAGCGGTGGGACGGCGTTGCCTACCTGAACCCTGCCCTGAACCATCCCACCAGCGATCACCGTGCTATCGGGGAAGGACTGCATACGAGCACTCTCCCTGACGGTGAGTCCACGGTTCTGGGACGGGTGGGCGAACTGGAATTGCGGTCGGATGCCTCCAGAGATCTGGGTCGGTGAGGGCCGGTCCCAGGCGAGTCGTATTCGCTGCCGGAACGACGGGTACATCGGCTCACCAGGTGTCGTGGCGGCGATTCTCCGCAGGGTGGCGGGGGTGTGGAACGGCGCCTCGTGGTTGGTGAGTGTGCTGCAACCCCTCCGCATGAGCCGCGCGTACGAGGAGATCGGATCAGTCAGGTACCTGGTCGCTGTCTCACCCGGCAGGAGGGGCGGGAGGTCGGAGATGGCGTCGCTCACCGTTCTATACGATCGGGCCGTGCCGGGTCCATGGGTGGGGCAGGGTGGTTCCCATTTCGACCCTGGGGCAGCGCCACGAAGAAGAGGCGACGACGGAACTGCGGTACACCGAAGTCGGCCGCATCGAGCAGCACGACGTGGCAGCGAAGCCCGAGCTCACCTTCGATCTCCTGGCGTACGGCATTGATGAAGCTGCCGCAACCTGCGGAGCGCATGCCGGAGACGTTCTCGATTACCATCGCACGGGGCCGGAGCGCCTTGGCGAGTCGCACCGCGTCTCGGAAGAGTTGGTTGCGCTCATCGCCGTCGTGACGCTTGCGATTGGAAAGGCTGAACCCCTGGCAGGGCACTCCTGCCAACACCACGTCTACGTCCGTGGAGACGGCAGAGCGCAGCGTTGACCCGGAGACCTTGCGCAGGTCCCCAAGGATCGTGACGGCGCCCGGGTGGTTGCTGCGGTACGACTCGATGCTCGGCTGGTGGATGTCCCCGCCGAGTGCCACCTTGAAGCCAGCCTGGGCGAATCCCCGCGAGAACCCGCCGAGACCACAGAAGAGCTCGACGAGCGTGGGCGCGCAGGACTCTGCCTCAGGTGCTGCGTTGCTTGGACTTTGCACAACAGGATCGCCTTGCCAGTAGTAGGCATTCTGCTCGACGGGAACCGACGGGTCCCAGACGTCGATGGCGTTGGCTGTTCGGCTCATCGTTCACGCTCCATATAGGTGCTCATGCTGTTGGATACTGCCAACACATCTGCATTCGGCTTTACCGTTACCATGGTCAGCACCTCGAGCACATGAGCGCCGTCGTAAACATCATCGTCGTAGACATCATCGTAGACATCAGTACTCGGACACGCAACAACCGCTCTCTCCCAGGTTGCACACCTCCGCGCTCTGCTTATGACCCGGGCACTCATTTTGATCACGGTATTGCCCTACCACCCTGGCCAGGTGAGCACGACCACTTCCTCTCGGAGCAGTTCGTTCGTTGCCGTCGCAGGCCGAGTACGGAAGAGATCGATGCGCTCAAGCCGATACCCATACGACTCCGCGATGTGGGCAAGCAGCTCGCCGGTTCGAATCATGACCCTCAGATACGACGCCTGATCGCCGACGACATAGCCCAGGCGAGCACCAGGCTTGAGGATCGTCCGGAGCGCCTCGAGGTGCCTCGCCATACCGCCAAAATAGAGCTTAGTGACACGGGCGTACAGCCGCTCGAACCCCGAAGTCTTGCCAAGCTCGATACGACGGCTCTCAATGGTTTGAGCGAGACGCTCCACCTTGGGATGTTCGCGGATCCATGTGTCGTCGTCATCCTGCTTGTACACGCCACGAGTGTTCGACCGGACGAGTTGATGCTTGATCGCACGTAGGTCGTCCTTGGACGCCACGAATCCAAGTAGAACTGACTCAAGGCGGGTTGTGCGCGTGTAGTCTTTCTCGTTCGGATAGGGTGGCGAGGTAAAGACCGCATCAACCGAGCAGCTGTCGATGAGCGCCGAGACCCTTCGTGCATCATCCTGCAGCACTCGTGCTGGGGTGGACGACCTTGCGCTGACTTCAGCAAGGTCGGTTGCCATACGCTCAACCGCCGGCAGCCAAAGGTCGATGACCGGCGCGTCATCTTTGAGCTGCGCCGACACGCCGACTTCAGGACCGAACCGAAGATTTCCGATCTCGCTCGGCAGCACCTTTGCCAACGCGAGTAGTTCGTGCTGGTAGTAGTCAGGCGCATACTGCTGGTGCATGGCATCCAAGAGGATCAGCATGCGGTGCAACGGCTTCGGGCTGATCGAGTTCGCAAGGAGCAAGGACTGTCGGTCTGGGTCAAGACTTCGTAGTTTGCTCGTACTCGTCATTGACGAGCTCGCAGTAGCAGCAACCGATGCGGCGTGAGTCATGAGCCGTTGCGGATCAATCCCCCATGTGGTCTTGACTGAGGACGCGAAGTGCGCCATCGGGGTGGCCTCGATGCCGATACTGGGTATCCCCCGGAGCTTCGCCTCCACCAAGGTCGTGCCAGTACCACAGAATGGATCGAGCACGAGCGAGTCTGGGCCGAGGTTGAAGTTGTCGAGGTACTCACGCACGAGGTGCGGTGGAAAGGACAAGACGAACCGGTACCAGTCGTGAACGGTGAGATCCTCTGGACGGACTCGGTTCTCTGTGCTGACCCAGCGACGTTGCGTGGAATCAGGAGTCACCACATGCTCTCGTTCCGAGGCTTCGCCACACTTTGGTTCCCCACACTCCGGTTTAGCTTTCCACCAAACAGGCGCTCGCGCACCCACTCGGACACCGACTTGCCGACCGCCAATGCCGCTGCCTCAATCTGCTCTTTCTCCTCCGGAGTCACCCGCACATGAATGACCGACGCACGGAGGGCTGGCTCATCTTGCGGTACATCAAGGCGGCCACGGCCCATCTCCTCAACAAGTCGAGCTCGCTCCTCTGATGAGAAGTTGCCGTCCTGGAGCGCTTTCGGTACAAGTGCGTCATAGCGCATTTGTCGACTGACACCTCGCACGCTCAGCGCAGTCGCAGCATCGGAGGCTGCCATCGCCGAGCGACGGATGATAAGATGCAGCACCTCGGCAAGCGCGTCGTCGTCGTACGCCGATGGGTCGGTTGTGTAGGCAGGCATCAGGCGCTCACCCCCTGCGCGTTGGCCCACTTCACAATGTCACTTTTGCGATTCCCCAGGTCAGCGACCTTGCCGTTCTCGATCAAAAAGAAGCCGCTTGTGGTGTGCCTGCTCGCAATGCAGACATTCCGGTACTCGTAGACGCCATCCTGTCCCTCTAGATGCCAGGTGATGTGGCCCGACCTGCCACTATGCGACAGGTCGCGATCGGCATGAACAAACTCCCGCTCCATGCCGAACTTCTCGCTCGGCCCGGTGATGCGAGCCACCCACGCATCGGTGCCGAGGCCGCCGCCCCGCACCCGCATCACCAGCTTGCTGGGCTTGATGATACAAGACTCCGAGAGCGCCAGTTCGTCCTGAAATTCAACATCTCCCAGGTACTCCGAGCCGGGTCCCTGCGTGATCATCGAATCTCTCCTTTCTGAAGGGATCACCTCATCCTTCTGTCACACAGTGTATCACGTCACGTGATACATGTCAAGCGTGTCACGCGGGTCTTGCTCGTGCTAGAAAAGACGCGCTTGCTGATGCGGCGTTCTCCATTCCTGCAAGGGGGCAGTCATCGAGACGACGACGTCCTCAGGGCCAGCGACGAACACGTACTCGACGTTGCGCAGGTGTGCTGTGAAATTTCGCAAGTGCGACATGTAGCGCTTCGAGTCGAAAGCCAGAACCGCGACGTGGCCGCGTACGGAGCACGCCTCGATGAGCTCATTGAGCGTCAGCCACGACTCGTTGTTGTAGGACAGGACTACGACCTTGGCTCGCACGTCAGCGATGAGCTGGCGCAGCGCGTTCGGCATTTCTCGCTTCACGTTGAAGACGCTCTTGGTCGTCGGATCCTTCCTGTCGATCCGCTTGCAGGCTACCCCATAGTGCTCAGGTGCGTCCCAGGCAACGAGCGTTTCCCAGACGTGGTAGTTGGTGTCGTAGCGGATCTGGTTGTACGGCGGGTCGAGGTAGGCAAGGTCGACCTCTTCGAGCGTGTGGACGACCTCGCAGGCATCGCCTCGCACGGCCCGTCCAGGGCCTACGTACAGCTCGGGCATCTGCAGCTTGAGTGGGTTGTATGACCGGGAAGACCACTCCTGCAGGTAGCCCGTTTGGATTCCGGTTGTCGAGTCCACTCGGTCTGCTGCGTAGATCAGGCTTGTGAGCAGCAGGGGGTAGAGGGGGCTCCCCTTAAACTCTGCCTCGATAGCGTCACGGATCGCATCGACGCGCATCCCGTTGAACGGCTGGAAGTACCGAGAGCGGATGCAGAACGTCTCGGTGAAGTAGCCGTGCCGCCCGGGCAACGACTCAAGGTACCGCAGCGCCTCTCGGAGCTCGCCCTGATCCACCCTGGCGGCGTCAGTCTCGATGTGGCACTTGGCGAACACCTCGGAGTAGCGTGCGATGTCAACGGCGGTTACGAATGCTCCGCGCCGTTTGAACTCCTGGGCCACCCTGGTCGTGCCGGTGAACAGGTCCAATGCGGTTTCTGCGCCGGACAGCCTGAACAGCTCGCCCAGGACAGGAACCAGGCGGCGCTTGGAGCCGATGTACTTGATCATCTGGGACTTGCCTTGGCGGGATGGCGGTGACGAATCACGATACGAGCATAGATTTCTTTACCATGGATACGGAAACGACTGACTTTGCCAGTCAACGCATACATCAAAGGTCTGTCCAATCCGATTATCTCAAACTGATCTGGGTTATACTTGTCGAGAAAGGTAATAGGAACACCTATGAGACCATCGTGGTCGCTGGGGATCGCATCGATGTAGGGAACCTCGATAGCATCGAAGTTGTCGTAGCGGTCGTAATCAACCTTGCCCCTGATTTCTGCATGCCGACTGAACTTGAGGTTGTACACTTTGGTCTTGAGATTCAGTATCGGGTGACGACGACCGTAGTCAAGGTTGGTAAACCAGCGTACGCCTTTAACACGGATGTACTTCACCCCATGCTCGTCGATGCGCCATCCTGCTGCCGTGAGCGGGTAATGATCGGGGACACGGAACTCGCGATCTCCTGTATGGCAGGTGGCTCCTAGCCATAGTTTATTATCTTTGATGAGTGGAAAGATGCTGGTGTAGGTGACGGCGTTCAAGTTACCACCGAGGATGATGAACTTCTTCTCGTGCTCTATGAGTTGGGCGACGTACTCACGGAACAGCGAGAACGGCGGGTTGGTGACGACGATGTCGGCCTGCTTCAGAAACTCGACGCATTGCGAGCTGCGGAAGTCGCCAGCAGCATAGCAACAGTCTCTTTTGAGATCGATCATCGTAGCCTTGTTGCGGGCGAGGAACAGTTCGACATCGGTGATGTCGACGGTGCCATCATTATTCGCGCCGTCAACATGGTCAAGAACGACGGCCAACGCTCTTTGCTGCTGACGCCTATCGTTCGCCTCGTCCTCGGGGAACAAGGTTCCCTGCTGGGCGATGGTCGAGCTGTCATAGCTGGTCGTGATCAGTCGTTTGAGTCCGAGCCTGTTGAAGTTGGTCGCAAAGTATTTGAAGAAGTTGCTCTCGAATGGGTCGTCACAGTTGCAATAGACAATCTTGTCACGGAAGGTATCTGGGTCGAACTTCAGGTAAGTCTCGACCTCCTTCTGTATGTCCTCATACTGGGTATAAAACTCGTCTTGCTTGGCTACTCTGGCGGTATGAAGATGAAGGTTCTGGTTCATGGGGGTTGCTCTTAGCGGTAGCGTTGCTTCATTGTATCATGATCAATGCTCGGGGGGAGGACTCGAACCTCCAATAGCAGGGTCAAAACCCGCTGTGTTGCCAATTACACCCCCCCGAAGGGCACCACTGGCTTACTGGGTCGCAGCGGGGTTCTGCGCCGCCATGCGCTCGCGAAGCGCGTCGAGGCGGGCGAGGGTGCGCTCCTTGCCGAGGAGCTCGAGCGACTCGAAGAGCGGTGGACCGACCCGAGAGCTGGTCGCGGCGATGCGGATCGGGGTCTGGAGCTTGCGCAGGCTGGTGCCAACTGGTGCCAAGCTCGGCAGCGATGGTGCGCAGCGACGCCTCGATCGAGGCCGCGTCGAAGGTTGGCAGGTTTGCGAGCGAGCGGGGCGCGGCATCCAGCCAGCCGCTGGCGCGTCTGCGGTACTCCGTAAGCATCGAAATTGACCTTCTGTAGGCGAATCGAGTAACCAATGTCTACAAACTCACGAACCAGGCGCGCTATGTTCTTGCCACCGCAAGAAGTCAACAATCCCTCGAAATTCTCGGAGATGAACCAGCGAGGCCGCAGGTTCGCAACGATGTTGAGGCAGTTGAAGATCAGCTGGTTGCGCGGGTCGTTAGCGTTCCTGGAACCAGCAGTACTGAACCCTTGGCACAGGGGGCTACCGATGACGGCGAAAGGCTGACTAGTGCCAGCAAGCCGTGCGAGTTGAATCGGCTCAACCATGCTCAAGTCCAGCTGGTGACAAGGAGTGCCAACGTTGTACTGGCAGGTCTTGCAGGCGTCCGCGTTGATATCAACACCGAACAACGGCTTGAGCCCAGCCTGGCTAAAACTAGTTGCAAACCCGCCCGCTCCTGAAAACAAAGAGATTACAACGTCGTCGTTTACCATCGGTCGAAGTGTTTTTCTCTGACGTGTCACAACTGCTAGGGCTGGGTTGTGAGACCTGTCCAATCCAGCCGTCCTGCATGACGATGAGTCTGACGCGGAAGCTTAGCAGATGGATTGGGCAGGTGTCCCGTCACCCAACCCAGCCGCCACCCCTCGCTCGGCTGCGGCCTCGGCAAGTTGACCTGGAACGAGACGCACCCCGCATCGACCGTTCCCTCGTTGGCCTCGCTGACGTGCAGGTGCTGGCGTTCAAGTCCTGGCCAGCCCTCCAGCCTTCGCCGGAGCGAAATGCCTCGAGAAGTGAAGTGCAGCATCGCTCTCGACGCTGCGCTATGTTCGCGTTCGCTGGTCTTTGTGCATTTCTGCCAGCAGCGGGCCGTCCGCAAGGGCGGTCTGCTTCGTTTCCCGGCGTCACCAGCAACTATCCACCGGCAAACACTCCGCAACTTCCGCAGAACTGTGCTATTATAGGAATCGCTCATCCCGAGAGCGTGGTTCGAAGCCGCCTCGCATGAGGCGGTTTCGGCTTTGTACGGTGGAGCCCTTCCTCGAGCTCGTAGCTAGCGCACCACCGGCTGATCGATCACATGCGCAGTCGCCGTACCTCTCCGAAGACGGAGCGCAGGTTCGTCTCGATCTCCTGCTCGCTCAGGTTCACCGTCAGCGCTGCCGCCTCGTCATCGGCAACGTCATCGGCAACGTCATCGGCAACGTCATCGGCAACGGGCTCATCGGACTCGTTCAAGGCTGGTGATGCCGTCGGCACCGTCTGGTCGTGAGCCACTTGCACGACCAGGACGGGTGGCTCGTCGCTGGGCGTCACGTCGAGCAAGGCGCTGATCTCATCAAGGCGTGATGCGAGCCTTACTGCAACCGGCATTTGGTCGCATACCAGCACAATGGCATCGTCATGAACGTCTGCCCGCACGTGCTCGAGGAGCACCCTGAGATACCCAGGAGCGCGCCCAAGCACCTGGTCGTACCAGTCGGCATGGAGTCGTTGACTCTGCTCCTCTGCCTCGAGCGAAGAAGCAGCTACCTCGGGTTCGGCCACAACGCCTTCAGTCTCGGCGCGTGGTGACTTGGTGCCGTTGCTGGCACCAGCACCTCTGCGCCCGCGCCGTATCCTCTCCAGCGCCGATGATCCCCCCGTAGACTCCGCTGCCGCCATGCGATCCTGCATGCTGAGGGTAGGCGAGGCGGCACCAGGACTGATCGAGCCGACAGGCTTTGTACGAACTTTCCGCTCGGTTGCCTCCCCCGGTTCCTTCGCCTTCTCCGTCGGGGTTTCGCTGGGTGAACCCGCTGCCCCTGTCATCGCCACACCCACCACCTGTGCCTTGCGCTCGAGCTCCGAAAGACGCTCTGCCAACGAGCGCACCTCACGTTCGAGCTCGACAGTACGTTCGTCCGGTTCGATCACGGCCGCGATCCCTGCGAGCACCACGACGTTAGGGTCGAGGGCGTCGCGCAAACTCGCACCCAACCGCCCCAACGTCTCCATAGGCACGGAGTAGCGAGCGAGATCCGACCCGCGTGCACCCTGAATCGCAAGTTGCTCGAAGCGTTCGCCAAGGAGTTCTGTGGTGGTGGCGAGCAGTTCGCTGGGCTCCACACCCGCTGCAAAAGCGTCCGCGGCCACGCACACGGCGTGGGCCAGGTCGCGAGCCTCGATGGCCTCAGCCAGCGCCACCGCACTCAAGGAACCGTCGTCAACCACTCCTCCGAGCGCGAGAACCTGTTCGAGAAAGGAGAGGGTGTCGCGAGCGGATCCCCCACCGCGTCGCCGGACATAAGCCTTGGTCTGCTCGTCGATGGCGACACCTACCGCAGCGGCGACGTCGTCGATGAGGGCGTCGATCACCGCGTCGTCGAGCAATCGGAACGCGAAGTGCTGGGTGCGAGAGCGCACCGTCGTCAGCACCTTGGAAGGATTCGTCGTCGCCAGGATGAACACCACGTGGGCTGGCGGTTCCTCGAGCGTCTTCAAGAGCACGTTCGAGGCGTCCTGTGTCAGCATGTGAACTTCGTCGATGATGTAGACCTTCCAGCGCCCCACCGGCGCCGTCTGGACGGTCTGGGTAATCCGACGCATGGAGTCGACACCGGAGTTGGACGCCGCGTCGAGCTCCTCGACGTCCACCGAGGCACCGTTGCCTACTGCAACGCAGGACGAACAGGCAAGGCACGGCTCCCCGTCGATGGGGGCCTCGCAGTTGAGGGCCTTGGCGGGAATCCCGGCGGGGGGGGTCTTGCC
>Ga0080006_1212480_pt1 | contig 16436 bp, 11 predicted proteins | sample RS3BMetagenome_FD_69209 | JGI IMG/M metagenome (GOLD analysis project Ga0080006, IMG submission 69209) | Ferric oxide microbial mat and aquatic microbial communities from Rainbow Spring, Yellowstone National Park, USA - RS3B (SPADES... ... | reverse complement strand
GTCAAACGAGGGCACGAATGAGGATTCTGTAATCCGTGCGGCTAAACAAGAGCATCGTGCGGTACTGGGGCTGGCGAATCCAACAGACAAGATATTGGAGTTGAAAAAAGAAAGATATTATCGCCTCGTCCTGCTCTATTTCGTGTTTCTGGACCGAGAGCTCGAACCCAAAGCAGAGATGAAGCTGAGCGAAGAGATAAATGAAGAGTGGGAGAGACGGAAGGCTGTCCTAATGGGGAAGCGCTTCAACGTGGTTCCAATGTCCAATATCAAGTCACATTTTGTGACGATCGACTCCAGAGTCCTTTATGGCATCATGAAGGAGATCAGTCCGGAGTTCGATGTTAGCAGGGAGGAGTTCACCAGCGAAAACCGGCAGACATGCTGGAAGAGTATCTTCGATTTCAAACGTCTCAAAGTCAGCAAACATAAGGTATTCACTGGGATGATCGAGACCGATGGAGTAGCCTTGTGTGTACACTATCGGCGGTTGAAGAAAGATCGTCCAGTTCCGCCCTCGGCTGCGCCTGTGACGAAGGATGCAGAAAACAAAGAGGAGGATCCTGCGACGCAGGAGGTGGAGGATAACGTCATTGTCGGTGACGTGACGAAGGATGAAGATGAGAAGGAGGCGGATCCTGCGACACAGGAGGTGCAAGATAACGACCATGTCGTTGATGCGGCGAAGCATGAAGATGAGAAGGAGGAGGATACCGCGACGGAGAAAGTGCAGGATAACGACTTTGTCATTGGCGCGGGCCCCGGGAACACGAATATCTTAACCATCGCAGCACCGAAGCGTGTGGAAGATGGTAACGACGGTACCTTGCGTCAGAAAGACTTGCGTCTTTTGAGGTTCTCGAGAGCAAGATACTATCGAGAATCGGGAATCATGAATGCGAGGAAGAAAATTCCTGCATGGAATGCAGGAATGAAGGATCACCTGGAAGCTTTGAGCGAGGTGACGAGCCGAGGAGCAGACTTTCAAGCTTTTCGGAAATTCATGGAAGTTCGCATTGCGCGTTGGGATGCACTGTGGGAGGAGTATACCAAGCCTCTGTGGGCTCGTCTGCGAATGAGTCTATACGGCGGGAGGCAGCGCGCGCTCGCGAACTTTTTCAATGAGTTGAGCGCACTCAAAGAGGATGAGAGTCAGAGGCTCGTAGTAGCATACGGAGCAGGGCGCTGGAAGACCCAAAAAGGGACTACGCCAGCTCCAACGACAAGAACTTACAAGGAGTGTGCAAGGCGTTTTGTTACGATACCTGTACATGAGTTTCGAACGTCCTATACACACCATGAACTGGGGTGTACACTTCAGAGGGTCGAGATGGAAAAGTGCCAACGGAGTCCTGAGGAAATAGGAAAGCACGGAGAGGTGACTGAGCAGCAAATGGAAAGGAGGGCGAAAGTGCGAGGGCTACCTGCATTAGCAAATACAACCACTGATGGCAAGGAACGTATGGAGTTTGTGAATCGTGACCTTAATTCCGCTATCAATATAAGGTGATGTGCGGTGCTCGAGAGCAGATCTCCAGAGTCGACAAAAGAAAACGTTATTGGCCAGCCTCTCAAAGTTGAACTATATGAGAAACAATTGGAAGCAGTAGTAGGTGGCCGCTCCAAAAAGACTGGCAGCCATCAGCACGTCAGTTGGAGATGTCTAGCCTAGGGCGCGGTTGCCGCCACTACTGTACCACAGGCAGCAACGTTTTTCTTTTGAAAGACGTTTGTTTCCAGGGGTACGCTCTCGTACACCACCGTTCAGTACAGTGCAGTGCAGTGCAGTTTGGTACAGAGTACTGCTCATCAAGTGAACACAAGGTCTAGCTACGCTCTTCGTGCACAGGCACTACGCAGAGCTACCGAAGAAAGTGTAGGAACCCTGTACAGACTCAGAGCGCTGGAAGAGAGAAAAGGCTCTGACACGTAGTCGGCAATATGCTCGTGAAGGCTCCGCTTCCGACTGCTGAGGAGCTGCCGCAGGCCAAGGGCGCAGCGCACACGGTTGGGAGCAGCACGCCCACCGATGTGCAGGATACAGACCGTGCACTGGACCTGGAGAACCTGAACCTGGACTCCAACACGGAAGTGTCTCTGATAGCCGCGGACTTGCCCCCAGAAAGCGACGAGGGTAACACGGAGTACAAGCGGCAGCTGGTGCAGCCGTCACCCCAACGTTTCGCAGAGCTGGTGACACAGCTCAAGTACCGCATGGCAGCGGGGCACGGGGAAGCTATGTACCAGCTAGGGTACGACGATGACGGACGCGCACGTGGTGTTCCAGAGGACGTTTTGGAGGCCTCAATTGAGACCGTGGAACGCATGGCTGCAGAGCTCCGAGCAGACGCCACCGTGTGGCGACGGGCTCGCGGACGCGACGGCTGGGTCGCACAGCTGCTCATTCGAGCGCGACCGCGAAGCTGCGAAGAGTTTACGGATACTCGTATTTGTGTATCTGGCAATGTGGACGCGGGCAAGTCCTCTCTTCTCGGTGTATTGTGCGGAACCGGCCAACTCGATAACGGACGAGGTCTGGCACGAGCGCAGGTCCTGACACACAAACACGAGCTGGAGAGCGGGCGCACCTCGGCGATCAGCATGCAGCTCATGGGATTCGACAGCGCCGGTCATGTGGTGAACTACACGAACGTTACCACGAATCGCCAGCTATCCTGGGCTGAGATCGTCACAAATTCATCCAAACTAATCACGTTTTGTGATCTCGCCGGGCACGAAAAGTACCTCAAAACGACAATGTTCGGCCTAACGGCACATGCACCAGACTATTGTATGATGGTCGTTGCCTTGAATCAAGGCGTGCTGCGAATGACCCAGGAACACTTTGCTATAGCACTTGCGCTCAAGATTCCAGTTTTTGTTGTTTTCTCCAAGAGTGACCTGGCACCTGCCAACGTTGCCGAGCATACCATCAGCGTCATGACGCGTATGCTCAAGTCGAGCGGTGCTCGCAAAATCCCCGTCCTGGTGAACTCCCTGGATGAGGTGAGCATCTGCGCGCGAAATATCCCGAACGACCGCATGGTACCGATGTTTGTGGTCAGCAATGTTACCGGAGCCGGACTCGATCTACTGCGAGCGTTTCTGAACCTGTTGCCATGGCGTCACGACTGGAACGAGCGGAAGAAGAGCGCTTTTGCCGAGTTCACCGTCGATGATCACTTCAGCGTACCAGGAGTTGGCACAGTTGTTTCGGGCGTGTGCCTGCGCGGTGTTCTCCAGCAGGGACAGAGCGTTTTTCTGGGACCCGATCGACATGGTCATTTCGCGCGCATTGCGATCAAGTCCATCCACTACAAAAGGGTCCCTGTGCAGCGACTATATGCCGGTCAGTCGGGATCGTTGGCGCTCAAGAAAATTCGCCGTGAGCGTGTTCGCAAAGGCATGGTGGTGCTGAGCACCGCTGGCTTCTCCAACGGAGCCAAGTCGGGGTCGTCACCGGCAGCGTCCGGAAACGGGAATACGCCGACGACGCCCGTATCTGTCATCGAGTTCGAAGCGGATGTTGCGCTCATGTACCACAGCACGAGCGTCCGGGCGGGCTACCAACCGATCGTTCACTGCAGTACGATCCGGCAGGCGGCCCAGGTGACCTGGATGGATCGCGACGTGGTGCGCATGGGTGAGCGTGCACGCGCTCAGTTTCGCTTCCTCTACCGCCCTGAATGGCTCCGGGTCGGTGATCGTTTCTGTTTTCGTGAAGGAAGGACCAAAGGTATTGGTCATGTGACGCGCCTTGTGGAGTGCTGGACTCGTGACCTCATCACGATAAATTGAGATGGAGTTGCGAAGCGGGCTGCAGCACATTTTGAGCAGCGCTCCAGAGAAGCTACGCTGGCGGTGGCACGCTTACCACGAATGCAGCGCAGAACGGTAATTGATGCGGGAAGCACGACGCTGTGAAGCTTTGTGTTGCATGATGCGGCACGTATCCGGGGCTTTGGTTGTGAGGAAAATGCGGGTTCAGGCGCTCTTGAGGCGTTGACATTGCAAAGCATGTCCATTCGAGGTACATTGCCCGTGCGATATGGTTGCGGGCTCGCACATCTGGAGGAGGACTCTACGGGACTCGAGCTATCGGTGATGCAAGACCCGGGGTACGAAAGCTAGCTGGCTAGCTAGCTGGCTGAGCGCCGAGGCCCCCTGCAGGACAACCTGGTGCATATTTGTGCAAGTCCTCGCAACTCGCTCGACAAGACATGCGGCCTCGTGTCTGGAACTGCACGCGTATCAGATGCCGCGGGAATACCAGACCGCTGGCTCTATTCCGGCTTTGCGATCTTTTCGGAGCCTGTTCAGACTTATTGTCTCTATTTTCAAATTTAAGCGATAAGGGCTTACGGATTCAGATGCAGTTCTAGGATGCTGTGTCGTCGTTTCGGAGACGTTCGTTCGAGTCTCTCTGCCACTGCAACTCGTTACGTCAGTGGAATCAAGATGCTACGCGGCATTCCGGAATGTGCGTTCGTAAAATAACCGACAGCATGATGCCGTGCATGTGAGCAAGCTTCCGTGCTTCTTGTTGCTCCATGAAACACCGCCATGAACTCGTTCACATGGGTCATCGCAGCGATAACTTCCAGCAGAGCGTGCGTCGACGTTTTGCATGAAGCGACCAGAGACGCATCGAAGTTTCGTGACGTGGTATCCAGCGTGGATTCCCATTCCTCTACCAGTTCTATCATGGGCAACGTCGAGTTTCACAAATCCTCGGTCGAATTGAATGGAGCGTGCTTGCGCGTGCAGCTGGCACAGTGCTCGCCGAACAGATCGCCCAGAGGCGTCCCGTGATCACGGGGTACTCCAGCGGGCGCGGCAACGGAGCGGGGGCATCCACGGAATCCTTCCGTGCCCGTCGAGGGCATGGATCGACTGTTAGCACAGGCGTTCATGTGTCACAGGGCGGTGTTCAGAAGAGGAGATGCGGCGAACGCGTGATGACACCAGACCCCAGTCAAGCGCTGCGGATGCATATGGCGCACTGAGGCCGTCTACAACGAAAAATACATGGACCTAAACAGACAACATAGCACAGTTTGAAGCAGTCATGACGCGCCAACGTGCCGTGCGTATGCGTCGCAGCAGCTCAGCGCCCAATGTTTCCCGCGTTACGAAATCGACGTTTCTTATCCTGGCAACCCTGGATGTGCGCTGGTTATCGATAGATGTGGACGCTCCAGCGTAGACCGCCTCAGCGCTGGCTAGTAGACGCTATCGTCACGAGAGCGCCTACCGCCGCAGCGCACTTGTTTGACAGATCTGAATCTTATTGTAACATTACGTATAAAAATATATCTTATGGTCACGGGTGCATTGCGGCGGCGGCGATCGTCGGCGTCGATGCCCCTTGTCTCCCGTAGCCTGCATCGGCAGCCTGTCTGGTGTTTGCACGAGCTTTGTTTCGAGCGCGCTGCACCACCCTAGGACACGAGGTGTCGACAACGTACCTCGTTCCGTGAGCAGTGTCTAGAGATCGAACGTCATGGCGTTCGTCAAAGTCGTCAAAAACAAGGCATACTTCAAGCGGTTCCAAGTCAAGCCTCGACGCCGGCGGGAAGGGAAGACTGACTACCACGCTCGAAGGGCCTTGATCATCGTTGACAAAACCAAGTATAACACCCCAAAGTATCGCCTTGTCGTTCGGATTACGAACTCGGATGTGGTCTGCCAGATTGTAACGGCTCGTGTTGAAGGAGACAAAGTGATAGCAGCGGCGTACGCGCACGAGCTCCCTCGTTATGGCATCAAGGTTGGTCTGACGAACTTTGCTGCAGCCTATGCCACTGGTTTACTCGTAGCCCGGCGGACGCTGACGATTCTCGGGCTTGCCGATGCATACCAGGGTAAGGTTGAGGCGGACGGCGAGCTTTACCAGGTGGAGCCGGTCGGGGAGACCCGCCCCTTCCGAGCGGTGCTGGACGTCGGGCTCGTGCGAACGACGACTGGCCATCGGGTGTTCGCGGCGATGAAAGGCGCGGTTGATGGAGGAATCGATATTCCACACAGCGAGAAACGTTTCCCAAAGTATAAGAAGGGATCCGAGTTCGACCCTGAGGAGCTGAAAGCACGCATATATGGTAACCACGTGGCCGACTACATGCGAATGCTACGAGAGGAAGATCCCGAAAAGTACCAGCGGCAGTTCTCTCGTTATATTCAAGCAGGAATTGATCCCGATCAGTTGGAGGACATGTATCGGGAGGCCCATCGACGCATCCGAGAAGATCCACGCGCGGTTCTAACCGACAAGTCTCGTGTAACGAAGCGCCCACGAAAGACACCTAAGTTGAGTCGCGAAGAGAAACAGGCGCGGCTGGCGGCGCGGTTAGCAGCGCTCGCCCGCTCTGGCGCCACGGAATCGATGGTAACCGTTTCATGAAATGGCAACGCAGGCGTACCAAAAATGCTTACCGACGAGCACGGTCAGTCGGGTCGCGCGCTTCACCAAGGACGATGCGCAGCGAGCGCAACTCCCAAAACCGCACCAGACGCAGCGAAAGCTAAAGGAGTATCGTTGCCGTTCAAGAAGCTCGAGATGCTCCTTCTGTGTATCCAAGTTTTCAGCGCAGCCGCAACCTCGTCACAAACGGTACTCGATTCAGAGCGCAAAGACGCAGATTGCCATAGTACTTGAGCGCTCGTAAACCTGCCTGCTTTATGAGCCTACAACGAACGCACATGGAATAGCCTTGAGCATGCCGCCTCCAGCGCTGTGGTGAAGAGCCCGATACGCGGTAGCGACTCCGATCGATGGACGCACACTGCTAGTCTACAGCATCCAGCCAGGTTAGCTGAATCGATTGCTTGATCTACTGATTGACCGATTGATTGATTCTGTACGCCCGTCCGGAATACTCATGCGGCGCTGGTGGAATCTAGAAGCGTCCGCAGACCAAAAGACGATGCTTTGACCGGTTCAGGAGCACGCGCATCTCGCGGGAATTCTGGGTATTTCCATCCATACGGTACCGTTCGAAAAACGCATCTATGCGGTGATTCTCAATGGTGCACGATCCAAACATATTTGTTGAGACTGCCGCGAGCGCTTGCAGTGCTTTCGAGAGCCTCGAAAGACACCAGCGTAACTCGATAGGAAGAAAGCTGCGTTCGACAAACATCAGCCGGCATTCCCGCTGCGAAACTAGGTTCGCTCGATCCAGCTGCCTTTCTGGTGTCGAGCACGACGCAGGCGCTTGTCCCAGCACCGGATGCACTGTTGCCATAGTCGCGCTATGCAACTAGGACGTTGTTTCGGTACCGTAGAGGGGGTGTCGGGTCGCGGATCCAGGGGCGATACCCCTGTTTGGAATACCCCACCACGAAGCCGGTGCTGTCGTCGGGTATCCCCACAGGACACCCTTAGTTCAGCGGGAGCAGCGAGGCACGCAACTTCTCGATGTACGCCTGTGGACGTGGAACGTAGCCTGCACGGTGCTGCTCTACTGCTGCCAAATACTCAGAAAGAGGCATCCATCGAACCTGCTCCACCTCTTCTTTTTGAAGGAGAAAAGTGTGCGACGTCGCTGACGTGCCGAGCGCATCGGCTTCATCGGCGTTGGCGGTGGCGGTAGCGGCCCCTGGGATGCACACAACGTAAACGCTCTGAACCTCGCGGTCCCGGAGGTGATCGTCGACGTACTCGCTCCGTACAGTAAACAAGAGTTCCGGCTCGACGCTCCCAATACCGAGTTCTTCTTCGAGTTCCCGCTTAGCAGCTGTCGAGAGGTCGTGTTCGCCACTATGCAAGTGCCCAGCAGCAGACACATCCCAACAGAGCGGGTGCGTATCCTTAGCCGCACTTCGGAGCTGGAGGAGCACTGCATCAGACGCGGGGTCGTACAACCATACGTGCACCGCGCGATGCCAGTCGCCGTCCCGATGAACCTCGTGCCGCAACTTTTTCCCGACAATTGTATGCAAGTCAGTCTGGTCGAGAACATCGAACCACTCGGGCTTGCTGGTACCTCTATGACGTATGTCGGTGTAGTGGCCGCGTAAGCCGCGAGCACCGCACGAGCGCTGCACGCGGTAAAAGCCACGCCACGACAAACCTGACAGCAAACCGCACCTTGCAGAAAGACTCGCCGGACCTGAAACACCGACACCCGACAGCTGCACAAAACCTGCTTGCATAAAAGCGGATCGGAAACCAAAACCCGGAGCTCGTTCCAGTCCAAACAAGCGCTCAGTTCCACAGTAGGGCAGTTGCAGCAACGCCACCACGCTGGCACGAAGTCTTCGCGCACTCGTCGGTGGTGCCTCCTGTTACCAGATAACGGCAGCGTTGTAGCGCGAGAGCCGATACCTCGGTAACGACGCGCTCATGCTCCGTCAACTGTCACTGGTCGTGACAAGTAGATCAACGAGCTCAAGGCTCTTCGTCTCTCAAACCAAGAGAAGAGGACTGGCGTCGGCGGGAAACGACGGCACCGAAGAACCGCCCAAGTCGCCGAAACCCCAGGTACCACCAGCTGACGTCCTCGACGAGGACCTGCTCACCGAGTTGTTCGCTGCTGATGAAGACCTGCGCAGGCTTGAGAAGCAGCGCCAGCTTGAAAGCGTCCAAGAAGAGGGTCAACGGCGTCAGGAGCAGGTCTCACCTGCTGCTACCTTCTTTGGTCCAGCGTTCGCAACGGACCTGGCGCCGGCGGAGGTAGCGGCGTTGCTCACGGAGCTGGAGAAGCGCATTACGCAGGACGTCGACCCGGATACGAAAACACCTGTATCCAGACTACACGTTTCACTGTTACCCCTGCTGCACTATGGAACTCGTCTCACGACGCATCGTATGTACGTTGCGGGGCACGAGCTGGGCGAGCACCCGATGGAACACAAAGCCTCCCTCGAGGTCGATACCGACGCACTCGTGCAACGCGGCCTGATATCGCAGAGCTTGCGTAGAGCGATGGAGGTTATCGCGGGGCAGCGCTTTCAACCGCCGTCATGCATACGTCTAACATGTGGTCGTTTCGCAAGTCGTGCGGAAAACGTCCGCTGGCTTCTTTATGTTTTCGACTCGCTGGTACAACACGCGCGCTACGCAGTAGGCGAATGGGACAGACAGCAGCTCCAGCGATGGCGGTATCCAGGCGGTACCGCGGATGCTCCATCATCACACGAGATGGACTGGTTGCAGTCGCGCTGGGACGCGTCCTCTGAGCGCCAGTTGAACGGATATCTGGAAGGTCTGCCTCAGATCCTGGTCAACGAGCGGCAACGCTGGTTGCGTATTGATCGCGATCTCGGTGAGCCTTTTCCCTATCCAGGAAGCGAGCCCTGAGGCCCCGCTCCGAACCGCGCCGATATCGACCAGTGCCGGTGATCCAGGCGCGGCGTTCAATGACGATGATGAGACGATGATGATGGCGAAGCGGTCCGTCCTAGAGCGACGATGCTGGTGCCGTGTCTCGATGACCGTTGGGTTGTTCTCGGTCGAGTCGGCGTTGGTAGAAGAGAATATATGCAGAGGGCGATACAATGCGTTTCGCGACCTCCTCTGGATCTTCGGGAAGCGCAGAGACGTAGGCATCATCGAAGTAGAACCAACGTGAACACGAAGCCCGATAGCAAGACGCCGTGTAGTGGCCGCTACCAAGGCCGCCCATGTGATGGCTCACCGCATACAGGTCGTAGACGACGCGGTTGCCCGCAAAATCCAGCTCCAAATTGCGGAGCGGAAACTCTACGAGCACATCGAGTTTGTCCCGGAACCATGACGTGTACTGGAAACGCTTCAAATGAATGATAAGAATCGATGGTGCTCGATAGAGCGACAGCTGCTTCCAGGCGCGTTGGTGCTTCTTGCACCGCGGACAATACCACAGATTGTCGTCATCGAGTTGCTCGGTTTCACTCCACAGATGGAGACACTGGTGGAGATCGATGGCGCCGTTCGAGTTCCGCCGATTGCCTCCGTTCGATTCACTGGCAGGGTTCAGTGCCAGAAAGCGATCGACCTGGGCAGCGTCTTCTGCGCGATGCCACTCCAGCTCGAACAAGAGCGCGCTATGCGGTGTGTGCGTTCGCGGACGAAGCGTATAGGCGTCAGCGTCGAGTTGCGGGAGTGCGCCTCGTAAACGCTCGTTGATCGACATGCAGACTGAACGTTCATCGAGCGCATCCTGGGGTAGCGTGAACAGCAGGGGAATGCCAACGGGATCCCGATTCGGGCTGTACTGGTGTACTTCAACGAGTTTGGCGTCAGCGCCTGGGATCGCACCATTACCACACGCGGTTGCTCGCACCGCTTCCGGAATGGCGCTGAGAAGGCCTTTGCTTCCGCTCTGTGATCGCGTTCCGCGGCCCTCAAGCTGGGCCAAGGCGTCAGGGTCCTGAACTTGGATCGCTGCCAACTCCTCGACATCGCTCGCTTTCTCGATGCGTCTGCGGGCGGCTACGAGGCAACTCGTATCGAGGGCCAGACTCGCAGCCCCGCAATCCACCACAGCTATTTCATCAGCATCGATGCCGGCTACTTGCTGGAGTCGCTCTTTGAGCATGCGAATATTCGCCCGCCGTGGGATGCGCAAATCCAAACACTGTGGTGGCTTTCGATTCTGCATGTCGTCTAGAGTCCACAGTCGAATGGTGACCAGGCGTTCGCGTCGTCCTGGCAGTGGCAATGACAGATACATGAAGGGATCGTGTGTTACGCTGATTTTGTCGCATTCGGGACACTGCACTCGAGAGCGGTACTGGCCGTGGAACAAATCGACGATAACCGAGTCATTTCGCGCCTTGTGATATCGCCATGCTTCATCCGGTGGAACGTCTTGGTCGGGATCCAGCGGTATGTACGGTTTTCGCCGTACTCGATTAAGGTCTTCGTGCAGACCGTCTAGCAGGAAAGTTATCCATTCTTGCGCATCGTGCTGGCCGTATCCCGAGAACTGGGGTGCATATCGAGAGACCTGGTACTTGAAGCGCCGCGGCGCCACCGTTCCCTGGCTCGTCGACCATAACTGGCGTACGAGCGCCGCGAACTCCTCCGCCAGCACACCGCCCGTTCCCAGTGGGTTGCTGCGGTTGAGATCCTTTCGATATTCGCCGGAGAGAAAGAACTCAGCCAACGGCACTGTAGATGCCAAGCACTGAATAGCCGAATTCATGAAGCATGTGTTTCCCAGGTTACTGAGGCCAACAAGGCCTGTCGCCCGAGTTGCAGCGATCGCGTTTGTCTCTGTGGAGAGTTTTCGTACCCTCGCCCGTCGAAGACTCTCATCACTCGAATACAATTCCGTATTATCCGTGATCATCGCATCGCGTACGGTGCCAGCAGCAGGTAGCGGCTCGGCGGAGTCCGCTAAGAAGAGCGGACCAGCGTGGAGACTCTGGATATCTGCCTCCTGGGAGATGAACCGCTCTCCGCCGTCGACTAGGACACGCAGTGGGCGAACTTCAACAAGACCGTTGCTCATCAGAGGCAGCGGGTCTGGAAGCGGTGCGTCTGTGCCGTATTCCTCGGCGAGTTGCCGGTACTCGGAGTCCGGAATCAGTATAAAGTCCTCGTATTCAACGAGACCTGCGCGCAGGAGCTGGGGCCGCTGTGGATCCGTTAGTGTTGAAATGGGCATCGCCTCCGGGTGTTCAACACGCTGCTGGACCTGCTCACGGTACCAAGTCGCTGGTACAGCCCCGTAATAGCGCGTTGGTGCAGCGCCGTTGTGCTTGGGGCCGGCGGGCTCCGCCTCGGTAGGCGCCTCGTGCGTGCAGCCGCCGTCACCAACAGGGGAAGCGCGCACTGCCCCGTTCAAGTCCGTTGCACTTTCCTGACGTGCTGCACTCGTATTTGGTCGCTTGCTTTCCGGTTCCTGATAAAGTGTCATACTTCAGTACGCAGTTTATCACACCCGTGTGTGTCTGCAACGTCGAGCAACACAGCGTTCGCTGAGACGGCTACGCAAGCGCCCCGCGACTGGAGGAGTCCCTCTGCCAACGCAGGCGGCTCGTACGCGTGGCGTGTCGTCTGGGGCGGCAGCGGCTTCGCGAAACGCGCGTCGATGCCCTGTTGCCGCCGCGCTACACAGCGCATCCGCACAAGCGATCTGCGGCAGCAGCGGCCTGCAGAGCGCGGGTGCTGATCAGCGAATCGTCCAATGGATCTCTATGTCCATTTATAACACAAATGTATAGATACGTTCTGCGTTAGACAACTTGTTAAGCGGGTGCTGCCTTGGGCTTCCCTGTCCGTCTAGCACCATAATATACATTTATATTCTATATTGTATAGTTGTTTTAGAGCGTTCATGCCTGGATGGAGCATGCGCCTCGGAGTCGCGGCGTGCGGGCAACAGCGCGCGCCCGCTGCCTGTGGCAGCCTGCGCACAGATGGCAGCTGCAGCCACGGCCGCAGGTATGCGCCACCATGGACCGGTCGGTACGCTATACCGTACACGTTGACGCGCAAGCGATATACGGTGCAGGTGCGAAAAGCGTATTGCACCTGCACGAAGGGAGCTTGGCTACGGTTCCATTCAGGTGGTCGGGCTGGTTCGGTAGTGGGCGCGGACTGGCGTCTGAGGATAGGTTCTCCTGTTGCTGCGTCGGTTGTCCAAAAGGGAACGCGCCTGTGCTATGAGCTCGGCAGACTCCCGAGAGCATAAGCGGCTCGCCAACTTTTTGGCTGGTGCACTGTCGGGGCTAACGACCACGTTGGCGCTTCAACCGCTAGATGTCGTGAAGACGCGCATGCAACAGACGATGTTGTTCTCGAAGACCGTCGGGCTGCTGGACGAGAGCCGCGTTCGGTTCGATCCGAACCGCGCCCAGCTGCGGAAACCGCCGTTTCGCCCGGGCAAGGCCTGGCGAGCTGCCCGCAGTGTCGTTGAAGAAAACGGTTTACGGGGTCTTTGGCGGGGCACAACGCCTACAATCCTGCGGAACATGATGGGCGTAGGCGTTTACTTTGTGACGCTAAACCAGCTCGCTACTCGCCTACGAGGCTCGGATCCGGAGCTTGCCCCACAATATGCGCTCCTGGCCGGTGCAACTGCCCGCTCCGTTTCCGCGACGCTGCTTTGCCCGCTGACCGTCATCAAGGCGCGATTCGAAGCTGCCGGGCCGCGCGAGTACCGACATGTGTTTGATGCTCTCTACAAGATCGGTCGCTACGAGGGTATTCGGGGACTGTTCTCGGGGCTTTTGCCAACGGTTCTACGCGACGCCCCGTACTCGGCGCTTTATGTATTCATTTACTTGCGAACTCGCGATCGTGCCCAGGAACTCGCTCCCAATGTGAACAGCATGGTGATTAGTTTCACTTCGGGGTTTGTTGGTGGCGGCCTCAGCACGCTTCTGACTCAACCACAAGACGTTGTGAAAACTCGAATGCAGCTCGCTCGACATGTCGAACTAGAGCGCGATCAGTACGCAACGGTACGAATGGCCATTAGACGCATCTGGCGCGAGGAAGGCATGTTCGGGTTTTTCCGAGGAGCATCGCCGCGAATACTAAAACGTTGCCTGGGATCCGCCATTACGTGGATGATATACGAAGAGGTCGTCGTGGTGATCGACAGGTTGCTCGGGGCAGCGATTCCGGCGCCGGGAACATCGCCCGCTGCATTAGGTACGAGTGCGGACACCAAGACACGGCATGGTGGCACACGCCAGACTGCCGCTGCCGCCGCCGCCGTTGTTGGCTCGCCAGGTGCTTCACAACGATGACTGGCGAATCGTCAGTATCCAAAAACGTTGCAAACCTCCTTGATTCTACCAGGATGGGACGTGCACGCCCCAAGTTTGTGATTTGAAAGGAAATCAAAGCTCTGTGTACATATATGAATAGGAAATAGACCCACTCTCGATCGCTCCGACAGGCAACTCTTTCCCAGAGACCATTCATAGGTGCGAATCGGATGTCCCTGTCGCAGCAATACCCCAAATACGTGGCATCCGCGGAACGAAAGCTGGGCGCTGTTCAAGCGATACGCAGCGTAGAGCGACCCGCTTACGGAATTGTCGATACACGGATTCCTGCTCGATGCGGATAACTGGTTCACGTTTCTGCACAATTCCGTGCCTATGCGCTTGTTACGCGATGCAATATGATCGCGACAAACGCACGGCTACGTGCAACATATCAGCCGCAGAGGGATTCTCATGAATCGCTTCCACTTCCACACCCGAGTCCAGCGAGCGTTCGTCTACGTACTGGGCACGAAGTCGAGCAGTTCGACCTCGAACTCGAGTGCTGCCGACGGAGGAATCACGCCGGGTATCCCGCGCTCGCCATACGCCTCACTGGAATCGCAGTAAATCCGAGCAAGTTCGCCTCTATGCATTGAACTTATCGCGCGATCCCAGCAGGGAATCACTTGACCGATTCCCAGTTCGAAGGTAAAAGGCTTCCCTCGTTTGTATGAAGAGTCAAACTCCCGACCGGTATTGACAATAAAGCCGCGATAGTGCACAGTAACGATGCTATTCGCGGCGGGCTGCGAGCTCCTCGGGTAGCTGCCGGCGGCAGGTTCACCGGGTCGCAAAACCCGCTTTCGAACTCGTCTCGAAACGATCACGAAGTTGGTCACTCGGTTGAGTAGAATGATGAAACACACAACGACAAGGACCACGCGTACGGTGTTTGCTCGCGTCCAGAAGCGGTTTGCAGTGCGCGCGGCGCTGGACGTGCCCCGCACAACCGAGGCCATCAGTGGAGGCGAATGAAGTGGAACACGTCTCCTTCGCGACTGTTGAAGCTGTACTTATAGCAAAGATTGGATGTTACGGATATATCTATGAAAAACGTTCTCTCGTACTTGTTCTTTTTCTAGTTGAACACGGGGCACGCTTTCTGCTGTAGCAGATACGCCTGGAGTCGTTGGTGGCGAAAAACGCGGCGCGAGCGCAACGGTGTTTGCATTCGGATGCACTCGGAAGGATGGACAAGCCGATGCAGGTGAGGTGTTTCTGGGCTACGACCTTGGCGTACTCTCGCTTAGCGTTTTCCAGTGGTCGCAGTATGCGCTTCCGTGCCGACATTGGGAGCTTACGCTCGAGATTGTTTCATGTGAGACCTGTTATTCCCGCTGGGCAGAGCGTTCGCACGACAGTCGCATCCAACGTGACACATCGAGCAGACGCCCCTGCACACGAGGGTACTTTATAGTCGTTCTGTCTCCGCGCGGTGCGCACAGCAAGCACTCGGCATTCAGAGGGTCGTACGAACGGACCACGACCCCCAAAGGCAAGTCTGGGTGACGGCTGCTGGCCCGCTGAGCTCTAGCGCTGGTTGATGCCTGCTTTCCTAGATGTCGATAGCTGACGCGCACTCGATGCTCCCTGCATAGATGTAACGAGCCTGCACATTGAAGACTCCAAGGTAGCTTAGCGCTGGTGATAATGGAATTGGTCCTGATAATATGCCTCTTGTCTGGAGGCGTGCGTCGTACAACTCGTCTATGGAATGCACGCCTATCTGGATCGGTCTCTTTCAAGGTGTTTACATCTGTCCACAATGGACGCTATACGATGCCACGTGCGCTGCGCTTATCGAATCCATAACTCCACACGAATTCTGGGGTGCTTGCCTGCCTACCTGCTGCCGGTAACCAGGGAGCAGTCCTCCGTTTCTCTGCGGACGATTCCGGGGTTCACGCGCTCCGGTCCACGATGTCCATCTAAAATCGCGGCTCGATGGATCCAGCAATGTTGTGGGTACCGAGCCTGTCGAGGGCGTTCGTCGCGGTGACGGATACGACAACGCAGTTTCCGTGTGGAGACGGCATCGCCGACGACGACGACGACGCCATATGGGCATGCGGCACCTCTAGTTGTATGCGCTGCCGTCATTCCACCCAGACAGCTAGGTGCATTTCTGCATAGGAACGTTGTGTGCTCGTTTCAAACCGTGGTGCATTACCCGCGGACGCTCCTCCCGATGCGATCAAAAAGGCTGTCGCATTCACGATACCTGCTGGATCTATGGTCAATCGGTGAGCGCGCTCTGCCCACCGGAATCGAACAGGTTCCTGCATGAACGATGCGTGGTGGACACGTCGCAAGCGAAACAGATCATGTGGATTAGTTTCCAGGGGTCCAATGCAGGTTTCAGTGGGCGCGTGGCCGTCCGTTCGCGCCCATGCCAAAGCGAGGAGCTGCTGGTGTCCCGTGCGCTCACGATGCAAGCCTCCACAAACGAGACGAAGCTTCACGGCGCGAAACGCATGTTTATATGGCCTGTTATCGCCAGAGGTCTGGAAACAGACGCTGTCGAGCTCGTTGCACATAGACGAGATCCTCGCCGGGGAAGCGTTCAAGGAACCATTCCGGAGTACGTGACGGGTCACCGGGTTGTCTCCTCCGGGTCGCTCGATAATAATGGCATTCATAGAGTTCGCGATTCTTTCGTCGATCAAAAATGGTGCTTCCCGACGGATACGGCGGCATAATGATATCGAGCATAGCGCACGGCTCTC
>Ga0080006_1148308_pt1 | contig 16454 bp, 16 predicted proteins | sample RS3BMetagenome_FD_69209 | JGI IMG/M metagenome (GOLD analysis project Ga0080006, IMG submission 69209) | Ferric oxide microbial mat and aquatic microbial communities from Rainbow Spring, Yellowstone National Park, USA - RS3B (SPADES... ... | reverse complement strand
ACTGCTGTCTGATTTTGCGAGTGTTATTGCGTCGATCGCCGTCGTCAGCTGGATGTTTGGGCAATAATCAGCCTCCCGCTTTGGGTATAATGGAAAAATGCGCAGTTGAGGTATAATGGAAGTAGCGGCGGTCTTTGGAGTCGGTTTGGAGAGTCGGTGTAACGTGAAACGATTACAAATATTGCTCGCACAGGCCGGCGTCGGATCGCGTCGAGCATGCGAAGTGATGATTGCAGCGGGACGCGTCTCAGTAAACGGATGCGTAGCAACGACCGGGTGTAAAGCGAACGAATCCGATGTTATTTGTGTGGATGGGCAAAGGATATCGGGGCGAGAGTTTCTCATCTATATGATGTTGAACAAGCCAAAAGGTGTGGTGACGACGGTGAAAGACCCACAGGGTCGCCCCACCGTGATCGACTTATTGCGATCGGTTGAGCAACGTATTTATCCCGTTGGTCGCTTAGATGCGGATACGACGGGTCTTTTGCTGTTGACCAATGACGGCGAATGGGCCAATCAGTTAATGCACCCGCGTTACCACGTACCGAAAACGTATGAAATATGGATGGAGGGAGATCTATCGAAAGATGCGGTACAGCGCCTTGAACAAGGCGTGCAATTAGACGATGGCATGACTGCGCCAGCTGTCGTCAAAAATGTGAACAGAATGAAATCAAGCACGAGATTGTTGCTGACGATCCGCGAGGGGCGCAAACGTCAGGTAAGGAGAATGTGTAGCGCGCTTGGCCATAAGGTGTTGGCACTGTCGCGGGTTGAGTACGGTCCGTTGAAACTTGGAGAACTCCAAAGTGGCCAGTGGCGAATGCTGAATCGCTCCGAAATTCAAAGTCTCTTCACAAATTGTTCAAGGGACTGATTTCAAATCAAACTGTGGACAAGAGTCAATAGGTTATAATGAGACTGGCTTGAAATCGTTCTGCTACTACAAGGTGGTGTCTTTTTGATTCGCCGTCAATCTATCGGGGTCAGGGCAACAGTCCTGTTCGTTTTTTTTGTTTTTGCCATTGTTTTAATTTATGCTTCGGTTGTTCGTTTTAACATTGATAAACCTGAAATCGATAACTTGCCGAATGTCGGACAAATGGCTCCCGATTTTACTCTAAAGCAACTGGATGGGACAAGCCTATCATTAAGTTCACTTCGTGGAAAAACCGTATTGCTTACGTTTTGGGGGACATATAGCGGGAATAGTCGCGCCGAAATCTCCGCATTACAACAAGTGTATGAGAAGTGGAAAGGCAAAGGAGTTGTCATCGTAGGTGTCGATATCGGGGAAGACCCGATCACTATTTCCGGCTTTTTCGCGAGCCATCCGGCTACTTTTCCGGTCGTGATTGACAAAAGTCGAGACGTTACATTGAACACGTATAAAATTCAACCGATCCCTGCCACTTTTTTAATTGACTCCTCAGGCCGAATCCGCGAAAGGGCGGTGGAGGAAATGAGTGCGGAAACGCTGGATCAATGGCTTGTAAAACTGGGTGTTGGGGCATAGGAGTGAGACAAATTGAGTTTGGAAGGCGAGGAACGGCGCCGCGTTCTACCGCAAAGGCCGATCACTTGGATTGACAGAATATGGAACTACTTTGCATCGGTCAAGATCGCGATGGTTTATATCGGTCTAATCGCCGTTACGGCGATCATCGGCACGCTTATTCCGCAGGAAAACACGATCCCTTCGGTTGATCCTGCTACGTTCTATGCCGGTAAGTTTGGACGTTTCGGTTCGTTTATGTTCAACGCCGGACTTACTCGGATGTACAGCTCGTGGTGGTTTTTGTGTTTACTTTTGTTGCTTGCAATTTCGTTGATTATATGCAGTTGGGAACGAATAGTGCCGCTCTACAAATCGTTGACACATCAAACCGTCAAAAAATCGATTCAATGGATTCGTCAACGCCAACTGTATTACGGTATGAGCGATTCTACGGACGAGGATATGGAAAGATTGAATTCCTCTCTCTCAGGACGCCACTATAAAGTGTCAAGGAAAGACGGAGCGCTTCTTGCAGAAAAGGGGCGTTTTTCTAGATTTGGACCTTATATTATTCATATCGGGCTGCTTTTAGTTATCGCTGCCGCTTTTAGCCGGCTATTGCCTGGTTGGTTTTTTAATGCTGATTTAATTATTGACAACGGACAGACGATGGCTGTTCCACATACTCCCTTTTCCATTCGTAATAATAAGTTTATGATGGAACAGTACCCAGACGGACGGGCTAAAATGTACTCGACGGATGCAACGCTTTTCGACAACGGCAAACCGGCTGTTTCTAACACGATTACAGTAAACCATCCGTTGAAATATAAAAACGTGCTTTTCTTTCAGGAAAGTTTTACTACACCACGGTTTCAATCGGCTGTCGTAACATTGTCCAAAGACTCGAAACATTCGATTGGTAATTTTTCACTCGACTTAACTCACTTGCGATCAACGTATCATGTTGGTGCCTACACAGTGAGCACCATCAATTATTTCCCTGACTTTTCGGTTGAGGGAAGCGCGCCCGTCACTGTATCTCCGGAACCGCAAAAGCCGGTGTTTATTTTCGAAGTGAAAGGTCCGGGGATCACTAAGCCACAACCGCAATGGTTTGTCTTATTCATGCCCGTCATGTCATCCTTTCTCTCAAAAGATGCGCCCTTACAATTTGGGGTGAATGCGGTGCAGATGACGCAGAGCACGGTGCTTCGTGTACACAAAGATGTAACTGTGCCGCTTATTTACTTTGGCGCGCTTGTTGTGCTAGCAGGTTTGGCGACTACGTTTTACTTTCAGCATCGCCGCTGGTGGGCTCGATTGGAAGACGGTGTTTTGCATATCGGTTGTCACACGAATAAAAACTGGTTCGCCATTAAGAAAGATTTCGAAGTTGTCATGATGGGTTTAGGGGTCAATGAAAGGCAAGAACAGGGGAGTGATCGCACATGATGGGCGTCAGTAGCGCTTTTTTGGGTACGGCTTTCGTATCGTACGTATTTGCAACGATTTTTAACGTCATCGGTGTGACTGGTCGAAAGATTAAGCAAAAGGACGGAAAATCAGCCCGGAAGTCATGGTTTACGTGGGGATACGGCGTCGCCGTATTCGGCGTGGCCGCACAAGCTATTGCGCTCGTGACACGCTGGATCGGCAGCGGGCACGCACCGGTGTCTGACATGTTTGAGTACATGAGCTTTTGGGCCTTTTGTATTATGCTAGCCTTTGTAGTGATCAGTGGCGTTTATAAATTTCCTGTATTGGGCGCATTCGTCTGCCCAGTTGGCGTTTTTGTGCTTGCCTACGCTTCCGTTTTTTCTCGAACGGCTGAACCGCTTATTCCCGCGCTTCAAAGCTATTGGCTGTATATCCACGTGACGACGGCCGCGCTGGGTGAAGGCATTTTTACAATCGGGTTCGCTGCCGCGTTTATGTATTTGTTGCGAATTACCAATGTTCAGGAAAAAAGTAGAACTGGGAAATTTTTAGAATTTACCGTGTTTCTGTTTTTGGCATTGTTCAGTTATGTTATTACGGCGTTGGCTTTTAATGCGGGCGCATACAGTGTGCAAGATCAAACATCCGGCTCAATTTACAATATTCCTCCGCTTGTCGGGCCGATGGGAGTGGCTTTAGGTTCTATGACGCACTGGCTAGGCATGAGTCTGCCACTCTTCGATGTACCGAATTGGTTGCCCGGAGCGAAGTCGGGATCCAACTTTAATGGGATTGTTTGGACTCTCATTGCAGCCTGCATTGTTTACGGTATTTTACGTCTGATCGCGAATCGCCCACTCGTTCACTACGCGTCCAAGTGGGTTGGTGACGTTGAGCCGGAGATGCTCGACGAGTTAAGTTATCGCGCCATTGCAATCGGGTATCCTATATTTTCCTTGGGGGCGCTTGTGTTCGCAATGATATGGGCCCAAGAGGCTTGGGGGCAATTTTGGAGCTGGGATCCGAAGGAAGTGTGGGCCCTCATTACTTGGCTTTACTACACGCTTTATTTGCATCTTCGACTTACACAAGGGTGGCAAGGCAAGGCGGCGGCGTGGATGGCAGTGGGAGGCTTTGCCGTTGTGCTGTTTTTATTGATTGGCGTCAATCTAGTGATTGTAGGATTACACTCATACGCCTAAGGGTATGATCCTAAATATAGGCGTATGAACGGATGTTGAAGGGGTGTGAAAACTGTGAGTAATCCGTTAATTCTCGTCGTGGACGACGAGGACCGCATTCGCCGATTGGTGCGAATGTACTTGGAGCGCAATGCCTTTGATGTGGACGAAGCAGAAAATGGCACTGAAGCGCTTGAAAAAGCTTTGGAACACGATTATGCACTTATCGTACTTGATTTAATGCTTCCGGGCATGGACGGGCGTGATGTTTGTCAACAAATTCGCCAGCACAAAGATACTCCGGTTATTATGTTGACGGCAGCTGGGGATGAAGTCAGCCGCATTCACGGCTTTGAATTGGGTGCTGACGACTATGTTGTCAAGCCATTCAGCCCGCGTGAGTTGATCATGCGCGTCAAAGCGCTTCTGCGCCGCACTACGACCGTTTCTGTGGAAGGATCTGCTTCCGCGTTGCATGTTCTTACGTTCCCGGACCTATTGATAAATATGGACTCGCGTCGGGTTACCGTGGATCAGCAAGAAGTCAGCTTAACGCCAAAAGAATATGAATTGTTGTGCTACTTGGCGCAACGCCCGGAACGGGTTTTTAGTCGCGAAGAATTATTGCGCGATGTTTGGAATTATCAATTTTACGGGGATCAACGCACTGTCGACACACATATTAAGCGACTTCGTGAAAAATTAGGGAAAGTGTCCGAAAAAGTGGCATCCATGATTGTGACTGTGTGGGGCGTAGGTTACAAATTTGAGGTGACAGAGTGATCAAACGCGGCATTGCTTTGATCACGCGCAGTATCGTGTTAAAGCTTTGGCTGACCATCATCGCTGTCGTGATCTTGGTTCTCTTGCCACTTTCAGTGTATCTGGAACATTTTTTTGACACCTACTTTTATCAGCTTGAAGAGAGTTCATTAGAAAAAAGGGCCACGCATATTGCCGCCATCTGGACGTCTTGGCGCAATGATCAATTGGCGAATATCGTTGTGAACCAACTGGCTGACGAAGACAACGCCACTTTATTTTTCACGGGTACGCCCGGAAAAGACATAAGATCGGCGAACATCATACAACAACTGACCGTTAACGAAAAGACAACTTTGGCGAATGGCGACCCGATTGCCCGCAGAGGAGCCAGTTTCGGTCTTAAAGCAACCGGGGCTGGAATTGGTCCCGGTAGTTTAACGGTCGTTGCTCCTCTCTATGTAGATAAGGTACTGGCCGGATTTGTATTACTGTTCCAGTCACAGCAAGTAGTCAATGACCCACTCCGACAAATTCGCGAATATATTTACTTTGCCGTTGTCTTCGGTGTTATGCTGACAACTGGACTGTCCTTCGTTGTCTCCAAAAATTTGTCCCGTCCACTTGTACAAATGAACAATGTGGCTGAGCAAATGGTGCTCGGTAATTTTAGAGGCAAAGTGAATGTGACTACCCACGATGAAGTGGGGAGACTGGGCGATACGTTTAACAAATTGGTTATGCAGTTAGACTCTAACATTGAGGAATTGTCGCGCGAAAAAGAACAGTTGTCAGGTATCATCTCTAGCATGGCAGACGGTGTAGTTTCCGCAGATTTGGAAGCTACCGTCGTCTTGGCGAACCCCCCGGGGCGCCGTTGGTTGCGCACGCTTGTTCTGGCAGAGCAAGGAATAGCGGACGAAAGTTCGTTACCGAGCGACCTAAAGAAGCTGGAGGAAGTCGTAACAACCGAGCGTACAACTCAATTGGCTTGGATGGACTGGCAAGGCAGACATGTTCGTGTTACGATGACGCCATTGTACGATCGCCAAGAGGCGATTCGCGGCGTTGTCGCTGTCATCCGGGATGTAACTGAAGAGCGGAGGCTAGATCGTCTGCGCAAAGATTTTGTGGCCAATGTGTCACACGAACTTAGGACGCCTCTGTCCATGATGCAAGGGTACAGTGAAGCACTGTTAGATGAGTTTGGCGATGACCCGGAGCAAAGGCGAGAGCTGACAAATATAATTCTCGATGAAACGCATCGCATGCGGAGACTGGTCAACGACTTGCTTGACTTGGCCCAGTTAGAAGCCGGACAGTTTCAAATGAATCATGCCAATGTGGAAATGCCCGCTTTAGTCCGAAAGATTACAAGAAAGTTTAGCACGTTAGCCAATGAACGCGTTATTGATTTGGTTGCAAAGGTGGATACGCCGGAAACATGTCCTGTCTTCGGGGATGCAGATCGGCTGGAGCAGGTGTTTACAAACCTGGTCGACAATGCGTTGAGACACACGAATAAGCATGGGAGAGTCACGTTGCGTTTATCGGAAGATGAACAATATGTTCGCGTTCAAGTATCGGATACCGGCACTGGCATTCCTGAAGAAGACTTGCCGTTTATCTGGGAACGATTTTATAAAGTGGATAAGGCGCGAACGAGAAGCAGGGGCGGTACAGGACTAGGATTGTCGATTGCACGCAACATTGTGTTGGAGCACCAAGGGGATATTGACGTTGAAAGCGAAGTTGGTTCCGGGACAACTTTTACGGTTGTTTTTCCAAAAATCCGCGTATAAATCGGAATGCGGGTATACTATAATGCGAAGTCCGTAAAGGAGGAGTCGAGATTGAGTGATCGCTTGTCTGACGAAGATATGAGTGCACTGTTCAAAGAGGCAGAAACGATTGCAATCGTAGGATTATCTGACGATCCAAGGCGCGACAGTTACAGAGTTGCAAGCTACTTGCAGTCACAAGGCTATACAATCATTCCGATTAACCCAATGATTCGCGAAAGTCTCGGCCAAAAAGCGTATACTTCTCTGCGGGACTACGGCAAACCCGTTGACATCGTCAATGTTTTTCGAAAGAGTGAGGCCGTTGACGCAATCGTTGATGACGTGATCGCCATTGGCATAAAAGTTCTTTGGACGCAACTTGGCATCGTTAATGCATCTGCGGCAAAGAAAGCAAAATCTGCGAGTATTACGGTCGTCATGGATCGGTGCATCGCCGTTGAGCATCGGAGACTTCTTGCGCACGTAGCGCTCTAATGCGGTTATTCGTTGTATGAGGTATGCTGCGGCACCCGCTTCCTCGGAAGCGGGTGTTTTGTGATATAGTGATAGGCGAAGAGGGGGAGGGAATACGTGCGTCTTCGAATCAACGGGGAGGTTCGCGACCTTGAAAATGTCGCAACTATCAGGGATATTGTTCGATTGTTTAACCTCGATCAACGGATTATCATTGTCGAGCATAATCAAGTCATCATTGACCGGGAATCGTACGATGATACGATCGTAAGCGAGGATGATCAAATCGAAATTGTTCACTTTGTCGGTGGCGGATGAAGGAGAGTGAGTTATTCAATGGGTGACCTGCTTCATATTGGAGATAAAACCTTTACATCTCGATTATTTTTGGGAACTGGTAAATTCTCGGATTTGAATGTGCAAAAAAAAGCTGTCGAGGCCAGTCAGTCTGAAGTATTAACATTTGCGGTTCGACGACTTAACATTGATAATCCGGAAGCGCCGAATTTTTTGGAGCGGCTGGATTTAAAGAAATATACATTGCTGCCAAACACCGCGGGTGCAAAGACGGTTGCGGAAGCTGTCCGTATTGCTCGTCTGGCAAAGGCCTCCGGGCTCTGCGACATGATTAAAGTTGAAATTATAGGAAACGATCGGACACTTTTACCCGACCCTATTGCGACACTTGAAGCGACAAAACAATTGGTCGCCGAGGGCTTTATCGTGTTACCTTATACGTCGGACGATCCGATTCTAGCAAGGCATCTCGCGGAAGCTGGAGCCGCAGCCGTCATGCCTGGTGCGGCTCCGATCGGATCGGGGCTCGGTATGATCAATCCCCATTACATTCGTTTTATTATTGAAGAAGCGAAAGTCCCTGTAATCGTTGATGCCGGTATCGGGTCTCCAGCCGACGTGGCGTTAGCGATGGAACTCGGCGCCGATGGTGTTCTGTTAAACACTGCCGTATCGGGCGCGAGAGACCCAGTTCTAATGGCTGAAGCAATGAGACTAGCCGTTGAGGCCGGTCGAAAAGGATACTTAGCAGGTCGGATTACCAAAAAACGCTATGCAACAGCAAGCAGTCCCTCCGCAGGTATGATCGATTAAAGATCCAATTCCGTTACTTTATTATTGTCTTTTTTTGCAAGTGCCGAGATGAGAGCGTCGACTACCTGTCTGCCCTCTTCATCGAGGCACTTTAAATTTTCTACGGTACTGGAGTAAGGAGCGAATGACTCATTCAACATCAGTTTATGCAACGTTGGAGAAAAGGAATGTGCGACAGGCAGCAAATCTTCGAGCGACATCGATTTATGTTCTGTGCAAAAGTATTCGAGTGGAACTTTAAATGCGTTTGCGAGGCGTTCCGCGTATACCAAGGAAGGGTTTCGCAGTCCCCTTTCCATGGAAGAGATGTGCGGAGTGGATATACTAGCCCGATCGCCCAATTCCCGCTGTGTCCATCTCCGTTGTTGTCGTAACCTGCGCAGTTTGTTTCCGAGTGAATTCATTTAACATCTCTCCTTTAATGTTATTTAAGCAAGTTCATACTACCATAAGGGATTTGTAATGTAAATATACTTTGTGGTATTGAGTGAAATTAATTTTGATAGAATATAGATAACCGCTCTGAAAAATTTAATACAGGGAGTTGATTTGATAATTAAAGCAAGCGATGGTCAAAACGTGGTTACAATAAAAAGACATGAAGAGTCTTCAGGAGGATGAAATGAATGACAGCACAAATAGGGCGCATTAGCGGAAAGATCGTGGCGATAACGGGTGCAGGCATCAGCGTAGCCAGCGGTTTGCCGACGATCCGCAAGTCATACTGCGGCGTAGCGTTGAGGGACATGTTCACGATAGAACTCTATAGAGATACGCCAGATGATTTTTTTACTTGCTATAAGGAAGTTCTCAAGCAATGGTCTGATGCGTCGCCCAGTCAGGCTCACTTTGCGTTAGCTGTTTATAACATTCCGATTATCACTCAAAATGTGGATGGCCTACATCAAAAAGCAGGAAGCCGTAAAGTGATCGAACTGCACGGAAACATCCGGGAAATGATTTGTACGGGGTGTGGTTCGTTGTTCCATGCCGATCAGGCCTCGGTTGGTCAGGGTGTGCCCCGATGCCCGGCATGTGGCAAGTCCTTGCGACCCAACATGGTGTTGGTTGGCGAAGAGGTGCATCACTATGCGGCGGCCGTAGATGTTGTGGCTGCGTCTGACGTGCTGATTGTCATCGGAACGCGTTTGGGAATGTCGCCAGTCAAAGAACTGCCAACGGTCGCCGTGCGCAATGGGGGGCGTGTAATTACGATCAACGAGGACGCGGAAACGGAAGTGCGTCTACTACTGGAAAAATTAAAAACTCCCCTTGCATAACTGAGGGGAGCAAGCAAGCGCTCTCAATACTACCATCTTGATTCGGGTCCGGATGTAGCGAAAGCAATCGTAATAAAAGCAGCGGCAATTGCCGTGAAGATTGTCGCAACTGCTCCGGCTTTGTCCGATAAAAAAAGGGCAGTAAGAGCAAAAACGAAACAGAATATGGCAATCCCTAAATAATAACGGAACAATGAATTTCCCTCCAGTCAATCATTTACTCATATCTTATCACTTGGCTTATCCTTTGCCAATGTCGATCACAGTTGTTGTATAATCATTTTGTAAAGGGGGCTCATTTCGAAATGTATGTTTTCATTTCTCCGTTAAGCCGAAAAGCAAAGTCAACACGCGCAGCCTACGATTATTTGCGATTACACACACAAACAGTCGCAGCTCTTTCAAACGATCTTCAAAATATACCGTTTGAGTGTCTAGAAGGCTATAGTGTCCCTGTCGGCGAACGATACCGCATTTTGAATTTGCGGATTCAAGACGAACACTACAGTCCTTATGTCAAATCGGATATGAGTTTGTTTCATTTGCTCATGATGGACGATAACGTGGACATGGTTATGTTTCGAGCAGAAAATGGATGGTTGATTACTTTTGAAGGGATTCAAGCGCTACCTCAACCGTTCGGCAATCAAGGACACGACCTTCGTTAGGATTCATTAAAAATGTAGCGGTTGTTTTAGCCATTTGATCCGAACAAAACTGCTCCAGACAAGATACGCGAGATAGAAGGCCAAGCCAATATCACCGGCCAACCCTCCTACCATCGCGAAGCTGTCGTAAATGCCGTGAAGAATGGCAGGCACGATGTAAGCTGTCGAAATACTCGAAAGCCCCATTTTGGCGCGCGAGAAATAATAGCCCATTGCAATGCCAAACATCATATGCGCAGGTATAGCCGTAACGGAACGCAGAAATGCGACTTGCAGTCCATAGCTCGTCACATACAACACATTCTCAACCATTGCAAAACCAAGCGACACAGCCACACCATAAATGACGCCATCGATCGGTTCGTCGAACTCGCGATGGCGATAAATCCCTCGTTCAAAAATAGCGGCCTTCAAAAACTCCTCCACGATGCCTGCGACAAAAAATGCGGTAAATAACGTACCGAAAAGTGCCGGCCCCGCGTAACGTACGTGAGTCAAAAGCAACAATCGTTCAATCCAACCAGCCGGCGCCACGATAATCATTCCCAAAAAAAACAGCCGAATCACGTGACGTTTTGGTTCCGGGTTCAGCTTGTCTCGCGACGAAATCCAAATCATGAGCACGAATACGGGGGCGATTGCGCTGTATACGAGCGTCATCATACGTCTCCCTTCGTCGGATCGATTCCAACACTGGAATTAGTGTGACCGTTTCAACGAAGTTTACTCGCAGCGCGTTCAATTCAAAGTGTCAATCCCGCTTTGATTCTCTCCTTAAGCTTCGCAAGAAGACGCTCCGGATTTTCGTCGGATAACATCTCTCCATTGACATAAGCGTATGGAAAGTCCGCGCAATGTTCACAATGACCGAGACAAGAGGTGAATAAAACAGAAACACCGGGATACTCCGTTTCCAAATCTTGAAGCGGCAAACCGGCCATGACGTTTATATCGCATATTTCAACGACTACAATTCCCACGAAAATGCCCCTCTAATCTAACACTTTTTCTGCTGGCGGTTGCCATCGTGACTTCCAAAGTCTACAATTAATATCTATTTTATTATTGTAACATAATGCGAAGATCGGTCGAGCATCAATGAATATCGGCCGTATGGACAAAGGAGGGTTAAACGTGGCTTCTTCACTTTCCTTAAAGTTTTGCCGCAAAAACTTGGAGAAGTATTCACAACGGGTTTATGATGTGTTGACACAAAAATACCCGGATGTAAAAATTGAAGTCGAGGATTGCGTAGACATTTGCGGGCTGTGCACAGACGTTCCGTTCGCGCTTCGAAACGGCGCGATTGTGGGTGGCAGGAACGAGCGAGATTTGTATTTGAAGTTGGAACGGGGGATGGAGTTTTTACAAAAGCCTCCGCTCGTCACCATGGCAAAGGCGGTTCAGTCGAAGAAAATAGGCGACGAGTAGCGCCGGAGATAGTCTCTTGCCGTCTCACGAGGCTTTCACACAGGGAATAGGATGCATGACGACCTCCATTACCCTAGAATACCTTGACGAGGTGAACCGGCATGAAAAAGTCTCCACAAGGCGCGACAGCCATCGTTCAGAAGAAAGAGGTTCGCAAAAGTGCGCCACGCAGAAAACTGCTAAGTAACGGGCCGAGTTTTGTGGACATCGTAGATCGCTACAAACAGGCCGTGGTGAATATCGAAGTCGAGCAGGAACGTCAAACTCCGCCTTCGATGTTCTCGCCCTGGGAAATTTTTGGCGAACCGTCGCGACCGCGTGCCGTCAATATAGGCACTGGCTTCATTTTTGACGAAGGCGGGTATATACTGACTAACGAGCACGTCATTCACGGCGCACGCACAGTCAAGGTTCGTTTGTTGGGCAAGGAACGGTTGATCCCGGCTCGGATTGTGGGAGCCCATTACGAAATGGATCTCGCCGTGTTACAAATCCCGATATCGCGCGGCACTTCCGTACTGAAGCTAGCTCGCGCGGACGACATTCGTGTGGGGGAGTGGGTGCTGGCCATCGGCAATCCACTCGGTCTCGATCATTCTGTCACGGTTGGGATCATTAGCGCCAAAGAGCGTCCGATTACCATTGGAGACAGACATTATCCGCATTTACTCCAGACGGATGCCGCCATCAACCGAGGCAACAGCGGTGGACCTCTGATCAATCTCCAGGGAGAAGTAGTTGGCGTCAACACCGCCGTCAGTCAAAGTTCTCAAGGAATCGGTTTTGCCATTGCGGTGGATGTTGTTCGGGATGTACTGAAACGCTTGCGTTTGCCGCATTGATGAAAAAAAAGTCTCCAACTTGAGTCCGGGTATGATGCTGAGAAGCAAGTACCTGGACTTTGGTTTCTTTCCACTCAACTGAGCCAATGGCGTTACGTAAACATTGGCAAGTGTACGATACCTCCCAGTATTCAGTTGTTCGCTACTATGGTACGATCCGTGTTATTCTATCATCTATGTATATTTATACGGGCATATAACAGTCTTTCTAAAAAGGAATTAAGGATTGGACCACAATTATTTAGTCCTATTTTTTCAGGAAACGATGTTGTTATGTGCTTTGCAACTTTTTTTAACCTGATTGGATTCATTTGCTATGATCCAAAGAATCAAAGAACATATTGTGCTTTTTGAAATAATGTAGTATAGTATTGATAGCTGTGGAAGTATGCCTCATGTTCGATACAGGACTAACATGTTGAATGGGTTAGGCGTAAGCGGCGCCTGGGGCGAAAGCAACCCGACGGAGAGGTTCCTTTACAGCGGTTGGGGCCTTCTCTTCGAGTTTTTTGTTATTATGCGTATGTATGAACGGGTTTGTTGTTTTGGATTGCTTTAAGGAGGTGCGTCTAAGGATGTTAGAACATCATTTACGCAATATGGCGATTGAAGAGCATGATTCATGTGGAATCATTTGTGCTGTTCAAAAAGACGGGATTCCGTCGAACGATAATGTTCAGCAGATCGTGCGCGCGTTGGTTCAAATGCAGCACCGAGCTGGTTTTGTTGACGGTGAAGGTGACGGATGCGGTATTCAACTCGATATCCCGAGAAAACTTTGGGCAAAAAAATTGACGCGCCAAGGCGTTCCTGGCGTGCTTGCGGACGATTCGCGATTCGTCGTCGCTCACATGTTTATTCCAGGTGGCGAGGTGGCGAATGCAGACGTTTGGATGGAGAGAGTGCGGGAGTATTTTGCGGATCGTTCGATCGATGTTTTGGTAGAACAAGTTGGCAATGTCCGCTCCGAAGCGCTTGGACCTCGCGGTCGCGCCGATGAACCGATTTTCTGGCAGATCGCGGCGATGTGTCGCGTTGAAGACGTTACCTTAGTTGGAAACCAGCTATTCGCGTTGCAAATGCTCATCGAGCGCGAGACGCCAGTGCACTTTTTGTCTTTCAGCCAACATATCGTCGTCTACAAAGTTCGTGGTTCCGCCTCCGCGTTGCCGGCCTATTTTCCGGATCTCGACAACAAAGATTGCCGTGCTGTCGTAAGCATTGGTCATAACCGTTATTCGACCAATACGTCCACGATTTTTGAACGGGTGCAACCTTTTTCAATTTTAGGGCACAACGGCGAAATTAATACCATTCAAAAATTGCGGGAGGAATCCGAAATTCTCGGGTTTCAATTGGTGCCAGGTGGCAGTGATTCGCAAGATATGAACCGGACGATTGAAGGGTTGATCCATCAGTACGGACTAAGTCTGTATGAGGCGATGGAAATGATATTTCCGCCCATTGTCAACGAAATCAAGCAGTTTCGTCCGGAACTTCAAAATCTATATATGTTTTACCGTGCTGCGTGGGGGCCCTACGCACAGGGACCTGCCGGTATCGTTTCGCGTTACGCTGATCAATGCGTTTTCAGTGTAGATGCGCTTGGCCTGCGTCCGCTTTGGTTTGTTGAGACAGATACAACTTTGTTTTTCTCGTCCGAACAGGGAGTTGTTTCGCTAAAAGATATCGTTTCCAATCCGAAGACACTGGCGCCTGGCGAGAAAATTGGTGTCCTTTTGCATCGAGGTGAGCCAACTGAAGTGTTGGAATACCATGAGCTGCAAAATCGTGTGTTAGGGTTGTCTGCGACACGATTTGATCTGGGTCATTTCAGTGATTCACTTGGATTTGGCGCGTCGTCCGTCGAATTGTCGGTAGACGAACCAGTCACGCTATTCGGCGACGCGACTCATGATGCTGCGGCAGAAGAACGCGCCTTGTCGGCGTTTGGATGGGATCAGGAAGATGTAAAGCTGATCGATGCGCAAACAGAAACGGGTAACGAACCGATTCGGTCACTTGGTCACGATGGTCCTCTCGCGACGCTGTCAAGGGAGCGGCAGAACATTGCTGACTTCTTTAAGGAATCAGTCGCTGTCGTAACGAATCCGGCAATCGACCGCGAACGCGAAATTGAACACTTTTCCACACGTGTCGTTCTTGGGCGTCGCCCCGATTTACGTATTCACCACGATACGGAAATGCGACATGTAGAAATTCAAACTCCGCTCCTTCTCGGCGGTCATCGCGGTTTCAGGCCGCTGACAGAAGATGTCTATCGTCCGATGGCACATAAACTTGGCACGTTTTTGTTCGAAGATCTATTGTCGGAGTTTCGGACGGATGCGCAGTCCGTTTATGAACTTCACACGATCTACGATGACAAAGAAACGTTGCCGCAGGCGATCGAACGGTTGGGCTGCGAAGCGGTGGAAGCCGTCTGCGCCGGTGCGCAATTGCTTGTCATTGATGATTGCTTTGCATTTCAACGCGATGCGTTGTGGGTGGATCCGCACTTAGTTATTGGCGCAGTGCATTGCGCTTTGAAGGGTCACAGGGTCATCGGTCAGGAACAAAACTTGCGCCGTCGCGTAAGTATCGTTGTACGCTCCGGAGCGCTCCGGAATTTGCATGACATTTGCGTAGCACTCGGCCTTGGGGCTGACGCGATCGTTCCGTATATGATGTGGGAAGTCGCTGCCGGCGGCGATAACGCGAAGCGCATTGAGAATCTTTATTCCGCTTTGCAAAAAGGCTTAGAAAAAGTGATATCGACGATCGGGATCCACGAATTGCGAGGTTATGATCGATTGTTTGCATCGATTGGCCTCCGCAGTGAAGTTGCCGAAGTGCTCGAAGTGAAAAACTTTTTTGGCTCCGAACAAGGGGGATACGGTTGGAACGAAATCGAAGCCGATGTTCGCGAACGCGCACTGATCGCATCAGGAACGAAGAAAGTAAAATTGGTGAGGACATTCCACTATTGGCCGCGAGTATGGAAGGTAGCCGGAGAAGTGGCGATGGGTCTCAAATCGTTTGAAACTTTCAGTGAAAAAATGCTTGAATTGGAACGGGAAAATCCGATTTCTCTTCGGCATGCCATAGATATTCGGTTTAAGGAATTGAGCGAAGTATCCAAAGCAGATGTTGACATTTCCGTTGGACAGCACAGCTTGCCGCTCTTTATCAGTTCCATGTCCTTTGGTTCGCAAGGTGAAGTTGCGTTCCGCGCTTACGCTGAAGCTGCTTATCAACTCGACATGTTTTCGTTAAATGGCGAAGGCGGCGAAATTAAAGACATGATCGGGAAATACCCGAATCATCGCGGCCACCAAATTGCGTCAGGACGATTTGGCGTCAATATAGAACTATGCAATTCGGCTAACTTGCTCGAAATTAAAATCGGACAAGGCGCAAAACCCGGCGAAGGAGGCCACTTGCCTGGTTCAAAAGTTTCGATGAAAGTCGCCAATGCACGAAATGCGCAACCGGGTGTTGACTTGATTTCACCGTCTAACAACCACGACATTTATTCGATCGAAGATCTCGCGCAAATGATCGATGAATTAAAGACGTCCAATCCGCGTGCGCGTGTTGCCGTGAAGCTTCCGGTTGTTCCCGGAATTGGGACGATCGCTGTCGGTGTTGCCAAAGCGGGTGCTGACATTGTTACTGTGAGCGGTTATGACGGAGGAACGGGCGCGGCTCGCGCCCACGCGTTAAAGCACGTTGGGTTTCCTGTCGAAATTGGCATCAAGATGGCACATCGGGACTTAGTTGCTGCAGGTCTTCGTGACAAAGTGGAAATTTGGTCCGATGGTGGCGCCAAAACGGGCTACGATGTGCTGAAAATGATTCTCCTCGGCGCCAATCGAGTAGGGTTTGCGACCATGGCGATGGTGGCTGTCGGTTGCACCGGTTGCCGAGCGTGTCATAAAGACACATGCCACGTCGGTATTGCGAAGCAAGTGGAAACGA
>Ga0080006_1137681_pt1 | contig 16465 bp, 15 predicted proteins | sample RS3BMetagenome_FD_69209 | JGI IMG/M metagenome (GOLD analysis project Ga0080006, IMG submission 69209) | Ferric oxide microbial mat and aquatic microbial communities from Rainbow Spring, Yellowstone National Park, USA - RS3B (SPADES... ... | reverse complement strand
CGACATCGTCATCTCTCCCGTTCCGCCAGTGTGGTAGGCTCGCTCCGCGAGCCAAGGGATTCCTGTAATCTTCCCTTGTCAGGCCCTCCCTACCTGCCTACCGCCACTCTGGCACAGAGGGTCCCGCCGCCCTTCGCGAAGACGTCGTTCGAGCTCAGCACGTGCCGGGCCGGTTGCGCCGTCGAAGAGCTACACATTCTCGGACGCGCCTCTCGAGATGTGCGCGTAGATGGGAGTGAGGTCATCCAGTAGGTGTCGAGGGATCAGGCGCGAGTGGTGCTTGTCACGTGCCCGATACCTGGGAAAGCCCGTCATGGTGGCGCTTTCCAACCCCTCGTCTCCCGGCCGGAGAAGGTGAGGGTACAATGTCCTCAAGCGAGTTTCGGTTCGTCTCCGGGAGGGATCGACGAAGCGTCATGACAGGACATGGGGTCATGTCTCGTCAATAGGTGTAAAAGCGCAGCCAGTCAGGGGGCCTGAACGCGGCGCTGCTCAGGCGGATTTTGCGAGCGGGGTCACCTCCTCGAGTGCGGTGGAGTCGACCGTCGACCGGGTGATGGCGGTCATGGATTCTTCGCTGAAGTAGCGGCGAGAGGTCAGCCATTCGTCGTCTTGTTCGGCCAGCACGGCACCACCCAGGCGAAGGACCGAGTCGCGGTCAGGGAAGATGCCGACGACGTCGAAGCGGCGGGCGATCTCCCGGTTGAGGCGCTCCAGGCCGTTTGTGGAGCGGATCTGGCGCCAGTGCGCAGTCGGGAAGTCCATGTGTGCTAAGACGTCTGCTTCCGCGTCGAGTAACATCTGGGCCGCTTTCGGAAAGCGCTTGGAGAGCGATTCGGCGGCCTGGGCCAAGTGCTCCTGGGCTTCGTCGCGCGCGGGCTGGGCGAAGATCTGCCGCACTACGGCGCTCACTGCCGGCTGGGCCAGCTTGGGGGCCTGTGCCACGACGTTGCGGGTGAAGTGGACAGTGCAGCGCTGCCACCCGGCGCCGATCAGCACCTCGCGGGCAGCAGCCTTGAGCCCCTGGTGGTCGTCACTGATCACGAGCTGGACACCGTGAAGGCCGCGATCCACAAGCGACTTCAAGAACTCGCGCCAGCTCGACCCGTTCTCGCTCGTCCCGAGCGCCAGGCCGAGCACCGAGCGCTGGCCCTGTGTGTTCACACCGATCGCGATCATCAGCGCCATACCGATCACCCTGCCCCCCTCCCGCACCTTGGGGAAGGTCGCGTCCAGCCACACGTACGGGTAGGGGTCGGTCAGCGGACGCGACCGGAACGCCGCCACGTCTTCGTCGAGGGACTGGGCAAAGCGCGAGACCATCGACTTGTCCATGCCGTCGACGCCGAGGGCGCGGACCAGGTCGTCCACTTTGCGCGTGCTGACGCCGTGGACGTAGGCCTGGGCGACCACGTTGACCAGGGCACGATCGGCACGCCGGCGCGGTTCCAATAGGGTTGGCAGGAACGTGCCGCGGCGCAGCTTGGGGACCTCGAGGTGCAGGGTACCGGCGGGTGTGTCGAGCTGGCGGGGGCGGCTGCCGTTGCGGACGTTGGTGCGCTCGGCGGACCGCTGGTAGCGTTCGGCCCCGATCACCTGGCTGAGCTCTGCATCGATGATCGCCTGGGCCAGACGCTCGACGGACTCGCGGAAGAAGTCGATGCGGTGCTCGGGGTCGGCGTTGCGGAGCAAATCGAGCAGTGCAATGCTGAGATCCTCAGCCATCAGAGTGGCCTCCCGACGTTGTCTGTGGTAGGGGAACGTCGTCAGGCAACCGCCTGATGGCTGATTGTGTCAACGGCTGTCGGTCTGCCCGGTCCCTCCGGCCTACGGCCTCCGGGACCGGGCAGGCGCCACGGCCGCGTTGACCGCTACCTCGACACGGTAGCCGCTACCGTCCTTCCGCTTTTACACCACTCGGTGAGACTCTAACGCGGGCACCGGCGACCGCCAGACCCGATTCGAGCGTCCATGACACCTGCATGGACCCGCGGAACGAACGGGCTCGCCGCACCACACGGCACGGGTTGCGCGGCGGCAGCAGGCGCAGGCAGAGCGATGCGTCGTCGCCGCAACATGGCTAGCGTGAGGGTAGCGGGCGGACCGCGCTACGGCGTGCCGTGCCCGATCGCCCGCGAAGATTTGAGCCGTGACGACCGCAAACGTGGCCACGCGGCCCCGGGCTGATGCAGACCGGCCGGGCTGGCGCGCGTCGCCGACATCCGCAACGACGCCGCCACCCAGGCTAAGGGAGCGACCAAGGTGGGTGATCACACCATGCGGTACACAGTCGCCTCCTGCGTGAATTGCCAGTGGTGGTCTCTGACCGGAGGAGATGCGGTCGACGCGCGCTGTGACTGGTGCGGCGCGACGTGTCGATCCACCACGTATGTGCAATCCGAGGTCCGTCTGGCGTCCGGTGAGGTGATCGTGCAGCTTCGGGTGCTGGGCATCACGAACGAAGAGCCGACCAACGGGCACATGCGCCGACCTGTCGGTGTCGGCGTCGACTAGCCGTCCCGCGTTATTGCCGCTTTCCGCACCCTCCATCCTGGGTCGCGCGTGCGGCCCCGAAGGCGGAATCCCGCCAGCCGCCACTGATGGCGCACTGCCGCCGACACGGCCCAGGCCCGGGCCGCAGGCACTGAGGGCCGCCGCCTGCTCCATCGACTCGATGCGAAGTGCGCGCGCGCACGGGTGGACCCGATGGACGAGCCCGGCTCGCGTGGTGTTCCCCTGGCGCCGCTCGGGACCCTCGCTCGGAACCGAAGATGGTGCCAGGGGAGCGCTGGCACGACCGCGTCGGCCCCGTACGCTTGGTAAGGACGTCGCGTCGACCGCAGTTCCGTTGCCGTGTTGGCAGCCGTCCGCACCGCCCGGGGCGCCGACGGATGCACCGCAGTGCGGGACGAGGGCACGGAGATGAACAGGCACGCAGAGGAGGCGTTTGACTTGCGCTTGCGCACGGCAATCGGTGATTTCCGGGGAACCGAAGTCCGACCCGCGTTCGCGGTTCGCGTTCAGCCCTTCGAGATCGGCGACGCGATCAGCGTCTCGTACGACGCGGTGTGTCGAGACGCGCGCGAGGGCATTCTGCCCACCCTGCGGCCACAGGGGCCGGGGCGGGTGCGCTGTGTGGTAGCGACCGCGGGGTTGCGCAACAGCGCGCGTCCGCGCTACCGGCGCCTGGTGTGGTCTGTCCCGGCGCCGGCGTCAGACGCGCAGCACCCGCAGCCACCGATCGCCCTCGGTGCCAGCCCAAGCACGCGTGCCCCCAACACACCTCGCACGCGCGTGTCACCCCCCCAGCCGGGCCGTTCCCTAAGGAGGTCCTGGCCGAGAGCATCCGCCTGATGGCGGCGAACCACGCGAGCATATCGCGGGACCCATAGGCCAACAGACTGTCGCTCGTGCGCCAAACAGGGCGCAGCACGGCGAAGGTCACGGCAGGCGCCTGTCGCCGGGCAGGCGCGTACGCAGTTCGGCTGGCCCGAGCCGGCATGCCTCGGGCCGGCGCCATGACGGCCCATGCGCGGGACGGGGTCGACGCGCCCGACCGAACACGGCGGCCGCCGCCAGGCCGCCTCCCCTGCCTGGATGCGCGCGGCCGATGTGGCGGCGGTGCGTTTCGGTCGGCTCCCCCCGTCTCCGCGCTCCCCCTCGCAAAGGAGTCTGCCGTATGGCGAAGTTGACGTTTCGTCACCCCGAATACCGTGCGCCCTCCAGCGTGGTCCTCAAGGGCGATCAGCTGTTCTACGTCTGGGCTCCGACGAGCGCCGACGCAAGCAACGGCCTGTACTACATGGACACCCAGTACCTGAGTCGACTGGACTGGCTCGTTGGCGGCCGCGCTCCCGTGCTCTTGTCCGCCACCGTGTCGGACGGCACGCACGCGCATGTCGACCTAGCCAACGCAGAACTGACGGTCGCCGGCGTCGATGTCGCCGATCGAAGCATCCACCTGCAGGTGTCGACGACGGTCGCCGACCGGTTGTACCAACGGGTGTCCGTGGTGAGCTACCTCGGTCACCCAATCCGATTGGCGCTGTCCCTGCACCTGCAGGCGGAGTTTCGCGACGTATTCGAGGTGCGCGGGATCGAGCGGCCCGAGCGAGGTGTCCGCACCCCGCCCATCGTGGGCCCCACCGGCGCGAGCTTTCACTACACGGGGCGGGACGACGTGGGCATGCACACGCTGGTCCGCTGGCATGTGCCTGCGCGCTCGACGGCGGAACTCGGGAACGGACGCGTCGAGGCGACGTTCGACCTGGATCTTCAGCCGCACGAGGCGATCGAGATCCTGCTCGACATCCAGGCGGTCCTCGGTCCGTTGCCTCCCGAGGCGGCGCAACCCGACCTCGCCACCGGGTTCGCCACCGCGGCGCGCTCCCAGGTGGCATCGCACGCCGCCTGGGCAGCCGCGTCCACACGCGTAGAGAGCGACAATCCCGCGTACGACACCATGCTCCATCAGTCCATGATCGACCTTCGAACCCTGTCGACCGCATACCCTGGCGAGGGCCGCATCATCGACGCGGGTCTGCCCTGGTACGTCGCGCCGTTTGGGCGCGACTCCCTGATCACCGGCATCGAAAGCGCCCTGTTGCGCGTCGACACGCTGGTCGACGCGCTGCGCTTCCTCGCTCACCACCAGGGCACCGTCGACGACCCGTGGCGTGATGAGGAACCTGGCAAGATGATTCACGAACTGCGGCGGGGCGAAATGGCCCGATGCAAGGAGATCCCCCATACGCCCTACTACGGCAGCGTGGACGCCACCCTGTGGTGGGTCATCGGCCTGGCCGAGGCCTTCCGGTTTACGACTGATCGCGATCTCCTGCGGGAGCTCGAGTCCCCGCTGCGCGCGGCACTGACCTGGATCGTCCGCTATGCGCATCCGGGCGGCGGCCGCCTGATCTCGTATCGCACGCGCTCGTCGGCGGGCCTGGTCAATCAAGGATGGAAGGACTCGTCCGACTCGGTGGTCGACGAGCAAGGCGCTCCCGCACCCGCCCCCATCGCGCTGGTCGAGGTCCAAGGGTATGCCTACCGCGCTTTGCGTGACGGCGCGTTTCTCTTGCGCGCTCTGGGCGACGCGGCTGCGGCCCGCCAGTTCGACGAACGTGCGCGGCAGCTCCGTACCGCGTTTCTTGCCGCATTTTGGGACAGTCGACGGCAGCGCGTCGCGTATGCCATCGACGGCGAGGGCCGGACGCACTGGACACGGACGTCGAACGCCGGCCACCTGCTGTTCACGTCGATCCTGCCGCACGCGAGCGCACACGTCGTAGCCAGGAGCCTGTTCGACCCGTCGATGTCGTCTGGATACGGGGTGCGCACCGTCAGCGACGATGCCGCGTCGTACAACCCGATGAGCTACTACAACGGGTCGACCTGGCCACACGACAACGCGCTGGCGGGTTGGGGACTCAAGGTCCTAGGAGAGGGAGAGCTGCTCGTCGGAGTCGCCCAAGGCCTCTACGACGCGGCGCAGCACTTTCCGTACGGCCGGCTGCCCGAGCTGTACAGCGGGTTCACGCGTCGGGAGGACACGGGGCCCGTCCCGTACCCGTCTGCCTGCAACCTGCAGGGGTGGGCGGTGGCAAGCCCCCTGTTTCTCCTCAGTCTGATGCTGGGCCTGTCCGCCAACGGCCGCCAGGTGCGCATCAACAAGCCGACCCTGCCCCCCTGGGTGAACTACCTGTCGCTGCACGGGCTGCACATCGCCGGCGGTAGCGTCGACGTCGAGTTCGCCCGACATGCTGGCGTCACGTACGCCAACGTGCTGCGCGTGGAGGGGGACGTTCGCCCCATGATCGTCCCGGTGTGACCACCCCGCCATGACCGCGCCGACGCGACGCCGCGCCCGCCGACAGATTCAAGGAGGTGGAGAGCATGCGCATCGCGATGGTCCACTGGGCGTTCGTGCCCGTGGTCGGCGGTGTAGAGTCGCACTTGGCAACCCTGGGCAACGAGCTGGCTCGAACCGGCCTTCGCGTTTCCCTGCTCACCGGCTCGGTCGCCAACGAGACCCACGAACGTTCGTATGGCATGGACGTCGAGCGCAGTCCTCATCTGGACCTCCATCGCCTGCGCGCCCACTCCGACGCCCGCGCGGATGATGTTGTGCGCCTCGCCATCGGTCGGTTTCTCGACCGCCAACGCCCCGACGTGGTGCACGCGCACAACATGCACTACTTCAGCACAACACACCTTGACGCCCTAGATGCCTGGTGTCGACTGGCCGCCGTGCCCCTCGTGCTCACCGCCCACAACATTTGGGCCGATGCATTGGCTCGTGCACTGAGTTTGCGAAGCCCCGCGTTCGCCAGGGTCATTGCCGTCAGCAACTACGTGGCCCGTGAGTTGGACCTTAGCGGATACGACAAGGAAACCATCGATGTCGTCCACCACGGGATCGACACGGCCCGGTTCGCACGCCAGCCCCATCGGCGCGAAGTCGTGTACGCGCGCTACCCCGAGATGCGTGGGCGGCCGATCGTGTTCCACCCCGCCCGAAGCAGCGTCACCAAGGGGAGTCTGGTCGCGATCGAGGCGCTCGATCGCGTGCGGCGGCGCCACCCCGACGTGCTTCTCGTGTGCGCGGGCACGGGACAGATCGTGGACTGGGACAACGTGCAAGGGTCCGAACTGGCCGCGATCCGGGACAGCGTAATGCAACTCGGTCTGGCGTCGAACGTGCTCCTTCGCCCGTTCAGTTGGGAGGAGATGGCGGACCTCTACCAGGTGGCCGACGTGACCGTCTACCCGTCGATTAACGAGGAACCGTTCGGCATCGCGGTGATCGAGGCGATGGCGTCGGGCTCGCCGGTGATCGTTACCGCTTCTGGCGGCATGCCCGAATTCGTCGAGGACGGTGTGACCGGCTTTGTCGTGCCGCGACACGATGCCGGGGCGCTGGCACACCGCATCGAGGAGATTCTTGACGACCCGATCCAGGCCGATGCCATGGCCCTGCGCGCGCGCCAGGCGGTGGTCGCTCGCCACAGCGTCGCGGAGATGGCGCGCCGCACCGTCATGAGCTACCAGCGGGCCCTGGCCTCCCCGCGCTTCCAGCGGCCGTGGCCGTCACCGGCCGGCCACACCGCTGACGGTCTGCGCACGCGTGCCGCGCCCACACCATTCTGACTGCTCCCAAGCCCGGGCCCACTTCCGTGTGACCGATCGCGCCAGGATCTCACGCTTGTTGGATCCATCCGCATCGAGCACGAAGGAGGAGGGTTCCATTGCTTACACTGGGCTCCTCGACGCAACGTATGCTTGGCTGCTTTCACGAGACCATTGTTGAGGGGAACCGCCTAACTTCCCGGCTCCGACCGACCGAGCCACGACAAGGCTGCGGAGCGGACTGGGTGTAGCCTTGGCGGGGCGAAGGTCGGTCGGTACCCCACCGGGCGTGGCGGTCCCCAAGCCGCCCCAAACTGCTCATGGCCCAGGGGTTGACGCGTCCCCACGCACACGGTCCATCGGATAGCCGTCGCGCATCCACCCTGCGATCCCAGCCTTCCGGTCTCACTTCGACGTGATGGTTCCACCCGCACCCATCCCGACGGCGTACAGTACGTCGTTTGCCGACGGACAGCGTCATGCCACGTCCTGCCTGCTGATTGGGACCGAAGTGTGGCGCTCACGTCAGCAACGCCGGCCAGAAGACCCGATCGGCGCGGCCGTCAAATGTTGGCACAGAGGCGCACGCGGAGCGATGCGCCCTCGCTGTGGCGTGCCTACCGTGCGGGCAGACCATGCTGCCGCAGAACGTGCCAGGTCGTGCGCACTACTTTGGCCCCGACCTTGGATTCGCGGCGATCGCAACCTCAGCCCTTCGACCCGGCCAGTGAAGGTGAACTGGTAGACGGGCCCGGCTCGCGCGGCCGTCGCCTCGCGCTCGTCGCGAGCCCCCCCCCGGCATGAAAGATGGTCCCAAGGGAGCGCTGGCAAGACCCTGGCACCCTATTACCCTTGTAGAGAAGGCACGTTGAGCGCCATTCGTGTGTGGCGTTGGCCCACGATGGCTATCCGCTGGAACGTGTGCGTAGCGCCTTGTCAACCCCGGGTCAGCGAGCAGTTCAGCACGGCTTGGGGACCGCCACGCCCGGTGGGGTACCGACCGACCTTCGCCCCGCCAAGGCTACACCCAGTCCGCTCCGCAGCCTTGTCGTGGCTCGGTCGGTCGGAGGGGGGCACTTAGGCGCTCCCCCGCAACAACGGACTCTTGACAGCAGCCATGCACACGTTCCCTCGAAGAGCCCCCACGATCCGGATCTCACAGCCCACCTAAGGGCGCACCGCGGTGCGGGACGCGAACTTGGGCGGCGATTCCTGGGGGAGGCGTTCGACTTGCGTTTGCGCACGTTGGTCGGTGAGTCTCGGGGTTCCAATGTCCGACTCCTGTTCGCAGTCCGCACGCGTCCCTTGCGGGGACCGGGTCCCTGGACCCTGGTCGACGTTGCCAACGCGGCTGGCCGCTCCTATGACATGGTCTATCGAGACGCGCACCAGGGCGTTCTGCCCACGCTGCATCCGCAGGGGCCAGGGCATCAGTGGGATCTGGTCTCGCTAGCGGACTTGGGACACAGCGTGCGTCCGTGCTACCGGCGGCTCGCGAAGTCTATCCAGCCGCCCCCCACCACGACGCAGCAACCGCACGGACCGATGACTGTCAGTGCGGTCCCAAACTCGCACGCAGCCAAACGGGCGGCGCTCGCCGGTGCCTCGACCCAACCGGTCCCGTCTGCGAACGGGGTGTTGACCGAGGTCACGCGTCTGACAGCGGTGGACCACACGCCCATACCGCCAGTCCCATAAGCCACTGACAGGCGCTCGGACTCCGTGCCGGACGCGGCGCTTGGTGCGATGGGTCGCAGCGCAGGGCGGCGTCGGGTACAGCGGGCGACCGTACGCGAGCCGGCGCCCGAGCCTAGGCAAGCGCGTAGCGACTGTGCGTTCGCCGGGCCCCCCCACGATTCGAGCCCGCGGCTCTCGCCACCAGGCCACACCGCCGAGGGCCGACGCCCGCGCGGCCCGCCTGCATCCGGCGTGACTGCCGCGGAGCTTGGGCCCACTAGCATGCGATCGCTCGCAACTTCAACTCAGGCGTGTCAGATCGACCTGCACCGAACACGAAGGAGGAGTCCCCCTTGCCTGCACTGTTGCTCGCAGCCGTCCTGGTCCTCGTTCTCGTTGCCGTCCTGTCGATTCGCATCGTCGATCAGTACGAACGAGGCGTCCTGTTCCGGCTCGGCCGTGTCATCCACACCAGAGATCCGGGGTTTACCCTGATTGTGCCGCTCGTCGACCGGCTGGTGAAGGTTTCTCTTCGGGTTATGACGATGCCCATTCAGTCGCAAGGAATCATCACCAAGGACAACGTCAGCGTCGACGTGTCCGCCGTTGCCTACTACCGCGTGGAAGACGCCGTGAAGGCAGTGGTCGCGATCGAGAACGTCGGTGCCGCGATCAACCAGATCGCGCAGACGACGCTGCGCAGGGTCGTGGGTCAGCACATGCTCGACGAGGTGCTGGCAGAGACCGACTCCATCAACGCGAGCATCCCGGGCATCCTGGATCAGGTCACCAGGGACTGGGGCGTCAAGATCACCATCGTGGAGCTGAAGGACATCCAGCTGCCCGAGGAGATGAAGCGCGCCATGGCCCGCCAAGCCGAGGCTGAGCGTGAGAAGCGCGCGAAGATCATCGCCGCGGAGGGCGAGTTGCTGGCGGTTGACTCGCTGAGTAGGGCCGCGGACATCATGCTCAATCACCCGGTCACGCTGCAGCTTCGAACGCTGCAGACGCTGACCGAGATCGCCGCCGACAAGAATTCAACCCTGATCTTCCCCGCCCCACTCATGACGACGATTCAAGAATTGGGGTCCTTCATGGCCAAGGAGGCGGTGGCGGCCGGTCCGAGGGCAGTAGTCGATGCGACCACCGTGGCCGCAGTTCTTGGCGCACTGACAGATCACTGAGCGCGAGTGCGTCGGCCGCGGCGCCGCAGTCTGTGGGTGAGCTGCGCAGGACGATCCATGGGTAGACGAGGTTGAGCGATGTCGTGCCTTGCGTCCGTGCGCTTGCGTCGGCGCTCCAGCCGGTCGCGTCCCCGCGCCCGACTTACCCGCGTCCGAGTTGAGTCTAGCGCCTCAGCCGTGCTACCTCGGCGCACCAGCCGTCAGCGTGCACCGACATCCAGGAAGCCGCTTCGCGCCTGTCACATCCCCGTACGAGCCGGTTGACGCCAAGCCCCGAGGTCCCCACGGAGCCCCCGTGCCCGGTGCGCGACTTGGGGCTCACGACCGCCGACGCGCTGGCTCCACACTTTCGATGAGACCAGGACCAAGGGCGACGGGATGGCGCAAATAGTACATAATGGTAAGGACAGCAAGGAGGGCTCGACACGCAGCTCAAGTCGCTCGCCGCCGTGTGATCGTCAAGGTGATCGCGCCGATGGACAAACGGGCGGCGGCATCATCCTACCCGATACGTCCAACGACGAGCCGCACGAGGGTAAGGTCATCCAGGTCGGCCCCGGACGCGTGCTCGACAGCGGAACTCGCGCTGCGCCGGAGGTAAAGGCCGGGGACCGGGTCAACTACTCCAAAAGCAGCGGCGCCACGGTCAAGGTCGGCGACGTCGGCTACCTTGTCGTGCGCAAATCCGACCTCCATGCCATCCGCACATAGCCGCACTTGACGCACGAACTGATTGGAAGAGGGCAAGATTAGTGGGAGCCAAGCAAATTCGATTTGACGCAGACGCGCGCGCTGCCTTGGAAAAGGGTGTGGAGACCGTAGCCCGCGCCGTGCGCGTCACCCTGGGGCCGAAGGGCCGCAACGTGGTCCTGGATCGGAAGTTCGGATCTCCGGTCATCACCAAGGACGGCGTGACGGTCGCAAACGAGATCGAGCTCCACGACCGCTACGAGAACATGGGTGCACAGCTGTGCAAGGAGGTTGCCTCGAAGACCAACGACGTTGCGGGCGACGGCACCACCACAGCCACCGTGCTGGCGCACGCCATGGTCGTCGAAGGCCTGCGCAACGTGGCGGCCGGTGCCAACCCGATCTTCCTCAAAAGGGGCATCGACCGCGCCGTCGACAAGGCAATCACGGAGCTTAGGCAATACTCGACACCGGTCGAGGGGCACGACGACATCGCTCACGTGGCGGCGATTTCCGGTAACGACGAGAAGATCGGGCAGTTGATCGCCGACGCAATGGACAAGGTCGGCAAGAACGGCGTGATCACAATCGAGGAATCCAAGAGCACCGATACGACCGTGGAGGTCGTGGAGGGTATGGAGTTCGACCGGGGCTACACGTCGGCGTACTTCGTGACTAACCCCGGCGCGATGGCAGTTGAGCTCGACAACCCCTATATCCTTCTCCATGAGAAGAGGATCTCGGCCATTGCCGACATCCTGCCCGTGCTCGAGAAGGTGGTGCAAAGCGGCCGTCCCCTATTGATCATCGCGGAGGACATCGAGGGCGAAGCGTTGGCCACCCTGGTCGTCAACAAGATCCGCGGGACGTTCAACTGCGCAGCCGTCAAGGCACCCGGCTTCGGTGACCGCCGTAAGGCCATGATGGAGGACATCGCCATCCTGACGGGCGGCACGTTCCTCTCCGAGGACCTAGGCGGCAAGCTCGAGAACGTCGATCTCGATATGCTCGGTCAGGCCAAGCGGGTCAAGGTCACCAAGGAGAGCACCACGATCGTCGAGGGTGCCGGGACGAAGGGCGCGATCAAGAGCCGCGTCAATCAGGTCAAGCGACAGATCGACAACGCCGAGTCCGACTACGACCGGGAGAAACTCCAGGAGCGTCTGGCCAAGCTGTCGGGCGGCGTCGCCGTGGTCAAGGTCGGGGCCGCCACGGAGACCGAGCTCAAGGAGAAGAAGCACCGCATTGAGGACGCGCTGGGCACAACACGTGCAGCGGTCGAGGAGGGCATCGTGGCCGGCGGCGGCGCCGCGCTCGTGTCCGTCATCCCATACCTGGCCAAACTCAAGGCCCACGGTGACGAGCAGGTCGGCATTAACATTGTTCGTCGTGCGCTTGAGGAGCCTCTTCGGCAGATCGCGAACAACGCCGGCTTCGAGGGCTCGGTCGTCGTGGAGCGCGTACGCAACGCATGCATGGTCGACTTCGGTCTGAACGCCATGACAGGCCAGTTCACGGACCTGCGCAGGGCGGGTGTTGTCGATGCCTTCAAGGTTACGCGTAGCGCGCTCCAAAACGCCGCCTCCGTGGCCGCCATGGTGCTCACCACCGAATGCGTGGTCGCCGATCTTCCCGAGAGGCGTTCCGCCGGCCCAGGCAACGGCACCGTATCGGACATGGACATGTGATTCGCAGGCGGGAGGTACCAGATGAAGGCAGTGGTGTACGCCCGCGTGACCGGCTGGGATCAGACACAAGAGCTTAAGGCGCAGGTGACCGCAGGAACCGCCATGGCCCACGCCCTCGGCTCGCAGGACGTACAGGTCCTTCAGGACACATTCGGCGGCGCGTCGCTAGAGCGGCCGGCCATGAGCCGCCTGCGGGACATGGTGCGCTCCCGTGAGGTGGATCTGGTCGTCGTGTCCGGCCCCAATGAGCTGTCACCTGTCAGCACTCGAGAAGGAGTTCGAGGAACACCACGTGCGGTTGGAGTTCTTCGGCGTTTGAACGTTGCCGACCCGCATGAGGACGACGCCTTCTCCCGGGCGCCGTCTCTGCGCGCTCACTGACGTAGCGGGCACGCACCGCCGTTCAGGTCTTTGAGGGTACCGGGTCGGCCGCTTCGGCGCTTCGCCAGGGGCGCCGAAGCGGCGGGCACATCACAGTCGGCGTACTTGATATGCGCCACCGACGCGGTGGCCACCCCATGCCGAGCTCCGCGACCGCGCCCATACCTCCGGCCTTCGGCCGTATCACCGCCGCGCTCGTGCTGTGCCGCGTCGTCCATCTCCATGTACATTGTCGTCCCGATCCGCGTGCCCGAGCATGCACTGGACGTGCCGAATGTCGGCCGCGCCTTCGAGCAAACTCCTCGACGTAGTGCGCCAGGGAGCGTGTACGCTGTATAGACCGTCCAATTCCCCTCTTTCGGAGGACCCACGCCCACGACTTGCGCAGCGTCGATCCGTCCACGGTCACTGTCGAAGCCCTCCTGCGCACTCACGATTTCCCAGGCGGACAAGGTGTCGTGCATGTGCTTCACGGACCTGAAGGCCCGGTCGAGCTTGAAGACGAGCACTGCATCGAACCGCCGACGCGCCGCGCCGTCAAGGAGCCGACGCCACTCCGTCCGGTGCCCGAGGTCGGACGCGCTGGCTCGGTCCACGTACTGGCCTGCGATCACCCAGCTGTCCCGAGCCGCGACGTAGTCGCGCAGCCGGTAAAGCTGCGTATCCGGATCCTGATCGCGGTCTGATGTGGACACGCGAGCGTAGAGCGCCACGCGCACGCGCTCACCTCCTTCCGTATTGCTAGGCCCGGCCCGGCGACCCATCCGGTCGGCCAGACGACAAAAACCGACGCGCGGCGCCCATAGAGAGCGTCGTGCGTCGGTCGCCGTCGATCGAAAGGGCTCAGACTGGTCGCGAATGGCGAAGGGAATCGGGACGTGTTACCGGAAACACTGCTTACCCGTGCCGCTAGGGACCCCCGTTGCCCACGCCACCAGTCGGCTTGGGCGTCATCGGAATCATCGCAACGCTCGTCGCAGGCGTTTGCAGCATGACGATGGTTGCAACCGTGCCGGCCGTGACCGTCAGTGCCACGATAGCCATGGCGACGCGACGGCCGATGTTCTTTGCCTTGCGGATAAACTCCACGCGTTCTCACCCCCGTACGAAAACTTTGAGATCAGAGGCGACTGCCAACCACATGAACGGCCCGGCCCTCGGTACACCACCGGAAGCGTGTTGCCTTGATGCTCTCGACCTGTGGGTGTCTCGTATGACTGACCCACCCACGCTCGAGGGACGACTGAGAGCGGTGCTGAGGGTCCATGGTGAGATGCGGCGCGTGCGCGAGCCGCTCGGGATGGCTCTGTGTCGCCTCACCCTGACGGCACTCGTGAGCAATGCACCGGTGCCGCCCCGTTCCCGTCGGCGGGCCGAGCGGGCGAGCCAAGCCCTCCTCGAGTCGGGTCGTCTGGACTGGGCGTGCCGAGCGTTGGCGCAAGAGGGCCGGATCGCAATCCTGGCACAGGAGTGGCTTCGTGCCGGCACCCTCCTCGCAACCGCCTACGAACTCGGCGCGAGGTCGGTCAAGCCCGTGCCGGCATCCGTCTGGGCGAACCTCCTACGAAACGCCGGTTACGTAGCGTGGACACTCGGAAACGTGAAGCGAGCCCGGATCAACTGGCAAGGCGCTCTCGACGTGGCTCAGGAAGGCGGGCTCGACGACGTGGCCGCAGCGGCCCACACGGGCGTGGGACTATGCGACTGGGCGCAGGGGGACGCTGCCGCCGGATACGTGCACGCGAGCGCTGCCCTCAGTTGGTATCGCTCCGTCGACCGCCGCACCGATGTGGCGCAAGGACTCCTCAATGCCGCCCTGATGCTGGAGGACTTCGGCTACTGGCAGGACGTGGTCGTACTCCTGAGCGAGGCGCTCGATGTCGCCTTGTCGGTTGACGAGCGAGAGATCGCAGCCGACGCAAGTGCGGAGCTTGTCCACGCCCACATCGCGCTGTCGAGACTTCCCGCCGCCCACGAGGCGCTCGGACGCGCAAGGCAACTCCTGGAGGGCGGGTCGCACACCGCGGCGAGTCTAGCCGACCTCAATCTGGCTGAGGGCCACCTGCGTCTGGCGGAGGGCCGCGTACAGGAGGCCCTTTGGTGCTTCCGGGCGGCACGCGAGGCAGTGGGTAGCACGAATCGTCCCCTCGTCACGGGTCGCGTACTGACGGAGGTAAGCGTAGCGATCCACGCGACGGCCACCCGCCTAGACGCGGCCCGGGAGATGGTGGAGGTACTCCATGCCATGGACCGCAGGTCCCTATTGGGTCCTCCGCGTCGTGTGTTCGCGAGCGCCGAACCTGAGCCCACGGCCGTCGCCCCTGAGAGTTTGACGGCGACAGCAACGGGCGACGCCTAGCACGATTCGACACCAGGATTCACATACCTTCATTTTCCAACACCGTGCGTCCCGCTCTGCGGCACCGGTCGGGGACTTGACCGCTGAATGTCGGACCCCTCGGTGTACGTCGCGAACGGTGGCCTGGCGGCCGCCACACCTAACCTACGTCGGCGAAGGGGTTACCGTGGTGGTCCACCCGATGGACTGACTCGCCAGAACCGCGAGGACCTCAGACGGCCCGTGCGCGAGGTGGCGAGCTACGGAATCCGGGCGATTCTGGCCGACGGTCGAGACGCGCACGTACCCAACCCGTTGGCCGTCTGCTACCTGTCCACTCCCTCCGCGCATCGTGAGGAATCCGTGGGAAATGGCTGGCCGACCCCAGTAAGCAACCATCACGGCCCCGCCGTCTCTTGTGCCGCAACGCATCCGAGGCGGCTGCCGCCCATACTTGCGCGCGCCAAGGGACACCCGTCACATGCGCACGAACCCGTAGCCGGTCAGCCGGGACTCTCGCACTCAGTTGAGGCGCGCGCGCACGATGGCGCCGGTCTCGGACTCGGCTTGGGCGACCACGACTCCGTCTGGTCTCCAGATGCCCGAACAGCCCGCGGCCCGCGCGTAGCCACCCCCAGTTGAGCCAGCGAAGCTGGCAACGGCTACCCACACGTGATGGTCGGCAGCAACCCGACGGGCGCGCTCCCCCACCACGCCCGCATCCTCCGCGAACTCCAGGACGGCGGCGACGTAGGCGTCCATTCCCAAAGCGGCGGTGTCGGATGCGTGTCGCGGGATGCCGGTGTCCTTGCAAATAGCAAGCCCGAGTCGCCAGCCGTCCACTTCGAGCACCGCAGGCTTGGCGCCGGCGGCGAACCGGTAGGCCTCCGCTTCGCCCAACCAAACCTTTTGGTAGGCAACGGTGGCGCCGGTCCCGTCGATGGCAAGTGTGGCAATATGCGATCGTCCTGCCTGGCCACACACCGGCGCACCCACCAGGGCCACCGACCCCGTCTCTCTACTCGCCTCCACGATGGGTGTAAGTCGCGGATCCTCAGCGGTTATGGCCGGGGCATCGAGTTCGTAGCCCGTCAGAGACAGTTCAGGAAACACCACCACGCGGGCCCTCGCGGAGCGGACCGCCGCCGCATGCGTCACCGCGTTCGCCGCAACGTCGTACGGTACGCAAAGCGGTTGGGCAACCGCGATCACCAACTCCGTGCGCATTCGCACTCCCCCACTGGGCCCGTGGGTCGCAGGTAAGCGTCAAGCCCAGCACACCTGGAACCGGGGCAGTGGACGTCCGATGATCCTCCCAGGGACCAGCGCTGGGAGGCGAGCGGATGACGAGGGCGGAACGGCAAGACCTGGTGGGCATG
>Ga0080006_1157193_pt1 | contig 16467 bp, 14 predicted proteins | sample RS3BMetagenome_FD_69209 | JGI IMG/M metagenome (GOLD analysis project Ga0080006, IMG submission 69209) | Ferric oxide microbial mat and aquatic microbial communities from Rainbow Spring, Yellowstone National Park, USA - RS3B (SPADES... ... | reverse complement strand
GTCGCCCCGCGCCCCCGCCCCCCCCGCCCCCCAGGACGCGGTCCCCCCCCCCCGCCACACCTCGGCGGTGCCGCCGGCCGCCTGGGCCGTGGCCTCGGCCAGCGTGCCGCCCGCGCGCAGGACCGGCTCCACCAACTCCGCGAGCGCGGCGGGCAGCAGGAATTCGGGGGCCGAGGCGGCGCCGAGGACGCGGCGCCCGCAGGCGACGGCGCACCAGCCGACGGAGGACAGCCGCCCGCTCCGCCACACCAGACCGTTCTCCAAACCGACGCCCCAAGCCCCGCGCGCGGCGGCCTCCCATGCCCGCCGGACCGCCCCGCGCCGCACCGCCCCCATGCCCAGCGGCTGCCGCGGCACGCCGCTCGGGACGTCGAGGGAGACGACGGGTACGCCGGGCAGCAGGAGGGCCGCGGCCTCCTGCACGGCGCGGACCTTCGCCGGACTGCGCGAACCGACGGAGATGCGCCCGGGCAGACCGGCGTCGTTCACGGCTCCACCCGGGCGCGCGGGGCGGGACGCGGGTTGCGGCGGCCCGCGCGGAGTACGGCCCAGGCGAAGCGGGGCAGCGCCAGTTGGCGCCTCCAGCGGCTCGGCTGGGACGCCAGACGCCAGAGCCATTCCAACCCGAGCCGGCGCACAAGCCGCGGGGCCCGGCGGGTCATGCCGGAGAGCACGTCGAGGCTGCCGCCGACCGCCATGGCGAGACGGACGGCGCCGAACGACGCTCGATGCCGGTGGAGGAACCGCTCCTGCGCCGGCACCCCCATGCCGACCAGCAGGATCTCGGCGCCGCTCTCGGCGATCCGACGGACGACATCCGCCTCCCGGTCCCTGCCGAAGTACCCGTCGGCCACACCCGCGATGCGCAGCCCCGGGTATTGCATCCCCGCCCGCTCGGCTGCCCGGGCGACGACTTCCGGCCGCGCCCCCAGCATGAAGACCGCTCGCCCACCCCGGGCCGCGGCCTCCAGGAGGGCGCCCATGAACTCCACTCCCGGGACGCGCGCCGGACACGGGCGCCCGAGGCGCCGCGCCGCCCAGACCACGCCGACCCCGTCCGGCAGCGCGAGCGCCGCCGATCGCGCCGCCGCCAGGAGCCCCGGGTCGCGACGCGCCTGCATGATCAGTTCCGGATTGGGCGTCAGAATCAACGCGGGCGCGCCGGGACGCCGCTCGGCCAGGAGCGCCTCCGCGCGCGACAGCGCCTCTGCCGCCGTGACGCCGTCCACCGGCACGCCGAAGATCTCCAGCCGCGGGCCGGACGACCGCCCGGACCCGCCCCCTAAAGCCCGCCGGTCCGCACCCGCCGTTCGCATCGCCCGCCCCAAGCGCCCACTCCCCCCGGGCGGTGCATCCGCCGCACCGCCCGCATCCCTTGACGCCGCGGACCTAAGCGGGGGCGGGGGTCTCTGTCCCGCTGCGGCGACGGCCGACGAGGAAGGCGCTGATGAACGGGTCGATCCCCCCGTCCATGACGGACTGGACGTTGCCCACCTCGATGTCGGTGCGGTGGTCCTTCACCATCTGGTAGGGCGCGAAGACGTACGAACGGATCTGGCTGCCGAAGGCGATGTCCCCCTGCGGGCCGCGCACGGCCGCGAGTTCCCGCTCGCGCTCCTCCTGCTTCCGCTCCGCCAGCTTGGCCCGCAGGATCGTCATCGCCGTCGCGCGGTTGCTGTGCTGGCTGCGCTCGTTCTGGCAGGCGACCACGATGCCGCTCGGCCTGTGCGTGATGCGGATGGCCGACTCGGTCTTGTTGACGTGCTGTCCGCCCGCGCCGCTGCTGCGGAAGGTATCGACGTCGAGGTCCTCCGGACGGATCTCGACCCCGGCGTCTTCGGGGAGGTCGGGGAGGACGTCGACGGAAGCGAACGACGTGTGCCGACGGCCCGACGCGTCGAATGGCGACATGCGCACCAAGCGGTGCACGCCCTTTTCGGCGTGGAGGAGCCCGTAGGCGCAAGGCCCCTTTACCGAGAGGGTCGCGCTCTTGATGCCCGCCTCCTCGCCCTCCAGCAGGTCCAGGAGCGCGACGGCGAAGCCCCGAGCCTCCATCCAGCGGCGGTACATGCGCAGCAGCATCTCCGCCCAGTCCTGAGACTCGGTGCCGCCGGCGCCGGGGTGGATGGCTATGATCGCGTCGCCCCGGTCGTACGGCCCATCGAGGAGCACCTGTGTCTGCAGCGCCTCTACCCGGGCGGTGGCCGCAGGGAGCGCCCGCTGCGCCTCGGCGGCGAGATCGGCGTCGCCGGGCTCCAGGGCCGCCAACTCCACGAGGGCCTCCAGGTCGGCGACAGCCTCGTCGGCCCGCCCGAGGGCGACGACCGGTTCCCGCAGGGATTGGAGCCGGGCCATCTTCTTTTGAGCGGCTTCCGCCGCCTCCCAGAACCCGGGCGCAACGCTCTCCTCTTCTAAACCGGCGATCTGACGCCGCAAGGCGGGGGTGTCAAAGAGACCTCCGCAGGTCGTTCAGCTTGGAGCGAAGGGCGGCCACCTGGATCTGAAAGTCATCCCACTGCATCCGAATACCCCTCTTCCGCATCCCCAGAGCGGTGGGGCCGGGCGGCACACCCGCCGCGGGGCGCGCCGGCCCCTGCCTCACCGCCCGTGGCAGTGCTTGTATTTCTTCCCGCTGCCGCAGGGGCAGGGGTCGTTGCGGGCGACCTTCCGCACGGCCTGCCCGTTCGGGCGGCCGGCGGAAGCCGGACGCGGACCCGGCGGCAGGTTCGGCACCGGTGCCTGGCGCCGGACCGCCGCGGCACCGGCCGCGGCCAGCCCCACGGGAGTGGGCGCCGGTGCCGCGGGTTCCAGGGCGGGGGACGGTGCCGGTGCCGCCGGCCCCTCGGGTGCCGCAGGTACGGCGCCCTGCTGTAGGGTGGCCGCCGACTGGACCCCGGCTGCCTGCTGCCGGGCCATCTCCTCCTGCTGACGCTGCAGTTCGGCCTGCTGCTCGGGCGTCAACTGCACGACGCGCACGGTATAGACGTAGCGCACCGCCTCCTCGCGGATGCGCTGCACCAACTCCTCGAACATCTCGTAGGCTTCGATCTTGTACTGCGTCAGGGGGTCCAGTTGGCCGTACGCCCGCAGGCCCACCCCCTCGCGCAGGTCGTCCATGGCCTCGAGGTGCTCGACCCACTGCGTGTTGACGACCCGGAGGAGGACCGTGCGCTCGAACTGCCGGATGCCCTCCGCCCCCAGGAGCTGCTCGCGCTCGGCGTAGGCGGCGGCCGCCTCTTGCTCCAGGATCCTCCGCATCTCGGCGGGGTCGTCGACCTCGGCCAGCCCCTCCGGCATGAGGCGTCCGGGGGCCAGGAAGAACTGCTCCGCCGCCTGCAGCAGGGCCGCGCGGTTCCATTCCTCGGCATCGCTGTTCTCCGGGCAGTGGCTCCCGGCCAAGCCCTTGACCAGATCCTCGACCATCTGCTCGAGGATGGGGTGGCTGTCGCTTTCGGTGAGGATGCGCCGCCGCTGGGCGTAAATCACCTCGCGCTGCTGGTTCATCACGTCGTCGTAGTCGAGGACGTTCTTCCGGGCTTCGAAGTTGCGCGACTCGACCTTGCGCTGGGCGGACTCGATGGCCCGAGTCACGAGCGGGGATTCGATGGGATCGTCCTCGTCCACACCCAGCCGGTCCATGATCCCACGGATGTTCTCGCTCCCGAAGAGGCGCATCAGGCTGTCCTCGAGCGACAGGTAGAAGCGCGAACTGCCCGGGTCGCCCTGGCGGCCGCTGCGGCCGCGCAACTGGTTGTCGATGCGGCGCGACTCGTGCCGCTCCGTGCCGAGGACGTGGAGCCCGCCCGCGGCGACGACGCGCTCGTGCTCCGCGTCGGTCTCGCGCTTGAACTCCGCCACCAGGCTCTGGTAGCGCCCCCGCAGGGTGGCCATCTCTTCGGCGCTCACGTCCACCGGGACCATGACCAGGGGTGCCGCGCCGGCCGGGCTCTCGGGGCCGGCGGAGGGGTCCGCCTCTCCGGGAAGGGGCGGCGGCATCTTCTCTGCGGCCAGTTCGACCACCTCGGGGTGGACGCCCTGCTGCAGCAGGCGCTGGCGCGCGAGGTACTCCGGATTGCCGCCGAGCAGGATGTCCGTGCCCCGCCCGGCCATATTGGTGGCGATCGTCACCGCCCCGGCGCGTCCGGCCTGGGCGATGATCGCCGCCTCGCGCTCGTGGTGCTTGGCGTTGAGTAGCTGGTGCGGCACGCCCTCGCGGTCCAGCATGCGCGCCAGCCGCTCGTTCTTGTCGATGTCGACGGTGCCCACGAGGACCGGCTGCCCGCTCGCGTGCCGATCCCTGATCTCGCGCACCACGGCCCGGAGCTTCGCCGCCTCGGTCTTGTAGACGACGTCGGGGTTGTCCCTCCGGACCATCGGTAGGTTGGTCGGGATCTGCAAGACGTCGAGCTTGTAGATCTTGTGGAATTCCTCTTCCTCGGTGGCGGCCGTGCCGGTCATGCCCGACAGCTTCTTATAGAGCCGGAAGTAGTTCTGGTAGGTGATCGTCGCCGCCGTCTGCGTCCCCTGGGCGATCTTGCAGCCCTCCTTGGCCTCGATCGCCTCGTGGAGCCCGTGCCCGTAGCGGCGGCCGAACATCAGCCGGCCGGTGAACTCGTCCACCAGGACGATCTCCCCGTCCTTGACGATGTACTTCTGGTCGCGCAGCATCAGCGCCTTGGCCTTCAGGGCGTTCTCCAGATAGTGCGACAGGTTCATGTTCTCGACGTCGTAGAGGTTGTCGACCCTCATGGCGCGTTCCACCTTGTGGACGCCGCTCTCGGTGGGGGCGACCGTCTGCAGCTTCTCGTCGACGTTGTAATCCTCTTCCGCAATCAGGTCCTCCACGACGGAGGCGAAGCGGTAGTACAGGTCCGGCGGCTTCTCCGTCGGTTGGGAGATGATGAGCGGCGTGCGCGCCTCGTCGACCAGGATGGAGTCGACCTCGTCGACGATCGCGTAGTGCAGGTCCCGCTGCGTGAGCCCGGAGACGTCCTCGGCCATGTTGTCCCGGAGGTAGTCGAAGCCGAACTCGTGGTTGGTGCCGTAGGTGATGTCGGCCGCATAGTTGCGGCGGCGGGTCGGGCCGTCCCAGTCGTGGATGATGACCCCGACCGAGAGGCCGAGGAAGCGGTAGATCTGCCCCATCCACTGGCTGTCGCGCTGCGCCAGGTAGTCGTTGACGGTGACCACGTGCACGCCCTTGCCCTCCAGGGCGTTGAGGTAGGCCGGCAGCGTCGCCACCAGCGTCTTGCCCTCGCCGGTGCGCATCTCAGCCACCCGGCCCTCGTGCAGCACAATGCCGCCCATGACCTGGACATCGAACGGGCGGAGGCCGATGGCGCGCCGGGCCCCCTCGCGGGCCACGGCGAAGGCCTCCGGCAGCAGGTCGTCGAGCGGGATGCCGTTGCCCAGCCGCTGCCGGAACTCCACGGTCTTGGCCCGCAGCGCGTCGTCGTCCAGAGCCGCGATCTCGGGCTCCAGATCCCCGACCACCGCCACGGCGCCCTGCAGGCGCCGGATCTCCCGCTCATTGGCATTGAACATGCGCCGGAGCACGCCGAGCATGGTGGGCCCACCCCCTGAAGCGACGGGCGCCCGCCGGTTCGGCGCCGCAGCAGCGCGGGCCGGGCCGCGGGCGCCGTGAAGACGCGCCATCCGAGTGTAGCATTGCGCGGCAAGGAGGGGCAACGCGGGATGGGACACGGTTCCATATGGGCCGGCCGTACCGCGGCGGACACACCGGCCAAGCGCCCCGAGAACGGGCGGGCGGAAGCGGCGGGGCCTCCCTCCGGCCGTCGCCGCGGAGCCCGGAGCGCGGGCGTGGAGGCGGGCAAGGCCGGGGGAAAGGGACGGACCCGGGTCCTACGCCCGATCGAGCACCGCCCGGTTCACCGCGTCGAGCACCGCCCGGACCGCCGCATCCCGCTCGTCCCCGCGCACCCGCGCCACGCCTAGCAGCAGCCGGCCCCGGCCGTCGTCCACGGCGCAGAGGAGGGCGGAGGCCCCCGCCACCCGGAGCCGCCGCATCTCGATCACGTCGCCCGGCCGCCCGCCGGGCAGGGCGGCGCCGACGGCCTCCAGGGCGGCGTGCGCCGCCAGCCGCATCGGATCGGCGCTGAGGGCGGGCTGGGCCGCATGCCCCTCGAAGGTTCGCCCGCCCGCGGACAGTGCCACGCTGGCAAGGATGGTGGGGCCGGCGCGGGTCAGCGTACACTGCACGAACTGCAGGCGCCGGACTTCGGCGATCAGGTCCAGCCGGCTGCGCACGGCCGTCACCACGAACAGCGCCCGCGGGACATACAGGCCCCAGAGGGCGAACCACGCACTCTGGATGTCCTTGGCCACGGCGAGGCGCCGGGCCCCCTGGACCACCACGTGCACGCGGCAGGGTAGCGCCTCCTCACCCCGCCGCAACACCCGGCAGTTGTGGACGCCGAGGACCTGGCGCGCCGCGCGCTCGAGTTCGGCGACCTCCACGTGCGGCTGCGGGTGGCCGGAGGCGAACTGCTCCTCCGGCGAGCCGGGCAGACCGTCAGCGCCGCCGGATGCCGGCCAAGCCGGAAGCGAGACCTTCGCGCGCGGCTGATCGCGATCGCGAGGCATACGCGCACCCCCTCGTGCGGACCCGCTTCGCGGCCCAGGGCCGCGGCCGGACGGCGGCGTTAACCCGCCACCGGTTGCAGCCGGCGCAGGATGCGATCCGCCAGAAGCCACAGGCCCCCGTAGACGAGGGTGTGGCCCCCCGTCACCACCGGGACGGGCGCGGCCCAGGCGGCGGCGGTGAAGGCGGCAAGCCGCGCGTCTGCGACCTCGTCCGCCGCGCCGATGTCGGCGTGGAATCGGTCCGCTTCGGAGAGCGGCTGGCGCCAGTGGGCCATCAGTACGCGGGTGTCGAACACGACGGCGTCGGCGCACCCCTGCAGGTGCGCGAAGAAGGCATCCGGCCCAAGGGCGTCGCAGAGCCGGCCGACGAAGGAGACGACGGCGCCCGTGCTCACCCGGCCCAGGGCGCGCATGCCGCGCTCCTCCGAGAAGACGCGCAAGCGGCAGCGCAGGTGCATGTTGAGATAACCGGTCACCGGCGGGCCGACCCGGCCGAAGAGGGCCAACTCGGCACCCTCGGCGGCGAGGACCGCCTCGACTGTGGCGAGCCGCCGCCGCAGGCGGTCGATCCAGGGCATGCCGCCGGCATCGAGCAGGCTGCGGGTACGCGGCCCGGCCCCCGGCTCGCCCGCCAGGAGCGCCGCGTCGGCGGGGGTGTCCACGTCGAAGTTCACGCGGGCGCTGTTCTCCACCAGGACGCGGCGCAGACCGGCCAAGGCGAGGGCCTGCCCAAGGGCGTTATCGGAATCGGGGAGCGCGACGGTGAGGGCCGCACGGGCCGGCGAGAAGGCAAGGACGTCCGGCGACTGCGGATTGTTCTGCACCACCGCCCCGGGGTTGCTCCGCGCCAGCACGAGGAAGCGCCGCAGGTCTTCCGCCGCATAGAGGGGTGCCGCCGCCCCGCCCAGGACGAGGGCCGATCCCGCCTCGTGCCGGCCGATCAGCCGGGCGAGGTACCCGCCGAAATGGAAGGGGTCCTCCGCCCCGGAGTCCTCCACCTCGACCCCCGGCGGGACCGCGGACGCGAGATCCGCGCGGTCTGTCACCAGGACCACGCGGTCGAGTTCGCCCTCGCCGCGGAGCACGCCCAGCACCGAGAGCGTATCGAGCGCGATGGCATGGCGGATCCGGCGCAGGTCATGCTCCAGGACGCTCTGCGCCTGGCCTCCCCCTTCAAAGACGAAGGCCACGGTGGGGCCGGCGACCGGGGCGGCCGGCATGGGCCGGTATGGCATGGCGCCTCCTCGATGCACGGATGCGGGCCGGCGTGGCAGGTCCGCGCTATTGCCCGACGATGAGACCGTAACCGCCGTGACGCCGGCGGTAGAGCACCTGGACCTCCTCGCTGCCCGCTTCGCGGAAGACGAAGAAATCGTGCCCCAACAGACTCATCTGGAGCACCGCCTCCTCGACGGTCATCGGCTTGAGGGGGAAACGCTTGGTGCGGATCAGGACGTCTCCGTCCTCCGCCTCCCCGGGGGCATCCTCGGCGGGCACTGCCTGCCCCTCGACGCGGCTTGTCCCGCCGTGCCGCTGCCTGCGGTTGACCCGCGTCTTGTATTTGTGGATCTGGCGCTCCAGCTTGTCCACGACCAGGTCCACGGCGGCATACATCGACGCCTCCGAATCCTGGGCGCGGAGCAGGAACCCCTCGAATGGGATGGTCACCTCCACCGTCTGCAGGTCGCGCTGCACGCTCAGGGCCACCTGGGCCGGTGCGGGCGCGGCCCCGGCGAAGAAGCGGTCGAGCTTGTCGAGACGCTGCTGCACATGGGCACGAAGGGCCGGAGTCAGCTCCAGACTCTTCCCGTAGAGAGCGAGTTCCATCGTGGTCCCTCCCATAACTCCCCGCGGCCGGCGGGGCCGCGCGCCGCTGAGGGGGCAGCGCTGCCGCCGCGCCGCACCCCCGCCGGCCGCGAGCCGCGGTTGCGCCCGGGGCCCCACCCCCGGGGCACCCAGGCGGCCCCGCCCCCCGAGCGGAATCGGGAAGCGGACTGCCGATGGCGTGCGCCGCCCGGCGTTCCCGCCGGGCGGCGCACCATACTTGGCCTCCGGCGGGGCAGAATCCTGCCCGAGGCCCGTCGGGGCGGCGAGGCCCTTCCTTTTCCCGCGAGGAAGCGGCTGCGGGGCGCCGAAAACCCCACGTCGCCCGGGGGGCGTGCGCGGCACGGCAGAGTCTTCGGCCCCGGGCCCCAGGCAAGCGGGAGGTGAACCATGACCCCCGACCCTCGCAAGGACGAGCAGACCGGGCTGCCCAACGCCCTGTCCTTCCTGGACGCCCTCAGCGTCGTGGCCGCCCGCCCAGAGCGCGCGGCACTGTTCCTCTTCGACCTCGGCCCCGGCGGCGGCTCGCCCTCCGACGCGGCGGTGGCGGCCATGGCCGACACGCTGTCGGTGCGTCCGGGGGTCACCGCCTTCCGCTACGGCCGCGACCGCTTCGCGGTGCTCTCCACCGGGCCGGCCCCGCAGGCCCCCGAGGTGCTGGGCCGGGAACTGCTCGGCGCCTATCGCGAGGCGGCGGCCCCCGCCGGCATCGACCCGACCTGCCGGCTGGGGTACGCCGTGCTCCCCGGGCCGTTTCGGCCGGCCGCGCTGCTGGAGGAGGCGGCGGCATCCCTGGACGCCACGGCCACTGGCGGCATCGGCGACGACCTCATCGCCCGGATGGTGGACACGCTCAAACAGATGCAGGCCGGCGAGACGGATTCGGCCACCGATCAGATCAGCGGCCTGCCCAACCACCGTCATATGCGGCGGATGCTGGGTGCGGCGATCGAGGCGGCCCAGTCCTCCGGCGGCACCGCCGCGGCCATCTTCGTCGACGGCGACAGCCTGCGCCGGTACAATGACATCAGCCACGACGCCGGCAACGCGATGATCCGACGCCTCGGCGCCGTGCAGCGGCGATCCCTGCGCATGCACGACAGCATCGGCCGCTGGCTGTCCGGCGACGAATTCCTCATCGTGCTGCCGGGCGCCGACCGGACGCAGGCCCTGGCCTGCGCCCAGCGGCTGCGCGAGTCCATACGGCGCGAGAGCGCGGGTTGGGAGGCGAAGGTGACGATCTCGGCCGGGGTGGCCGTGTATCCCACCGACGGCCGCACGGACGACGCGCTGCTGCGGGCGTCCTTAGCGGCGTGCGCCGCGGCCAAGCGGGCGGGGCGGGACCGGGTCTTCCTGGCGGCCGATCTCCGGTAGAGAGGGCACCCGCCAGCAGCAGCGGAATGCGGAAGGAGTACCAGATTGCGCGCCGTCGTCTCCGCCGCCCCCGCCTATGCCGCCCTGGCCCGACGCGAACTCGACGCGGTGTTGCCCACGGGGTCGGACCTCGCCGAACTATGCCCCGGGGTATGGCTGCTCTCGGCGCCGGGACGCTTCGCCGACAGATCGGAAGAGATGGGCCGCACGGTGTTCGTGCGGCACTGCTGCCCGGTTTCCGGGGAGGTGGCCATCCAGGACTCCCCGGAAACCTTCGTGGACGACCTGCTGCCGGTGGCGCATCGCTGCCTGCGCGGCGTCGCCTCCGGCATCCAGGTCCAGGTACGGCTCCTTGCCGACGCGCCCGCGTGGGCGCCGGGGCCGCTCGCCACCCGCATTCGCGCGGCGCTGGCGCCTGCGGGCGTCGTGGCGGTCGGCGGTCCGGCCGAGCACGTGCTCTCCGTCGTCGTAGGGGCGGCCGGCGGGTTCGTGGGCGCCTCACCCGTCCAGGACAACCTCTCCCCCTGGCCCGGCGGCGAGGCCCGGCTGCGGCGCGAGCCCGAGGAGATCTCCCGATCGGCGCGCAAACTGGAAGAGGCGCTGCTCCTCTTTGGCGTCGCCCCGGTCCCGGGCGGCCGGGCGGTGGACCTCGGCGCATCCCCCGGCGGCTATACGGCCCTGCTGCTCAAAAGGGGGATGCAGGTCGTCGCCGTCGATACCGGGGATCTCTCCCCCCGCCTCGCCGGGGCGCCGGGGTTGACCTTTCTGCGCGGACCCGCCCACGGGGTACCCCTCCCCGAGGGACTGTTCGACCTCATCACCGCAGACCTGAGTTGGGATCCGCTGCGGGCAGCCGAGTGCGCCATCCGCTTCCGTCCCCTGCTGGCCCCCGGCGCCGACGGTATCTTCACCATCAAGTTCTTCGGGGGCGACCCCCTCGGTATCGTCGCCCGGGTCCGCCGCCGGCTCGAGGACGGCTACCACGTCCTGGCCGTGCGTCACCTCTTCCACGACCGGGACGAGGCGACCGCGCACCTGCGGGCGTGAGCGCGCGGACGCGGAACCGTGCGGTCGCGGCGGCAGAGGCGCACCGCCACGCCCGGGCACGGTTTTCGGCGTGCCTCCGGCACCGACGCATTCTCGGCGCGCCGCAGACCGGGAGTCGGTGGAGCGCCACCGCCGGACAGCCGCAGACGGCCCGGGCGTCAGCGGATCAGGTGGGTCAGCACGAAGCTGATGACGCTGAGGACGACGGCGCCGACGAGTGCGCTCCAGAAGTCGCGCACGGCGAAACCGGGCACCACCGCGCTCGTGAGGAGCAGCATCAGCGCGTTGACCACAAAGGTGAAGAGGCCGAGCGTGAGGATGTTCAGGGGCAGCGTGAAGAGAAGGAGCAGCGGCCGGATGACGGCGTTGACGATGCCGAGGATCGCGGCGGCGATCAGCGTCGCGCCGATGCCGCGTAGCTCGATGCCCGGCAGCACGAGCGCCGTGAGATAGAGGGCGAGGGCGTTGATCAGCCAGCGGAGGATCATTTTTTCGCCTACCTCCCGCGGGACGCGGCGGGGGCCCGAAACCCGATTCTATCAAGCCCGCCCCGTGACTGCTCAGCACCCTGGAGGAGGAGCTGTGGGGCTGGACGGCTGGAAGCCGGCTTGGTCGGGAACGCCGCCGGGGAACGGATGCAGGAACGCACCGCACGCACGACAGCGGTCAGGCCGGGAATGGCCTCCGAGCGTGTGACGGTGCGGCCGAGCGCTTGCGGCGCCCGATGGCCGAACGACGGAACGGATGCATGCCGACGGCTGCCGCGGGCGGATACTCAGCACCCCCAGGACTGGGGCTGCTGGTAATTACCCCGCTCAAAACATTCGCCGCGACGGCGCCGGAACGGGAGCGGCCCCCGGCGGGCATCGGACCCCGGCGGGCGGGGCATGCTCAGGTCTGGTTTCCGGCTCCCGCGCGACGCGGGGGGTGGAGGGGCGCTGCCGCGAGCGGCGGCCCCCACCACCCCGCCCGCCAAGAAGGGGGACGGCTTCCATGGACCTCAACCTGACCAACGCGGTGGCGGCGACCACGGGTGACGTCTGGTGGTGGGTACTCGGTATCGCGGCCGTCGTTGCCCTCGTCTGGTGGTGGTCGGCCGCCAGCGGCACGCACCGCCGGACCGCGGCCGTGGGCGGGGCACCCGACGGGTCCCCGGACGGCGAGCAGACGCACGACGGCGGTGGGGACAACAACCAGCCGCCGCCGGGTGATGGTGGCGGCCAGGGCTGACCCCTGCCCCGCCGCCACTCCGGCGACAGGCGGGCGGCGGGCAGGGTGCCCGCCGCTTCGCCGCGGCACCCGTCGGCCGGGACTCAGTCGAAGCGCACGCTGCCGTTGGTGGTACGCAGCACCAGCCGCGCCCGCCGCTCGGCCGTGTCCCAGTCCGGTGAGCGCCAGCGGAACTGGCTGCGGCCGTACCCCCGGTTGTTGTCAGGCGCGGGCGCGCTCGGACCGAGCCCAGTCACGTCGAACCGGCCGTTGCTGGTGGTGGCGTCCACATCGACGGCCAGACCGGCCGGCACGCGGACGTGGATGGTGCCGTTGGTGGTCGAGGCGGTCACGTCGACCTCGACGCCCGGGGCCGCCGGCCCGTCCGTCGGCGCGGTTTCGGCCGGGGTGACGGAGATCGCCCCGTTGCTGGTGCGCAGCTCCACCCTCCCCCGCAGGCCATCCGTCTCGATGCCGCCGTTGCTCGTGAGGACGCCGATGTCTTCGCCCATGCAGTCGGCCAGGCGCACGCGGCCGTTGCTCGTTTCGAAGCGCAGCCCGCGGAGGTGCAGCCCCTCGCCGTCGATCTGCCCGTTGTCGGTGCCGACAACGCCCCCCCAGACGGCCGAGCGCGGCAGGTAGGCCTCGATCGCCAGACCGCCGCCTGGCCAGGACGGCGCGCCCTGCACCCGCCGCACCGTGATCTGCCTGCCCGTCACCTCCGCCGTGACCGCGAGCGCCAGTTCCCGCGCCTCGGCCTCTCCGGCGGCGTGCACGGTCTTCTTCAGGACGAGGCGTACCTGCCGCCCGTCCACCGGCCGCAGGGTCACCGCCCCGTTCCAGCCCTCGATATCGAGACCGGCCGGGCCGTCGTCGCCCGCGAGTTCGCCCTCGACGACCTCCTCGAACCGGTAGCCGGGCCCCCAGGTGCCCCAGCCGGCCTTGGCCGCCCGCTCCATGAAGTCGGGTAGGTTGCCAAAGATCCGGCCCACGTTCTCGCCGACCTGCTCCACGGCGCGCGCCGCGTGCTCCGCCGCCCGCGCGGCCACCTCGTCGGCGTGCTGGCTCCAGTACTCCGCCGCCCGCCTGCCGCGCAGGGCCGCCCGTTCGGCCGCCCGCTGCGCCCGCTCGGCCGCCCGCCGGGCGGCGGTCTCCGCCCAGTCGGCAGGGCCGGGGCGGGCGAAGCCGGCACCCGCCCCCGGCTCGCGCAGGGCCTTGAGCAGTTCGGTCGCTTCGGCCGGGGTGATCTTGCCCTGCTCGAGCAGGCGCAGGACCGCCATGCGCTCGGAAGACGCCTCGGGCGCCGCGGGGCCCGGGGCGGCCTCCCCCGTGCCCTGCCATCCGTTCGGCATCTCGCTTTGCACCTCATCCATGGAACGCAAACCCCCTTCCCCGCCGGCCGAAGGGCCGGCCGCGGGCGGACGCTTCGCGGGTCACCTGAAGATGGAAGGGTCCACCGGCGTCCTCGACGTGCAGGAGGCGGTCCACCCGTGCGGCGGCCACGGTGGCGGCGCCCCAACCCTTGGCGAGCCCCGCCGGCACGTGGTCGCGCGCCTCCTGGGGGAGCAGTTCCAGCACGTGGGCGAACACATCGCTCAGCAGCGCCGCCTGCTCGACCGGTAGGACGAAGTCCGCCTCCTGTTCATCCAACTGGAAATGTACGCGCAGGGGGATCAGACCATCCGCCGGATCGTCCCCGTGGGGTTCAGGCGGGGCATCGTCCGGATCGAGCGCCCCGAGCAGTTCCAGCGCCTCCTCCGGTGTGACCGTCCCGGCGGCCACCATCCGCAACACCGCCAGCCTCTCCTCCGGGAGATTCGCCACCGCACACCACCCCCTCAGCCCTTGCGGATCCGCTCGACCGCTTCCGCCGCTGTGATCTCCCCCCGGCGCAGGGCCTCCAGGGCCACGCGCCGGGCCGGGGACTCCGCGCCCACGGGGCCCGTGTCGGCATCGGGTTCCGGGGGCGGCACCGGGGCGTCGCCGCCCGCGAAACCCAGGACCTCCAGCACCGAATCCAATCGGCTGCGGACGGTTGGGTAGGAGAGCCCGAGGACGCGCTCGACCTCGCGCAGGTTGCCCCGGGCCCGAAGGAAGACTTCGAGGAAGGCCGACTGCTCCGGCGCCAGCGCCGCGTAGGGCGACGGCAGGAAGCGCCCCTCCACGGCGGTCGCGCACGTGGGACACTGCAGGCGCCGGACCTCCAACACATCGCCGCAGGCGGGACAGCGGCCCACGGTCCTGGGCACGCTCAGACGGACCACCCCCCCGGGCGCAGGGGCGGCAGGCATACCGCCGTAGCCCCCGCGATGGATGTATCGTATCGAGGAGAGACGACGAATGTCAATGCCGCGCATCCTAGTTGTAGAAGGACAATCTAATCCTTGATTGTGGATGCCTGTTCTGATTCGTATGAACGAAGATATGCGACCAGTTCTTCCGCCGCCGGCCGACTCATCCCCGGGACGGCCGCGACGGCTTCGACGGTGGCCGCGCGGATGGCCGCGAGGCCACCGAACGCCTTGAGCAGGGCCTTGCGCCGCTTGGGCCCGATACCGGGGGCCTCTTCCAGGACCGAGGCCACCCCGGCCTTGCCCCGGAGTTGGCGGTGGAAGCCGAGGCCGAAGCGGTGCGCTTCGTCGCGCGCCCGCTGCAGCAACCGGAGGCCGTGGGAGGTGCGCGGCAGGATGATGGGGTCCGGCCGCCCCTCGGCGAAGAGCCACTCGTTCTCCTTCGCCAGCCCGAAGGTGGGGATGTCCTGCACGCCGAGTTCGCGCATGGCGGCCCGCGCGTGGGAGAGCTGGCCCTTGCCGCCGTCGATGATCACCAAGTCGGGCAGGCGCGCGAAACCCTCCGCCGTTTCCGGCACCTCGCCCTCGGGATTGCCGGCCGCGAGCGCCTTCCGCTCGCGGCCGGCCCGGGAGAAGCGCCGGGTGAGGATCTCCTGCATCGTGGCGAAGTCGTCGGCGCCGACGACGGTCTTGACACGGAACTTGCGATACTCGGACTTCTTCGGCAGGCCGTCTTCGAAGACGACCATGGCCGAGACCGGGTGGGTGCCCTGGATGTTGGAGTTGTCGTAGCACTCGATGCGCAGGGGAAGCTGCGGCAGGCCGAGGGATTGCCGCAGGTCGGCCAGGGCCAAGTCGACGGCCTCCCGGCTCCGCTCCCGGCGCCAGAGTTCGGCGGTCAGATGCTCCTCGGCGTTCTTTCTGACCATGTCGACGATCTGCTTCTTGTCGCCGCGCACGGGAACGTGCAGCCGGACGGGGGCCCCGCGCCGGCCGCGCAGCATCTTCTCGGTCTCTGCCGCTTCCGGCACGGTGGCGGACAGCAGGATCTCCCGCGGCACGGGCGCGCCGCCCCCGCCGTAGAACTGCTCGATGAAGGCCTGCAGCACTTCGCCGTCCGTCCGGCCCTCGGCCCCCACCAGGATGAAGCCGTCGCGACCGGACAGCTTGCCGTCCCGGTAGAAGAAGGCCTGCACGGCGGCGTCGCCGCCGGGGGCGCGCGCCACGGCCAGGAGGTCCCGCTCGTCGCCGAGCGCGCCCTGGACCTTCTGCCGCTCCAGAACGGACTGTAGGGCCTGCAGTCTGTCGCGCGTCTCGGCGGCCTCCTCGAAACGCAGATCCTCCGCCGCGGCTTCCATGCGCGCCCGCAGGCGCGCCAAGACGCCCTCTCCCCTGCCCTCCAGGAACTGCACCATCTCGCCGATCATCGCCCGGTAGTCGTCGGGGCTGCAGGAGGCGATGCAGGGCGCGAGGCACCGGTGGATGTGGTGGTAGAGGCAGGCGTGCGGCTGGCCCAGGCGCCGGTCGGAGCACGAGCGATAGGGGAAGACGCGGCGCAGGATCTGCATGGTCTCCCACACGGCCGAGGAGTGGGGGTAGGGCCCGAAGTAGCGCGCGCCGTCGGGCCTCGGCTGGCGGACGAGTTCGAGGCGGGGCCAGGGGTCGCCCGTCTGCAGCCGCAGGTAGGGGTACTGCTTGTCGTCGCGGAGCCGGATGTTGTACCGGGGGCGGTGCTGCTTGATGAGGTTGTTCTCCAGGACCAGGGCCTCGACCTCGGAGTCGGTGACGATGACCTCGAAGTCGGCGACGACCGCGACGAGGGCGGCGGTCTTGCCATCGAGGCCGCGGCTCGCGGCGGAGGGCTGTGCCGCGCCGCCCGCGCGGCCTTCACCTGCGCTCGCGGCGGAGGGTTGTGCCGCGCCGCCCGCGCGGCCTTCACCTGCGCTCGCAGCGGAGGGTTGTGCCGCGCCGCCCGCGCGGCCTCCCCCTGCGCTCGCGGCGGAGGGTTGTGCCGCGCCGTCCGCGCGGCCTTCACCTGCGCTCGCAGCGGAGGGTTGTGCCGCGCCGCCCGCGCGGCCTTCACCTGCGCTCGCAGCGGAGGGTTGTGCCGCGCCGCCCG
>Ga0080006_1225679_pt1 | contig 16469 bp, 18 predicted proteins | sample RS3BMetagenome_FD_69209 | JGI IMG/M metagenome (GOLD analysis project Ga0080006, IMG submission 69209) | Ferric oxide microbial mat and aquatic microbial communities from Rainbow Spring, Yellowstone National Park, USA - RS3B (SPADES... ... | reverse complement strand
GGACAGGAATCAGTCGCACTCAAAGCCCGCACAGGCTGATGTTGATGAAAATAGATAGAAGGAGAGCGGAATGCTAGCGTTTTGGTGACCGAGTTAGCTAACTGGACCCATTCCATTCTATTCTGGAATGAATATAAGACGCGCAACGCATTCGCAGAAGACGTACTGCGATGTCTAGCGCCGAAAATTGTCCAGAGTTCTAGGTGCTTCGCCAAATGCTCCTACAATGCATATCGAAGACTGCCGATTTGTGAGCATTAGGCCTCCTGTGCCATAGAGTGCGCCTCTCTTCCTCAAAGCAGGTACAGGTATCTCTTCCTCAAGAAATTCCGATCAGAATCACTTAAGAAGAATGCTATCCACATTGCGGCTCACCTGACCTTTTAAAAACTTCACACAAGAGTGCGCGTCGGTGACCCACATCAGACGCGTACCGATAACTGCAGCCGCTCCTCATGGACCTTGTCCAGGAACGCGTCTCTGCAGTAAATCAATCGCCTCTGCCGCGTAGCCACGCAGGATCGTTTATCGCGAATTTTTGCTCCTAGGCAGCACTACTCACTCTGTCCAGCAATCACGCGAGTGCTACAGACTCTTCCTATCGACGGAGTCCGCTGGGGCGCTGCGCCAAACGTAGAGAATTCTCTCATAAAAGGAAGCGGTGACACATTTCAGATTGTGCCCCAACCCCGGAAGCCAGCTTGCGGCATAGACGAGCGAATGATCCATATGCTGCCCGAGATGGACTTGAAGTCGCGGTAGCGGCCCCAGGAGATCGACGATCGCGGCGTGTCCTTGCATGCAGGCCACCAGCAGCGAGGTGCCGCGCACCTCAATACGCCATGGCCCGCCAGGCATCTGCAGCGTTTGCCACGAGCGCCCGAGCATACGCGTGTCCCAAAAACGCAGCTTTTCATCGAATCCACCGGAAACAAAAACGTGCTCATCCAAGAAGCACGCTCTGGTCACGCCCAGTGCTTCATGTGCTTGGTAGCTTGATACGCAAGGGTCCTCCTGCGGTCGCAAACGCGAATCCCAAAGGCGTAGGTACCCGTCATCGCCACCGCTCATGATCAGATACTCCTGCGCTCCGAAGCACGCGAACCAAGCCTCGTGGGCGTGCGCTTGCGTTCGTTCCCAGAGCCAGCTGGGAGAATCCAACGTCGCCAGCGCGATCGCTCCGTCAGCAAAACTGGTGACGATCTTGCCCTCGCTTGCTCCCGCCCCAAGACAAACCGATAGAGCGATAGCTGGACCGTCTAGATGTTGCTGTACTGTCCAGCCTGAGGCTCCATCTTGCACTTGCAACGCACGGATCCCGCCGTCAGCTGAGGCTACCACCAGGCTGTTTTCGTTGAACCAGTGCAAGTCGAGGACGCCGAAATCCAGCGCTTTCCAGGCTAGTAGCGGCTTGTCTTCGGGAGAAAACTTGATGAGGCCAACACCGCCGATCCGCCTGTTTTCGTGGAGCTCGTACGCCCCGAAAGCCAGACAGGCGCCCCGCTCTAGGCACCTGGTAGCGACCGCGTCTGGGCAAGATGGCACGGTAATCTTACACCATTCCTCCATGAGGGCCCCGATTTGCTCTAGCCCCTGTCCCGTAGGACTCAAAACCGGAATTGGATCGACTCCCTCCCCATACTGAGGCCGGTCACCGAGCAAACCACAAGCACTACAAAAGCGCCACCGGGCTGGACGCACTGGCACGAGAACGGACTCTGGTCCATCCGTGTGCTGTGGCTGGCACGAGTTACCTGAGGAGGACGCGCACGGTCGGTGGTTCCAACGATACTCGCGACCTGGTTAGGAAGCGTCCTAGCAACAGTTAGTTGATTCTCGATACTTGGGTAGCGAGCGCAGCGTCTGCAGTTAGAGTCGCACCGATAGGCGAGTTTGTAAGCACCGCGCCTCCAGGGACAGGTGCAAGCACGAACTTGGAGAACCTCTGCAACAGGCGGCGTGTCTGGAACATTTCCTGTTTCTCTGATAGAAGATTGTTGAGAACTTGTACACTATGAAGAAGCAACTCCGCGTTTTAGATCTGAAACAGCGACGAGCGCGTCTGGCCGAACTAGAGGCTACACTGCTTGCTCAGAGTGCTACTGAGCAGGAGCACGTCGAATCCCTGTCAGAAGAGCAGGCGGCTGCCGACTTCATCGAGCACTTGGTATGCCTCCGTACACCTCAGCCCATCATCCTGGAGTCTATTTTGAGCTGCGCGCTGCGCAAGCTGCGAGAACTTGTGATATATGCTTCAGAAACAAACCTTTCCGCCTCGGACCCGGATGTGAAGGAGGCCTTGCAAGCTTTCCGGAGGGTCATTGTACTCTGTTTTAGGAGCTCCACCATACACAACTTTCTCACCCGCTCGAACATGGCATGCATCGATGAACTTGCGCGGCTTACTGTCTACCGCCTTCGGCAGGAGCTGGCTACACATCAGTCGTTACACATCGCTGCGCTGCAGTGTGCGCAGGAAGTGTTTTCGTCCTGCAACCCAACCATCGATGCTTTTTCAGCGCCACAGGAAGATGAAAAGCTTGCTCATCTTCGAGCCATCCTTCAGGTCTGGGATTCTCCCGAACTCGAGACAGACGCAGCCCGCATCGCTGCCTGGATGAACCTGGGCGGGCCGGTCGCACACGCGCTCGCCTCCGCGTGGGCGCGTAGCGCGCCAGCACCAGCGGCAACTGCGAAACGCTGTTCCTCCTAACCGTAAAACTTTGCGACGGTTTGCCATGTACTGTCCATGAGGGTTCGTAGAGAGACGCGCGGAAAAGCTGAAGGTGACCCCGACGATGCGTTAGACGGTTTTGTGCCGCCTTCGCTGGTGTGCAAGGGCACTGCGTTGGCTGTACTGAAGCGTGTCAACGTGCTAGCAGAGTCGAACGCTCTGGCGTTGGACATAGGCGGCTCGCTCGCGAAAATACTGTACTTCCAGCCCAATACGCGAGGAACTGCAGAGAGACAGCTATGTATCGACTTTCTGGAGCCGGTAGCGGCGGCACACCGCTCAGCGCTGTCAGTAGCCGTGCAGGAGCTCGGGGGTACGTTCCACTTTTTTGCTTTCGAAACGAGAAACATTGAGGAGTGCGTGCAGTTTATTAAAGAGCACTGGATGCCAACGAATACGGAGAAACCTTATGTGATTCGCTCAACTGGTGGCGGTGCGTACAAATATCGAGAGCTCTTTCGCGCGATCGGTGTAGAGCTTAGCACCCAAGATGAGATGGCTTGCACGGTGGCTGGGTTGAACTTCCTTCTGACTCATTTCGAGCATGAGGTGTACTCTGTGACTGTTGCCCCAGATACGCAAATAGGCTCTCCGAATCCCATCTTTCAGCGGAACTACTTGGACGCTCGACCGGATCCGTATCCTTATCTGTTGTGTCATATTGGCTCGGGAGTGAGCTTTATTAAAGTACAGGGGCCGCGCAGCTTTCGTCGCGTCAGCGGCACCTCGCTGGGCGGGGGAACCTTCTGGGGCCTCTGCCGAATTCTCACTAACTGCAAGACATTTGACGAGGTGATCGAGCTCACGAAGAAAGGAGATAACTCGCGCGTCGACATGCTTGTCGGGGACATCTACGGGGGCGCCTACGAGAAACTGGGCCTCGATGCAAATCTAATCGCAGCCTCATTTGGAAAGGTTACCATGAGGAAGGAGCCATCGCCGACTTTTGAAAACTTCCGACGCGAGCTGCGCCGCTTCATCGTCGGAACAATGTCGCTTTTCGTGCAGCTCCTCATTGCGCTTCCGTTCCTCGGCCAAATCTTCCGGTGGCTCGGTCTGGAGCGAAGGGCACACGCCACCCTGAGCAATGTCTATTTCAGTCGCCATTTCCATGCCGAGGATGTTGCCTTGAGTGCATTGCGCATGGTGAGTTACAACGTCGCCCAACTGGCCTACCTGAACGCTGTCATTGAGAACGTTCCGCGAATCTATTTCGGGGGCAGCTTTGTCCGTGAGCATCCTTTCACGGTATCTGCAATATCCTATGCGGTAGAATTCTGGAGTAAGAAAAATATGCAGGCGCTCTTCCTAGTGCATGACGGGTATCTCGGTGCCCTAGGAAGCTACCTGGGCGTCGACTGGACCGAATCTGAACAATTTGCGGATGAACAGATCCCTACAAACGCGATTTCACAGATGCATTCGCATGTGGCGATGAACCGCGTCATCTTTAACCCGGCGGCGAACGGCTCAAGTCGGAAGAACAAAAGGCAAAGGCGCAAGCAAAGCCTCGCTTCAGCGCCGTCATCTGCGGCTGCACCGATGCACTTCAGCAAAGCACGATCCCAACAGCGTAGCGCCCTCGGCGACGAACATGGACCCGAATTCGAAGGCACCGGAACCGAAACAAGTCGTCTGGACTGAGGCTTTACGGAAAACTTGTTCCGCGAGATAGTATCGAATCTCCGCGAAATATTCGTAAGCATCACGATGAGGACAAGCGTTTCGCGCAGCGAATGGATAGCATCACCGTTTCCCTGATGTCTCGCGAGTTGGTTTCGACTTGTGGACGATGCCCGGCGAGCATGTCGTACACGAGGATTCCCCAAGTCTCGAGAGGACTCACGCGAGCTCGGCAGGAAAGCTTGCGCTCCGTCAAAATCCCTTCATCGTCCGCAGGCACTTCAGTACCATGTGAGCATGCCCCGGTTGATTACCGTCCATGCAGCCGCGCATCAAGCGTCTGATCGGGCGACCCTCGTGATCTGGCAACGTGCACGACGCTTCCCATAAAGTGCCCTCGTCTCTGATATTTCGTGCTTGTTTCGCATCGAGTCGATATAAAACGAACAATGCCAGCGAAGCGATATACGCGCCACAGAGTCCGGGGACGGTTCGCGGACTCGTTGAGCGGTCGCTCCAGGAACGCGCGCTTCGACTTGAAGGCATGCCCCAACTGATTGGCACCATTAGTTTCCAGGGTATGTGGAACAAAATTCATCACGAGATTGTCGGTAAACTCCCAAAAGGGTTCAATCAACGTAGGCAGTGCAACCCGAAATACTTGATCGTGAATGTAGAGCTCGGTCAAACTTTGCTCTCTGCACTAGGACGAGTCCGACTGCAATCACCATCATGTCCTACCACATTGAGAATGTCCAGAGACCGCATGACGCAGCGGTGACGGTCTTCGCTGTGGCATGTTTCCGCAAAAGCAGCATCCATACCGATGCACCCGCACAAAGCGGGAACTCGTTGCCAAACACTCACCGTTCCAGCGGGTATAGGTGCCGTGAATGGTACCAGGCCCGAGGCTTCCCCGACTCCAGCGCTGTGCAATGACCTTCAAACAAAAACGCTCAAGCCGACTCCTGAGGCAAATTGCCACCCCGAACGAAATGCAGGGAACTCGCGTCCACGCAAAGGATCGCGTCCTATTTCACAGGATACTTGCAAGCGACACGCGTGTCTCTTAAACATAATGAAAACATCCACAGAGACCAACGATCGGGTTGCCTGGCTGGGGAGCACGCACCTTACCATGCACACCCGCGCGAATGCATATTTTATTCCTCATCGACAATGAAACGTGCAGAGGTGCCGTGCTCGGTGCTTGAGTGAAATCAAATAGCAGAACTGCCCGGCACTTGCCATGCCGCGATCTCACAGGCACTGAACAGACGCCGGGTAAAGCGGCTCCCTTGGGTCGAGGCGTCAATTGTCCGTATCCGTTGAAAATGGAAGGCTGACATGTTCGCTGGGCTCCCGGCTATCGATGTTTTCCGACATTGTTTCCATGTACAGCATCGAGTATCGAACTGCAGCAATATGGGCGTACGAATTCATACGTGGTTTAAGATTCGTGGTTGTCTTTATCGGAATGGCTTTTACGAATCTATGCTGCGGAAATTTGTTTTGTTTATTTGTTTCATTGACAAAACGTTTACATGGGCCAGCGTTCTCCAATTGTGCGCTTTTTCTGCTCCCACATTTTTTTGTGTTTTTTCCAGTACACGGTGAAGTATCCATCAAACGCCCTACCTCCAAGTTACATGACCCATACTTCTTCTCGGACGTTCAGGTCGTTTCATACGTCCTATCGTGTGTGCCTGGTGCCTGCCGAAAGCGACCGCAATGGAGTCTTTAGCGCCGATGCGGTCGCTGCACGGAGACAGAATGGCGTTGCCGTACCACACAGAGGGCATCGGCTCGAGATTCGTTCTGGTAATGGAATCGAGAAGATTCGCGACGCACTCGAAAAAGCGTTTGAAAAAATAGATACCATCATCCAATTGAGTTTTGCATGCCTCCACTCTTCTCCTTTCGTTAAGCGTGGCGTGCTCAAATTATGCCTTCTAAATGTTTTCCATCCTTCTGTTTCACCACAACTCGTAAGAGCAGGAATTCGCACCGCTATATAGAAAAGGAAAAGAACTCGACAGTTTCAGTTGATGAGCGTTTTGTGGAAGCACCTGCCGAAAGCTATTTTGACTTTCCCTTATCAAATAATCGAGACAATTCGAATAACGAATCCTCCTACTTTGCGGCCAGCGACTAGACGGTGTTCGACAAGATCACGCTACCTCTCACAGGGTTTGCGCGCAGAGGCACCAGTCTCGTCTGTTTAGATGTAACAGGGTCGTAGACTGCGGCTCGAGACATCGCAGCAGTTGCCCCATTGGGGAGCGCGTCACCGCTTCACACGACGAGAGCGTAGACCAATCGAATCATTTCGATGTGCTATGCAGTCAAGGTTCCCCTTCCTGCACTGGTTTCATCAGGAGCAACATCGCGCTCCACAAAAAGCCTCTTTTATTCGCAAAATAGCAGAGGGCAGAATATAGGTCATCTTGCCTACTTTAACTTTTTCTCCGTTGTTCGACGCTATTCAGAGCTTGTTCCGGACCATGGCAAACATATTCATGGATTTGAATTACTTTTTCGGCAACCCGGATCGCCCTCGACACGACCAATACTCAGTGCTTTTGGCGCCGAAACTGCTGCCACTGGGCTCCTCCGCACCTGTTTGGCGCAATTTGTTCCCGTTCACGGATCGGGGACTTCCAAATAACCATGAACGATAGCGATGAACAAGATGTACAGAATGAATATGTAATGCATTCTTATCAGTAGAGGCACATGGCCGATGCGCACCTGGTACACCGAGGTAAGAACTTTCTCAGAGCAACAATGAAATCCCGGAGTATTTCGCTTAGAGGCGCATACCATCCATACAGAACGTCGCCCATGTCGGACGCAACGCCTTCCTCCACGAAGCGCGTCGCATGGGCATCTTCTCGAACGAGGAGCTGTCTTCATCGCTACTCTACGGCACTGCGGTCGTGACGGCATATCTCGGACCACACTAGCTTATGCCGTGACATCGAGCCCGAAGAGAAGAGCGGGAACTCCATCGCCGCATTCTGAAGCAACGCGATTGCCTCAAGCTCAAGCGCATGCACAGCTTGTGCGGCGTAGACCTTGGAGTCCTTCACCGCAATTGTGTTCCACCTCCGGGTACGTGTCATCAAGCGCTCTTTAGCGGTCTATATCAGACTTGCTCAGAGTGCGTTCATTTGAAGAAATAAAAAATCTAGGGGACAGGTATCGACATGAAAGTTGGAGATATTGCAGGGGATGTCGTCGCCGGCTGCCTGTAGAAAACGAAAAAAAAAATCCGCTTCTCGTCAGCTATCTAGCGAAGAAGGGCATATGCTGAAAAAGAAGAAAAAGAAACAAAGAGAACGACGAGTCAAGGGGCTTGCCCAACCGAACGACAACGAGACTGTGGTGGCATAGAGGGCACGAGTTCGGGGACTCCTTCCAATAGTGAGTTCACCCGGAGGCCCTGCACGCAGGGAGTTCGCGAAACGAGACTTCAACGCCATCATCAATGTCAAGAGATATGCGGCGCTGAGGACGACACCCGCATAGCTGACGCGATCTGTCGTCGTGGGGCAGCTCCTCAGGCTCAAGATCTACAGGGAGATGCTGAAATCGATAGCATACGGCCGGTCGGAAAAAACTGGGAGGCGCCTGTGACTGGGTGTAAACATATACAATCTACGGTAGAAAAAGGTTTTTTCGCTCCATGGACTGTAACACGGACAAGTGATTCTAGATTGCGTGGTTGTTATCGGGGCCTGAGAAAACGTCCACCATTACGCAACATCCTTCAAGTTGCTCCAGACATCATCTATGCTTTCCTTCGGAGATGCTGGATCGTTCTGGCGATCCTCTGGAAACCGAGTCCACTGTGAGTGCCAACAATGGCATCTTATGCACCAGTACAGACGCCAAACGGAGACAGAGCGGCTTTAATGTGCTTTTGTGAGCGTCGGTTCGAGGGCTGCTCGCGCGAGAGGTCCCCGTCACAAGCAAGCGCAAACGCACGTCACCGTGGATATAGTGCAACCGGGGAATCTGGTTCACATTATCGACGTTTCACACCATGGGGAACCAGGGTTTCATCTCGCGTAGATGCCCTTCCAGGTGCCGTTGAGCCACGCCGTCGCCTCGTGCGGCGAATGCGTCGTCACTGTACGGATCCAATCCCCAGCGCTGATGGGAGGTGCTGTTTACGGTTCTTCGAATGTGCTTATATTCGGACAGAAGCAGTGATCCCTCGACTGATCTCCACTGGCAATAGCGAATGCTGGGAATTCATGTCCAATGTTTCAAGCGTATACCATAAAACATTTTATCCGGCATATGATGCCGTTCTAGCAGCAGTGAGAAAGCCGCTCTATGTTTCTCGAATTACTGCTCATCAAACGCGTAACGCGGCCGGCAACTCCCGTGTTCCATCGCACGAACTGATGCACCATGACGGTCTCGTGCAGCGTCCTCGCTCGTGACTGTGTCGCCTTTCATGTCCGACGACTTCTGCGCCAGGTACTCAAGTTCGCAGCAATGTGGACGATAGATGCAGAGGGCCGAATTCGCAAATCCAATCGACTTCGAGCGAGCAGATGCCGCGCATCCTGAATACCCCTGTTGTTCCGTTCTACTATCGCGCACAGATAATAACCGCCGACGATGAGCTGGTTTCCGATGAACGAAGCTTGGCGAATGCAGGCTCGGGCGGTGTCTTCTTCAGATACGCAACCCATATCCGAACGCTAGCTGTGCCGATCCCCGCGCAGAGTGCGTCTCTGTGCCCGTGAGCCTCTGTGAGGGCAAAAGTTTACGCGCTAGCGCTCGGAAGCTAACGCTCAGCCTTGCTTCTTCGTGTCTCCGAGCTCGATCTCGCCTCAATACATAGCATGCAGCGCTATAACTCTGTGGGCTTCTTCGCTTCGCCTGGAACGTCCTCGGCGTCTGCGAGGCCACTGTTGAGGAACGCGGTCCAGAAAGCCTCTGCTGTCCCTGGTGCGGCGTCATCCGACGTTCGTTCAGCGAGTTCCATGATGCCGTCGGGATTCACATAGTCCTCGCCACTGAGCCACCAGAGGTTCGCGTGTTCGTCGGCCCCGCTCTGCGCACGACCAAACAGCGTTCGAGCGCTCTGTTTGTGTTTCGTTAGAAGGCGTCGTATGGCGGGCGGAGCGCTCGCAAAGTCTTCATCATCTGACGACAACTCTGCGCGCAAAAGCACCCTTGACTGTGAGCACGTTGACACTAGTACTGGACGAGACCTTTGGCAACCCAGCGGTACGGACTGTGGCACGAACATGTTATCGATGCAGTACGTCCCAACAAAGAACAGTGTCATCGCCAGCTCTCGCGCGCCGTTCGAGCACGCGTGTTTACAGTTCTCGAACGTGCTTCGAGGACGGTTTTGGAAGAAATGAGCGACGCTACGAACAACGCAGTTTTGGTAAGAAATTTGTCCCCCGAGGTGACTAAACAGACTCTCTTGGACTTTTTCTCGTTCTGTGGCGAAATCTCCGCGGTGAAAATTCGTCCATCCGTAAGGGAGGGGGGTTCTTCCAGCTCTGGGAGCCCAACGGAAGCGATGGAGGCCCTGGTGATTTTTGAAAACCAGTCAGCGAAGAAAACCGCTCTAGTCCTGGATTCTGCTACTCTTAAGAAGCGAAAGATTAGTGTTATGGATGCAACCGAGGAGCTCGTCTCCTCTTTTAAAGACGTCCGGGAAGTGGACCTCGCGAGGGACAGCACCGACGTTCCAGAGACTGCTACCGCTCGCCAGGAACGGCTGCAGGGCCTCCGCGAAGAGTTCGACCGCGCCATCAAACGCGCTTCCGACAAGCTCAGCGATTTCAATGAAAAGCACCGAATAACGGAAAAGGTCCAGGAGTTTGGCGACTTGACCAAACGCAAAACGCAGGAGATCAATGAACAGTACCGTCTAACGGAGCGAGCTCGCGAAGGCTGGCAGACCGTGCGTGAGAAAACACGCGAATTGGATGAGCGCTTGCATCTCAGCGAAAGTGCTCGGGACGGATGGAGATCGTTGAAAGCATCTGTGAGTAAGATTATGCAGAAAGATCGCGGCGGAGAGGTTGATAAAGCGTAGGGACTCGGGGAATTCGTACTATTGAGACCGCCTGCTCTGAAACTCGAGCGAAGTTGCACCAGCAATGGATTTGGGTTTCAAATCTGATCCTCCGATTTGTGATGGCGAAGCTCCCATATCTGTATCATACATATGGTACCGTGATCGGAAGGCTCTGGCTCTGGGACAGGAGCTACCCAGCAACAAAGTGTCGAACGCGAAGAGCCCAGCCTTCTGGCGCGGCACCGACACCCGTCACAATTTTCTGCGTGCGCGGCACTGCATTTCGCGTTGATTTACGTCACTGCACAGTACTGGACGAGGGGCCATGCCATCAGCGAAACGTCCACGGGAGACGACAGCTCAAATTGCGCGTCTTCTATGTATACGATTCTGGAACGCGGCTGGGTCGAATCACGACAGCGTACGGATTCTTTGTCTGTGGACACTTTTCGACGAGTGCTTTCGAGTGGCTGGAGAATTCGAACCCTAGTCGTGGAGATTCGTCGTTCTGGTATAGCCGTCCGAATGAGCTAGAGCGGTGCCTCTGACAGAGAAAGATGTGTGATTGCATTCGAGCGGACGAGCTGCGGAGGTCTCCATGCCGGAGACCTAGCGCCAAACTGAGCACACAGCACAGACCTGCGGGCGCTCACATAGAGGAGAAGATTACGCGCCGATTGCGCTCGATTTGCGAAACGGCGCCTGCAGATAAATGGTGGCATTCAGGGCTCGCGCTGTAACCACGGAGAATGCTCCGCCCAAACAGTTGCTACAGAGACACGAATACCCGTATCACGGGAGCAGATAGGGACTTGCGGTGTAGCTGTTGTATGAAAAGATCGTTTAGATTCATTTACTGTGCAGGAAGGCAGAACCAGAATCCCATCATGTAATCTAAAGAATACGATCGCCCTGGGGTTTCTGAGGTCTTTGGAGATTTTGCGTAGGCTCGCGCATGTTCTCCAGAAGAACGATTGAACCGCAAATCTACGAACTGATAGCTTTACCTCGGAAATAAACGCCTATTCGCTACAAACACTACAGATCACAGTATGCATCGGACGCAAGAACAGAGTGCTGGGAAACCATACGACGCGAGGTGGAGGACACAATCTCGACGAATTACATGCATCCCCAGTGCGAAGAACAACTTTTTACATCTATGGAGCGTATGGAAACCCATACGCAGACGCCGCGCAGCATATTTGACCGGCCTCCTGCCACCGATATCAGTTTTTACCCCAGCACACTTTGAGCTTGAGAGGCTGGGCCACGAAGTTGAATCGCGTCGGATCCTTGGGTCTCGTCTTCTGCACCGCACACTGTCTGATATTAACAGCGACTTTAAGTCTCAGTTCATAAACTTAATGCGCGTATTGCCCCTGGCTGAACTCACCAATGGACGGACTGCTAGAACTCGCGCCTTCTGTGCCACTACGGTCTCTTCAGTGTTCCGTCGGGCACACACTTTTTCCCGCCTATTTCCACTCTTCCTCTACGTCACATGCTCTGCTTCGCTCGATGCTAGGTGACAAGACAATTTTGTCTGTTTTTTCTTGAACCCGGCGACATCGGTACTCCAGGATCGTCGACTTGCTTTTCCATAACTTTCCTTTTCTAAATTTTGTCTGAAAAAGAACGCTTTTTGAACGCTTCTTTTATAGACTGCAAAAAACCAATCGAATACACTTGTTTGAGGTTTGGAACTCAAATGAATTGAAAGACTGTACTTTGCTTCGACCCCAACGCAAATACAACTTTTTCCGGTAGAACAACACGCTAATTGATCGGGATCATGTTTCCCTCCAACGGCGACATGCGCGTCGTGTCTCATGTCTGCCCGATCTCCCAGGTGCGCTCACCGCCGCGACGCATACACCGCGCGAGACGGTACTCCGATCGATGAAGGACACGTGTCCGATGCCGCACTGGCACATGCGTGTTCTCACCAGCGCACTGCAGCTGCAATCCAGTGTCCTAAATCGGAAACTCACGTAGAATTATCTCCTGCTATAGGCCATGTCGCTGGTGCCCATCGCAGTACCGACCTGACATACAAGGAGATGTTGGGGCCTCCCACAAAAGCCCTGCAACGATTCCAGCAAACGCGTAGCGTTCTCAGCGACACACGCTTGTGTGGATGAGGTACGCATCACTCTACTCAATAGGAATTTCATCAGTTTTATTGATCGTAATCAAACAATGTACTGCAGGGTTCCCGAACACGGATATGCGTTTATTGCCTATGCTTGTTATGCATGCTGCACGGACGCTGGAGTATGGAACTGATTCGAATTCTGCTGGTATCCTGCGTCATGGGCTGGAACTGGTGGCAGTTCAAGTCATTGCCATGTCGTCGTCGTGCGTCGGATTGTATTCGCTGAAAGGAAGCCGGAGGACTTGTGTAACGTATTCAAGAAGAAACTCACGATGCTTTTATTCGATCTATTTCCAGACACTACCGCTCCCGAGCCTAAATTTCTGGACAAGCGTCAATATACTGTCCTTCAATCCCCAAACTGCCTATTATCAAAGCCAGCGGGGCGACGAGGGGCTAAACGAGCCCAAGAGCCACCGACACCAGTTTTACGGCTGGGCACCTTGCTGAGCACATCTTCCAGCGTTGCCGTTGTGCCGAAAGGGTTTGACTTCGGGCCCGCACCGCTCAGCTTATCTTTCCACTGCCCCTGCAGGTCCCAAGGCTTTCTTTGCTTGGGCACACGATCAAGATAAGACTCAGAGCCGTCCCGAGGGGTCGCGCGGCCTCCGATGCCGCCAGCCCGAGCTCTGGCAATTGTGCGCTCCGCAGAAGGCGAACGGGGCTTCGAGTTGCCCTGTCGCGCTAGAACGTCGCTCCATGCAAGCGGTTCATTGTTCAAGAGATCTTGCAGATCTGCCGCACCTCTCACGAATACCTGGACAGCTATCTGCGAACAAGACACCAAACCGAGCGCTCCGAAACTCAAGGAAGCCATGTCACCACAGCCGAGTCCGAACAAGGGTAAGCGAACGGCGCCTCGCGAAGCGTGACCTGGGAGGTGCACTGCGAGATCTCGAACGAATGTGGACAACTTGACCACAGACGCCTCCTAGAATTTTTGGACCGGCCACCTACGACTGGTTCCAACTTATTCTTGCATCATTCCACCTTGAATGGTTCTCCCACAAAATTCTCTCTTGTCATCTCTGGAAGTCTTTTTTCCATCACCACACATTTCCTGATATTGATTGCGGCGTTAAAGTCTCGGTTCACAAACTCCATCCGTTTCTTGCCTTCATTGATTGTACTTACTAATGCAAGTCGCCCATGAACGTTCGCCCTCCTTTCCATTTGCTATCCCGTCAGCAGTCCGTATTTTTCATATCCTCAGGGCTCCGCTGGCACTTTTCCATCTCGAATCTCTGAAGTGTGCATCCCAGTTCATGGTGTATATACAATGCTCGGAACTCATCGATCGGTAGCGTAACGAAACGCCTTGCGCACTCCTTGTACGTTCTCGCCGGTGGAGCTGGTGTAGTCCCTTTTTGGGTCTTCCAGCGTCCTGCTCCGTATGCCACTACGCGCCTCTGACGTTCATCCTCCTTCAAGCCACTCAACTGATTGAAAAAGTTGGCAAACGCCCGCTGCTTCCCACAATACAGGTTCATTCGCAGACGAGCCCACCGAGGCTTTGTATACCCTTTCCACAGCGCATCCCAATGAGCAACGCGACCTTCCATGAATTTCCGAAAAGCTTCAAAGTCCGCTCCTCGGCTCGTCACCTTGCTCAAAGCCTCCAGGTGCTCTTTCACTTATGCGTTCCACGTCTCGATTTTATTCCTTGCATTCATGATTCTGGAATCTCGATAGTTTCTTGCTCTCGAGAACTTTAAAATACTCATGCCTTTCTGAAGTAAGTTGCCGTGGATACCATCTTCCGCACGCTTGGGTACTGCGGTGGTTATGATACTTGTGCCCCAGGGTCCGCGCCAACGACAAGGTCGTTATCCTGCACTTTCTGCGTCGCAGGATCCGCCTCCTTCTCATCTTCATGCTTCGTTACGGGCGAGGCCGAGCATGGAACAAGACGATCCGCCTTCAAGCGCCGAAGGTGTACACACATGGATACCCCATCGGTTTCGATCACCCCAGTGAATACCTTTTGTTCGCTGACTTTCAAACGTTTGATTTCGAAGATATTTTTCTGGTACTTCTCCCGGTTTACACCGGTGACCTCCTTCCTGCTAACCTTGAACTCCGGACAGATCTCCCTCATGATGCCATGAAGGACTGCGGAATCGATGGTCACGAAATGTGCCCTGATGTTGCACAACGGAACCACGTAGAAGCGCTTCTCCATTAGGAACGCTTCCTTCTCTCAGACGCTTCATTGTTTCCGCCATTCAGCTCCGTCTCCGTCTTGGGTTCGAGCTCTCGGTCTAGGTGCACGAAATAGCGCATGATTAGGGGATATCATCACTTTTTCACCTTTTTTCATATCTGATACCTTTTCTGCTGGGTTGACCGGCCTCAAGGGTGCACGATGCTCATGAATAGTCGCACGGATTACAGAATCCTCATTCGTGCACCTGCGTGATGTCTTCTTGTCGACGAACTCGATCTCCTGTTCAAGCTGGCGATCGTCCGTCATCCCATTGGTGATGGCCCATCTTTCCTTCGCGAGAGAGACCCGGTTGGAGTGCAAACACGGCGCATATCATGAAGCCCTGGAGGTTCATGGTTAAACGGTCTCCAAGTTCGTTAGGTACCGCATGGCCCCGTGGGTGTAAATATTCCAGTCCCTCTGCATCGAGTACCGTAGAAGCTGTAGAAGGGATGCTTTTCGTGGAGGGCATGCACCCGCTCATTTCCCCTCGAGGTTTCCCCTGTGGCGAGCACCAGGTGGCGGAGAAGGGTCCTGCTGAAAAATTCTTCCGGAACCTCGGCTGTTTCGATGTCGGCCACGTCTTCATTCATCTGCTTCACCAAATGCATTAGCCCTGACGAAGCCTTTATAACACTCATGGAGTAAGACGCAACACGGTTTCTGGGAGTCTCTTGCAACGCTTCCTTGGACGGATGCTTGATATGTTTAAGATGGCAGGCTTTGACAACCATCACGTCGTTGTGCCGTCTTTCTTGCAGCCTTTGACGTCGGGCCTCCTTCATTTGCTTCTTTGTCTCGTCCTGTTCCTCTTCGCACTGGACTGTGTGTTCGTTTGTATCCGCCAGCTGACGACACTGGGCCTCCAGGAGCCTCCACTTTCACTCGCATAACTTTCCTTTTTAATTTTTTTTCTGAGAAAGAACGCACTTTGAATGCTTCAGGTATAAACAGCGAAAAATCACTTGAATACACTTACTTGAGGGTTGGAATACGATTGAACTGAAAAGCATACTTTGCTACGACTTCAATGCAAATACACCGCGTGCAGCAGAACAACACGCTCTTGATACCGATCGCGTTTCCGTTCAAGAGCAGCATGCGCGAAGTGTCTCGTGTAACTGGCTGATGTCTCTGGTGCACGTGTCCAGCCCCCTACAGAAAAAAAACAGAGACTCACGACTAACTGGCAACGATATGACAATTTCTTTCCCCCCTCTAAGGTAAACGTTAAAAGGCGAAAAGGTTTCCATATTGTCGAAAGTTTATTTTATAGGCGAAACGTCCCGCGAGCCGGACGTGTCTGCCAGACCAGTGCTTCATGCGACCCCAGTGGAAGGTGCTTGCTGGAAACCCGAGCAACTCGTGCGAAATGCAGTTTATTATGAGACTAGGAGCGGGTATGCTGCGTCAGGGCGTCGGCGTGGTCGCAGTTATCTCCTTACATATCGCTTGGCGCTGCCGCAGGCACGAGGTCTGTCTGCAGAGCTTGCAGGCTCCCAGAAAGATTATGTACTCTGGCGCTGTATCGGGAAAAGCGCTCCTCGATTGGACGCCCTCTGTGGTACGGTAACGCGGTTTTGTCTCCGCGATCCATCTGTTCCAGCGGTTTAGGCGCCACTACGGGTGCTCATGGTAGGTACTCGCGCTCGCTAGAACGTAAAAACCGACCAGTATGTCCGAGATGAAG
>Ga0080006_1137690_pt1 | contig 16480 bp, 12 predicted proteins | sample RS3BMetagenome_FD_69209 | JGI IMG/M metagenome (GOLD analysis project Ga0080006, IMG submission 69209) | Ferric oxide microbial mat and aquatic microbial communities from Rainbow Spring, Yellowstone National Park, USA - RS3B (SPADES... ... | reverse complement strand
ATGGCTTTGTCGCCGCCTTGGCCTTCTTGCTTGACCGGCTATTGGAGAAAAAACTTAAGGCAGCCAAACTCCCCTTTTCCCCCGAAGAGGCCCTGACTCACCTACGCACCGTCCAAAGACGCCCAAGGCAGACATCGCTGGCACCAAACACCGCGGAGTCACGGCGGGAAACCAATACGCACGCCGAATCCTTTCTGCCTTCCGAGTTGGCCGCTTAGTGCCTTGGAAACCCAAAAATAGCTCCTAAAACCCTCGCATAGCGACACATTGAAAAAAGCTCATTGATAATCAGCACGTTACAAAAGTTTTACCAAACATAGGCTAGGGACTCTTTGGGAGGAGTTAGTTTTCCGGAGCTTTTGGAGGCTATTTTTAAAAGCCAGCATGCTCGTTTGCTTGCAGAGAGGGCTTTGTCCTTGTGGACAATTGACCAATTTGTCCAGAGAAATGAACAGACAATAGCCTGGTGGCTATAGACAACTACGTCCTTGATTGTCGGAGAAAGCAGATTCGGCCGGTCTAGAAGAAAACGGTCAAGTTCGGATTAATATCCGCTTTCTTCAGCCGGTGTATTGGACGCTTGGGCGTATCTATTTATAAGAATTAGCTCTTTGGAGCCCTAGAACCCCAAAATAACTCCATAACCGCCACATACTGAGACATTGAAATAAAGCACATCGATAACACCATGTTACACCACCAAACATGGGCTAGACGCGATCCAATCATCAAAAACCATGGCTATCAATAAATCGAATCACCTCATCCGCGAGTGCCTGCTTTTAGAAAAACTCTTTGAAGGAGTACACTTGTAGATATTTCTTCATACCAATGCAAGTCCTCCAGTTCATATACCTGTTCATCCAAATTGATTAGTCCGAATTAGATCCAATCCAGTTCGAGCCACTGTGTAAGCTAACTGTTTTCTATACTCACCGTCTCTTTTTCTTTCTTTCCGGGAAAGAGCTCCCCCTATGCCATGGTCTCACCTTCAACTGAGTTGAAAAATCATCCTATGCAGAAACATGCAAGCATTACATCATTCGCCGGAGAGACCACCGCCGTATCAAAGAGATGCGATCTGCTTATATTCGTGACTGGAAACGCTCGATTGTCCAGTTCACAATCGATCCTTCCGAATGGCAACAGTAGTTTCACACGCATGCAGGGTTTGCGGCTTAAAGCCTCGAAAGACGAAAAGGCTATACAAACCTAAAGACTGTACTAGCCTAGCCACACCACGATATTCCGCCTTATCGGTATCATCAAAAATAAGAATACGAGGCAGATTTTCACGTTGCAAAGATATGACTCCATCGAGTGCACTCATCCTGTCGCTGCCATCGATGACAATCACGCTCCACTGTCCCCCGCGCAATCGCTCCAGAAACGATTTGGTATTTCCCAAAAGCACAGCTCCCTTTATCTTTTGTCTTCTAGCTGCCATCTCTCTTTCCAACCACGTTTTCCATGCTTCAGATTCTTCGATGGAACATATATATTCTACCCGATTGCAAAACCACAATGTCGAATAACCAGAACCAAGTTCCAATACCCTGTCCTGATTATTTAACTTACTATCCACTCATCGGATAGCTTCAAATACCCACCACGGCTGACTCAACCATCGCTTTCTAATCCGAGAAAGAATATAGGTTACTACCGCCATCCCAATACCGAAACTTGCTGGAAAGCCACAAAATTCCCCAGTCTCAGTATGAAAACGGGTTGCTCTGTACAAATCCGGCGACCATATTTTTTTTAAACGCATAAATCGTTGTTTCCATCTATCTACAATTTCTACAGATGTATCCGTAGATACACATTGAAAAAGATTGATCGCATGTCATCAGTGGCACTCAACACTCAGTCAATAGACAATATTCAATCTTTTTCCTTCGCCCAAGCATTTCCGTCATTCGCTTGGAACAACAATATAACTTGCTATAGAGGACTATAAAACCTTAAAAAGATAATTTAGAAATCCCTTTTTCATTCAATAATCCCCGTAGAAAACCTAAAGACATGGTTTTTGCATAGGCCCATTGTTTTTTTAATATATAATTGATTAACTCGCGAACGAAAACTAAAAATCGAATGCAAAGGAATAAACATTGACTAATTAGTCCATAATTTTTCTTAGCAAAAAGAAATTGATTACGATACTGATAATATAAAAATATTTTTGATTTATTCTGAGATTCGCTCCTAATTTCACTAGGATGATGTAATATTGAAATTGTATTTACAATTACAATAGAAAAACCGGCTTTTCTTGCTCTTGTACAAAAATCATGTTCATCCCAATATAAAAAATAGTCTTCATCAAAGAACCCAATTTTTTCCAAAACTTCTTTTTTAACTAATAGACTAGCGCCATGTGTTGAATGAACGAAGTACACTTTTTGATCCTTAGGTCTATATTGTGGAATGCCCCATAGATTTCTTGGCCTAAGATTTTCTTCTTGCCATTTACCATTTCCAATTGGTGCTAAAACTCTAGGCCCGATTATACCTATATTTAGAGTTTCATAGCCTTTCACTTCTTCTAAGATTTTATCCAAAAAAAAGCGAGGATAGATCACATCAGGATTAGAAAAAAGAAGATAATTCGGGAAGTAATTGTTAAAAGTATATATCCCTTGGTTAAGGGCGTGCGCATAGCCTTTGTTTCTATCCAATTGTAGTACTTTTATAGGAAGAATATTTTGAGGAATTTTTTGTATTTCACATAAAAGATCAACAGTCCTATCTTTCGATCCAGAATCAACAAAGACAATCTTTTCTATTTGATGCTTACATGTCAATTGTTGAAATGATTCAAGTAATGGCTTTAAGTATTTTTCAGAATTCCATGTTGGCACAATAATTCCTAGTTTAACAATGTTTTCCATATAAACAAATTTAGATTTAGTTGATTAAAGCTTGATTTTTTAATACGAGCTAATGTAATAGCTAATCCTACCAATGTATAGAAATATTTTCCTTTTCTGTTATTCTAGTTCAAAATCTCTAATCAAAGAGATTAAAACAAAACTAAATCTTTTGGATTAATCAAATTATCTGCATACACTTAGAAATTTCTCTACCAATGTGCCTCTAAGGTTTCTTAAAATTTAAGCTTAACATAACTTTCGTTAAGCATCAAAGTTAAGATCTCGCCTCCCTTTTAATATCAGTTTTGCTTTTTTCTTTATCTAGCATGCCAAAATGTTCTAGAATCGAATATAAGAATATTTATTGAATTGATATTTAATTAATATGATAAATGATTTCCTTTTAATCTTTTCAGATTGAACAAAGGATTATAAACATCTTTAATGATGCTTTTTGCATAGAACTGCCAGTCAAGAAATCTCCTTGCCTTTTCAAAAGCATGTCTTGACATCTCTATCCGCAATGACTGATCTCTATACAAAATCTCTAATTTTTCAGCTATTTTCTCTGAAGAACGAATAGGAATAACGTATCCATTTATCCCTTCTTCTACAATTTCAGATGCCCCGATATTTGTTGTTGTAATCACAGGAAGGCCACTTGCCATTGCTTCGATGATTACACAACTAAATCCATCTTCGATTGAAGGAAGAACAAAAACAGAAGCATTACGGAAATAATAAGAAACTTTATCCCAAGAACAAAACCCCAGGTAAGTAAAACAATCTTCATATTTTTTTAGGATAGGTTTCATAATAGGATCTATTGCACCAAGCAAAAGAAGTTCCGCTTGCGGTAGCCTCAGTCTTTTCCAAGCTTCCAGGAGGTAAATCTGCCCTTTTCGAGGAGTAATTTGTCCAACACAAAGAACTTGGAATATTTTTTGGGATTGATCTTCTTTATTAAACAATGCCGGACAAAAGCGTCTAACATCTACTCCATAAGGAAGAACAAAAATTTTTTCTATGGGAAATCCCTGAGCCACAAATGAATTTTTAACCCAGACTGAAGGAGCTAAAAGAAAATCGATCTGTTCTATTTCTTCAAGCCGCCATTTTTCTCCTTTCCAGAAATGATTTCGTTTTGGAAGACTTAACCGTTCGTGTTCTTCTTCAAGCAGGCGATTTAATATAAAAGGATGACTGTTTACGGCTTCCCCTAAAACGATACTGCCTTCTCTGTGTGCTTTATGAATAATGTTTCTAGCGGTTCCATGAAGCATTATATGCCATAATTCAGCAGCATTCCAATGCGTTAAAAGCTGTTTTTCCCAAAGAGAAATATAAAGGGGAGCAAATAAAGAATAGAGAAGTTTGGTTCCTAATAATCGACTATGGAGTCTTAGTAAATATTCCTTAAGCCAAAGATTGATCTCTTGTCCTTCTGAAAGAATTTTTCTATCAAAACGATGCGAATAATAAAAGCATTTCAAAATGCCTTCTTTTGCTAGGTAAGGAACATAGTTGTGAAAATGGAATCTCCCACAAACGGCAATATTAACTTTAGAAGCAATGGACATAGGATTTTTAGATAAATACTAGAAATTTTAAAAAATTATAGGCATAGACGAAGCGATTATAAGTTTTGATTTTTATTTTCTTCTGAATGGCTTAAAAAGATCTGAGCACAAAAAACTAAGCATAAAAGATTAGCCATTGTAACAAGGTTAAAGTTAGCTATTCCTTGAAGAAGCCCACCAATAAACGAAAAATAACTACCTGCCAGAAGTATTTTCGTCTTTTGGTCTTTTTCTAACCTAATATTTTGCCATCCCCTAAACAGAACAATGAAAATAAGAACTAGAAAAAGCAAGAGGCCTACAATCCCAGTATCTGTTAAAAGCTCGATATAATCACTCTCTGCATGAGTCACACGCATGGGTCCAGGGAAGATAGTCCTTACTAAGTTAAAAGCTTCTTCAAATGTCCCAAGCCCAGAACCTGTTAAAGGAAACATTCTCCAAAGCTCAAGAGCTTCTTTCCATAGAGCAATTCGACTACTTTCTTTAATATCCACAGCTTCTTCTACAAGCCGTTGCGTTGCCCCAATAAAAATATCAGAAGCCATCCATAATGCCATAACAATAGAGCCCACCATAAAGGCTCCAACTAATAAAGTCTGTTTCATTCCCTTCTTTTGTTCTTTTGCATCCAAAGAAAACCATAGACCCATAAGCGAAAGGGCTAAAAGCATACTTACCATCGCTCCTCGGGAACGAGAGATGAGAATCCCACTTGCCACAATGAGAAGAAGGCATGGGAAAAAAAGCTTTTCGAATAAATAACTAAAGGAAAGATTTTGAAGGCCAGTTGTCAAACTGCCTTTTATTGCCAATCTTTGTTTATTCGGTCTGTAGGATTGTTCTTTATATAAAAGATAGCCTATACCTAGGGGAATAAGTAATAAAAGAAGACCTCCCAAGTGAGTCCTATTTACATAAGGACCAAAAGGATCCCCGCCTTGAGTCAAGGTCCTTGACCAAAAGATCTTCCCATTCCAGGTTGCTCGTTGGATGATTGCAAAGATCGATAGCAACGAACCATTGAGCAAAGTAGCATAGATCCAAAAATCTCTTTGTTCAGGAGATTTTTTAAAAATTTGATTTACAATAAAACCAAAAAGAATAATTCCGCTAAATTCTAAAGTATAAAAGAATGATTCAGAGGGATTGATAGAAAGGGGGATCCAACCCATTTCTTGGGTTGTAGCCGAATGTCCAAGCAGTAAAAGGGTCGTCTTTTCTAGTTCATATCTTTTAGGAGATAAAAATTGAATGAGAGTTGGAGGAAAAGGAATTTGTTCTATAAATATCCATAAAAGGATAAACACAACAACACTCATTAATGGAAAAGAAAAAGATAACTTCAGTTTAGCGTGTTGCTTCCACCAGATCATTCCTCCTAAAAGAATCAGACAAAAAAGCAATATTTTTGCCCACGCTTCAACGGATCCAAAAAGCCAAGGAGAAATTATCAGAACCAAAAACAACAAGCCTTCAGGTTGAAGGAGACTCTTCAGAAGATTTTTCTTTTGGTTCGCCAAAGGGGAGATCCTCTCCCTCCTGTTCTTCTTCTCCTTCAGATCCATCTTTTGGGTTTTCTTCTTGATCAAATTCTGTAAGGTAAATTTCATCAATCCATACAGTTCCATAGACAGGAATTTCCCATTCAGTAGTAGCCTTCCATCGAATCCTTAACAAAGCGATTATATCCTCATTTAAATTTTTTGTTTTACATGAATATTCTTTCCAATCGTCTAAATTTTTTAGTGGGGATGTTTTTCCATAGGAAAACTCCTCCTGAGGATCATAAATCTCAAGAATAACTCCTGAACTGCTTAATAAATCCTTGGTTAATCCTTTTGCCGACAAAATATATTTTTTTTTCTCTTTTAATGCGATTCGTTGTTCTGCTATCACATAATCTCTATCCGGAGGAAGACCATTAAATTTAACTCTAAAAGAATATCTTCCAGAAAAAGCTTTTTGCGAATCTCTTTTGATTTGATAAAAAGGTGACTTATAGATTTTCCAATCAAAACCCCATCCTATAAAAGGCTTTTCAAAACCTCCGTTCCATAGCAATCCTTGAATAGGGAAAAAGAGATCCCACGCCCTACGCGCTTCTTGATAGTCTTGTTGTTGGATAAAAGTTTCAACGTAGCTTTTAAAGAGCTTAGGATCTATGTTATTTTTATGCTTAGAAAGTTGATGCCAGATTTCTTTTGCTTCTTCAAGCCATCCTTCATTTAAAGCAATCTCTAAGTAACTAGACCAAATGTATAGATCAGTAGTATCTAATAATAGTTTGCTCCCATTTTCTCCATAGATAGACTTAAGCAGATATATAGTTGTTTTTCTAAGATTAGGATCCGTTTTAAAAACGAACTTTAATTCCGGGATTATCAAATCCGTCTTATTACATTCAATAAGAAGTTCAGCAATCTCTATTCTTTTAGTACTAATAGGTCCAGAAATTTTCCTAACCCATTGTAAAATTTGGAATGCTTCTTCCAATTTCTCTTTGTTGATTTTATCTTTGGCTAGTTGAATCCATAAAGAAGAATTTAATGGCTGAAATAAAAATTTGTTAGAAGAAGAAAGAAAAAGGGATGACGAAGAAAGAATGATCCCAATTATTATAAAAATAAATAAAAATAAAGGAGATACTTTAATCACAAGAAACATCAAATCCGTTCGTTTTTATAAAATAATTTATTGATTATGAGTCAGTTGTCTTATCGCTTGATTTTTTCTTGACCCAACCATTCAAGAATCGAAGGGACTGAAAAGGAGAAAGATTTTGGGTTTCATTTTTATTTTGGAGCTCATCCTTAGCTTTGTAAGCATAATAGGAATAATAGGACTGATATGAGCCATCCGTTTTGTTTAGAACCACCCCAAGAATTTTGGTATTCACTGATGCCAAAATTTGCAAATTTTGAAGAAAATCCTTTTTTTCTGTTCGCCCATTTTGAATGACATAAATCAAACCATCGGTAAGTGTCCCAATAATGGCAGCATCAGGCATCCCATGCATTGGTGGCGTATCAATTAAAACATAACCAAAATACTGTCTTACTAATTGAGTCAAATATTGCATGGATTCAGAACCAAGAAGATCTGCTGGATGGATTGCAGCTCTTCCTCCCCCTATAGCCCAAACATTAGGAATAGCCGTCGATTGGATTGCTTCTTCTACGTTCACTTGTCCAGTCAAAATTTCCGAAAGCCCAGGCCGTGGTCTTAATCCCAATACCTTATGAAGCATAGGTCTTCGTAAATCCCCATCTATAATAAGAACAGTTCCCTGCTGTCCTAAGACAGTGGCAAGGTTAACAACCGTACTGCTTTTGCCTTCAGATGGATAAGTGCTGGTAAGAGCAATTAATTGAGGTTTTCGATTAGGAATCGCATAGTGGAGCAAGGTACGAATTTGTCTATAGGCATTACTAATCAAAGATTCTGGTGCGGCATGAGTAGTAAGAGCAAAGGGAATATCCTTTGGAATTTCATCAATCCCCTCTCCTTGGAGAAATTCGACATCTGGAACAGAACCAAGAACTGGCAGCCCAAATTCTTTTTCTATTTCTTCTTTGGATCGAATCCTTGTGTCAAGCTTTGCTAATCCAAGAGCGAGCCCACAAGAGGCAAGCGATCCAAAAACAAGAGCAAAAAGAATATTGCGAGTCTTTTGTGGTTTAATCGGAATTTTCGGAATAGCCGAGGTTTCTACAACTTCAATATTTCCAGAATTAAGAGCAGAAGTAATGTCTGTTTCTTTTAACCTTTTTAAAAGACTTGTATACATTTCCCGATCAGTATCTGCTTCCCGTTTGAGCAAAGCATATTGAGAAAGTAGCCGGCCTTCCTTCTTGACTTTAACCATGGCTTCTTTCCATTCTTCTTCTAAGCTTTCATAATGTTTTTTTGCTGCTTCGTAGTCTGCTTCAAGTTTTTCAATCGTTGCTTCTTTTTCTTCATTAATTTCTTTATTTAATCCTTCGATTTCTGCCTTTATTCGCGACATTTTAGGGTATTCTTCTTTATATATATCTTCTAATTCATGGTATTTTGCTTGTTCTTTAAGTAAGTTCTTTTTTAAGTCGACTGTAAAAGGACTGTCTGGAATAGCGGCCAGCTTACCAGCTTCCATTGCAGATTTAGCTTTTTCTAAATACACTTCTCTTCTAATCATTTCAAAGCGTGCCTTTGACATAGCTTCACTGACTCTATTAAGTTCTTGTTCAGCTGGTGAGCGATCTACCCCGGGAAATTTTACAATGCCTGTTTGTTCTGTAAAGTTCGCTAGTCTTTCTTCAGCCAATGCTAATTTTTTTCTCATTGAATCAAGTTGTTTTGCAAGAAATTGTCTTGCATGTTGATTGGCTTCTAATTTTCGATCAAGACCAAAGGCTATAAAAGCCTCTGCATAGGCATTCGCAATTTGTGCCGCTGCCTCAGCATTTACACTATCAAATTTAATTTTCACAAGTCTTGTGTTTTTTACCGGTTCAATCCGAAGGTTATCAAGAATCCGTTTTGTATATGAATTTATTATAGAGGATGTTTCTTCCTCTTCAGAAGAGTTTTTGGAATGTTTAGTAATTGACGGTTTTTTTAAGCCTAACCAATCAGGATGTTCATCTAAATCTAGACGCTCGACCACCCGCTGCGCTAAAGATCTACTTTTTAAAATTTCAACTTGAGTTTTAAAATAATTTTCATAATCAAAAAGCCCCGCTTGATCTTCACCCACAGACTTGTAGGGAAGGACTTCAGACTTATTAAAATTGATTTTAACCGTGGTAACTCCTTGATAGACCGGTTGTTGGGTAAATGTAAAAATAATAGTAAAAAGTAAAATTAATAAAAAGCTTATTAAGACAATTGCTTTATAACGATAAATTTCCTTAAGTCTATCTTTGAGCCATTGCCCTGTAGAAAAAGAGTAGTAAGGATCAGAAGGAATAGCAGTAAGATTTGAATTAGGATCTTGTATTTGACCTGAAGGAAAATTCTGGTCAGGAATCCTTTGTATTTCTTCCGACATAGATCCTCAATATGGCATAGGCATAAACATTCTAGAAAATATAGTGTCTCTAATCCCCACAAGAACAGCCATCGGCCCATTTGTTCCAACAACCACTACATCCCCTTTTTGCAGAGGAAAGTCATTATAATCCCTTTTTTTTCTACTTAAGTCAATTAGTGTAACTTTTTTTTGACCATTAGGCAATTTCCTATAAATCTTAACTTTAGACATATCCGCTTTTTCATTGGGTCCTCCAGCTTCAATAATCGCTTGATAAGCAGTTATCGTTGCTCCTTTTAGAGCAACACCTTTCGGGGTTTTTACTTCACCACCTACATAGACAGAACCCGCTGGAGGCACTTGGATCACATCTCCAGGGAAAAGAACTAAATTGGTTCTATCTGTTTTCCCATCAATAAGCTCATTAAGATCTATTTCAACAATAAAAGGTTTAATCGGATTTATGACGGGTAGCGCCTTCTTAACCATTCCATTACTCCCATTGTTTTCAGTAGTCTCATTTTCTTTATGGATAGCATCTTGCTCTTGAGAAAGAGTTTTCTTAGCAAGCATTTTCCTTGGGGAACGGATCAGATAAATCGTTGGGGAAGCATCATCCCGTAGTCCTCCAGCAAGTCCTAAGGCATCAACTAGTCTAAGTTGATTAGTCATTTCATAGACTCCAGGTTTATGTACAGCCCCCATGACTGAGATTCTATGACTTTTCATCTCCACAACAGAGACTGAAACTTGAGGATTCTTTAGATACTTTTCCCCAAGCTTTGTCTTAAGAAGCTCGTGAAGCTCTTCAGCCGTTAATCCTTCTATTTGCAGCTGCCCTAAGAGAGGCAAGAGAATTGTTCCAGCAGGAGTGATTCTTGTTTTTATGTCAGAAAGCTCAGGTAAATCTGAAACTCGAATTTCAATCAGATCCCCATCCCCAAGAGGCACCCCACTGTTATCAGTGGTTTGGCTAGCCTGCATAAGAATAATTTCATTAATCTTACTATTCGGATCTTCAGTGGCAGTAGAAACATTGCTAGGAAAATCTTCTTTCTTAGACTTAGCTAAAGTAAATAGACTATACTGACAATAAAAAAGAAAAAAGGAACTCATTAGAAGAATTCCTTTTTTCCACACTCTTCTTCTTATGAGTCCAATCATTTCTCTTTTTTTACTCTACGGGACGGTTGGCGTCACAGGGATAACAGGGGCTCCCGGATGGCTGGTAAAAGCCCCACTAATTCCTGCGGCAGTAAAACCAACAACCCCAGCACCCAAGGTCCCTAAAATGATCGCAGCAAGCCTCCTTCTCTTCTTCTTCTTCTTATTGGTATCATTATTGTCATCGGGTGGATCATCATAAACAAACAATCCATTACTTACAAACCCCATGTACTTGCCATGCTTCTCAAACAAAGGCTTTGCTCCGCCGGGTAATTTAGGCACCTTGCTTAAAGAATTTTGACTTATAGGATGAGCAAGCGGAGGGACAATACCAGGCGCAGAAACAAATCCTCCACTCTTAGTCATATACCCTACACAATGCCCATCAGCTCCAAAAAGAGGAACTGCCCCAGAAGGAAGTTCAGAACTACCTTCAGCAATGCCTTCATCAGAAGAAGTTGGTATGATTTCTAAAGAACCAGCCCCTAGCATTACAGGATTTCCGGAGGTAGCCCAAAACTCTTTTTTGTTTGCAAGATCTTTAACTTTAAATTCACCTTTCTTCATTGAGACTGAAGTAATCCCAGAAGCAACTAAAATAGACCCTTCCTTAAAAGATGCACCTTCAGAAAGCATCATTGATGCTGGACCTTCAAAAATGACAATATCTCCCTGATTCAGATGAAATTTTACTTCTCCCCCTTCTATCTTGACAAGATAGCCATTAGCCCTTTTGACAATCGTCATTGAGCCATATGGCCCAAGTTGAATCCAATTTTTACCCGGAAAATTGACTCGAATGACTCCACCTTCCGTCTTAATTTTTGCTCCATCGGCTAAAGGAAATTTCCCCCCAGAAAGTGGAATATCTAAATGATTCTGAGTGATGATTCCAGTTCCTTGAACCATCCCCAAAGTTTTTGGTGATATTGCTTCAGCCCAAAGAGTTGTCACAGCCAATGGCCCAACCGCAGGACTCATCAGCGGCATCCCTACCATCACCCCAGTAATCATAAAGCTATACATCGAGCTTTTTAAGATGGCATCGGCTCTTTTTTTTAATTTTTCCTCCATAATGAATTGGGTTTGAATAGATTGCAATAGTTTACATATAACTCAATAAAAATAACAAGAAAAAAATACTTTATTTTGGAAAATTTTATTATAAGTTTTTTGTTTTTTTATTTTCCTTCTCCACGCAAAACCACAGGAATCGTTCTCAATATGATTTTTAGGTCAAGCCATGGACTCCATTCTTCTATATACTTACAATCCAGCTCAACAGCTCTTTGAAAATTAGGATCATTGCGAGCTTCTACAGCCCAAAGACTAGTCAATCCTGGTTTTACTTCCAACCTCTTATAATAACTTAATGAATATTTTGCATAATTTTCGACTTCATCGGGTGTCGGAGGCCTGGGGCCTACCAGACTCATCTGGCCCATTAAAACATTAAAAAGCTGAGGAAGTTCATCTAAACTATACTTTCTTAAAAATCTACCAAAGGAGGTCACCCTTGGATCATTGGTAATTTTAAACATGGGTCCGACTCTCTCATTAAGATGTACAAGCGCTTCCTTCTTTTTGTCAGCATCCACTTCCATCGTTCTAAATTTGATACAAGAAAATCGCCTTCCTTTTCTTCCCACCCTTGTGGAACAGTAAAAGATCGGTCCTCCATCTTGAAGTTTTATGATCACTCCAATAAGTAAAAAAAGAGGACTTAGAACAACAAGACCTATAAAAGAGGCAAGAATGTCAATCAGTCTTTTTTCAATAAGATAAACCAAAGAAATTGAGCGATCATAGAGTGGAACAAGAGCAAGTCGATCAAAAAATTCCATTCTTTCCCATTGAGGATGAAGAGATTCTGAAAGAGAAGACAAAAGCATTTTTACTCTCTTTTTCCTTTTGATTGCTTCAAGGACAATCTTTTCAATCATGTTTAAGGGAAGAGGATCAGCAATAATGATTTCGTCAATCCAGTTCAAATCTAATATTTGAGGAAGCTTTTCAATGATCTCTTCTATTTTTTCTTCACTGCTTGGAGATAAAACTCCCCAGACAGCGATACCTAAAAAAGGGTTGTCTTGAAAATATCGTTCTAAGCTCTTGGGATTTTCGCCTTTGCCAATAATCGCTACCCTAATCCAGGAATTTCCTTTTCTGAGGTCCTCAGAATAAATTTGACGAAGTATAATTCGCCACCCAGGAAGTAAAATAATACTGAAAAGCCATAATCCCAATAAAAGTTTTCTAGAAATAAGAATCTGACCTGCAAACAGAATAACGATCAAAAAAGTAGCTGATTGAGTTAAAGCCCAAAAGATTTTTTTTGTTTCTTCTGGAATACTCAGAATTTTTGTAGGATCATAAATGCCTTTTTGTTGAAGGAGTAGAAAAGAAGTAAGGATAAAAAGAAAAAAAATTGCCGTATGCCTATGGGATAATAAGGGAAGGACATTCTTAGGCCAATAGATAGTATTATACCTAATCCAATAAACAACAGTTGCTCCAATAAGAAGGAATAGAAAATCAAAGAAAATGGCTACCCTCCCCTTCCATGGCCAAAGAGAATTGTACTTTTTGGTTTGTAAGGTTTTGGTCATAAAATTTTTTAATTGAACCAAAAAAGTTACCTAAGCGTTCTTCTTTTTTATTTCTTAGAAAAAGTTCTAACTCGCTCAGTTATAAATAGACTTTTAGGCAAATGAATAAGAGAAATAAAAGCTACCGCCCTTACCCCATTTTTTTCTTTTAAAAAAAATAGGGGCAATAACCAACTTTTCTTGTTCCAGAAGAAAAAATAAAATTGGTTTTCCTCTCCTTTTCGTCCCTCTATTTGAATGAAACTATTAAGAATTTTTTATGGAAAATAAAGAAAAAATTATAAAAATAAATCCTATGTATTCGAATGTATTCGAAAAAAATACTAATCAGGAAGAGATGGAATACTCTTATAAATAAAATATTATAATAATTATTTTGATTACACCTTATTTTTAATTTCAGTTTGTCTAAGGTTTGTTGGTCATAAAAGTTAAGTTTTGGAGGTTTTTTGTAACTGAATTATTTCATCAATTAATCCTTTTAACATCTACAAATAAGCCCCAAGCTTCCTTTACGGCCGAAGAGAAGTTAATTTGCCATTTACCTGTTTTTTTCCCTTTATAGAAGCTTTCCAGAAAGTTTGAGCCTTCAATTTTCTATTTAATTTTCCGGTAACAAAGCAGTTTGATTTCTTTAAGAAAGAAATTTTTGGATATCAGACAAAGATAGAAGCAAAAGAAAATATTTTGTCTGTTCCCAATCAGAAGAAATGATTGGAGATTCTACTGTTGCTACGTCTAAATCGATTCATTTTTTCATGCTCGTTTCAATTTTATAAAATTTTATAAAAGACCAAGAAAATTGGACTTAATGTTTTTTTTAACGATTCGTAGGGGTGAATGTTTTCCTTAGCTTTAGCCTACTAAAGGATAAACCAGCCTCAATACCAGCAAGGGGAAAAATTGATCCGTCTTTTAAAATTAAAAGCTGGAGAAAAAGTATTAGACATCTGTGGCTCGGGAGAGTTGACTTCCTATGCTGCGCAGTTGGTTAAACCAAATGGCTTTATGGTTGATGTTGATCCTTCTCCTTATAGGATTCAACTGGCTAAAAGAAAAATAGAAAAAAATCTATCATTTCATGTTGCTGGTTCAGATAATTTGTCTATTTTCTCTTCTAATTTTTTCGATTCGTTTATCTCAATTATTTTTTCCACTAGATATTCAAAAAAAGCAGGCATTAGAAGAAAATTTTCGTATTCTTAAGCCTGTAGACAGCAGCTCAACTCCAAAACTTAGTGATCCAAAGTGGTTTTGTCATTGATATTCCTTAAAGGGGAAGAAAACATTCATTATGGGAAATCTCCCAAAGAAGTTGTTGAGTTTCTTGAAGCAAGTGACTTCGAAAATTTTTTAGCCGGCATTGGTAAAAATAAAAGATAAAAGATTTTGACCTTATTAAAAGAAAAGTTATTGGAAATAATGACTTCTCATGGAATCCCTATGAAATACCGAACCCTTGTTCAGATAGGGTCTAAGCCCAGAACGGTGGTATCAAATTCTCCTATAAAAAGCAAATAGCTTTTTTACCAACTAAAATTCGTTTGATTGCTTCTTGCTATAAGAAAAGAAATCTAAAATAATCTTCAGTTTGCTCTTTAGCAGAAGAAGACAACATCTAATTTTCTTTTTTTATCTTTTTTTGATCTTATTTTGTTTTTCTTTAAAAAAACTTTACATAATCCATTTCTAGTTTTTGCCCTTTTTTTGAATCCCGATCTTTACCATCTTTTATCAGCTAACCTCTATTTATATATGTTTGTACATGGCTTTGTGGACCAATTTAATTCTTATGAAGACGGAGAGTTGTTTACAAAACGCTTCAAAAGAGTTGCTTAGCCTTGGGAGTGGCAATAAAAACTATTCTTTTATATTTTTCTGCTTCTAGTTCTTATAATTCATGGAATCCTTCTTGATTTTAAAATGACAAAAGAAAAGCAGGAAGCCCCCCCGTTTTTGTAAATAAGACAAAAGAAGAACCAAATCGATCAATTAGACCTTTAAACACAAATAAACCACCCATGCCAGGCATAATAAAAAGTATCAATCTCCTTACAAAAAGTATTGGAAAAGAAATCATTCTTCTCTCAAAAAGAAAGAAGACCTTCTTTATTTTTAGAGAACAAGACTCCAAAGAAAAATGATCTAAGCTTCGTCTATCAACCCATTCCTCCATATCTGTTGCTTGCTCGATTAAACCATATGCAAGGCAAAGTGATTCTACAAATTACTGTGCATAACGGAAAAGTAATTTCTTCTAGAATTATAAAATCTTCAGACTTTCCTCTTCTAGATAAGACTGCAAAATATTGGGTCGAGACACATTGGCTATTTTCGGAAGGAGTGAATAAAGTCTTCCTCGAAGAAATAATCTTTGAATTAGAAGATAAGAAGAATTAGAAGATAAAAATGATTCTTCCTCTTTGTTTTTCTAAAGTAGAACCCATGGATTTCTATTTTTTCTTATTGGGCATAAAGACAAAATTCCTCTATAAAACTATCGTATTGTCACTAAAATAAATAAATGATTCAGCCATTTCAAATTAATCTCTTCTAATGGAAATAAAGTTCTCCATGTTTTCAAAAGGATTTTGAACGCGAAGAGCTCACACTGTGGCCATGTTGCAATGGTTTATTCGATAAAATAAAGAAAAGTCGCTAAAAAACCGGTGTATTTAATAATGGCGCCTTTGATTTAAAAAAACTCAATGCTAATTATAAAATAAACCAATCTCCAAACAATCTATCGTCTTTTAATTAGTATTTAAACAGCTTTATAAATAGCTTAATAAAGAAGAGGTTCTTTTGGTCATGCCTACCAATCCAATAGCTGAGAAGCTAGTTAAGAAAGAAAATGATAAATTTGTTCTATTTCCTAGTTTCTTTGGTCTTGTAAAAAACATACATAGATTCTATCGAATACAAAGGATATCCTCAATTGGTCGGCTCATGCTTTTTTAGAGGTCTAAAACCGATGCTATCCAACCACAAAAATAAAGAGGCTAAAGGATATGATACAATTGGAACATGTCCCAGACTGCCCAGTATGCAAGGCTACTGGGGCCATAGTTATTACTGAGGCTAAAGACCCATTGTATGGCATCCCAGGTGCTTGGAATTATCGCTGCTGCGATCGATGCCAGTCACTTTGGATGGATCCACGTCCTCCAAAGGAAGCAATTTCTTCTTTATATCCTGAAAACTATTTTCCTCATACCGATGTCCATCAAGCAG
>Ga0080006_1096836_pt1 | contig 16483 bp, 6 predicted proteins | sample RS3BMetagenome_FD_69209 | JGI IMG/M metagenome (GOLD analysis project Ga0080006, IMG submission 69209) | Ferric oxide microbial mat and aquatic microbial communities from Rainbow Spring, Yellowstone National Park, USA - RS3B (SPADES... ... | reverse complement strand
GTCCGGTACCCGGACCTCGGGCGTCGGCGGGTGCTCAACGCCCTCGGTCCAGATCTAGCCGCCGAGGTCGCCTGGCCGGCGACCGAGACGCCGATACCCCACAGCGACATCGCCGCGCTGTTCGCCAACACCCCGAACGTGCCTAAGTGGTCGCATTATCTGCCGATATATGAGTCGACGTTCGGGCCGTACCGCGGCCGGCCGATCCGCATGCTGGAGATCGGCGTGGCCCGCGGCGGGTCGCTGCAGATGTGGCGGCAGTACTTCCACCCTGAGACAGTGGTCGTCGGCATCGACATCGAGCCCACGTGCAAACAGTTCGACGACCCAGCCCACAACACCCACGTGCGGATCGGTGGCCAGGAGGATATCCCGTTCCTGCAAACCGTGGTCAACGAGTTCGGACCGTTCGACATCATCCTCGACGACGGATCACACCTGGCGTCCCACATGGTCGAGACATTCCGCTACCTGTTCCCAAACGGCCTGGCCGACGGCGGCGTGTACCTCATCGAGGACATCCACGCGAACTACTGGTTCAACTTCCGCGACACGCCAATCACTTTCGCGGACTTCGTTAAGCTCCTGATCGACGCGATGCACGCCCACTACCTACAGGCGGGGCGACCACTGGAACGCGCCTTCCGCACGGGTGACCGGAAGCGCATCGCCCAATTCCGGGTGCCGTTGGCGACGACGCTGCTGTCCAAGATCGAGTTTTACGACTCAGTGGCGGTGGTGCACCGCGGGCCGCGGGAATTGCCGCACACTGTCTACCGGTGAGGTTGCGGTGAACCAGCCGCTGCCCCGTCGCGACTAGGCCTTCGCGATAACCACCCGCACACCGTCGCCGATCTCCGCCCCGTCTGCCGGATCGCCGAATTCGAAGCTGGTGGCCAGGATCTCCCCGGCGATCAGGTTCCGATGAGCCAGCGCCCAGTCCACGCGCTCGGCGGGCACCGCCATCACCACGCTGATGCGGTCGGACACGTCCAGCCCGGTCGACTTGCGCAGCTCCTGCAGCTCGCGGATGCGGTCCTTCGCCCACCCCTCGGCCTCCAGTTCGGGAGTCACCGTGCCGTCCAGCACCACCAGACCCGCGCCGTCGGCCAGCGCCGCGGTGAACTCCGGGTCGGCGGCCACCAGTCGTGAGCTGTACTCGTCGGGTTGCAGCACCACCGGACCCGCGGTCAGGGTGCCGTCGGGGTTGACGACGCCCTGGCCGGCCTTGACCGCCTTGATGGCGGCCTGCACATCCTTGCCCAGCCGCGGTCCGGCAACCCGCGCGTTGACGGTGAGCTCGAACCGGCCGTAAGTGTCGATCGCGTCGGTCAACTCCACCCGCTTGACGTTGAGCTCGTCGGCGATCAGGTCGGTGAACGGCTCGAGGCTCCGCGGATTCTCCACGGCCACGGTCAGTTTCGGCAACGGCAGCCGGACCCGCAGCTTGTGAGCCTTGCGCAGCGACGACGCCGCCGAGCAGACTTCCCGAACCTGGTCCATCGCGGCCACCAGGCCCGAGTCTGCGGGGACTACACCTTCTTCGGGCCAGTCGGTCAGGTGCACCGAACGCCCGCCGGTGAGACCACGCCAGATGATCTCGGTGACCGACGGCAACAGCGGCGCGGCCAGTCGCACGGTCACCTCGAGCACGGTGTGCAGTGTGTCGATGGCGTCGGCGTCTTCTTCCCAGAACCGGGAACGCGAGCGGCGCACATACCAGTTCGTCAACGCCTCGGTGAACTGCCGCAGGTGCTCGCAGGCCCGGGAGATGTCGCAGGCGTCCATCTCGCGGGTAAGGTCGCCGCGCAAAACGGCGAGCTTCGCCAGGATGTAGCGGTCCAGCACGTGCGGCGAATCGGTCCGCCAGGTGCCGACTTTCGGCGCGTAGAGCGCCAGGAAGCTGTAGGCGTTCCACAGCGGCAGTTGCACCTGGCGCACGCCTTCGCGGATGCCCTGCTCGGTGACGATCAGGTTGCCGCCGCGCAGGATCGGCGACGCCATCAAAAACCAGCGCATCGCGTCGGAGCCGTCACGGTCGAACACCTCGGAGACGTCGGGATAGTTGCGCAGGGACTTGCTCATCTTCTGGCCATCGGAACCCAGCACGATCCCGTGCGCCACGCAGGTTTTGAACGCCGGACGGTCGAACAGCGCGGTGGCCAGCACGTGCAGCGTGTAGAACCAGCCGCGGGTCTGGCCGATGTACTCGACGATGAAGTCACCCGGGTAGTGCGCGTCGACCTGCTTGGCAGGGTCGGCGGATTCGACCCCGTCGAACCAGTCGCGGCTCTCGAACGGGTAGTGCACCTGCGCATACGGCATCGAGCCGGAGTCGAACCACACGTCGAGCACGTCGGGGATGCGCCGCATGGTGCTGCGCCCGGTCGGGTCATCGGGGTTGGGGCGGGTCAGCTCGTCGATGTAGGGCCGGTGCAGATTGGCCGGCCGCCCCCCGAAGTCGCGCTCCAGCTCGTCGAGGCTCCCGTAGACGTCGACCCGCGGGTACGCGGGATCGTCCGATTTCCACACCGGAATCGGGCTGCCCCAGTAGCGATTTCGCGAAATCGACCAGTCGCGTGCACCCTGTAGCCACTTGCCGAACTGGCCGTCCTTGACGTGTTCGGGATGCCAGGTGATCTGCTGGTTGAGTTCGACCATGCGGTCGCGGAATTCGCTGACCCGGACAAACCACGACGACACCGCCCGATAGATGAGCGGGTTGCGGCACCGCCAGCAGTGCGGGTAGGGGTGCTCGTAGGTCTCGTGCCGAACCAATACCGCGCCGTTTGCCGCTGCCGGACCGCTGCGATTTTTCAGGTCGCGGATGATGTTCGGGTTCGCATCGAAAACGCGCTGGCCCTGGTAATCGGGGACCGTGGCGTCGAAGCGGCCCTTGGAATCCACCGGGGTCGCCGGGGCAATGCCGGCCGCCTCGCAGACCGCCATGTCGTCCTCGCCGTAGGCGGGCGCCATGTGCACGATCCCGGTACCGTCCTCGGTGGTCACGAAGTCGCCCGGCAGCACCTGAAAAGCGTTGGCAGTGTCCATGAAATAGGGAAACGGCGGCAGGTACCGCGCGCCCAGCAGGTCGGCCCCGCGGTAGGTGGCCACGATCTCGGGCTGTTCGCCCAGCTCGCGGGCGTAGGCCGCCAGTCGCGCCTCGGCAAGCACGAAGCGCTGCTCACCGCACCGGACCACCACATAGGTCACCTCCGGATTGACGGCGACCGCCAAATTCGATGGCAGGGTCCACGGTGTCGTCGTCCACACCAGCAGGTGCGCACCGGCCAGCTCCTCCCGGGCCCCACCCACCACCTTGAAACCCACGGTGAGCGCCGGGTCCTGGCGGCTCTGGTAGACATCGTCGTCCATCCGTAGTTCATGGTTGGACAACGGGGTTTCGTCGCGCCAGCAGTACGGCAACACCCGGTAGCCCTCGTACGCCAGGCCCTTGTCCCACAGCTGCTTGAACGCCCAGATCACCGATTCCATGTAGGGCAGGTCGAGCGTCTTGTAGTCGTTGTCGAAGTCGACCCAGCGCGCCTGGCGGGTGACGTAGGCCCGCCACTCGTCGGTGTAGCGCAGCACCGATTCGCGGCAGGCGTCGTTGAACGCGGCGATCCCCATGTCGTCGATCTGGGATTTGTCGGTGATGCCCAGTTGGCGTTCGACTTCCAGCTCGGCGGGCAGGCCGTGGGTGTCCCAGCCGAAACGGCGTTCGACCTTGTAGCCGCGCATGGTGCGATATCGCGGGACGATGTCTTTGACGTAGCCGGTGAGCAGATGTCCATAGTGGGGCAGGCCATTGGCGAACGGCGGGCCGTCATAGAAGACGTATTCCCGGGCGCCGTCGCGGCGCGCGATGCTGGCCCGGAAGGTGTCGTCGCGGGCCCAGTAGTCGAGCACCTCGAGCTCGAGCGCCGGAAAATCCGGTGCCCCTGGCTTCGGATAACCTTTGACGTCAGCGTTCTCGGTCACGATGTGTGTCGTCTCCTAGCGCCCGATGTCGTTGGCCAGGGACGACGATGCGCGATCTGCGCGAACGCCGCGGTACCACCCCGCTTGCCGCGCTGACGCGCGACCGCTCGATTACGGCTGTCACGGGCCTACCCGTTCGGTTCTACTGAGCCGTGCCGGCCGTTCTTCCGAAGGCTCCCCGGTGATGGCCGGATCGACGCCGCTAACCCGATTCTACGGAATGCCGCAAATCCGGCCCCGCTCCAAGGGGCTACCTGGCCTCAGGCCAAGCCTGCGGCCAGGTAGCCCCTTGGAGCTTCGCTTGCTCGCTGTCCATCGCTTACCTCTTCACAAGCCAGGTCAGGCTTGGACTTCGAGCACACCAACCCGCCACAGCGCCGCGTACACGTGGCGCAGCGGGATGCTCAGCAAGCGAGCGGCGGCGTCCACCAGCGGGTCACCGCCGCCGAAGAACGTGCTGTCGGCTCGGCGCGCAACCTTCTTGGGCCCCGAAACCCGAGTCGGCGTCTGAATCGTGTCTCCCTCGCGCACCACCCTCAGCGTGCGGGCGGGCGCTACGGTTACCACTTCGTCGTACAGAACTGCGGTCATGGTCGTCTCCTAGACGGATCTAGACGAATCCAAAGGGATCGAAATTGAGCGAAACAAGGACTAACTGGACTGACGTGTCCCGTCCCGTCGTGGTTCCGATCCCAGAACGCTTGACCCGTAGAGGTATTCAGCGTCGGAGCGACTCAGCCATGAGCGTCGCGCCGGAGGCGGGATCGGGACGAGACACAGTTCGGACTTCGATCCGGACTATCGCCGGAACTCATAGGTCCCTCACCTCCTCACGGTCCGGCGCACGCGGATTCCCGCATGCGATCGACGCGCAGCAGAGGAGCAGACACCCGACAACCGTCGGAGACCCGCACCTCTCTCGTCAGAGCTTTGGCACCACACGACGTGTCCGATATTCCGGAAGCCACCTGGGCTCAACCCTTAAGCCGGGAGGAGCTGTCCTGACCCGGGGCGTCTTTCGACGTTCGGGGTCAGTGGCCTGTGTTCGTGTAGACGCCTCACCTAACGAGGTGCATACCCGACCGATAATGCATGACACCTCTGACACGGTCAAATCCCCTGGCCGGGTGTTTTGCGAATCTTTACGGATTCCTTCTCACTCCGGCGCGAATGGTCGCGCTTGCTGATCGATGAGGCAAGCATCGCGCGTGCGCCGAACGTGTAACCACGGACACAAATCGCGCCAGATTTCGCGATGACTACACGCTCGGCGAAGGCGAAGGCGAAGGCGGATGCCCGTCCGGCGGCCAGCTCGACACGCCCTCCTCCAGCGGGACCTCGAGGCTCTGCAGGATCGAGGCGACCATGCGCCACGCGCCGATCGCGGTGACGAGTTCGAGAAGAACCGCCGTGTCCGCACCCAGTTCGCGTTCGCAGGCGGTCCAGTTCTGCCGACTGATCGCGCCGTCGCGCACCACGTCGTCGGTGGCCGCCAGGACTGCGCGCTCGGCGGGCCCGAACCCGGCATGAGACTGCCAGTCGCGCACGCCAATCAGATCGTCGGGCGCCACGCCCAATCCCGACGCGACGCGCCAGTGCTGCGTCCACTCGTAGTCGCAGGCGGTGAGCCAGCCGATCCGCATGATCGCCAGTTCGCGTAACCGGGGGTCGAGGGCGCCATGCCAGAGCATGGTGGCGAGCAGGTCGTTGATGGCGCGCGCGAGCGGTGGATGGTTCAGCAGCACTTGGAAGATGCTGAGCTCGGCCATGTAATCGGGCACCGCCGCTTCGTCCGCGGCAGCCTTGGCCTCGTCGACCGGCAGCAGGGGCAGCCGGGCCGGCTTCTCGGGCGAGGTCTTGGGGGGCGGGGTCATAGCGGACACTCCGTCTACTGGCGGGACACCTGCGCGTTCACTGGTCATGGTAGTCAGCAACCCTCGGGCGAGGTTCGAGCGCGCGCATCTCCGGAGGTAGCGCGCCGGATAACCCACCACCGCGTGGCGCCGAGCGAAAGCCCAACGCACCGGGGCGAAAGTCCTGGGCGCCGCCGACCGGCGACGGATCAACGCGCACCGGATCCGGCGTGACACCCGGCTCAGCGGGCCATCCTCCGGCATCTCCGGCATGACCCGGTGTCCGCGATAACTTGCAATGACAAGAAGTTTTTGATTTTCCCACGCGGTTCGGTAATGGGCCCTATCATGGCGGGATCCGGCATCGGAGAGGCAACGTTCACTCGTGTCTAATCGGCGTGCGCCTGGCCCATTCCGGGGCTAGCTTTAATTGATGACGACCGGCCGATCGTTAGTAGACCTACGGTTCTCCCGCCCTTTCCGCCGTTACCCGACCGCCGGTTCGCATACCGATCACCACCGGCCCGCCGATCCCCCGGCCGCGGCTTCGCCGGCCGGGACGAAGAAGATCGACGAAGAAGATCTACGTGACATAAAGATCCCGGACACCATTGACCCACAACGCCTCTAGCTGCGGCGATAACATCGCCGTAACACGACAATCACGATCTGACACGATCTGAATAGCCGGATTGTTGGATCGGTCACACTTCGAAAGCCGCACCCATGCACGCGAAGCGTGCTAATTTCCTAATAACATCGGTCGTTTTTTCCACATGATTCGAGTTGGACCGCTACGCTGCAGAACGCGTAGCTTCTTACGGTCGGTTCGACGGGGGATCGGTGGGTTTTTCGCGCGGAGTGCCGGCACTTCGCGGTTGGGATAGAAAAACTCGGCGATATTGCTCAAAGCCCTGATAAGAGCTTCGAGCGGTGATAAAAACTTGTGGATAGGCCTTGTGGATAGGCAACGAGAGGTGAAGGCACGTGGATAGGGCAAGAGTGACTCCGGTTGCGATCATCGGGATGGCATGCCGGCTGCCGGGAGACATCAACTCCCCCGACCTCTTTTGGGAAGCGTTGCTGCGGGGAGACGACTTCGTCCAGGAGGTTCCCGCCGATCGCTGGGATGTCGACTATTACTACGACCCCGAGCCGGGCGTTCCCGGGCGGTCCGTCTGCAAGTGGGGATCGTTCCTGAACGGCATGGGCGACTTCGACCCCGAGTTCTTCGGCATCAGCGAAAAAGAAGCCACGGCGATGGACCCCCAGCACCGGTTGCTCATGGAAACGGCCTGGGAGGCGATGGAGCACGCCGGTCTCACCAAGGACACCATCGACAAGCAGACCGGCGTCTTCGTGGGACTCAATTACGGTGACTACCAGTTCGTGCACGTCGCCACCGACGCCTTCGACGGGCCGTACGGAAACCCCGGCACGATTTCCTGCATGGCCTCCGGGCGTATCGCCTACGCGCTCGGGCTCCACGGTCCCGCCTCCACTGTGGACACCGCGTGCTCGTCGGGTTTGTTCGCCATCCACCAGGCCTGCCGCAGCCTCAACGACGGCGAGAGCGAGCTGGCGTTCGCGGGCGGTGTCAACGTGATGTTGGAGCCGCGCAGGTCGGCCTCCGCATCGGCGGGCGGCATGCTGTCGGGCACCGGGCACTGCCATGCTTTCGACGTCAAAGCCGACGGCTTCGTGTCCGGCGAGGGCTGCGTGGTGCTGCTGCTCAAGCGCCTGCCGGACGCGCAACGCGACGGCGACCGGATCCTGGGTGTGATCCGCGCCACGGCCGCCAACCAGGACGGCCACACCGCGAACATCGCGATGCCCTCGGGCGAGGCGCAGGCCGCGGTGTACCGCGCGGCGCTCGCCGCGGCGGGCGTGGACGCCGAAACCGTCGGCATGGTCGAGGCACACGGCACCGGCACGCCGGTCGGTGACCCGATCGAATACTCCAGCCTCGCCGAGGTGTACGGCATCGGCAAACCCTGCGTGCTCGGGGCCTCGAAGACCAACTTCGGTCACACCCAGGCAGCCGCCGGTGCACTGAGCATGATGAAAGCGGTTCTGTCCGTCCAGCACGGTGTTGTCCCCAAGAACCTGCACTTCGAGGCCCTGCCCGACGAGATGGCCCGGATACAAACCGGACTGTTTGTGCCGCAGGACACCACGCCATGGCCGCTGGATGGCGGCCAGCCCCGTCGTGCGGCGGTGTCGGCGTACGGCATCTCGGGCACGAACGTGCACGCCATCGTCGAGCAGGCCCCGGAGCCGCCCTGCCGCAACGGTTCGGCCATCCTCCCGCACCGCGCCGGCAAGATGCTGTTCCCGCTGTCGTCGTCGTCGGCCGAGGGACTGCGCGCCAGCGCCGAGCGACTGGCGGATTGGCTCGAGGCGCAGGACGCGAAGGTGGCGACCCCGGACCTGGCCTACACGCTGGCTCGCCGGCGCGGACACCGCTCGGTGCGGACGACGGTGTTGGCCACCGACAACGCCGAGTTGGTGACGGCTCTGCGCGAGGTCGCCAACGGGGACGCCCTCTACCAGGAAGTGGTGGGCCAGGAGGAGCGGGGCCCGGTTTGGGTGTTCTCCGGCCAGGGATCGCAGTGGGCCACCATGGGCGCCGACCTGCTGGCCAATGAACCCACATTCGCCACGACGATCGCCCAGGTGGAGCCACTGATCGCCACGGAGTCCGGCTTCTCGGTGACCGAAGCGCTGACGGCCCCCGAGAAGGTGACCGGCATCGACCGGGTGCAGCCGACCATCTTCGCCATGCAGGTCGCACTCGCGAACACGATGAAGTCCTACGGGGTGCGGCCGGGTGCCGTGATCGGCCACTCGATGGGTGAGTCCGCCGCCGCGGTGGTCGCGGGCGCGCTTTCGCTCGAGGACGGGGTGCGCGTCATCTGCCGGCGCTCGAAACTGATGACCAACATCGCCGGGTCCGGCGCCATGGCGTCGGTGGAACTGCCCGCCCAGCAGGTGCTCTCGGAGCTGATGGCCCGCGGTGTCGACGACGCCGTGGTGGCGGTGGTGGCGTCTCCGCAATCCACCGTGATCGGTGGTGCCACCGAGACGGTCCGCGAGTTGGTTGCGGCGTGGGAGCAGCGCGAGGTCATGGCCCGCGAAGTGGCCGTCGACGTGGCGTCGCACTCGCCGCAGGTCGATCCCATCCTCGACGAGCTCTACGACGTGCTGGCGGAGATCGAGCCGTTGACCCCGCAGATTCCGTACTACTCGGCCACCTCGTTCGACCCGCGCGAGGAGCCGTACTGCGACGCCAACTACTGGGTCGACAACCTGCGCCACACGGTTCGCTTCTCCGCCGCGGTGCAAGCGGCGCTGGAAGACGGCTACCGCGTGTTCGGCGAGCTGTCACCGCACCCGCTGCTGACCCACGCCGTCGATCAGACCGCCCGCAGCCTCGACATGACGGTGGCGGCCCTTGCCGCCATGCGGCGCGAGCAGCCGCTGCCCGACGGGATGCGCGGCTTCCTGGGCGACCTGTTCACCACCGGCGCCGCCGTCGACTTCTCTGTGCTCTACCCCACCGGGCACCTGGTCGACGCTCCCCTGGCGGCCTGGACGCACCGGACCCTGTTGTTGAGCCGCGAGGGGCACAGCTCGGGCGCGCTGCGGTCCAGCGTCGCGGTGCACCCGCTGATGGGTCAGCACGTGCGCCTGCCCGAGGAGCCCGAACGCCACGTCTGGCAGGCCGAGATCGGGACCGCGGCACTGCCCTGGCTGGCCGACCACCAGGTTCATGGCACCGCTGCCCTGCCGGGTGCCGCCTACTGCGAGATGGCGCTGGGCGCGGCCCGCACCGTCTTCGGCGACGCGTCCGGGGTCCGCGATGTTCGTTTCGAGCAGATGCTGCTCCTGGACGACGAGACCCAGATCAGCCTCACCGCCACCGCGGAGGTGCCCGGCCTGCTCACGTTCGCGGTGGAGACCAACGAGGACGGAGTGCAGGCGCGTCGCGCATCGGCGGTCCTGCACGCTCTCGAGGACGACAGCCAGCCGGCCGCCCTGGACATCGAAGCGCTGCTGGCCGCGCACCCGAGCCGCGTCGAAGGCGCCGACCTTCGAGACGCCATGGACATGTGCGGGATTCAGTACGGTCCGGCCTTCAGTGGCCTGTCCGCTGCGCACACCGCCGAAGAGACCGGCACCTCGGTGCTGGCCGAGATCGGGCTGCCCAGCGTGATCCGCACGCAGCAGACGAACTACGGCGTACACCCCGCGCTGCTGGACGCATGCTTCCAGTCCGTGGCCGCGCACCCCAGTGTCGCCAACGCCAGCCTCGGGGGCCTGTTGCTGCCGCTGGGCGTCCGTGAGCTGCGGACCTACGGCCCGGTCCACGCGGCCCGCTACTGCTACTCGCGGGTGACCGCGGCGTCCGGCGGAGCCGTCGAGGCCGACATCGACGTTCTGGACAAGCAGGGCGCCGTGCTGCTGGCCGTCCGCGGGCTGCAGATGGGCAGCGGAGCCTCGCCCGCCGGTGAGCTGGCCCGCGTGATGAGCGAACGGTTGCTGACCGTCGAGTGGCAGCAGCGGGAGCTGCCCGAGGTGGCGACCGCCGAGCCCGGGTCCTGGCTGCTGGTCAGCACGTCCCAGGCCGCCGATCTGGCCGCGTCGGCGTACGCCGATGCACTGAAGCTGCACGACGCCGACTGCACGACGCTGTCCTGGCCGCAGGACGCAGATCATGCGGCTACGGCCGCACGGCTGCACGACCAGATCGCGCGCGGCGGATTCTCCGGCGTGGTGGTGCTCACCGCGGCCAAGAACGGCAACCCCGACGAGGAGTCGCCCGTGCGCGCCGGTGAGTACGTGCACCACATGGTGCGCATCGCGCGCGAGCTGCCGGAGATCGAGGGCGAGGCGCCCCGCCTGTACGTCGTCACCAGGAGCGCGCAGCAGGTGCTGCCCGAGGACCTCCCCAACCTCGAACAGGGCGGGCTGCGCGGCCTGCTGCGGGTGATCGGTGCCGAGCACCCGCATCTGCACACCACCCACATCGATGTGGACGAGCAGACCAGCACCGAGCAGGTGGTTCGCCAGCTGCTGCTGGCCGGAACGGACGAGGACGAGACGGCCTGGCGCCACGACGAGTGGTACACCGCGCGCCTGTGCCCCTCTCCCCTGCGGCCCGAGGAACGGCGGACGACCGTCGCGGTGCACAACAGCGACGGCATGCGCATGCAGATCCGCACGCCGGGTGACCTGCAGTCGATGGAGTTCGCCGCGTTCGACCGGGTCCCGCCGGGGCCCGGACAGATCGAAGTCGCGGTGACCGCCTCGAGCATCAACTTCGCCGATGTCCTCAACGCCTTCGGCCGCTACCAGAGCCTTGACGGGATCCTGCCGAAGCTGGGGACCGACTTCGCCGGAGTGGTGACCGCCGTCGGACCCGGCGTCACCAACCACAAAATCGGCGACCATGTCGGCGGCATGTCGCCCAACGGATGCTGGGCCACGTTCGTCACCTGTGACGCGCGGCTGGCCACGACGCTGCCGGCAGGCCTGACCGATGCCCAGGCCGCCGCGGTGACCACCGCGCACGCCACCGCCTGGTACGGGCTGAACGACCTGGCCCGCATCAAAGCCGGCGACAAGGTGCTGATCCACTCCGGAACCGGCGGCGTCGGCCAGGCCGCGATAGCGATCGCCCGCGCGGCGGGCGCCGAGATCTTCGCCACCGCCGGCAGCGAAAAGCGTCGACAGTTGTTGCGGGACATGGGCATCGAGCATGTCTACGACTCGCGCACCGTCGAGTTCGCCGACCAGATCCGCCACGACACCAACGGCTACGGCGTGGACATCGTGCTCAACTCGGCGACGGGTGCCGCGCAACTTGCCGGCCTCAAACTGCTGGCGCTCGGTGGGCGGTTCGTCGAGATCGGCAAGCGCGACATCTACGGTGACACCAAACTCGGACTGTTCCCGTTCCGTCGCAACCTGGCGTTTTGGGGTGTCGACCTCGGTTTGATGTCCGTCAGCCACCCGAAAGAGGTCAGCGAGATCCTCAGCACGGTGTACCGGCTGACCGCCGAAGGCAAGTTGCCGATGCCCGAGAGCACGCACTACCCGCTGGCCGAGGCGGCCACGGCGATCCGGGTGATGAGCGCGGCCGAGCACACCGGCAAGCTGATCCTCGACATCCCGCAAGCCGGACGCAGCAGCGTGGTGTTGCCGCCCGAGCAGGTTCCGGTGTTCCGCCGCGACGGCTCCTACATCATCACCGGTGGCCTGGGTGGACTCGGACTGTTCCTGGCCGAGAAGATGGCCGCTGCCGGCGCCGGGCGGATCGTGCTCAGCTCGCGTTCCCAGCCCACCCTGAAGGCCTTGGAGACAATCGAACTCGTCCGTTCGATCGGCTCCGACGTGGTGGTGGAGTGCGGCGACATCGCCCAGCCGGGAACCGCGCAGCAGTTGGTGGCCACGGCGACCGCGACGGGACTTCCGCTGCGCGGTGTGCTGCATGCCGCCGCGGTGGTCGAGGACGCCACCTTGACCAACATCACCGACGAGTTGGTTGACCGCGACTGGGGGCCCAAAGTGTACGGCGCGTGGAACCTGCACCGGGCCACCGAATCCGCGGACCTGGACTGGTTCTGCTCCTTCTCCTCGGCGGCCGCCCTGCTGGGATCGCCGGGTCAGGGCGCCTACGCCGCGGCCAACAGCTGGCTGGACGCCTTCACCTACTGGCGGCGTGCGCAAGGCCTGCCCGCCACCGCGATCGCCTGGGGCGCCTGGGCCGAGATCGGCCGGGGCGCAGGGTTTGCCGAAGGCACCGGCGCGGCGATCACTCCCGACGAGGGCGCCTATGCGTTCGAGTCGCTGCTGCGCCACGACCGCGCCTACACGGGCTACACCCCGCTGATCGGCACACCGTGGATCTCGTCCTTCGCGGAACGCAGCAAGTTCCTCGAAATGTTCAAGTCCGCGGGGGAAAAGCGTTCGGGATCAAGTAAATTGCGTGCCGAACTGGCCGAACTGCCCCTCGACGAGTGGCCCGGCCGGCTGCGGCGTCTGCTCGCCGAGCAGATCGGACTGATTCTTCGGCGGAATATTGATCCAGATCATCCATTATCGGAGTACGGCCTCGACTCTCTAGGTAATCTGGAACTGCGTACGCACATCGAATCACAAACAGGGGTGCGCATCACCTCCGCCGACATCACTACTGTTCGGGGGCTGGCCGATCACCTCTTCGACAAGCTGGCGCCCAAAGAGGGCGCGCCGGCGTAACGACGAGGTCGATGAGGGCGATATGACCTGTACTGCAGGGGTTGGAACAGAGGAGGGAAACGTGTTCATCGGAGGAGGCTCTGACCACGACAGCCTGCGCGTCGGCAATGCCTACGACTGGGACCCAGGTTCGGGCACCATCGTGACGTGGCAGCCGACCCCCGGATGCCTCGCAAAGGCGAAGCAGGCGCCGGTCAGCACAGTCCCGCCCAGTTCCATGCAGGCCGGCCACCTCCGCGGTTTCGTCGAGTTCCGCGAGAAGGGTCTCGACTACTCCCGGGCCGTCATGGGTTCCTGGGATGTCCCGGGCAAGTGCGACATCCGGGCGATGACGTACGTGATCAACGCTCACCTTCGCCGTCACGCGACCTACCACAGCTGGTTCGAGTACCAGGATGAGAACAACATCATCCGGCACACGATGAAGAACCCGCGCGAGATCCAGTTCGTCGCAAAGCAGTACGGCCAGATGACCCAGCAGGAATGGCACGACCACGTCTCGGCGACGCCAGATCCGTTGCAGTGGGACTGCTTTCGGTTCGGCATCATCCAGTACGAGGACCGCTTCGCGTTGTACGCGGTCGTCGACCACCTGCACTGCGACCCGATGCTGATCGCCGGGTTGTATGTGGAGATCGTGATGAACTACAACGCCATTCTGGAGGGCAAGGCGCCCGTGACGCTGCCGCCGGCGGCCAGCTACGACGAGTTCTGCATGCGCGAGCACGACACGGTGTCCTCAATGACCCTGGATTCGCCCGAGGTGCGCACGTGGGTCGAGTTCGCCGAGGCCAACGGCGGGACGCTGCCGGATTTCCCGCTGCCCCTCGGCGATCAGTCCATTCCGTGCGGCGGGGACGTCCACGTGGAGCAGTTGCTCGGCCCCGACCAGACGGCGCAGTTCGAAGCCCTGTGCCGGCGGGCCGGTGCCCGCTTCAGTGGCGGCTTGTTCGCCTGCGCGGCCCTCGCTAACTACGAATTGTCCGGCGCCGAAACGTACTACGGCCTGACCCCCACCGACAAGCGCAAGAGCCCGGCGGACTTCATGACGGTGGGCTGGTTCACCGGCGTGGTGCCGTTCACGGTTCCCGTCGACCCGAACTCGTTCGAGGAAACCGCCCGCGCCGCGCAGGCATCGTTCGACGCGAACATGAACTGCGCGAACGTGCCCTACGACCGCGTACTCGAACTGGCGCCGTGGCTGAAGCGGTACGGGCCACAGTTCACCATGATGAGCTACATGGACGCGGGACTGCCTCCGCTGTCGGCCATCGTCGCCACCGCACTGGATGGGGTGAACGCGGCCGCCTTCACCGACGGCCGCAGCCCGGCCTACATGTACTCGACGGTGTTCCGGCTGTTCGACGAGGTCTCGATCATGGTGTCCTACCCAAACAACCCGGTCGCCCGGGAGTCCGTGATGCGGTTCACGGCGCAGCTGAAGTCGGTGTTCGACCGGGTGGTCTCGGGCAGCCTGGCGGAGGTTGCGGTTCGCGTCGCCAGGTGACGTCCAGGCCTCACGCTTCAGATGCGCGGAAATCAACGGGTTAGATGCCGGCAATGAAAGCTGTCCTGGCCGTCCACGGCACTCGCGGCGATGTCGAGCCCTGCGCCGCGGTCGGCGTGGAACTGCAGCGTCGCGGGCACGACGTGCGAATGGCCGTCCCGCCCAACCTGATTGGGTTCGTCGAAGCGGTTGGACTGACGGCGGTCCCCTACGGGCCTGACTCGCACGCACAGCTGGACGAGGAGATCTTTCGCAGCTTCTGGAGGATTCAGAATCCGCTGGGGATCTTGCGTCCGGGCGCCGAATCCCTCACCCGTGGCTGGGCGGAGATGAGCAAAACCCTCGTTTCGCTGGCGGAGGGCGCTGATCTGATCGTATCGGGCCAGACGTACCAGGGAGTCGTTGCGAACGTCGCCGAGTACTACGGCATTCCGATGGCCGCCATGCATCACTTCCCGCACCGCGTCAACGGCCACATCGTTCCGTATGTGCCGGCGCCGCTGATTCGCTCGACGATGCGGGCGCTCTACGGGATGTATTGGTGGATGACCAAGGACGCCGAAGACACCCAGCGCCGCGAGCTGGGTCTGCCCAAGACGTGGCGCTCCTCGGCGCGACGCATCATCGACAGCGGAGCGCTGGAGATCCAGGCCTACGACGCGGTCTATTTTCCGGGCCTCGCCGATGAGTGGGACAGCCGGCGTCCGTTCGTGGGCCAGCTGACGCTGGGGTTGCCGACGGCCACCGACGACGCGGTCGCGTCATGGATCGCCCAGGGCACACCGCCGATCTACTTCGGCTTCGGCAGCATGCGGGTCGAATCCCCCGCCGACACCGTCGCCATGATCAGCGACGTCTGCGCGCAACTGGGCGAGCGGGCGTTGATTTGCGCCGGGGTGACCAATTTCGACGACGTGCCGCACCGCGACAACGTCCTGGTGGTGCGCGAGGTGAACCACGCCGCCGTGTTCCCCTCCTGCCGCGCGGTCGTCCACCACGGCGGTGCCGGTACCACGGCCGCAGGCATGCGGGCCGGGGTCCCCACGCTGGTCCTGTGGATCGGCGCCGAACAGCCGGCCTGGGCTATTCAGGTGCAGATTCTTCAGGTCGGCAAGGCACGGCGCCTTGCTTCGGTGACGGCGAAGTCACTGCTCAAAGACTTGCGCACGATCTTGGCGCCGGAATACGTGACTCGTTCGCGCCAGATGGCGGCCAGCATGACCCCGGCCGAAGTCAGCGTGAGCACCACCGCCGACCTGCTGGAGAATGCGGTCCGTCACGGCAGGGTCACAATTGAACACGGAATCTGATTACTCCGCGTACGCGGGGACCGAATCGTAGGGTTGTTTAGGTGTCTGGCCGTTCTGCTTCACATGAGGCGGCGAAACCCGGGGGTTTGTTCGACCGCCTAGGCAACTTGGTCGTGCGACGACCGCTGCTCGTCATCGCCTCGTGGATCGTGTTCGCCGGAGCTCTGGCGCTGATATTCCCGCCGCTTCCGGTCCAGGCCGCAAAGCAGGAGCAAAAGCCGCTGCCGGACGACGCCCCGACGGTGGTCGTCAGCCAGGAGATGCAGAAGGCCTTCCACGAAGGCGGCGGCGGCTCCCAAGCGATGGTCGTGTTGACCGACGAGAGGGGGCTGACACCCGGCGACGAGAACGTCTACCGAAAACTGGTCGAGAAGCTGCAGCAGGACCAGCAGGAGAAGTTATCGGTCCAGGATGTTCTCAAAGTCCCGGAGATGCGCGACGTCCTGGCCAGCAAGGACGGCAAGGCGATCACCTTGCCGATCGGCTTCCCCGATGGCGCCATGGCGCCATCGACGCTGGCCGCGGTCCATCACGTCAAAGAGATCGCCAAGGAAGTCCCCGCGGGGCCC
>Ga0080006_1177270_pt1 | contig 16491 bp, 13 predicted proteins | sample RS3BMetagenome_FD_69209 | JGI IMG/M metagenome (GOLD analysis project Ga0080006, IMG submission 69209) | Ferric oxide microbial mat and aquatic microbial communities from Rainbow Spring, Yellowstone National Park, USA - RS3B (SPADES... ... | reverse complement strand
ACATGCAAAAAAGAAAGGTATGGACTACCCGAAATAATAATTTGGGAGATGAAATACTAAAATACATCTCGAACCATTTATCACAGAAGTTAGACTATCGGTCCTTTGAGGAAAATTTCCAGTTGAGTTACCGCCAATTGAACGTTATATTTAAAAAGCAATTCAAAACCACGATTAGACAAAAAGTAATCGAAATAAGAATTAATAACTCTTTTAATCTTCTAATGCAAGGAGAAAGTATCGCTTATGCCGCTGAAAATTCCGGCATGAATGATTACTTTTATTTTTTAAAATGCTTCAAAAAAATTAAAGGTATATCACCTAACGAGCTTAAGAAAAAATATTTTAGCAAATGATAGAAAAAAATGACTCTTCGCCGTCCATGCAAATAAGAATTATTGAGGCGCCCCATCGGTGGGGAGTCGCGCCCACACCGATGCGAAAACTCATGAAGTAACTAGCGGGGCTTGGGAGCTAGGAGGCACACCCGAAAATCTGACCCAGTTGGATCAAAGGTGTAGTGCTAGCTCTAGAACTCAGAGGGAGTAGGAAGACTTTCTGCGATTTTCTCCGCTTGGTCATATCTAATAGGGACAATGTGATGGGTTTGACAGCATTCCAATACTCGGGGATCTGTAAAAAGTTGGATATCGCCGCTTCGCGTCAACGCGATTTGCTCTCCCGCCTCATGTTGATTGCCCAACTGTCTCATTCCAGGCGAATCTACAGCAGGATGGGCTATTAAAGTGTACTGCCCAGGTGACGCAGATTTCAGTTGGTTAACAAGACTGTCAACCCGATCCGCGAGATTATTTCCCTTCGGCAATGAACGAAAGTAATGCCCCCAATACAGAATTCCTTCGCGTTTCGCCCACAAACTTACCATCTCTTCAAAACCATCTAGGCCCCACTCGATGATCATGTGGGTATCGACATAATTTACATCGAATCCCAAACGCCTCGCCTTGTCCAATTGAGCTTGGAGTTCCGCCATTACTTCCGCCAGCATCGGAGGATGCTCTCGAAAAAGTCGCGGACTTGGCAAGAACATTCCGTTCCCGTCAACCAATGACGGAACCTGTTTCGGCGACAGAACAGGACCCCATTTCACACGATCCCACTCTGCATTTAATGTTGCATGCAGTCCAAAGCACAGATCCTTCATGTTGGCAAACATCTCAGCAGCTTCTTCAATAAACGGGCTTGTGACCATTAGTGAAACGTTCTTTAAAATTCCATTCTCCGCCGATTCCATTATTCCTAAATTTGCCGAATGACTGCTGCCGCAATCGTCGCCACGCGTGATTAAGGTAATGTGTTTGTCCGACATGCTATTCATCCATCCCTTTGATATGTCCGGCTCTATTCAATGCGGGTTAAACGAGGTCGAAAATCCCACTCATGGTGCGATTTCACATAAACCAACCCATAACAAGTCGAGTTTTACATCCATTACTAGACTCGGATCCAGACGCTCATCTCACCGCTGCCTCTGTTTCCCCATAGGTAGTAGGGTACAGCCCGAAACGTTGTGGGATGGGACTGTTTCATCATCGGACGATAGGGTTCTTGATTCCAAGATGCCTGGTCGTCTTTCTGGCCCTGTCCTTCGATCACAACTATACCGCCGAATAGATCGGGCTCGAATCGCGCGTGCAGTTTAGATTCAGAAGAGGCAGAGATGGAAGTGAGTGGAGTGCAGTTGTCGATCTCTTCCAAACAATAGACGAGAGGACCGCGTTCAATGGCTGCTTTGCCCGCATTCGCACGGATTTGGGGATGGGACTCTACCCAGTGGGCCTTCATGGGCAACCCCCATTCTACCGCATCAGTGTCCGACCACAGCCGATCGATCCTAGCGTAGCCGTTTTGAATCAGAGATTCGATCGGATATGCTTCCCCATTTATCTGAAGTTGGGCATCCCCTGTACACCATGCGGGAATACGCAGCGCCAGCGTAAAGCGCTTTGGCTTTTCCAAAGAGACCTGAAGTTTGACGTTTCCGTCCCACGGAAGATTGGCTTGTTGGTGAAGTCCAACACGGTCATTTCCCAGCATGACAGTCAGTTCGCTTCCAATAAAGAGATGCGTATATAAAATGTTCTTGTCAACCGAGTAGACGTATTGGCCCAATGAGGCAATAAGACGGGCCACGTTCGGCGGGCAGCACGAACAGCCGAACCATTTTTGCCGTACGGCCTTGGCGTGGTGTTTCCCCGGATTTTTCTCGCTGGCTTCCGGCCATACCTCAAGAGGGTTCACATAAAAGTACTGCTTACCATCCAAGGACATGCTTCCGATGACAAGGTTGTATAGTGCTCTTTCCAGAACATCCGCATACTCCCGTTTCACTTCGATTTGGAGCATGCGGCGGGCAAAGAAGATCAAGCCTATGGATGCGCAAGTTTCGGCATAATTGGTATCATTCGGCAAGTCATAATCGAAGGTGAAGGCTTCCCCATGGTGCGTTGACCCGATGCCGCCGGTAATATACATTTGTTTGGACGTGATGTTGTTCCACAACCTTTGACAGGCTTCCAAGAGTTTCTGATCTCCGGACAAATGAGCAAGATCCGCCATAGCAGTATACATATAGACAGCTCTTACTGCATGACCGACCGCAACGGGTTGTTCCCGGACAGGCAAGTGGCTCTGGTTGTACATTAAGTTGGGCTTCGGCGCCGGACCTACACCCCAATGCCACTTACGCCCTCGCTTTTCCCACTCTTCCAGAAAGAAGTTGGGGGTCTTTCCCCGTTCGTTAATAAAGTATTGACTAAGGCGCAAGTATTTTTCCTCGCCAGTAACCTGATAGAGCTTAACCAGCGCGAGTTCGATTTCTTGATGCCCGCAATAGCCGTTGATCTTTCCCGGCTCCGTGCCGAAAACAGTATCGATATGATCTGCCAACCGACATATGGCGTCGAGCAGCTTACGTTTGCCTGTAGCTTGGTAATAGGCAACGGCCGCTTCCATCATATGGCCAGCGCAGTAGAGCTCGTGGCAATCGTGGATATTCGTCCAACGGTTGTCCGGTTCCTTAATCGTAAAATAGGTATTCAGATATCCATCCTCCGACTGAGCTTGAACAATCAAGTCGATGGCTCCATCCGCCAGTTGTTCCAGCTTCGGATCGGGATGTGTAGATAAGGAATAGCCGACAGCTTCCAACCATTTGGCCAAATCACTGTCTTGAAAAACCATGCCTCCGAATTCACCATCCTCAAGCCCCGCTGCAACTCGGAAATTGCGGATTGCATAACTGGGGGCAGCATCAGGGATTCGGTCGTTTAGCGCATCCCATTGATAGGGGATCACCGTTTCCCGAATTAATTTCGAATAATTGGACCAAAACTCATCGACAATACGTACTTGCTGTAAAGAGATTTCATTGGGGATCAGAGCGCTCATCTTTCGGAATCACATCCTCGTAAAGTATCGATCGTTGATCGTATATAGTCCCTATTTTATTCTAAAAAACGATTCTGAAATACGCCTAAGCTGAACATTCTTTTGATAATATTTCACACAAAGAGCGATCTTACCTTCGTTTCGATCGAATCATTCCGACGCCTTCTCCTTTTAGACGGAAATCTTCCTCTGAAATCGTCACTACCTATTAAAGATTGCGTCGTACCCCAATGAGAGTGTGAAATTTGAGCAGCAATGATACAATGGATCGAAGATGGGGCGACAAAATATGGGATATATATGAGGAGGCACTAGTCTATGCCTAGCATGCCACAACGTAAACTTGGGCCTACGGTTCTCACAGTAGGAGCGATTGGAATGGGCTGTATGCCCCTTTCCGTAAATGGACGTCCAATCGAAGCTGAAGGAATAAAAACGATCCATGCGGCACTGGAACAAGGTATTACCCTTTTTGATACTGCCGATGCGTACTGCTTAGACCAAACGGAAATCGGTCATAACGAACGATTAATCGCAAAGGCGTTGGGTGGCCATTCGCAAGCAATGGTCGCGACAAAAGGTGGGCTTCTGCGTCCTGAGGGTCGATGGGAAACGGACGGTCGCCCGGAGCATCTTAAGAGAGCTTGCGAAGCAAGCCTTAAAGCACTCGGTGTGGAGGCCATCTTTCTATATCAATTCCATCGACCAGACCCTAATGTCTCGTTTTTGGAATCGGTTGGAGCCCTAGCAGATTTGAAAAAAGAGGGCAAAATCATTTATGCCGGACTTTCCAATGTGTCGGTAGAGCAGTTGAATGAGGCTTTGGGAATTGTTCCGATCGTAAGCGTACAGAACCGAATGAACCTGTTTGACAAATCTTCGACGGATGTACTGAGACGTTGCGAGGAGCTGGGGATCGCCTTTTTACCGTATAGTCCGCTAAACGGGATGGGGAATGCCGGGCGAATCGGAGACAATTCTGTACTCATGAGGATTGCTGAGAGTCATGGTGTGTCACCGCAACAAATCGCCCTTGCCTGGTTGTTGCAATTATCGCCTGTCGTGTTACCGATACCCGGGGCCAGCAAGAGCAAAAATATCATCGACTCTGCCAAAGCGGTGAACGTCACTTTGACGGCGCAAGAAGTGGCGCAACTGGACGCACTCGCGTAACATGCTCGTTTTAAAAGCCGATTAGGTCTGCATGTACATGCAACCTATACGGCAGTAGCCCATACTAGTTCCTTAGAAAGATGTTACATGCTAAAGAGTGGCGATTCGTTTCAGACGAGGCTGTTCGTTGATGATGGCGCTTCACCGTGTGTTCGCACCTGGAACCCACCGTGCAGACGTCATCATTTCCTATGCAAACTGGAGCGTGCCAAATCAAGTGAACAAGCGTACAAGGAATATCGAGAAGCCAGGGAAGATCTTACGGACTCAGGACTCACTACAACTTCTGTGTGGCTTACAGGTCGAGAGAAACTCGCAGACACCCACTCAACAACTCGGGACTACCGACAAATGGATGGTTACATTAACAACAAGGTAATATTCTGGAGGAACGAGAGATTGAGAGAACAACGTGAACGCGTCGCGGAAGTAGTGTTGGTCGCGAACGAACTTGGCCTGAAGGGGATTTCCCCTATTGTTTTGAGCGATGCGGGGAATTTAACCGTCCATTTAGCTCCCCATCCCGTCGTTGGGCGAGTTGCAACACTCTTTCCTGAAGATGATGCGGAAATGTTGCACGATATTCTAGATCGCGAACTTCGGGTGGTCCAGCATCTCTTCCGTAAGAGATTGTTGAACATAATATGAAATGCAATATATTGGATATGGAAGGGATAATGAAACAATTTCCGGGAGAGAAGGTGGAGGATCTTTATCTCCATTTAGTCACCAAACGAGTTTCCCTGGTCGAGGAACTGGGTTTTACTCACGGTGACTACAGCTTACCGAATGTGTTGATACATAATGGCAAGATCAATGGATTCATTGACGTGGGTAACAGTGGTATTGCGGATATATATCAGGATTTAGCCATTGCGACAAAGAGTATAATTCGGAATTATGGTAAGGAATGGGTCTCGAGTTTTTCGAAGCGTATGGCATTAACGAGATCGACCACGACAAGATCAGATATTATCAGTTGTTGGAATGGTTTGTCTTCCCATAAGATTTCTGAAGTTAACGTGGGCTTACGGACAGAAGCCCTGTGAAGCTAAACGACAGCAATGTGCAATTTAAGGAAATTTGCACGGCGATCGGCGAGAGGAAAAGTAGAGGTGATATTTTTCGTAAGTAACGAAACTAAACATGCGATGATAAAATCATTATCACGTTTGCGATTGAAAGCCGCGATTAAGTTCAGGATCGTCGCGAAACGCCATTACAAATAGACTTACAGCGCCTGCCGCGCCAACCGCCAATCCAACGAGTGAAAATAAGAGCTGCGGCCCGAGTAAGCCGGTTAGCCAACCGCCTGCAACCAATCCTATCGGTGACGTGCTACTGAAGAACAGTCCAAAGCTACTCATCACGCGTCCGCGCATGTCGTCGGGAGCCAGCAGTTGGAGCGATGTTACAAGTGGAATGTTCAATAGTGTGATCGCCCCAATTGAGATTCCAAACAGGCCGATTGCAAGTAGCAACGTAGGGAACAGCGCCATTAATAAAAGCGAGGTGCCACTGATCAAAAAGGAAATGGCCATCCATTGGCCGAGTTGCATTTTGTTTGCCATCCGCCCAGAAATAAGAGCCGCGATGAGTCCTCCGGCGGCAGCGGCAGCTTCCAGGTAGCCGTAGCCCGCGACGCCCGCATGCAATACTTCCTTGGAGAACACTGAAGTGAAAATTTGAATGGGTGCCGATGTCATGTTCACTATTGCGCCGAAGCAAATGATGATGCGCAATGTCCGTTTCTGCCATATGAAGCGAATTCCTTCGGAACTGTCACGCATAAAGCCCCGTATTCCACGACTTGCTTTGGCTCGCAGCGCGGGAATGGTGAGCGGTGCGAAGCTGAGAGCGCTGAGTAAAAACGAAGCGGCATCTAACAAAATGGCCTTGTCGGGGTGCAACCAAGCGACGATTAACCCGCCCACTCCGTAACCGAACAAAGTGATAGATCGACTTGTCGCCCCCAGCAGACCGTTGGCGAGCGCCAACTGACGATCCTTGTTTGGCAAAATGCTAGGCAAGGCCGCCTGTTCCGCCGGACTAAACAACATACCGCCCACGGAAAGCAATAGGTTGGCAATGTACACTTCAGGCGCATTCGCCAAGTGAAGCAGCATGAGTACATAGACAAGAGCAACGACTGCGCTGCGGGCGAGATCCGTTCCAATCAGAACCAGCTTCTTCGGCAATCGATCCGCGACTGTGCCAAGCGGTACGGCGAAGAAGATGAACGCAAGCATGGCGCCATTCCATCGCCTTCCACCATGCATTTTAACGAATCACACAATCATCGTAGGCTGTTCCGAACAAATTCGATCCCGAGTCGCGCCGCGTCATCATTGTGTTCCGCAAATGTTCGCCAGAGATGCAGCCTTGACATCAGGCCCGGGACGGTCTGTCCAAACGCCTCGATAGTCACCCATCCGTTGTACGATATCGCCTTGAGCACCTCGAATATTTCTTTAGGAATGGCGTGCCCGCTTCCAGGTACACCTCTGTGATTTTCTGAGATGTGAACGTGAAAGATGTGTTCCGCCACACTCTCCCATGCACGGGCCGTGTTGCTTTCTTCGATATTTCCATGGTGTGTGTCAGCCAGAAGCCCTACGTGGGATAATCCGACATCCCTGACAAATCTTGCTCCGTCAGCCACGGTGTTGACAATGTACATCTCAAATCGGTTCAAAACTTCCAAAGCAATTTTTACGTTCAGTGTCTGGGCAAATTCGCCAACTTCACGAATGGTTTCCACTGCGTACTTCCATTCGTCCAGTTGAGGCGCTTGACCTGTGAATTTACCCAGACCTTGAAACAAGGGCCCAGACAACAAATCAGCGCCGATATCTCTTGTCTTTTCGACGTAGTTTTTCATCGCACTGACTGCAGCCCTTCTTAAACTCGGGTCACGGCTAGAAGGATCCGCCACGGCTGCGTCCAAGGCGGAGATTGTTGTCCTTTGCAAGTGTAGAGCATCCAGTTGCTTGGAAATTGCCCTTACGTTTGTTCCATCGACGGAATCGATGGGGATTTCTACACCGTCGTACCCCCAACCTTTGATCTTTTCAAAAATCGCCCGATGTTCATCTGCATGAGGGCTGTCCGTCCAAAGCAATAGATTCATCCCGATTTTCATTAGTATCACTCCCATACTTCCGCAACAATGTCGTCTCTCATACTTCGACACAAACGCGATATTTTCCTATGTTTCAGTTACTCCATTCAGAAAGAAAACACCCGGTTCCAATGTGAGATTGGGGAACCGGGCGCCAACATTTCAAAGCAGAAGAGCTAGCAGATCGGATTCGAAGCGGTTACGCTTGCATCCCGGATGTACACAGTGGTGGCGTCAAAACCGGACTCTCGTATTTGAAGTTGAGGCGCAGGCCCCGATTGTCCTCCGGGTGCGTTTGCCGGAATGGTCACCGTCCACGTCAATGTCTGAAAACCGGAGCCTAATTTCACAGGAAGCGTTTGAATGTCCCCCGTCCCAGTCCACACATCCATATATACTTGCCCCGAACCGGCCACTTGTGCTGAGAAGGTATAGGTTTTTCCGTTTTGCACTAGCGGGTAGTACGATAACCAATCCGAGTGTCCGAGGTTGCCTTGAATCTGCCACGCAAGCGCGGGTAGCCCCGAATACGTCGTACTTGTCAGTGTCGCATTCTGACCGCTATACGCCATCACCCAACCGTTCGTGCCGTTCTCTCCGCTTGGATTGGAGACAAGATTGACGCCTTGATTCTGTGTCGGGACTGAACCCTGTGTCGATCCATTGCCATTTGCGGGGTTGCTGTAATACGCCCGCATTGTCGATGCCAATTCACTCGGTGTCAAAAACACATACTTTTGACCACTTTCTTTCCCACTCGCAACAAGTTGCTGCGCGACTTGAAACACATCGCTCGGTGTCAGATTCCAAGCGTCGATTAACGGTTCCAGAAACAGCGGCTTCCCATTCTGTTCGCTTGCAGCTTGCTGTTTTATGGTGCAGAGCAGATCGCTTGACGATGAAATGTAGGGGCTGGTCTGTCCGAATAGGACTGAACGCCCGCTCGTGTCATAGACCAGCGGACCGCCATACGAAATGCTTGGTACACGGGATGCCTTCGCAAAGGTGCCGAGAGCGTCGGGGGATCCCCAATAATCCACGGTGTGCATATCGTCCCGTCGCATAAAGTATCCCGACAGTTGTCCTAATTGTTCCAAATTTGCCCCTGTTTCAGCGGTTGCATACCCTACGCCGGAAGGGCCGGCGAGTAATTCGCTGTTTTTGGGCAAATGTCGATAATAGTAGGACATGAGTGTCGGAGCAAAATCAATCATTCCAGGAGCCATGGTCCAACCTTCAGGAATCGCCCCCAGTTTCGGATCCTGCCATAGATGTCGCATACGGTGCTCGACGTATTGGGCGTTGTCTCCATCACTGACTAAAAGGGCTACATACACAGTATCTGGCATTGCTTTCGCAGTTTGTGGTTTCGGCTGTTTAAAGCGTTTCGGGCTCGGCATCGACGACCACACCGATTCGTTGGTGAGAAAGTCCGACGCATTGAGGAAATGGCCCTCTTTACTGAGTTCGGCTACGTCTGGCCCCTCGTTGGGAATGTAACCAAGGATAGGAGTATTAGCGGGGGTATGTTGCACTATTTCATCCATCAATGCCCGTTGGTCGGACTGGGTGGACGTCAGATAAAATACGAACGATTTCGTGGCGACCGCGTAGTCTCGAAGAGAACCGCCCTGAATCCCGGGATTGAGCATGACCAAATCTTTCGCGGTTGTGTTTGACAGTAAATTTTGAACAGCCCATTGATACGTGGCTACGGCACCGGTTAGGTGATCATCGCGAAAATCATGCAGAATGTGGATGCCGTAGCTTTGCACTACCGATTGTTGATCGGGAGTGATTACCATCGCATCGTCGATACCGGCCATGGTCGTGGCGACATTCACGGTATCCGGATTGGTCGGATCTGTAATAATAGCTCCTTTTATGTACTTGCCAAAACGCTCCAGTAACGCTTTCAACGCTCCGTTCGGGTCGCTCTTTGGAACGGACAAGTTTTCTATCTTGATATTTTTTGGTACGCCCTGCTTCAGCCAAAATTCATCGTCTTGGGACTGAATCAGAAAGAGGCGTGCGTTGTGTTGCTGTTGGTTGTACGCACCCTGAAGGGTGATAGCCGCCAATTGACCGCTCTGACCAGCTTGGATGTCGACTGTTACCAAAGTCTTTGGTTTCGAAAACTTGATCCATAGTTGATGTGGGGGCTGTTTGTGCGGCGACATGTGGTGCGCTTTCACCTGTACAGTATCCGCAAGTCCAACCGGCGAAAGCGCGGAGAGACCGGTCATAAGGCCAATTGTTAGGCCTGCCACCTTTTTGATCAAGGATTTCTCCACCTTGTTCTCCTCCATCCGTGTTTCGAATTCGTTATAATTATGTGTATGCGATGCTCTTCTGGGTATAACAAATACAGTGGCGGCCTCGCCTTCCTGTTCAACCAGTTGTTAAAATGTTTTCTTAATCTCTCTACCCATGCCGTTGAGATGCGCCACAGTTACATTGACTGAGAACTTTCTCCTGCAATGACTGTTGTTTGAGATTTTGTCCTTCGTAACATGGTGAACGACACCGCAACGATCACCAGACACACCCAATATACATTTCGATAACCTGCAACCTGAGCAACAAATCCTCCCGATAGATTCCCTACTAACACGCCCAGACTAGAAGCGTTTGAATAGATGGTTGTAGCGATGCCAGGTGAATCCGGCATCAAATCTTGGAAGTAACTAAGCCCTATACCCATTACGATGGCAATAAATGATGCCTGGAGAATCTGCGCAGCGATCAGTTGCCATATTTGCGAAGACACGCCCATGATGATGTAATACACCATCGCGATTAAGCAACCAACCATCATCAGCAAGCGATTGGGAAATTTTTTAGCCAATGCGCCGAGCCCAATCATGAGAGGAATTTCCAATCCCGCGCAAAGGCTAATCACCAACCCAACATCTTGTGGTGTTCCATGCAGTTTGTGCACGATAAACAAAGGTGTGTTGATGTTATAGGTCCAATTGGCCGCATAAAGGAGTATAAAAGCAATAAACGGTTTGAGCAGGTCTTTGCGTTGTGCGAGAAGTCCGGTACTTTGTCGTGTAGCTTGGTTGGTGATTGCAACGGGCTTGCGCTTCAAGAGGAAAAAAACGATCGATGCAATAATGAGAAACAAAGTGGAAGTTCCAATAAATAATCCACTGAATCCTACCTGGCTAAGTACGACTGTCCCGATTAAGGGACCGATTACAAATCCAAGGGAAAAAAGCGAGCGCAACGTGGAAGTCGCAAACGTCTTATCGTCCGATTGGCTGTCATTGGCTGCTTCTCGCGCATAGGCAAATATTTGTGGCATAGCGGGGGCCCCACATCCGCTCAATACAGCAACGACTATCAACAAAATATAATAGTTATGGAATACTAAATACGAAGCGGACCCAAGAGCGGATGAAACTGTTGCCACCGCAATAATGTATTTACGATCCAGTCCGCTGTCGGAACGTTTCGCAATTAATGTATTGACGACAACACCACTCAATGAATTCATCGCCATGAAAATACCAAAAGCCGCCGTACTCATACCAATGACTTCTGTACAAAATAGCGACAAGAATGGCCCGCTTAAAGAAACTGCGACGCCAACAAGCGCCATACAAATGACGAACAAACCGTACCCCTTTATCTCATGCAGGTTTCGTAGCCGACTATACACGATAATCCCCCTTGGTCATTTTCATACGAACACATCTCTTATTTGGCTGATGTGAAGAATCACCTCGATAGTTGTAATTACTCCTGCTCGGCAAACAGAGAAGCCCGCTGAACCGTTAGCAAATGGTTCAGCGGGCTTCTGGTTAGCAATGGCTTTTTTATTACAGTTCAGGAATGTGGATCTCCACTTCGCGACCGAGCTCAACGGAGCGTAACATACCGTCAATGACGGCCTGGTTGCGAAGAATTTGCTCTCCGGGAATCGGCGCAGGCTTTCCTTCTTGAATCGCTACGACGTAATCGCGTACTTTTTCGTAAAAAATGTTGAGTCTGTGACGGATCACAGGGATGGTGGTTTCTGTTTGGTGTCCGAGTGTGTCTTGGAAAAGGGACATCGACTGTACCCCGCCGTCCCAAGCTCCGCTTCCGGTCGGCTCCACTTTAAGACCCGCATCGGTGCCCAAAAATAGCGTGGGACCGAACGAATCCATATGCATCGCCCAGGAAATTTTGAAATTTAGCACGATGTCGCCTTCCAGTCGGATCATTGCCACACCGAAGTCTTCCACTTCAAATTTGTCCGCTTCCCGGTGATACTCCGGATTGGTGCCGAAGTAATTCGACGAATAGGCCGTGACGGTGAGTGGCTTCGGATAATCAAGCGCGTTTAACGCCATATCGAGTGAGTAGCAACCGATGTCGGCCAATGCGCCAGAACCGGCCAAATCTTTGCGAATAAATGTTCCGCCCGGCATACCGCGTCGACGCCCGCCCCCGGTTTGCACATAATACACATTTCCCAATTGTCCCGATTGGACGATCTGCTTGATCGCTTTCATGTTCGGATCGTAGCGCGGTTGAAAGCCGATCGTGAGTATTTTTCCGGATTTCTTCTGTGCCCGTACCATCTCAACCGCTTGATCGAGTGTGACGGACATCGGTTTTTCGACCAGCACATTTTTTCCGGCCCCAAGAGCGTCCACGGTCGTCCGGTGATGGGCGATGTTCGGTGTGCAGATGCTTACGCCGTCGAGGTCCATCTCCAACAGCGTTCGGTGGTCGTCGAACGCCTTCGGATTACCGGGCAATTCGGTGCGTTGGATAAACTCCGCCGCCTTGCCGGGCACGACGTCCGCTACTGCCACAACTTCCACATCTGACATCTCTTTGTAGGCGCGCGCATGCGCCCCTGCAATTCCGCCGCTGCCAATGATGCCTATACGCACTTTTTCCGCCATGATCTGATCTCCTTTCGACTGAGATGTTCCCCAGTCGGTCAACTTCTTCGGATTCCTATTTACCTAGCTCAGCAAAAGTAGAGCGTACAATGTCTACGCAACGTTGGATGGAGGGAACGGGATTATCCACGTCACCTTCATACTCTAGGGTGAGTAATCCGTCGTAGTCGGTATCGACAAGGTACTGAAGCAATGCTTTCAGATCGAGATTCCCTGTTCCTAACATGACGTCTTCAGGGAGCCCCGCTCGATCAAAAATAAAGTCCTTGAGGTGTACGCCCATGAGCCGATCGCGAAACGTCTTCGCAACCTCTACTGGGTTTTGTCGCATATCGAGCATCCAGGCCGTGTCGAGACAGAGCCCGATATTTTTGGAGGCGACTTGTAAAAGATCCTTAATCGCACGGACAGAACCATGCTCGTGACCGCGCCCGTGGTTGTGAAGTGCGGCCTTTTTACCATACTCTTCGCAAAGTTTCTCCACGATGTCCAAACTACCGGGAGCAAAGTGGCAAGTAATCGTATCGAATCCAGCCATATCGGCAAATTCAAAGATTTTGCGTGCGTTGTCTTCGTTACTGTCAAACGTATGAACACCGAACGCAGTAATCGCGATGCCGTTGTCGCGATACTTCGCAATTGTCTGGGCAAGATCGTGATCAGCCAGCGGATTGATGTGTACGCCACAGAGTTCGATCTTATCCAATTCGTTGTCTTTTAACGCCTGTATGACCTCGTCGTGCTGTTTAAACTTGCGATAACAAAAGCTTTGTACGGCTAATTCATCAAGAAGTGCCATTCAGTTTCCTCCCTCCAAATCTTTTAAGGCTACAACATTATAACTTCTATTTCGCGCGCCTTTATTCCTTTAATCGTAGATTGGCAGCTTTCTTTGTAAAGCGGAAAAAATATCACTGTGGCGGGCTGCTCCGGTGAGCGACTTCTCACATGTTAGCGCGCTTCTCCAGCAACTGTTTCAGACATTGTCCCGTATGCGACTCAGGCACTGCCATAATTTGCTCTGGAGTTCCTGTGGCGACGACGAATCCGCCCCTTTTACCAGCCTCAGGTCCGAGATCGATAACATAATCGGCCGTCTTGATCACGTCTAGGTGATGCTCGATGACCAGTACGGTGTGCCCGGCATCGATCAGTCGGTTCAAGCAGTAGAGCAGCTTCTGAATGTCAGCGAGATGCAGACCTGTCGTAGGCTCGTCCAAAATGTACAGATTGTGCGCCCCCCGCTTCATTTTCCCTAGCTCCGTTGCCAGTTTGATTCGTTGCGCTTCGCCGCCCGACAAAATGGAGGACGATTGCCCCAATTTTAAATAGCCGAGTCCAAGTTCGTTCAATATGCCTAGTTTATGGGCGATGGTTCGCTCATCCCGGAAAAACAACTCCGCTTCTTCGATAGGCAACTCCAGAACATCGGAAATGCTTTTCCCGTTGTATTGCACTTCGAGCACTTCGCTACTATATCTAGCCCCTTTACAAGAGGGACAAAGGGACTGAACTTCGGGCATAAATTGAAGCTGGGTGGTGACGATGCCGTAGCCCCTACATTCCTCGCAGCGTCCGCCTTTCACGTTGAAACTGAAATCCGACGCGGTATATCCCCTTTCCACCGACTCTGGAAGCGAGGCAAACAACTTCCTGATCTGATCAAAAAAACCGACATACGTTGCCGGGTTGGAAGTCGGCATTCGCCCGATCGGGGACTGGTCGATGTTGATCACGTTGTTCAACTGATCCGAACCCTCGATGGCATCGTGAACTCCCGGAATTATTCGAGGATCATGAAACGTGCGAGAAAGCTGCTTGAAGAGCACTTCGTTGATCAAGCTGCTTTTGCCCGAGCCGGAAACACCGGTTACGCAAGTAAACACGCCCAGTGGGATGTCCACATTGATATTTTTTAGCGTGTTCTCGCGCGCGTTAATCACTTTCAGCCATTGATTACCCGGCGCCTTTCGGGTCGCAGGGGCTTCCACGCTTTTTTTGCCGCTCATATACTGCCCTGTCAGTGACGATGAATCCGCTTTCAATTCATCCATAGTTCCTTGAAAGACAACGGTTCCACCGTGAATGCCGGCGCCCGGCCCAATCTCAATGACGTGATCGGCTTCGTTGATTGTGTCCACGTCATGCTCTACGACAATGACTGTATTACCGATGTCACGCAACCGTTTTAGTGTATCAATCACTTTACTGCCGTCTCTCGGGTGAAGTCCGATGCTCGGTTCGTCGAGCACGTACAACATACCCATGAGCCCAGAACCGATCTGTGTAGACAGACGGATGCGCTGCGATTCGCCACCCGAGATGGAGTCAGACCGCCTGCCTAAACTCAAGTAATCCAAGCCGATGTCCAGCAGAAGATCGAGGCGAGCCACGATTTCGTGCAAAATCGGCTCGCCGATCTCTCGCTTGTGTTCGGGAACGACGAGGCTTTGCAAAAACGGCTTCAGTTCGTCGAGCGGCATCACGCCTAGTTCGTAGATGTTTTTATCCCCGAGCCTCACGAGCATTCGTTGCAATTTTAACCGAGTTCCGTTGCATTCTGGGCATGTGTACTCGACCATCACCTTTTTGAACATACTCTCTTCGCTCGCGGCGAGTTCCTGCTTGCGACGAGACTTGCGGTACCATCGGTCGATCTCGTTGACGATGCCTTCAAAGGTGAACAACTTGCCGACATTCGAATGGATCCACGGATCGGTCGTAGGATTGGTTCCGTCCTCCGCGCCGAGAAACGGGAACCGCTCGCCTTTTGTTCCGTAGAACAGAATGTCGATGATTTCCTCAGGAAAGTCCTTGAATGGTGTATCAAGACTAAAGTGATAGTGCTGAGACAAACTGTAAATCATCATATTTCGCCATGACTTCGGGTTGCTCAGCTTGTAGATGCGTTCATCCAGCGCACCTTTTCGAAGGCTCTTTTCCCGGTTCGCGATCATCAGTTCCGGCTTGGCGTGCTTGTACGTCCCGATGCCCAAACAAGTTCGGCATTCGCTGTCCGGTTCATTAAAAGAAAAGTAATACGGTTCCAGTTCGCCCACGACAAGATGATGTTCGGCGCAGGCGAACCCATCGTAAAACCGACTGACCATGTCCCTCTGCACATCGGCATCTGTAATGACTATATGCAGATACCCCTCGCCGATCTTTAGCCCGCTCTCGATGGAGAGCTTGAGCTGCTTGTAGATCTCCCGCTTAACGGAATATTTGTCAATAAACACTTCCATGTCGTACTGTTTGTGCTCGTCCAGTTCGATCTGATCACTCGTATCGATCAACTCGCCGTCGATCTTGAATCTGCGGTATCCCTTGCTGCGTATTTCATCGAACAGAAAGGGGTAGTCTTCTCCGAAAATCTTTTTCACTGGGGCATACAGTTCTACCATCACACCCGGGGGTAGGGACAAGATGCGCTCTGCAATTTGTCCGGCAGATTTCATCGGAATTTCGACACCGCAGTGCGGGCAGTGCGCCACGCCGATTCTGGAAAACACGAGGCGCATATAATCGGAAATTTCCGACATCGTGCCGACGGTGGAGCGCGGGTTCGGCATGCCGGTCTTCTGCTCAATGGAAACGACCGGAGACAGACCATACACAAACTCGACATCCGGTTTTTTCAATTGGGGAATAAAACGTTTGACAAAGGGAGAGAGCGATTCCAGAAAGCGTCGCTGCCCTTCCCCGTATATAACATCGAAAGCTAACGTCGACTTGCCCGACCCGCTGACCCCGGTAATGACCGTCAGCGCATCCCTCGGGATCTCAACGGAAACGTTCTTCAAATTGTTTTCCTTTGCCGATTTCACTGAAATCGTTTTCCTCAACTCGATAGCCTCCCTCATATATAATAAGCCAGTTCAT